>Ga0070710_10000599_pt1 | contig 17185 bp, 15 predicted proteins | sample LARL52metaG_FD_65454 | JGI IMG/M metagenome (GOLD analysis project Ga0070710, IMG submission 65454) | Corn, switchgrass and miscanthus rhizosphere microbial communities from Kellogg Biological Station, Michigan, USA - LAR L5-2 metaG | ecosystem: Host-associated > Plants > Roots > Rhizosphere ... | reverse complement strand
CTTTAATATGTTACCAGCGTGGTTCCCGGGGCTGGCGTGCGTGACCTTGATAGTCGTCGCGGCTGCCGCCACCACCGCTGCCGCCGCCGAAACGTTTCCCGCCGCCTCCACCGCCACGCGGCGAATCGGTTTTGGGTTTCGCTTCGTTGATCTTGAGAGCACGGCCGCCCAGGTCGGTGCCGTTCAGCGCTGCAACGGCCTTGTCGGCTTCGGCGGCATTGGTCATTTCCACAAAGGCGAAGCCGCGGGCGCGGCCAGTTTCACGGTCCGTAACGATGCTGACGCGCTCCACTGCGCCGTGTGCCTCAAACAGGCCACGAAGCTCGGGTTCGGTGGTGCTGTGAGGCAAGTTGCCGACATAAAGGTTCTTCATTGCGATTCTCTTTCTCTCTATTTGGAAGCGGCCCGCGACTGCGGGCAACTATGCTTTTTCTTTGGCGTTGGTTTGCAGCGCCGGCGGCGCCAGGTTTTTCTCGGCCATGGCCTTCAGCATTTTTACTGTGCTTTGCCGGCGGCTGATTTTCTGTCTGCGCCGCCGGTTGAATCTGGCTTTATCGCCGTTGACTCCGGACATGTTATCTCCTGGTTTGAAGATCCATTCAAAACCGAATTAACCACGAAGGGCACAAGGGTTCACGAAGTAAACCCTACGTTCTCCAGTATTTCCTTTGTGTACCTTCGAGCCCTTCGTGGTTCATCAAGGTGAGACACGTGAGACGCCTTTCAGGGAATTTCTCAATCGCGAAGGCGCTGCGTGCTGTTCAGGGTGTCTTCGAGGTCAAGGTCTCTAGTATACCCTGCATTCGCCGATTCTGCTCGGATTTTGCGGATCGCCATCATGCAAAAGCACGTGAGGACTCAGGGCCAAAGCTATAGTAAAGTGCTTGCTTATGCAACAGGCGGGCGTGGTGATTGAGTTTCGCGAGGTCGCTTATGTGTTGCCCAACGGCCAGTCCCTGCTTGCCGGCCTGAATCTTCAAGTGCAACGCGGGGAGACGCTGGTGTTGCTGGGCCGGAGCGGCTCCGGGAAAACCACCACCCTGAAGCTGATCAACCGGTTGTTGACGCCGGTAGCCGGAGACGTGTTGGTGAATGGAGCGGCCACCGCCAAGAGCGATGTGATCCGGCTGCGGCGCAGCATTGGTTATGTCATTCAGGAGGTTGGACTGTTTCCGCATTACACGGTGGGGCGAAATATTGCGCTGGTGCCGCGAGTGGAGGGCTGGCCTGCACAGCGGATACGCCAGCGAGTTGAGGAACTCTTACAGTTGGTCGGGCTCGAGTTGCCGATTGCAACGCGTTATCCACATGAGCTTTCTGGTGGCCAGCGGCAGCGAGTGGGCGTGGCTCGCGCGTTGGCCGCTGATCCGGAGATTCTTTTAATGGATGAACCCTTTGGCGCGCTGGATGCGATAACCCGCGATCAGTTGCAGCGCGAGTTTCTCTCTCTACAACAGCGGTTGAATAAGACGGTTGTGTTTGTCACCCACGATCTGCGCGAAGCATTGCGCCTGGGGTCGCGCATTGCACTGATGGAAGCGGGGCGGCTGGTTGCGGTGGCTTCTCCGGCGGAATTTCTGCGGTCGACCGACCCATTGGCCTCGGCCTATGTGCAGGCTTTCGGAGACAGGCTGGAGTCGGTGGCCAATCGAGGCAGCGCATGAACCTGCTCCATTTTTTCTGGCAGAATCACGACCAGATTGTGGAACTCACGCTGGAGCATCTCTGGCTGGTGGGAGTCTCCACGCTGCTGGCAGTTCTGGTGGGCATTCCGCTGGGCATCATAAGCGCGCACTGGCCGGTGTGGAACAAGCCCGTGCTGGGGACCGCGAACATTATTCAGACGATTCCAAGTCTGGCGCTGTTTGGCTTCTTGCTGCCGGTCCCGTGGCTGGGGGACCGCGCCGATCGGCTGGCGATTCTGGCATTGACGCTATACGCTTTGCTGCCGGTGATTCGCAATACTTACACCGGAATCCGCGGTGTCGATGCGGCCGTGGTGGAAGCGGGGCGGGGCATGGGGCTCACTGACGGTCAACTCTTGTTTCAGGTGGAACTGCCGCTGGCCGTGAGCGTGATTCTTTCCGGCGTGCGGGTGGCGGTCGTGGTCTCGGTGGGGTTAGCGACGATTGCGGCGGCCATTGGCGCGGGTGGGCTGGGCGAATTCATTTTTCGCGGATTGGCCATGGTGAATAACCAGTTGATTTTGGCCGGAGCGATTCCGGCGGCAATTCTCGCTTTGTCGGCGGATTTTGGCCTGGGATGGCTGGAGAAGCGTTTGCGGCCGCGATGAAAAACGAACACCCAGTTCGCCGCGGTGTTTTCGGAACGCAATGGCGCGGACTGATCCTCGTGGTTCTACTTTCCTTTCTGCTTTCTTCATGCGCCCCGTCGCATGCTGATCGAATCGTGGTTGGATCCAAGAATTTCACCGAGTCGCTAATGCTGGGCGAGTTGTTGGCGCAGCAGATCGAGGCGCACACGCAGGCGAAAGTCGAGCGGCGTTTCTATCTCGCGGGAACTTATATCTGCCAGCAGGCGATCCTGGCCGGGCGCATCGACATCTATCCCGAATACACGGGCACAGCATTGACGGCGATCCTCAAGCAGAAAGTTGGAGGCGACCGAAGCGAGGTCTATCAGCGGGTCAAGCATGAATACGAGGCGCGGCTCGGCCTCACACTGGGTCCGCCGTTCGGCTTCAACGATACCTTTGCGATGGAAATTCGGGGAGTCGACGCGCGCCGCCTGAATCTGAAAACGTTGTCGCAGGCTGCGGCCTTTGCTCCGCAATGGCGGGCTGGGTTTGGCTACGAGTTCATGGAACGTCCTGACGGATATCCTGGACTGGCCGCCGCCTATGGCCTGCGCTTTGCCGCGCCGCCGCGAATTATGGATCTAGGTTTGCTGGCACCGGCATTGAAAGACCGTCAGATTGATATCGCCGCCGGCAATGCGACTGATGGTTTGATTCCAGCCCTCGATTTATTTGTGCTCGAAGATGACCGCCATTATTTTCCCCCGTACGAAGCGGTGGCAGTGATACGGCAAGACAGCATCCGTGCGCATCCGGAAGTGACGCAGGCGGTGGCGGAGTTAAAGGGAAAGATCTCCGATCAAGAGATGCAACAGTTGAATTACGCGCTGGATGGCCAGCACCGCGACGCTAGAGATGTTGCCCATGAATTTCTGCGGAGTAAGGGATTAATTCACTGAGGAGGATCAGAGAAGAAGGTCACCGCGCAGGGTCAGTATGGCTTTTCCTTTGATAATCACCCGGTCTCCCTTGACTTCGCACCATAGCTCTCCACCGCGCTGGGAAACTTGGCGGGCATGCAGACTGGTCTTGCTCAAGCGCTGGGCCCAGTAGGGAGCGAGTGAGCAATGAGTCGATCCGGTAACCGGATCCTCCGGGATGCCGTAGCTGGGAGCGAAATAGCGCGAGACGAAGTCGCAGTTCGCACCTGGAGCAGTGATCGCAACCCCGGCGGGATGTAGTTTCTCCACAAGTCGCAGGTCAGGGGAAATGTTTGTTATGTCTTGCTCTCGCTCATATACGACAAAGTAATTGTCTTCGACCTGCATCACGCTAGCCGGCCTGCTTCCCAAACCTTCCAACAAAGCTGAGGGCGGATTCGGGCAGAGCCAAGGCGAGTAAGCGGGAAGATCCATCGCCAGCACGTCGCCCTCACGAGAAACTGTTAACGTTCCGTGAAAACGCGTTTCAAAGCGTACCGAATTACTGCCAGGTGCAAGAGTTTGCATTACCACCAAAGCGGACGCCAAAGTCGCGTGCCCGCAAAGCTTTACCTCGCACGTGGGAGTAAACCAGCGCAGGTCATACCCACCGTTACGAGGCACTAAATAAGCGGTTTCCGAAAGATTGTTTTCCGCTGCGACCGCACGCAACCGATCGTCATCTAACCATTTTGCGAGGGGGCAAACGGCAGCTGGATTGCCTCCAAAAGGCTTGGCCGTAAAGGCGTCAACATGAAATACCGGTAGGTACATTACCCTATGTTACTCGTGCTGGCCGGCACCTAGAATTCTACGAATTGCGCAGTTTCAGAGTGAAGTCCATCCGCTCGCATCAATAGGGAGGTCCGTATGCTTGCCACACAAAGCGACTCCGCTGTCCGTCACGATCTGATCGAGCGACTGGCTCAGGCCCGCCAGCGCACGGACGAACTGTTTGCTGTGGTCAAGCCTGATGCGCTCTATGAGCGGCCCATTCCCGAGCGTCATCGGATCGTTTTTTATGTCGGACATCTGGAAGCCTTCGACTGGAATCTTTTTCACGATCGAGTGCTGGGGCTGAAAAGCTTTCATCCGGAGTTTGACCGCTTATTCGCGTTCGGCATTGATCCGGTGGGCGGCGGCCTGCCTACCGATCAGCCGGCCGACTGGCCCTCAATTTCGGAAGTAACGAACTATGTCCGGAAAATCCGTGGGGTTCTGGACGAAAAGTTGGAAGAGGCCCTTGCCGATGCGGTTCCGCCCGGCCCTAACGGGTTTCCGCTCAGTACGCTTCTGAACGTCGCTATCGAGCACCGCCTGATGCACGCGGAGACTCTGGCTTACATGCTGCATCAGTTGCCGCTGTCTAGGAAAATTCCGCAGGCAGAAACCCCGCTCGCCGTCACTCCACCGGTTGTTCCGCGCAGCATTAAGATTCCTGCCGGTGTGGCTACACTCGGACTCGCGCACGCGAGCGGCGAGTTTGGTTGGGACAACGAGTTCGAGGAACACACGGTAGATGTTCCCGCGTTTTCCATCGATCAGTACAAGGTCACGAACCGGCAGTATCTGGAGTTTATCGCCGCCGGTGGTTATCGGGAGCGCATGTTTTGGAGTAACGGCGACTGGAACTGGCGGTCGGAGAAGGGAATTACGCAGCCGGCGTTCTGGAAACGGGACGGCGATGATTGGCTCTATCGCACCATGTTCCACGACATTGCTTTGCCTCTGGATTGGCCGGTGTATGTGAGTCAGGCTGAGGCGACGGCGTATGCCACCTGGGCAGGTAAGTCGTTGCCGACCGAAGCGGAGTGGCACCGCGCCGCATATGGCACGCCGGAAGGCCAGGAGCGGAGGTTTCCCTGGGGAGCGATTTTGCCGAACGCGGCGTTTGGCAACTTCGATTTTGAACGCTGGGATGCAGTTCCCGTGAATGCGCTTCCTCAGGGTGCGAGCGCGTTCGGGGTTCAGGGCATGGTAGGAAATGGCTGGGAGTGGGCCTCCACCGAGTTTGCCGCGTTCCCGGGATTTGAGCCGTTTCCGTTCTACCGCGGTTATTCCGCCGATTTTTTTGACGGCAAGCATTTCGTGATGAAGGGCGGATCGGCGCGCACCGCCGCGTGCATGTTGCGACGCACCTTCCGCAACTGGTTTCAGGCGCATTACCAATACATTTACACCGGATTTCGCTGCGTCAGCCGCTCATCGTCTACATAGAGGAACAACAGGAGTCGACATGCTCGTTCATGCCATCACCCCGAACACCAGCTATGAATTCGCCGCGGACGTGCGCGCCGGACTCACCAAACCGGGCCAGAAAGAACTTCCGTCAAAGTATTTGTATGACGATGTAGGCTCCGCCCTGTTTGAAGTGATCAGCCATTTGCCGGAATATGGCTTAACGCGTGCGGACGAGCGCCTGTTGCGCCGCCACAGCAGTGACATTGTGGACCGGCTGCCCCGGCCCCTTGCTGTCGCTGAGTTAGGAAGCGGAAGCGGCCGGAAAACGCGCCAGATTCTGGAGGCGCTTTCCCGGCGGCAGTTGACGCGCTATTACCCGATCGAGATTTCGCGCGCGGCCCTGAAGATGTGCGAGCGCGAACTCAGCGACATCGACTGCGTGAGCATCCTGGGTTTTGAGAAGGAGTATCTTGACGGCCTGCTCGATGTCGCCGGACATCGCAGCATTGGGCAGCATCTTCTGGTGTTGTTTCTGGGCAGTACGATTGGAAACTTCGATCGTCCGGCCGGCATTCAGTTCCTGGCAGAAGTTCGCCGCATTCTTGAGCCGGGGGATTCACTTCTGCTGGGCACGGACCTGGTGAAATCCAGTTCGCAACTGATCGCGGCGTACGATGACGAGCTGGGCGTGACCGCTGCTTTCAACCTGAACCTGCTGGCGCGCATCAATCGCGAACTGGGCGCCGATTTCAACGTGGCGGAGTTTGATCATGTGGCAAAAATTAACTATCAAGACCGCAGCGTAGAAATGCATTTGCTCTCGATGCGGCGCCAGACGGTGAATATTCCCGCGGCCGAGCTTGCGGTTGAATTCCAGGAAGGCGAAACCATCTGGACCGAAAGCAGCCACAAATATTCTGTGCAGGAAGTTCGTGAAATGGCCGTCGCTACTGGCTTCCGCTGTGAGGCGCAATGGGTGGATGACCGATGGCCGTTTGCTGAGAATTTGCTGGTTGCAGAATAGTTAGGCGAAACTCTGTAGAAGAGGCTTATTGGTCCACGCTTCGAACTCGCTTCCGCGGTAAAACTTTGTAAAGGAACTGATTTTGGCGCGCTCCGCCATGTAGATTAATAGGTGAAGAGTAAGCGGTTATGAGCGCACCCACAAACCGGTTTTTGACGATTGCGCTCTGTTTGGGAATTGTTTCCGTCTTCCACCCACTAAATTTGTGTTCTGGAATATTGTACGGCCAGCAGACCCAGCAGGCCCCTGCCTCGAACCGGCGCATCGGCGTTGTCAAAGCAATTTCCGGCACATCGCTCACTTTGACCTCGGACGCCGGCGCGGATGTGATCGTCACCATCCAGACGACAACGCGGCTGGTTCGCATCGCTCCCGGTGAAAAGGATCTGAAGAACGCTGCGCCCATCCAGTTGCAGGACCTTCAGGTTGGGGATCGTATGAGGGTGGTAGGGAAGCTCTCTGACGACGGTCACTCGTTCGTGGCGTCGTCCGTTGTTGCGATGAAGCGCTCCGACCTGGAAGCCAAGCACGAGCTGGATTTGCAAGACTGGCAGAAGCGAGGAGTGGACGGTCTCGCCAAGGGTGTGGATCCCGCCACCGGAACGGTGACGATATCTGTGCGAAGCAAAGATGTGTTGATTCATGTCTCCGGCAGTACTGTGATTCGGCGCTACGCGCTGGACTCGATGAAGTTTGACGATGCCAGGCCGAGCACGCTGCAGGAGCTTCATCCCGGCGATCAAGTTCGGGCGCGTGGAGAACGCAGCGTGGATGGCGGCGAACTAGTCGCAGTAGAAATAGTTTCGGGGACGTTTCCTCTTTTTTCAGGAACGATTGACTCCGCTGACGCAGGGTCATCGAGGGTGAGCGTGCACGATCTCTCTTCGAAAAAGACGATACTGGTGAAGATCACGCAAGACTCGCAGCTTCGCCACCTGCCCCCTGAAATGGCGCAAAGAATCGCCGCGCGCCTCAAGGGCGCGGGCGCGGGTGCAGTAGCTGCCGGCGCTTCTGGGAATGCTCAATCGCCGGGTGCCGACCCTAATTCTTCCGGCGCAGTCGGAGGGATGGCACCTAGAAGCGGACGCGCTGGTCGTGCGGACTTGCAGGCGATACTGAGCCGCGCGCCGGCAATTTCACTCGCCGACCTGCACAAAGGAGATGCGGTTGTCATTCTCTCGACGGAAGGCTCCGGCGGTTCGGGGACCGCGATCACGCTATTCAGCGGCGTCGAACCAATCCTGCAAGCCGCGCCCAACGCCGCGCAGGCCATGATGCTTGCGCCGTGGAGCCTCAGTGCGCCCTCGGGAGATTTGGGGGGGCCGTAGAACGAGGGCTATTTCGCGCGAAGAGTCAGTCACGGTATCCAACATATAAGACGGAGAATGGAAAAGCGGAATGAGAGTTGGGAAGTACTCGCTGATCGCACTGCTCGGGTTCTGTTTACAGTTTTGCGCAAGTCTCGCGGCAGCGCAGACTTCTGCGGCGTCAACGGCGACGGGCTCCTTGCGCGGGCAAGTGACTGATCCTTCCGGCGCAGCCATTGCGAATGCCAACGTCGTGCTGGTTCCAGGCGTCGCGCCTTCTACGCCCATCAAAACTCAAGCGGACGGACAAGGGCAATATGAATTTAACGGATTGCCGGCGGGGCAATATACGCTGAACGTTATTGCCGAGGGGTTTTCGGTTTATGAAAACAACAACGTGGTCATCACCTCAGGGCAGCCGTTTCGTCTCAATGTTGCGATGACCATCGAGGTAGAGGAGGAGAAGGTTCAAGTCTCCGACGCGACGCCGACTTTGGATGTGAATCCTGCGAACAATGCCGGAGCCATCGTGATCTCAGGGAAAGAGCTGGAAGCCTTGCCGGATGATCCCGATGAGTTGTTGACTGATTTGCAGGCTCTGGCGGGGCCTTCCGCTGGGCCGAACGGGGGGCAACTCTATATTGACGGATTCACTGCCGGGCAGCTTCCACCGAAGTCCTCGATTCGCGAGATTCGCATCAACCAGAACCCGTTTTCGGCTGAGTTCGACAAGCTAGGCTACGGCCGAATCGAAGTCTTCACCAAGCCTGGCACCGATAAATTCCACGGGCAACTCTTCGTCAGCGGGAACGACTCTGCTTTTAATTCGCCCAATCCCTTCGCAGGTGCGAACCAGCCGGGTTACGATTCAACTCAATTCAGCGGAAACATCGGGGGACCAATAAATAAAAAGGCATCTTTTTTCCTCGACGCTCAACGGCGGAATATCAACGATCTGGCAGCCGTGAATGCCGTCACGCTGGATCCCACTACTTTTGCCGAGGTTCCACTAATTGAGGCCGTGCCCAGTGTCCGCCATCGGACTAATTTCAATTCGCGGCTTGATTATCAACTCGGCAAGAACAACACCCTGACCGCGCGATATCAGTACTATCGCAACACGGAAAACAACCAGGGCATCGGGCAATTTAATTTGCCTTCTCAGGGCTATAACACAGACTCTACTGAGCACACCCTGCAGATCAGCGACACGCAGATCATTGGCGCGAAGATTGTGAACGAGACGCGATTTCAATATTTGCGCGAACTCAGCAATCAGGTGGCGCTCGAAATCCTGCCGACTTTGAACGTCCTGGGATCGTTTGGCGGCGGGGGCAATAGCCAGGGAAACATCCGCGAGCATCAGGATCACTACGAACTGCAGAATTACACTTCCATCATTCACGGCAACCACACGCTGAAGTTTGGAGCGCGGCTGCGCGGCATCCGCGACGCCAACAGTTCGACCTCAGGCTTCAACGGGACGTTCACATTTTCATCGTTGCTCGATACAGCGGCGGGAACCAGTTGCGTGACAGTCCCGGGAGAAAAACCATGCCCGGTCTCTTACGAACACTACGCGCAGGCGGTTGCGAGTGGACAAACCAACACGACCGCAATCGCCACCCAGTTGACGTATACGGCGGGCCATCCACCGCTGGTGGTGACCAACTTCGATGCCGGGCTTTATTTTCAAGACGACTGGCGTGTGCGCTCGAACCTGACTCTCAGTTACGGCCTGCGCTTTGAAACACAGAACGGGATTCCGAATCACGCCAACTGGGCGCCACGGGTTGGGATTGCCTGGGGCGTCGGCGGCAAGTCTGCGCCTCCGAAAGTTGTGCTGCGCGGCGGCTTCGGCATTTTCTACGACCGCTTTCAGGAAGCGCAAATTCTGGAGGCGCAACGCTTGAATGGAATTACGCAGGAGCAATTCGTCATCAGCAATCCGCAGTGCGGGAACGTTACAGATTTTTCTACCTGCGCCGGAGAGGTTACCCCGGTGATTCCGACGATTTATCAGATCAGTCCACGGCTGCGGGCGCCGTATACCCTGCAATCGGCCATCAGCGTGGAGCGGCAACTTACGAAGGCGGCAACTTTGTCGGTAACATATTTGAACTCTCGCGGCTTCGACCAACTGCTGACCATCAATGCCAACGCGCCTTTTCCCGGAAGTCCGTGCAGTCCGGCCTGCGCGACTCCCGCCGGCGGAAATCTCTATCAGTACGTGTCGGAGGCGGTTTTCCGGCAAAATCAGTTGATCACCAATACGAACGTGCGGGTGGGATCGAAGGTTCAGCTCTTTGACTATTATGTGCTCAACTACGCGAACAGCGATACGTCCGGGGTATCGAGCTTCCCCTCAAATTCGTACGACATCAGCGCCGACTATGGCCGCGCTTCCTTTGACACGCGCAATCGACTCTTTTTCGGTGGCTCGTTCGCGATGCCTCTCAATGTCCGGCTAAGCCCGTTCATGATTGCAAGCTCGGGCACTCCCTTCAACATCAGCACGACCAACGATCTGAATAACGATTCCATCTTCAACAACCGGCCGGGGTTGGTTTCGGCAACGACTTGCGCAGCAGTGGTGACGCCGGTTCCGCCTTCCAGCTCATACTGCACACCGCTGGGAACGTTCGACGCCGCGCCCATCGCGAGTGAAAGAATTGTTCCCATTAACTACGCGACGGGGCCATCTCACGTGGTATTGAACCTGCGGCTGACCAAGAGTTTCGGGTTCGGTCCCAAGGTCGCTCGCGCCGCGGGAAATCAAGGGGATGGCGGACCCAGAGGTGGTGGCGGAGGGGGAGGTCACGGAGGCGGAGGCGGGCCGCGCGGTCCCTTATTCGGCGGAGGGCAAGGCGGAGGAACCTCCAAGGCGTCGGACCGCCGCTACAATCTCACCTTCGGGGTTACGGCGCGCAACGTATTCAACAAAGTCAACTTCGCAAATCCCAGCGGGATTTTAGGTTCGCGATTCTTCGACATTCCAAACCAGTTGCAATCCGGGCCCTTCTCCAATTCCTCTGCCAATCGCCGTATCGACCTACAGCTGACTTTAAGTTTCTGATGCCTTGATGTTTCCGTGAATTCAAGCATTCGGTTATTCTGGAAGTGCGTGCGGACGTCTTCAGAATAAGTGTCCCTAATCCCGACTACAAGACGGAAGTTTCTCGGCGTGGCGGTGGCCGCTGGCATGGTGGCGGTGGGCGGCGATGCAGTTCTGCTGGAGCCGAACCGCCCCCGCATTCTAACTAAGGATTTTGTCCTGCCTCGTTTGCCCGAGCGGTTGAGCGGCTTCACCATCGCCCTGCTCGCCGATTTCCATTACGACCCCTACTTTTCGGTTCACCCGCTGCACGCGGCCATTCCCCTGGTCAACGGACTTCATCCCGATCTGATCGCTTTGGCAGGAGATTTTGTTTCTATACCGATGACCGGGGATGAGAGCAAGGCAGCCAGCGAAGCTGAACCCTGCGCCCGCATTTTGCGCCAACTGAATGCACCGCTTGGGCTCTGGGCGGTCCTGGGCAATCACGATGATCAAACCGACCGCGAACGCGTGACCCGAGCGCTTGAGGCCGAAAACATAAGTGTGTTGGCCAATCAGACAGAAGCGATTGAGCGCGACGGGGCGCGTTTTTGGCTTGCAGGTGTGAATGATGTGCTGGGTGGGCACGCAGACTTAACCGGGACCTTGAGCCGGGTGCCGGCCCACGAATCAGTTATTCTGATGGCGCACGAACCGGACTTTGCCGATGAAGCCGCGCGATTCCCCATCGACTTGCAGCTTTCCGGGCACTCTCATGGCGGGCAGATCAGGATTCCTTTACTGCCGCCCTTTTACCTGCCGCCGCTGGCGAAGAAATATGTTTGGGGCGAGTATCACATCGGGCCGCTGACTCTGTACACCAACGCCGGCCTCGGAACCGTGGACGTTCCGGTCCGCTTGAACTGTCCTCCAGAAATCACCTTCATCACGCTACGTGGGTCACCGAAGAAATAGGCTGGGCCGTCGCTGCGATAAGAGACACGGTTTAGCATGAAATATGCAACCGCTTTCACACGGAAGATTTCCGCGCGCAGCCAGGTTAACTCAGCCGCCTGATAACAATGTACTTACCTTCGCCCTAAAGGGTGGCCCCATAGTTGCCGATCATGAGGGCATAGGGAACACTCTCGCTGAGTGAAGAGTTCGATTACATGTTTCGCATCTGGCCTTGGTTTCTGATCCTCGTTGTTCCCAGCGCTGCTGCGGCGTCCGTGCAGACTGCACCGCTTCTGGCACGACAGAGTGCAATCTCCGAGCGCGAGCATCAGGCCTGGAAGACTTCCCAGCGCGCTGCCGAGTTTCGTGAGGTACCCCACGTCAGCGCGAAAGCGCGGTGCGAAGATACCAAGCCTCCGCAAGCGATAACCACGCCTGATCCCTTGTTAGTTCCGGCAGAGACGGGGCAGAAAATCAAGGTCAGCTTTATTGTGGGCACAGATGGCCGGGTGCACAGCCCGCTGATCCTGCAAAGCGCCGGGCCTGTGGGCGACCGCAACGTCATTCGAACGGTGCGGACCTGGCGGTACCGTCCGGCAACCTGCAACGGCATCCCCACTGAGGCCGAAGGTAAGATCGAGTTTTCCCGCCGTTAGGATTCTCCCCCCATGCGCTAAAATGAACCTGGATTGCGGGGCATCCTGAATCGTGGATAGCAATAAAGATAAAAAGGCCGGCCAGTCAGCGGGCTTCAGTCCGCCGGCGGATTCCGAAAGCGCCGTACCCACCATCGGCCCGCACAATCCCGCGCTGGGCGAGATCTATCAGCGGCTCTACCCGGAAATGCGCCGGCCCAAACCGAATCAAGAAGCGATTGCCGCCGCCCTGCAAGCCATGCAGCGGCTCACCATGGAAGCGGATTCGGAAACCGTGGCCGAGAGGGACACGCTCGCAAGCGACGTCGATGAGCAACCGGCCTGCCGCGTCTGCGGACATCACAACCGCGCCGGCAATAAGTTCTGTGGCGCATGCGGTCTTGTTCTGGGAAGCGAGCCTCCGGGTACAGGGGTTCATGCTTCGCAATCCCGCTCATCTTCGAGTGGCCACGATGAGCCCGTGTCTCAAACTCCGCCACCCGCGCAGGAGGCCAAGCAGGAGGTTCATCCGGGCCCAGGCGCTCCAGCGGGAACACATCATTACCACCATCACTACCATCACCACTATTTCCAGAGCGGACAGACCGACGCGGCTACGACCGCGCCCCGTGCCAACGCGTCGGAGAGCGCGCGGGAAGCCGACCGCATGCGTATTGCGGCCGCAGCGAAGGGCGAGCCCATGAGCCGCAGCGAGGCTGCGGTCCGGCGCCTTACGCAGGAATGGGTTCTGGCTTGCAACACCCGCCAGCTCGATGAACTGATCGAGCTCTACGCCGCTGATGCCTTGGTGCTGCGCTCGAACCTTCCTCCCATTCGCGGAGCAATGGCGGTACGGGAGTTCTTTTTTGCTTCGCTCGAGGCTGGGCTGGGAGAAGTCGCGCTCGATCCCATGCGCGTGGAGGTCGCCGGCGACCTGGCGCACGAAGTGGGTCGCTATAGCGCATTAGTTCCAAGCACGGCCGGCCAACGCCGCGAAGAACGCGGCAAATATCTTTGGGTGTTCGCCAAGCAGAGCGGCGGAGACTGGAAGCTGCTCTCGGAGTGCTGGTCGAGTGACCTCACACTCTCCGGCGTGGAGCCGGATGTGCCGAAGGCAGCGGTGGCGTCAGCGAAGCCGCAGCCGCGGAGGGGCTAGTGGTCAGTGCCTAGTGGTCAGCGGGGTCGAATCACTAGACACTAGCCATTGATTCCTGACGACTGATCACTTTTTCACACCAAGCGTTCCCAACTCTTTCCGCAATTGTTCCAGCGTCTGCATCTGGATGGTCCGCATGCCGAGCTTGGCGGCACACTCCAGGTTGAGCGCGCGGTCGTCGATAAAACAGCATTCCGACGGGTCGATCTGCGTGAGCTCAATCGCCAGACGATAAATGCCGCTTTCTGGTTTGCGCAGTCCGACGAAACACGAACTTACGAAGAGTCGGAAGACTTCCCGCAACCCGTACTTGTCGATGCGGTGCAAATTTAGCTCGCGGGACTCGTTGTTGATCGTGCCCATGAAGTATTTGCCGGAATTGGCCAGATCGCGCGCGAAGGCGAGAACCTCCGGCATCGGCTGGGAGAGCGAGAACATGAAATCGCGGAATTCGTCGCGGTTGAAGGAGCGATTGCGGTAGAAAACCGTGCGATCCAGATATTCGTCGAGCGAGATCTTGCCGCGCTCAAACGAGGAAACCACCATCTCGTGGCGGGAGTGAAATTCCTCTTCGTCCAGGCGAAAATGGTCGAGCGCGGACATGCGCTGCGTGTGATCCCACGCGTTGGTGAGGAGTACGCCGCCTACGTCCCAGAAGATGGCGCGAATTTCCGGCACTAATGAATCTCTCCTTGATTACCTAACTCTTGGATTACTGAACTCTTGTCATTCCGAGCCGTTTTTTGGTGAGGAACCTGCTTTGAATTTTTCAGCACTGCACCCTCGGAATTCTAATGCTTGTACACCGTGGTGTCGGGATGATAATTGCGCCAGTCGAACCAGTAATCTTTGAGGGCGGGAACGCGGTCGAGACACTTTCCCTGGGCCGCACCGGAAGTGGCGCAGCCCTGGAAGTTCCACTGGCTGGCCGTGGTCGCATCCACCAAGCTCCACTGTTTGCCATCGCTGCCGGCGTCGGCTTGCTGAAAAAATTCGGCGTCGCGTCCGTCGATGCTGCTGACGAATACGCGGAAGGATTTCCCGTCGGGCCCCAGGACGAGCAGCAAGAGCTTGCCCTGGACGCGATCGACGACCGGAGACTGCTTGGCAAAGGTTTCCCAGGGATAAGCGCGGGCGGCGCCGTCGATGGTGAGTCCGATAACGACGTCGCGCGACTTCAGTTCGGTGCCGGGGAAGCTGACCACGACCGGCAGCTTGGCGACTTCCGGTTCCCAGTTGCTATCGTAGTCTTTCGTGAATTTAGCGATGGGTGCGAGAACCTGCCCGGAGGGCGATTCGCTTCTCCACTCGCCGAAGGTGAGTTCGTCGCTGAGAACCAGCTGAAGCGCTGCGCCCTGCAGGGGGCCGTAGAGCGCTTTGCCCGTAATCTGTTGCCACCAGGTTCCCGTTTCCTTGTCGCGCATCAGGAAGTTCTGGTTGTTGATGCCGGCCAGATAAAAATGCAGCACTCTTCCGTTCACCGTGCGCTTCCACACCAGACCGGTGTGACAGAGCGTTCAATAGGTGACCGCGATGGGCACGCCGGAGACGACATCGTTGAGAACATGATGGTATGCCATCTGGCTGATGGGATAGGCGCGGGCCTCGCTGTCCAGGCGCACGGACATGATCATTTCTTTCGCGTCGAGTTTGCTGTCAGCCGGGGCAAGGAACTGAGGCCCGTCGATGGGATGGAACATCCATTCGAAATAATTCAGGCGCGACATGACTGCCGAGAAGGTGACGACGAGCAGCGTGAGCACCAGCACAGACTTGCGCCCACGGCTGGCCGATCTCCACAGTGCCAGCGCCAATACCAAGCAAGCAACATCTGCGACCAACGTGCCCAAAGGGGCATGCTGGCGAAGCTGCATCGCAAGCAAAAGCGCACGCGGCGATTGATGATAGAAGGGGCGAATGATGAAGGCGGGAATAAAGAACAGGGCGATGGCGGCCACCGAGCACAGAGAGAATGCAAGCCACGTCCAGGGCGAACCTTGGCGGTTGATGTCCCGGCGATAGAGCGGATGGACGTCCGCCATCTGATCATCGGATGGGTTCATAGGATGAATGATGGAATTCTATCCTGCGTTGAACAACGTGCGGGCAGAAACCGCACAAAAAAAGACCCCGACCTGGTGGGTCGGGGTCTGGCACTGCCCAACGGTCTAGTACATCTCCTCGCGCGAGGCGACGACGGTGTACTGCATGTAGCTTCCGAAGTCGGCCCAGCAACTGTTGTATTGGATAAAGTTGGTGCCTCCGCCGCTCCAATTCAGCGTGGGCGACCCCAAAGCAGCGAGTTGGCCAAAAGGAGACGAGTGACTATTGGTATTGGCTATTAAGACCTCCCCGTTAACCTGGCCACCACCGCCGCCTTGGACGTTCATGATTCCCTGTCCAATAACCAGAACCAGGCCGTCGAAGTTCGTGTTGCCGTTAAAGGTGAGGGTTCCGGTAACGACGATCACCCCTGCGCCGCCGCTGAGAGTTGCGTTACCGTTTACGTAAGTAATCTGGGGTGCGGCATCGCTACCGTAAGTTGTCGATGCGCACGCTGCGCTGCCGGGGCAAGTGATGGTAGCTTCATTTGCCATCATTTGTGCGAGCTGGTTGAGCTGGGCGGGAGTGGACCAGTTTGATCCAGGCCCCAAGACGTTGTTGCTGGGATACAGGGCCGTGCCTGCCCCCTCGTTCTGCACCGAAGGGACCAATGGCGCGGGTGGAATCGGCGTCGATCCCGTGTAATTACCGGTGCGGTTGTTCGGAATCTGCGAATCCATGTTAGTTACGCCTTGAGCGTCACCGACGCCAATTGCCGGTAGCACCGCTGGGGTGGTTGAGGTGCAAGAGCCAGGTCCTCCCGCTCCCGCAGGCACAGGAGGCACATATTTATTCGTGCACGGAGCTGGGGCGAGGGGGCCGTTAGCGGGGTCGCCGGAGTTACAGCCACTGATTCCGAAATTGTTGGAGTTTGGTGCGTTATTGAATTGAGCGTTGGGTCCGGCAAAGTCCAGGCCCCCGGCCGGAGGCGTGATCATGTAAGCGCCCGCCTCGTATTGCCCAACCCGCCGGCTGCCTTGCGGCGTTATGGCCATTGCTGTAAGTAAGTAAACAGGCTGCACATTGAAACCGGCATTCTTGGGGATATCGCACGTCATGGCTCCCGGCACCATCGCGCTCGCTACCCTCTCTTGCAGCAGGGTTGCATCCCAGCACACTTGAGAGGCGAGGTTGGCGCCAACCTGGGTTGGATCTACCAAGGCGTTGGGGAACGTTCCATTCTGCTTTAGCGTGACGCGAACCCATTTGTACTTCAGCGCGCCTGCCGTTCCGGTATTGGGCGACTGGCTGACAACGGTGGTGAAGCCCACCGGCACATCAGCAGAGGTGCACGGAGTGCTGGAGGGCCGATAGGTCACGCCACCAACGAACGACTCGTGGCACCATTCATCGTCAAAGTATGTGGTGCCCCAGGTTTGGGGAGTGACGGCGTCGGGTGCTGCGGCAGGATTGGTGATGTAAACAATCGAGCCTACTGCCGGGGGCATCGTAGTCGGAAGAACAATTGGGAATGCACTGTTCGCTCGCAGCCGGTCGCGTCCTTCCTCCAACCCGGCGCGCATGGCAAAGAATGCCGTTTGCGTATCC
>Ga0070710_10000598_pt1 | contig 17193 bp, 16 predicted proteins | sample LARL52metaG_FD_65454 | JGI IMG/M metagenome (GOLD analysis project Ga0070710, IMG submission 65454) | Corn, switchgrass and miscanthus rhizosphere microbial communities from Kellogg Biological Station, Michigan, USA - LAR L5-2 metaG | ecosystem: Host-associated > Plants > Roots > Rhizosphere ... | reverse complement strand
CTGGCGCAGGTTGGGCTTCATGTCACGTTGCTGGATGCGTCCCAGCCGATGCTGGATTTGGCCAAGCGTGCCGCGGGGGAAGCAGGAGTTATGGAGAGGATTGCGCTGAAACAAGGCGATGCCGCGCACTCGGCAAGCTTGTTCGACGCCGCATCGTTCGATCTGATTCTCTGCCACAATATCCTGGAGTATGTCGACGACCCGGGTGCTGTGTTGCGCGGTGCGGCGCGCACCTTGCGAGATTCGTCGGGCATACTCTCGGTATTGGTCCGTAACCAGGCGGGTGAGGTTTTAAAGGCGGCGATACAAGAAGGTGATTTGGCCGCGAGCGAGCATAATCTTACCGCGGATTGGGGACATGAGTCCCTCTACGGAGGCAGAGTGCGGCTGTTTACAGCGGAGAGCCTGCAAGCCATGCTGGCAGGAGCCGGATTCGCGGTTACCGCGCAGCGTGGCGTGCGCATCCTATCGGATTACTTGCCGCCACGGGTTTCCCGCACGGCAGAGTACGAACGGATTTTTTCGCTGGAGAGCAAGCTGGGCAGGCGACCGGAATTTGCCGCGGTGGCGCGCTACACTCAATTCGTTGCACATCGCGCAGATGCGCTGATGAAAGACGTTACATGAACAACGTTACAGCGCAGCCCTCGTCGTCCGGATCCCGCATGGTGACAACGGATGCCGGTATTGCGCTCGGGCTCGGACTCACCAACGAGTGTAATCTTGCCTGCGCCTTCTGCTATCGCGATCCGACCCGCGCGGATCGGCTCTCCCTGGAGCAGGTGAAGGCCGTGATGGAACGTCTGCCCGTGCGCTCGGTGAATCTCGGCACCGGTGAGAACGGCATGCATCCGGAATTCAAAGCAATACTGGCCTATCTGCAAACGAAACCGGTCAAGCTCACCATCACTTCCAACGGCCATAGTGTTGCTGTTCTGGAAGACAATGAACTGCGAGCGTTCCATGATATTGAGTTCTCGCTCGATTACCCGACGCAAGCGGAACAGGATGCACAGCGAGGGGATGGCAATTGGGCGCTTATTCACCAGCAGGCGGAACGGTGTCGAAAGCTGGACATTCCTGTCACCATCATCGCAGTCATGATGAAGTCGAACTACTTGCGATTAGCGGACGTGGCGCGAGTAGCCAAACAGTTTGGCGCTCCCTTGCGGGTGAATGTGTACCAGGCCGTGCGGTCGGACGTCTATGCCCTGAGCTATGAAGAGTATTGGGATGGGTTCCAGCGACTGTTTGAAGAGACCGACGTGATCGCGATTGGCGAGCCGCTGGTTCGCGCGATGGCGGGACTTCCGGCGCTCGAAGCCGGGTGCGGCGTGAGCACCGTGCGAGTGACACCAAGAGCTACGACGCAACCCTGCGTGTATTGGCCAGGAGTGGGGGAGCCGCTGTCAGACTTGATCTCTGCAGGCGTCAACATTCTAGACTCTGCGCCCTTTGACCAAGTCCGCACACTTCCCGAGGCGTGTCAGCTCTGCGAGTTCCGGGACTCCTGCCACGGGGGATGTGCCGGACGTCGACGACTGCAAGGCGCACTGTCAGAGCCTGACTACTACTGTCCGATCGTTCGCGGGGAACGCCCCAAGCTGGAGATCCGCATGGCCGCCGCTCGCGATCTGCCCAAACTGAGCAGCTCCTGTACTACCGTCGTGATCGCCAGGTAGGCTGATTTGTTCAGAATCCAGGGCTGTTATGCCTTTGCCGCACCTCGGTAACGATTAAGGCGCGTAACGAGTGAAGACAAAGTCGCGACCCTTGACAGGCTCGTGACAGGGGAAGCAGGTTGTGAGCACCGCCGAGGCGTCAGGTTTTCCGTCTTTGAATTGAGCAAAACCCCAGCCGCCGGTCGCAGCGTACTTTTTTGAGTCCTTGACCATAAACTGAACGTTCGTGGCGGATCCTGCCACGAAAGATTGGGCACGGCCAAAAACCTTGTTGTTTTCCTCCGACGGGATGTAGCTCCAGGCCAGACGGGCAATTATCGAGCCGTCCGGTAACGGAAGCTTGTTCTCCTGGTATGCCCTGATCGCTGTGTCGTTGCCCAGAATGGCGCGAATATCGTTGAGGCTGCCTTCTTCGTGGGCTACCGAGATCAGCCTCCAGTCGCGGTATCCGGGGGGAATTTTGATTCCGAAGATGGGGGCGGCCTCTTCATCGGCGTGTCCAGATGTGGGGGGCGTGAAGGAAACAACGGCTGCCAACGCTGCAATTGCGGCCAGCAAAAAAGCGATGCGTTTCATAGCATTCCTCCTTATGGGTTCTGGGACGGAACCCTTCGCTCTCCAAGCCCCCTGCCTGGTTGTGCGGTCGTCTTATTTCGCGGCCACCCAGGCGTCAGAGCCTGCCAGCTTAACGGCCACGTCAGAGATGGAGATGTGGAGCGGCTTGCCATCGGCGGTGCCGCGATGCTCGGTCGAGATCAGCAGAGGACCTGCCTTTTTGTAGCCTACCCAGGAGGCGTTGACGAGGCTGGGCTTCTCGGTCCCGCCGTGGCGGAAAACAAGGTACTCGACGCGGTTGTCTTTGCCGACGTAAAGATCCCAGGTGTCGCCGGGCGTGTAGCCGCCGAGTTCCGCTCCATATTTTACCGAGACCAGCGTGGCTGATCCGGCTCCCGCCGGCAGTTTCTTCATCCCTTCATCGGTCACTTTGGCGCTCGTGTCCCAATAAGCATGCAACGGGAACAGGAGCCAATAATTATCGTTGATGAAACCAGCTTCCGTTTGCTTCTTGGTGTCGTCGTTTAGCTCGGACCGCATGTAGGTAACTTTGACAGGCTTACCGTCTTTGTCTTTTCCCTCGTAGGAGACCTTGCCGGTTTTGGGTTCCCACTCCCACGTGCGGGAAGCTTTGAAGAGCCCAGTGACTTCCCCGCTCCAGGTATAGCGGACAGCTTCAATTTGCCCGAACGAATCCAGGCCGTAGGCCTTGGCCACCTGTTCGAGAATGGGCGGGCGCGTCTGCGCCCAGGAAGTTGCAGAAAGGACGACTACTCCGAAAGCCAAAAGACGGATCGTCATTGTTGTTGCACGGCTCGGACTTGTCATGGAGCTTGCTCCTTGGTGAATTGAACAGATTTCCCTTGGATGTCGGGCACAAGATTTCGGATACAAATGCCTTGAGTCAGTTGAGCGCGGGGTTTGCCGGCGGCCGTGTGTAGCCGCGAAAGGCGACCACGGCAGCGGACATCGCCACCAATCCGTATTCCAGCAGCATGATCCACTCAGGCAGCACCCACGGACGACCCAGCGCGCGCAAATGCCAAACGTAGTAAGTAGGAATAATGCTCACCGTCCAGATGAGGATCGGCAGGGCCGAAGCCGACCGCAGGAACGGCAACAGCCAAAGAAGATACCACGGATAAATGACCGGTGCACACAGAAGCGACGCTGCCATCGGCCAGGCAAATGCTTCCGGAGAAAATGCCGCGGCCTTGCGCCTCAGCCAGATTGCGGCAAGAAAGCCGATGAGAATGGCGATCCCCGCCAGCAACTGCGGGGGCACTACCTGATCGAGAGCCGCAAACACAGGACCATTAAAGCGGAAACTCTGCACGTACGTACCCAGCGAGCCGAGCGGAATGCGTCCGTGATTGAGAAATGGCACGTACAGGAGCGCGACCGCGGCTGCGGCCAGTGCCGCATCGCGAACGCGAACTCGCTTCCTGTAGAGGGGCAAGAGTACGACCGGCAGAAATTTCACCGCTATCGCCAGCCCAAGTGCGACGGCCGCAGTCGCCCGCCATCGGCGCACGAGAGCTGCGGCGGACACTACCAGCAACAGCGCGCCAACAATGTCGACGTGACCGCTTCCCGCCACCTCGATGGCCAACAATGGGTTCCAGGCGTAGGCCAGAACCAGGTGCGCTGATTGTTCTTGTTCCGGCCCGGTGCGACGCAGGAGATCGAGCAACACGAAAACAATGGCGAACTCGCAAAGCACGAATGCTATTTTCAGGGCAAAGGTGGATTCGTGAATTGCCGTTACAGCGCGGAAGAATAACTGAGCTCCTGGTGGATATGGGCTTGGTAGATACGCGTTGTTCAGGTTGCGGGTTTCGGGAGTATGCAGATCTTTAACGGAAGGATCGTTGGGAACAACCAGATAAGGATTGTAGCCGAGCCGCTGCACACGGCCATCCCAAACATAGCGATGAACGTCATCATCGGCGCCCGGGGGCTGCCGAAGAAATTCAACGTGCCACACCGCAGCCAGGACGAGGCCGATGACGACAACGCGCTGGGAAAAGGTTGGCGTGGCGAAAAATTCACGGATCGCCAAGAGGTACGCGATGCCCGCAAGCGTCAACGAGACCATGAAGTACGGTCCGCCCCGATCGCCGAAGTTGCGCGAGCAGATCGTGAGCGCCAGGCACAACGCGGCGCCGAGTATGTAGACTCTCCATTCGGGGGGGATCATCTTCACAGTTTTCGTGTGCCTGTCCGAATGCTTGTCCGAGATTGTGCAGCCACAAGCCCCCACTCTTTCAGCCACTGCGCCGTGCGGGGCGCCCTTGCTGGGGCCAGACGCAGCTCCTCTGCCAACCGAGTCAGGTCGTCAACTACATCGATGTCGTAAAAAGAATCTGCGAAACCTACGGAAAGCTCAAGAGCTTGTGCGCGCGATAGCAGCCTTTCCAGCGCGCTGCTGGTACCCATTCCGTCGCCTGCGAAAAGCGTGGGGTGCGAAGCCTTTGCCCCGACGAGATAGTAGCCTCCGTCGTGTGTTGGTCCAACGACTACGTCATGTGCGGCCAGGGTTGCGAACGCGGATTCCAGAACCGCACGCGGCAGGTGTGGGCTGTCGCTGTTGAAGGCAATAATGCGCCGTTGATAGGCGTCGTTGCGATGATCTTCCTTGTTATGACCCGGCGCGAAGTGCGCAAACACCGAAGTGAGGCCTGCGGCAAGACCTTCACCTTTTTGCGCAACTACGCTAGTTTCACTATTTGCTGACTGTGCGCGCGCCAACTGCGCCAGTTCGTTCACGTCCGAGTCCGGGCACATGATAGCAACCTCGACATTGCGCAAGGACCGCGCCAGCGCCAGCGTGTCTTCGAGAAGACAGCAATAGAAAGCAGTTACAGCCGCGGGAGAAAGGGTAGTGGTCAGGCGGGTCTTGACCGCGCCCGGCCGGGGTGCCTTTGCCATGATTACCAGCACACGGTCACTGCCTGACGAACGCACTACCGCCTCGCCTGAGATTTCATAGATTGTTGAGGCAATAATATACGACGGGAGGCTCACTCAATCCCCGCTTTGGCTTGAGGGGGCGTAAAGCCGGGCGATAAGATATAGTTGGTTCCCGTTTACAATCACAATGGAGAATCCCCCATGGCTTCTCTCACAGACGAGCTCGTGCTGCAATTACTGAATGGACGGTACATCGCCTCACTTGCCACTCAGAATCCAGATGGTTCCGTTCACATGGTGGCGGTGTGGTATTGGTTTGATGGCTCGAACATTTTTGTAGCTACCGCCTCGCGTAGCCGCAAAGCACGGAATATGAAGTCAAACTCGAGGGCAACAGTGATGATTGACTCTCGCGATCCGCAAGCTTCATTCGGCGCTACTATTGCCGGCAGAGTACAGATTTTGCAGGGTGGCGCTTCGCAGAAACTGAATGCGGAGATTCACCGCAAATATCTGAGCGCTGCGGCGATCGCGGACCAGCGGGTTGGGCCTGTGTTTGCAGGGTGGGATGACGTAACTGTCCAAATCACGCCCACTTCGGTGATTTTCTGGGATATGCGCGAGGCAGATGCCCAGGTGTTTGGCGGGTCTTTTAGGAATAATCCCACATATTTATTGCCACTGGAAAGATGAAGGCGCCTTCGGTGGAATTTCGGCGGGCAGGGGTGGAGAGGGTTTACTAAAAGATCAATTTACAGCTCGGCACGGTACGGCTAGGCTCTTCGCCGCCGGAAATAATAGCGCACGATCAAGCTGAGGATGAACCAGCCCGCGCCGACCGTGCCTTTGAGCGTGCCGCTGATCTTCGATTGTCCGATGCGCGGGTGGTAGCTCACCGGGACTTCAACGATGCGGAATCCGGCCAGTGCGCCTTTCAGGATCATCTCCACCGCCCAGCCATAGGTGGTCTCTTCGAGCGCAAGCGCGCGTAGCACATCTGCGCGGGCGGCACGAAAGGGGCCGAGATCAGTGATGTTTACTCCATAAAGTAGCCGGATCAGGCCGGCAGCGAGACGATTGCCAAACACCTGATGCCAGGGCAACGCCCCGGCAGAACGCCGCCCCTGCAGCCGCGAACCGAGCGTGATGTCCGCGCGGCCTTCAATGATTGGTGCTAAGAGAATCGGCAATTCAGAGGGCCGGTCGCTGTAGTCGCCATCGAGGAACACAACCACGTCCGGGGAATTTGCCGAGGCCAGACCTGTGAGGCACGCCTGCCCATAGCCGCGGCGCGGTTCCTGAATGACGTGGGCTCCCATTCTTGCGGCGATCTCGGGCGTCCCATCATGCGAGTTGCTGTCGACGACGATGACCTCCGTCGTGAGATTGGACGGGAGATCCGCAATGACGCGCTCAATCGCCTGCGCTTCATTATGGGTTGGGATGATGACGGACACTCGCACGTGATCGTGATTCAAATGATCTTCATTCAAGTGGACCAGGCCCACCCACCACCCCCGCTTACCAGAAAAGAGAATCTGGCCAGCGTTGAGCCAGCCACGCGTCCACGCCCCACTTCCGGCCGGCGCGGCCGATAGCGACTCCCAGCGATGCCAGCACGGGAACCAGCAGTTCCCAGATCCACGAGGTGCCCCACTCTGAAAGCCAAAGGCTGCCGAGATACAGAAACGCCACGAAAGCGGCCGGGCGGGTGAGCAGACCGATGACGAGCAGAATACCAAGAGAGATTTCGGTCATGGCTTGCATAGGCGCGGCCAGAGCGGCATGGCTTGCCGCCAGGCCCATCACCGCCTTCCAGGCAGCGGGGGAGTGGCTCGTCTTGATGTATTGATTAATCAGGCCCGCGTAACCCGCCGGCGTGTAAAGGCCTTTTCCCAGATTTTCGAAAAAGACCCACACCAACATCGCGCCGATCGTCACTCTGACGATTGCGAGACCGTTTGCGGCTTGCGGATGGTGGGCCACTGTGTTCGCGTCACTTTGAGGTGAGGTTGCGATCGTTGTCATGGTGAACCTCGTCCGTTGGATGCTATACCAGGTTGGAAATATTCGACAGCTCAAATCTTGTCTCGGCTATCGGTAAAAATTGTACCTGGAGGCTTTCCCTGGCTCTGGCAGCTCGCCCTGGCTGCTGGTACAATCTCGATCCATGTCCGCGGATTAAGGAGTGTCTCCGTGAAGCCTCGAGTTCTCTCGTCGTTGCTGCTGCTCAGTCTTCCGACATGCCAGTTGGCAGCGCAAGCCACTTCGAACACGCAGAAATTCAGCCCCGCCAGCCGCACGTTTCACTTCACCTACAACTTCACCGTGAAGGATATTCCCTCCGGAGCGAAGCGAGTGCGGGTCTGGGTTCCGGTTCCACAGAGTGACCAGCATCAGACGGTACGCGTTGTGGCGATCAAGGCCCCGGTTAAAACGCGGATGACGCAGGAGACCGAGTATGGCAACCGGATGATGTATGCCGAGATCAACAATTCTGCTGCGGATAAAGCGGAGTTCACTCTCGAGTACAAGATCACGCGCCGCGAATATTCGCGGGGGGATTACGCGCAACTCAAGCGAGCGGATCAGAAGCCCAGCGTCGTCTCCGCGTCGATGAGCCGCTTGGTTGCGCCAGACAGTCTGATTCCTACGGATGGGAGGATCAAGGACCTGGCGGTTAAGGTCACCGGATCCCAGAGCGGCGCGGTCGCAAAGGCCAAAGCTGCCTACGACTATCTATTTACGAGTATGCGCTACGACAAGACGGGCTCCGGCTGGGGACGCGGAGATGCGGTGTGGGCCTGTGACACCAAGCGCGGCAACTGTACTGATTTCCATTCGCCGTTCATCGGCATGTTGCGGGCTGACGGGATTCCGGCCCGCTTCGACATCGGCTTTCCGTTGCCGGAAAACAAGGATAAGGGAGATATCGCCGGTTATCACTGCTGGGCCGAGTTCTATGCGCCGAAAACCGGCTGGATTCCGGTTGACATTTCAGAGGCGTGGAAAGCGAAGGAGAAGCAAGATTATTTCTTCGGCAGCGTTGATGCCAATCGGGTGCAGTTATCCAGCGGCCGCGACGTCAACCTGTCTCCTAAGCAGGACGGCCCGGCGCTAAATTACTTCGTCTACCCGTATGTGGAGGTCGACGGCAAGCCGTACGAGAAGCTCGACAAGCAGTTCAGCTTTGAGGTGGTAAAACGTTCGGAGTGATGTTCGTGCAACTGTTAACCGGAGGCTTGTAGATTCGCGTCTGGCCTGAGGGGCCAATTTTTTCACCTCTCTACCTTTCTCGTCCACCTCTTTGCTTCGCCTCTTTTCCTCTTTTGCTTTTCTGGAGGGCGCGTGTCGGAATTGAGGGGAGTCGGGCAAGTTGTTGCTTAAATGGTGTGCGATCAGAGCAGGGTGTTTGAAACGGGAGGAGGAATGTTGGAGGAGGACAAGCAACTTCAGGGCAAGACGGCTGTGATTACGGGAGGCGCGGGCGGTATTGGGCGGGCCACTGCATTGCTTTTTGGGCGCCAGGGAGCGGCAGTGAGTGTGGTTGACCTGAGTCAGGAAGCGGGTGAGGATCTGGTGCGTGAAATCACCAGAGGTGGAGGGCGAGCGATTTTTGAATGCGCCGATGTGACTTCGGTTGCCGGTTGCAGGCGCGTGGTTGAGCGGACGGTGAAGCAATTTGGGGGCATTCACATTCTGTTCAACAATGCGGGAATCATCCGGCGCGCGTCAGTGGTGGAGATCAGCGAGGACGATTGGGACGCGGTGATGGCGGTCAATGTAAAATCCATTTTTTTTATGTGCCGGGAAGTGATGCCGATCATGATTGCGGGGAAGGGCGGAGCGATCATCAACACGGCGTCGGGATGGGGATTGGCGGGCGGGGCGCGGGCTGCGGCTTATTGCGCGTCGAAGGGTGCGGTGGTGCTGATGACGAAAGCCATGGCGATTGACCACGGCCGGCAGGGCATTCGCGTAAACTGCATTTGCCCGGGCGACACGGATACGGCGATGCTGCGGAGCGAGGCACGGCAATTGGGCGAGGCCGAAGATAAATTTCTTCTGGATTCGGCGCAGCGGCCGCTGGGACGAATGGGACGGCCGGAAGAAATTGCGCGAGCGGTGCTGTATCTGGCGAGCGATGCGGCGTCGTTTGTGACGGGGACGGCGCTGGTGGTGGATGGCGGCGGGCTGGCGGGGTCATGATAAAAAGCATGCGGCTGGAAAATAAAGTTGCTTTGATTACGGGTGGGACTTCGGGCATTGGCGATGCGACAGCGCTGCTGTTCGCGCGCGAAGGAGCGAACGTTGCGATCACCGGGCGAAATGCGGATCGCGGTCGCGCGGTTGTGGCGAAGATTGTGAGGGACGGAGGCAAGGCTGTTTTCGTTCAGACCGATGTGCGGCGGGCGGGGGAATGTAAGCGCGCGGTGGACGAGACTGTGAGGGTCTTTGGTGGGCTCGATATCCTGTTCAACAACGCGGGAGTGTTTTATCCGCATACCATTCTTGATTGCACGGAAGAAGAGTGGGACCTGCAGATGGATATCAATCTGAAGGGAACATTTCTGATGTCGAAGGCGGCTTTGCCCGGAATGATTGCACGGGGCGCCGGCGTAATCATCAACAATAGTTCGGGATGGGGGATTGCGGGCGGAGATTCGGCGGTAGCTTATTGCGCGTCGAAAGGCGGCGTGGTGCTGTTGACCAAGGCGATGGCGATCGATCACGGACGGCAGGGCATTCGGGTGAACTGCATTTGCCCGGGTGATGTCGATACGCCGATGCTTCCGGAGGATGCGCGCATGCGCGGGTTGAAGTGGGAGGATTATCTGGCGGGATGCGCGAACCGTCCCATGGGAAGGATTGGGACAGTGGATGAGATTGCGAAGGCGGCGTTGTTTCTCGCGTCGGAGGATTCATCGTTTATGACGGGGGCGGCGCTGGTGGTGGATGGGGGCGGGCTGGCGGATTGAAGGGGGCAGCTGGAGAGGCTGCGAAAAACCTCAGCTTATGCAGCGCAGCGCCTGAAGGCGCGACTGATAACGCAGTGCTTCCGGTATGCCTGAAGGCATACCCTGATACGAATCAAAGCATTCAGGGGTGGAAATCTTATGTCGCACGCCGTGCAAACGGGGAATCGCGCTCGATCTAAAGAGTGGTTTGAGCGGGCGCAGCGGTCGTTGGTTGAGGGGGTGAACTCGCCTTCGCGCGGGGCCGCGGTGTATGCGGGCGGGCCGATTGTGCTGGAACGCGGGGCGGGGTCGCGCGTTTGGGATATCGATGGCAATGAATATATCGATTTCATGATGTCGTTCGGGGCGCTGATTCAGGGGCATGCGCATCCGGCTTTGGTAAAGACGGTTTCAGAAGCGATGGCGGAGGGGTCTCACTTCGCGGCGGCGACTTCGGCGGAGGTGGAAGCTGCGGAGCGCTTTTGCAGGATGGTGCCTTCGACGGAAGTTGTCCGCTTTGCGAATACTGGGAGTGAAGCAACGATGCTGGCTTTACGGCTGGCGCGGGCGCACACCGGGCGACGCAAGTTTCTGAAGTTTGAAGGGCACTATCACGGGTGGTACGATCCGTTTCTTTTGAACGCACACGGGCATCCGGCAGAGGAGTTGGGGACGCCGGAAAACCCCACGCGCATTCCGGACTCGGAGGGAATTCCGCTTTCGACTTTCGATGATGTGGTGCTGGCGCCGTGGAACGATTTGGAGGCGCTGGAGGCGGTAATGCGGAAGCACGGACGCGAGCTGGCGGCGGTCATCACTGAGCCGATCATGGCCAATATGGGGTGCATCCTGCCACGGGATGGATATTTGCAGCGGATGCGCGAGCTGACGCGCGAGTGCGGGGCGCTGCTGATTCTGGATGAAGTGGTGACGGGGTTTCGTTACGCGCCGGGTGGATGCCAGGAATATTACGGCGTAAAGCCGGACTTGAGTACGTTTGGAAAGGCTCTGGGCGCGGGATTTCCGGTGGGTGCGGTGGCGGGGCCGCGAGCTATTCTGGAGCGCATGCGCTGGAGCGAGAAGATGGTGCTGCACTACGGGACTTTTAATGGACACCGGCTGACCATGGAAGTGATCGCAGCTAACCTGGATTTGCTATCGGGGAAAGACGTGTATCGCAAGCTGCATGCGCTGGGAGATGCCGCGATTGCCGGGCTGCGCGGAGTGTTTCGGCGGCGGAAGATGAAGGCGATCGTGCAGGGATTCGGGCCGATGTTTCAGATTTATTTTACCGAGCGCGAAGGGATTCACGATTATCGCGACTACTGCCGCTACGTAGATACGAAACTCTATGCGCGATTTGTTCAGCAGTTGCTGGAAAACGGAATTTACATGACGCCTTCGAACGGGTTGCACTGGATTATCTCGACCGCTCATACGGAAGCAGATGTGCAGAGTCTTATCGAGGCGGCGGATCAGGCGTGCGCAGGACTCGCGTGAAGAGCATTGTCTTTCTGGGTGGGGGACGGATCACCAGCGCGCTGATCACGGGGTTGCGGCTGGCAAGGTTTGATCGGCGGATTGTAGTGCATGACCGGCATCCTCAAAAATTAGAGGAGCTCCGGCGGCAGTATGGGGTGAAGGTCGATACGGGTTTGCATCGGGCGGTTCGGTCTGCCGGGATGTTGGTGATTGCGGTGCGGCCGGACTCGGTGCGCGGGCTGCTGGAAGAGATTCGACCTGACATCGACAAGAGAATGATTGCGGTGAGCCTTGCAGCGGGGGTTCCGTTGGCAAAGTTGCGGGGCGCCTCAGGGCCGGGGGTGCGCTGGGCGCGGGCCATGCCGAGTCCGCTTTGCCGCCGCGGACACGGGCTGACGGCGCTGGTGTTTGGGCGCGGGGTTTCTCGCACGCAGCGCAAGGAGGTTAGAACACTTTTTGCTGAGGTTGGGAAGGTGGTCGAAATTCCGGAGAGCCGATTTGACGCGTTCACGGTGACGTTTTCGAGCAGTCAGGGGTATCACGCGCTGGCGGCGCTGATGGTTGCGGCGGAAAGGGTTGGGCTGGATTCAAAGACGGCGCGTATGGCAGCGGCGCACGCGCTGGCGGATGCGATTGCGGTGTGGCGCGAAGGGACCGTGCCGCTGGAGGAATTGCTGGAGGAGGCGGCTACTCCTGGGGGGACTGCGGCGGCGGTGATGGCCGCGATGGACGCGGCGGGGTATCGGAGGATTGTCGAGCGCGGGCTGCGTGCGGGGATAGGGCAGGCGCGGAGGAATGCGGCTAGGTAGGGCCGGCCGCACAGAACGCTATCGAGCTGCGCTCGACTGGGCAGCCGAGGGCGGCTGTCCCCACATGAATCGTTGCGATGGATTTCTTTTCCGAAATCAGGGTACCGGGGTTGGAGACGGAGCGGCTGCGATTGCGCGGGCATCGGCTGGATGACTTCGCTAATTGCGCGGCGATGTGGGCGGACCCGAATGTGATTCGATACATTGGCGGCAAGCCGTTGAGTGAAGAAGAAGCTTGGACCAGATTTCTGCGCTACGCAGGGCATTGGGCGGTGTTGGGATTTGGGTACTGGGTTGCGGAAGAAAAATCGTCGGGCAATTTTGTGGGAGAGATTGGATTCGCCGATTACAAGCGGGCGATGGAGCCGTCGTTGAAGGGCGTGCCGGAAATTGGATGGGTGCTGGCTTCTGCGTCGCATGGGAAGGGGTTTGCGACGGAGGCGGTGCGCGCGGTTGTGGAATGGGGCGATGCGCGATTTGAAGGGGCGCGCACGGCTTGCATCATCGCTCCTGACAATCTTGCTTCGATTCGCGTTGCGGAAAAGTGCGGATACCGGCAGACGCGGGTGGCGAGTTACAAGGGACATTCCACGCTGATGTTTGAAAGAGAAGTGAAAGCTTCCTCATGAGTTCTGCCTCGGGACCCAGCGGGCTGTACGCTCCTACGAAAAATTTGCGGCGGATTGGGCTGGCGCCGTTTGTGGCGCTGCTGTTTGCTTACTGCGCAGGCGGGCCGTTTTCGCTGGAGTCGATGGTGTCGAGTTCCGGGCCGGGGTTGGGGCTTACGTTTCTTCTGGTCGTGCCGCTGTTGTTCGCGGTTCCGATTGCATTGGCGACGGCGGAAATGACCACGCTGATGCCGGTGGAGGGCGGGTTCTATCGCTGGAGCCGCGCGGCGCTGGGAGATTTTTGGGGATTCCAATGCGGCTGGTGGAACTGGACTGGTACCTTCCTGATGAGCGCCTCCTACGGCGTGGCGATGGCGGATTATCTGGAGGATTGGATGCCAGTGCATTCCCGCGTCGAGCACTGGGCGGTGGCAGTTGTTTTTCTGCTGGTGGTGGCGTATCTGAATGTGCGCGGAATTCATGTGGTGGGAAACCTGACGCTGATTCTGTTGCTGGCGATGTCGGTTCCGCTGATCATCTTTATTGGGCTGGGTTTCCGGCATGCGCAATTCAATCCGTTTCATCCATTCTTGCCGACGGGCACGCCGTGGCAGGGGGCGTTTGGCGTGGGGCTGGCGATTGCGCTGTGGTCGTATGCGGGGTATGAGCAACTCTCAACTGTGATTGAAGAGGTGGAGAATCCGGCGAAAAACTTCCCGATCGGGCTGGCGATTGTGGTGCCGCTGGCGATTGGGATTTATGTGATCACGCTGGCCGCGGGGCTGACGGCGCTGGGAAACTGGCAGGTTTGGGAGACGGGGTATCTGGTGACGGCGGGGCGGCTGCTGGGCGGGAATGCGCTGGGCACGTCGATTTTTGCGGCGGCGGTCGTTTGTAATTTTGTGCTGCTGGACAGCACGCTGCTTTCGGTGACGCGGGTGCCGCTGACCATGGCAGAGGATGGATATTTTCATCCGGCGCTGGCGAAGGTGAGCGAACGGTATGGGACGCCGGTGCGTTCGATTGTGCTGTCGGCGGTTTTTTGCGCGGCGCTGGCGTTCTTTACCGTGCCGCAGCTGATCAGTGTTTATGCGTGGACGAGGATGGCGACGTCGATCCAGACCGTGGTTTCTTTTTGGCAGTTGCGGCGGAAGTATCCCGATGCGCCGCGGAGTTTTCGAGTGGCTGGTGGAGCGGCGGGAGCGGCGCTGATTGTATTGGCCCCGACGGTGTTGTTTGTTTGGGCGATGGTTTACAGCGATGTGGCGACGCGGAAGTGGGGGCTGCTGAATTTGGCGTCGGGGCCGGTGGCCTATTTGTGGGTATGGTGGCGGAGGAAGGGCGGGAGCATTGCTGGCGCAGGCGGAAACCAGGGTCCCTCGCTGCGCTCGGGATGACATGCTGTGGAGAAGAAATCGGGCGGCAGAAAAAATTACATTTCTTGGCGTGTGGGCGGTGGTAGGATAGCGGACTGTTTCAGAATTCCAGAGGTTTGGAATTGCCGATGACGAGAGCCGCACGATCGGTGGCGTCGCCACGAGTGGTCAGCATCGAAGACTTCCGGCCGATTGCACGGGAGCGGATTCCCAAGTCCGTATTCGATTATCTTGACGGCGGAGCGGAAGGCGAAGTTACGCTTCGCGAAAATTGCCGCGTATTCAATGACATTACTTTTCGTCCGAAGCATGCGGTGTCGCTTTCCGAATGCAGCATGTGCACGACCGTGCTGGGGTTCAAGTTGGCGCTGCCGATAATTCTGGCGCCGGTGGGATACAGCCGGCTGATGCATCCGGGTGGGGAAGTGGCGGCGGCGCGGGCCGCGGGGAAGGCTGGGATTGCCTACACGCTCTCGACAATTTCCGGGCACAAGCTGGAGGATGTGCGGGCGGGGTCGAAGGGGCCGGTGTTCTATCAGCTTTATTTGATGGGCGGGCGCGGAGCGGCGGAGGCGGCGATTGAGCGGGCGCGGGTGGCGGGATTTAACGCGCTGGTGGTGACGATTGATACTCCGGTGTCGGGGATTCGCGAGCGCGATTATCGCAACGGGATGAAAGAACTGATCAGCGGCGGGCCGTTTGAGAAGGTTCCGTTTCTGGGGCAGATACTTTCGCGTCCGGGGTGGCTTGCCAGTTATTTTCTCGATGGCGGCTTGCCAGGGTTGCCGAATGTGATTGTGCCGGGCAAGGGGCCGCTGCCGCTGATTGATGTGGCGGCGGCGCTGGCGAAATCGGCGGTGACTTGGGCGGATCTGGGTTGGATTCGGCAGATATGGAAAGGTCCGATTGTGGTGAAGGGTGTGTTGACGGGCGATGACGCGCGGCGGTCGATTGATGCGGGAGCGGTGGCGATTTCGGTTTCGAATCATGGCGGGCGGCAGTTGGATGGAGTGCAGGCTTCGTTGCGCGCGCTACCGGAAGTGGTGGCGGCGGTGAAGGGGCAGATCGAAGTGCTGATGGATGGAGGAGTGCGGCGCGGGACCGACGTGGTGAAGGCGTTATGCATGGGAGCGCAGGCAGTGTTGTGTGGGCGGGCTTATGCGTATGGGCTGGCGGCGGCGGGGGAAGCGGGAGTTGACCGGGCGATTGAGATTTTGCGAGTCGATCTGGAACGAACGTTGCGGTTGTTGGGGTGTCCGTCGGTGGAGCAGTTGGACCGATCGTATGTGAATGTGCCGAAGAGTTGGGACGCGGGATGAGGCACAGAGCCTGAAGGCGCAAATCAGCACAGCGCTGTTTATGGTATGCATGAAGGCATACCGATACGAACCTTGGATTTCCATTTAGCAGCAGACTTCGTTCGCGAGGAGGTTTGTGATGCAGTGGACGCAGATTTATGATCCGCTTGGTCATTGGTGGCTGTCCACCCTGGTTGCGGCGCTTCCCATCATTGTTTTATTCACGCTGCTGGCGGGGCTCAAGGTGAAGCCGCATTGGTGCGCCATTGCGGGCGCGGCGACTGCTGTCGTGGTCGCGATTATTTTTTTCAAGATGCCGCCCGTGCTGGCGGGGCTGAGTTTTGGGTATGGAGTCGCGTTCGGGGTTTTGAAGATCGCGTGGATCGTTCTGGCGGCGGTTTACCTCTACGACATTTCGGTGGAGACCGGGCAGTTTGAAATCATGAAGGAGTCGATCGCCGGGATTACTGCCGACCGGCGGCTGCAGGTGTTGCTCGTGGCGTTTTGTTTTGGGGCGTTCATTGAAGGCGCGGCTGGGTTCGGCGCGCCGGTGGCGATTGCCGGGGCGTTCATGATCGGGTTGGGATTCAGGCCTTTCCATGCGGCGGCGCTGAACCTGATCGCGAACACCGCTCCAGTGGCCTGGGGAGCGATTGGGACTCCGGTGCACACGCTGGCGGCGGTGACGGCTTTGCCGGAATCCGACCTCAACGCTATGATCGGGCGCATTCTTCCTTTTACCGCGGTGATTGTCCCGTTCTGGCTGGTGAAGGCGATGGTGAGCTGGCGGGAGACGTTTGAAGTGTTTCCAGCGATTCTGGTGATCGGGGTTACGTTCGCGCTGACGCAATTTTTCTGGTCGAACTATGTGGACAGCAATCTGGTCGACATCATGGGGGGCGTGGTTTCGATTGTGGCGGCACTGATCTTTTTCCGGTTCTGGAAGCCGAAGAAGATATGGCGATTTGATTATGACGACAAGGCCCCTGTGGTGCACGCGCCGACGGGCCAGATTGCGGACGATCTGGGGGGCGAGTGGTCGGCGGAGAAGTTTGACGGGGTGATGGTGCCGAAGAAATACACTGCCGGGCAGGTGCTGAAGGCGTGGATGCCGTTTGCGATTCTGTCGCTGTTTGTTCTGCTGTGGGGATTGCCAAAAATAAAGTTGGCCATGAACCTGGCGACGACGCCGTCGTTTCGAGTGACGTTGCCGAATGGCAAGCCGCGTCCCGGGCCGGCGGGATGGGACGTGCCTTATTTACACAATGCGATTTCGCGGTCGACTCCGGTGGTGGCGAAACCGACGCCGGAGGCGGCGCGCTACGACTTTAACTGGCTCTCAGCTACGGGGACTGGATGCTTTTTCGCGGCCATCGTTTCTGGATTGCTGCTGGGGCAGGGTCCGGTACAGTTGATGAGGATTTTCTGGAAGACTCTGGTGCGGATGCGGCTGGCGATGGTGGCGATTTCGTTCATGCTGGGGCTGGGATATGTGACGCGCTACTCGGGGCT
>Ga0070710_10000597_pt1 | contig 17198 bp, 21 predicted proteins | sample LARL52metaG_FD_65454 | JGI IMG/M metagenome (GOLD analysis project Ga0070710, IMG submission 65454) | Corn, switchgrass and miscanthus rhizosphere microbial communities from Kellogg Biological Station, Michigan, USA - LAR L5-2 metaG | ecosystem: Host-associated > Plants > Roots > Rhizosphere ... | reverse complement strand
CTCCAGGTGAGTACGAAAGCTCCCCGCGTGCTTCAAGCACCGGGCGCGAGGCAGAACGACAGGCGCGAGGCCTGGGAGCGTGCCGTCGTCGGCCTGATGGCCGCTCGCCGAAAGGGCCCCGCGTGCCTCAAGCGACCGAGCGCATCGGGACCACCAGGTAGGTCAGCTCCACGCCGTCCTCGCTCGGCGTCGAGGTGAGCACGGTGGAACGCAGGCCGTCCTGGATCCTGAGCTCGATCCGGCGGCCCGCGAACGCCTTCAGGGCGTCGGCGAGGTAGCGGGCCTGGAACGTCTTGGTCAGGTGGTCGCCCTCGACGGTGGCCTTGACGAACTCCTCGGACTCGCCCTGCTGCGGGTCGCTGCCCTTCACGCGCAGCTCGGAGTCCTCCACCTGGATGGTCACCGCCTGGTGAGGACCGCCGTAGGGGGTGGCTCGGCGGACGGCGCGGGCGAGTGCGTCCGCGTCCACGAGCACCGTGCTGTCGATGACTGCCTCCAGGAGTCGGCGCGCCCGGTCGTCCGGGAACGGAGCGGCCAAGAGTGCGGTGGAGATCGAGTTGGTGCCCCAGGCCAGGCCGATGCGGTCTTCATCGGCGTGCAGGGCGACCGTGCCTTGGGCTTGCCTGGCCGCTTCCGCGACGGGCTTCGCCGGTACCAACAGGTCGAGTCGACCTTCTTGTTCCCACGGCAGCGTCGCGTAGGCCATGCGGTAGCGGTCGGTGGCCATGACGTGCAGCCGGTGCGGGTCGGACTGGATGCGCAGGCCGGTGAAGATCGGCAACGCGTCGTCCTTGCTCGCCGCGCCCGCCACGGCCGCGATGGTCCGGAGCTTCGCGGCGTCGACGTGGCCCCGCAGCGGCGGGAGCTCCGGGACGCCGGGGTGGTTCTCCAGGTCCAGCAACGGGATCGCGAACCTCGACGACGGCGTGCGGATCGCCAGCCGACGGCCTTCGACCTTGAGCCTCACCTGCGGCTCGTCCAGGGCCTGGAGGGTCGCCGCCAGCGGCTTCGCGGGCACGAGCACCTCGCCTTCGGTGTGCACGGCGGCGTGGACGGCCAGGCGCACGCCGTGCTCCTGGTCGCTGCCCGCGATCTCGACGTCCGTGCCGGCCTTGAGACGAAGTCCGGCCAGCACCGGGTCGAGCACGCGGGTGGGCAGCAGCCGCGCCACCTCGGCGGCGGCACCGGCCAGCTCGGCTGTCGTGGCGGTGAGGTCCATGCCTGCGACGCTAGCGAGCACCCCTGACAATTTCGGATGCGGCAGCGGAGCGCAAGCACTTCGTCTCAGCGGGTGACGGCCTTGCGCCGCGCCAGGTCGATGATCCGTTGCAGGTGCAGACCACGCCGCACGTCGCACTCGTGGGCCATGGTGCCGCTGTGCACCATGGCCACGAAGTCGTCCAGCAGGTTGGTGAAGCAGTCCAGAGCAGGGGTGTCCCGGTTGGACAGCGTGCGGTGCCCGTTGGTTCCGAAGATCGTCAGATCCGCGAACGGCGGCTGCATCGGCAACGACAGGCACAGCGACACGGTGCTCGTCGCGCCACCCTCGTGCTGCAGGATCAGCTGCCACAGGCCGGTGTCGGACACGTTGGCCGCGATCACGTCGGTGATCTCGCCGAGTGCCGCGTCGAGCAGGTCGAACGCGTGCGGGCCCACATCGTCCAACGCGCCCTTGTCGTGGCGCCACGGGGAGTTCGAGAACGGGCCGTCCAGCAGCGCGCCCGCGAGCCAGCGGCTGTCGGCACCCGTCCAGCCGCCCGTGCGGTGCAGCTGAGCCAGCATCTCCTTGGTCTCCGGGGCATACCGGCGGGTCAGCACCACCAGGGACGCGACACCGGCGTCGGCAACCGCTTCCGCCAACCGCGAAGCCACCTCGACCGACTCCGCGATCGGCTTCTCCAGGACGACGTGCTTGCCCGCCTGCGCCGCCTCGATCGCCATCGGACCCTGCACGCCCGGCGGCACGCAGAACGCCACAGCGTCCACAGTGGACAGCATCGACGCGTAGTCCGCGAACGGTTCCGCGCCATGAGCGGCGGCGAGTTCGGCAGCTGCCTCCTGGCGACGGGCCCACACACCGGTCAGCGTCGTGCCGGGGTGGTTCGCGATGCCCGGGGCGTGGATCATCTGGGCCCACGGGCCGGCACCGACAAGTCCTACGCGCAGCGGTTCGTCCACTCGCCCATCCTGCCTCAGGAGTAACTGGCCTTGGGGACGAAGATCTCGCCCCCGTTGTGGAACTTCAGGCGCATGCCGTCGGAGGTCGCCTCGCGTTCCGGGTCGTGTTCCCAGCCGTTGGGCACCGTCACGACGTGGCCGCGGTCGGGCGACGGGCCGAGCCAGATCTCGTAGTAGGTGCCGCCAACGAGCCGTTCGACCTTCTTCACGTACACGCCGGGTGCGGTGCTGGTCGGATCGACGCTGATCACGGTCGTGCGGTCGGGCACGAACATCACCACGCCCGCCACCGCCGTGAGGCCGGTGCCCATGATCGCGCCGAGCAGGAACAGCAGGATCTTCACCAGGCAGCCGGAGACGTTCGTCGACATCACACCATCCTCGGGTAAGCGCGGTCGTACGCTCGGAGGATGCCCGACGACCTGACCTTGCCGGGAACCCTGGTACCCACTTCGCCACCGGCTCAACCCGTGCAACCCCGCGACGCCGTCACCGTGGTGCTGCTGCGCGACGGCGAACAGGGCCTCGAAGCGTTCCTGCTGCGCCGCGTGCAGGGCATGGCGTTCGCGGGCGGCATGACCGTCTTCCCCGGCGGTGGTGTCGACCAGCGCGACGCCGACACGTCCGTCGCGTGGGCCGGGCCGTCCCCGCAGTGGTGGGGTTCGGTCTTCGGCGTCGACGAACCGACGGCCCGCGCCTTCGTGTGCGCGGCCGTCCGGGAGACGTTCGAGGAGTCCGGAGTTCTGCTCGCCGGTCCCGACGCCACGTCCGTCGTGGCGGACACCTCGGCCTACGAGCAGGCCCGGCGGCAGCTCGTGGACCGGGAGATCTCGCTCGCCCAGTTCCTCGCGGCAAGCGACCTGGTCCTGCGCGCGGATCTGCTGCGGCCGTGGGCGAACTGGGTGACCCCGTACGAGGAACCGCGCCGCTACGACACCCGCTTCTTCGTGGCCGCGCTGCCGGCGGGCCAGCGCGCCGACGGTGAGACGACCGAGGCCTCCGACGCGTCGTGGCAACGGCCCGCGGACGCCATCCAGGACGCCGAGGAAGGCCGTCGCATGCTCATGCCGCCCACCTGGCGCACCCTCGGCGAGGTGGGTGCTCTGGGCACCGTGGAGAAGGTCATGGCGGAGGAGCGCAGCGTCGCGAAGATCATCCCCAAGCTGATCCGCGACGGCGACAAGATCCGGGTGGTGATCCCGTGAGCGGCTCCCCGCTGATCGGCGCCCGTGCGGCTCACCCGCGCTACGGCGAGCTCCGTCAGGTCACCGAGCACGCCGCCGTGCTGCTCGCGGACAACCCCAGCCCGATGACGCTCGACGGCACCAACACGTGGCTGCTGAAGGCGCCGGACGCGTCGTCGTACGTCGTGATCGACCCCGGCCCGCTCGACGCGGCCCATCTGAAGCGGATCGCCTCGTACGGCCCGATCGCCGAGATCCTGCTGACCCACGGCCACCCCGACCACTCCGAGGGCGCCCGTGAGTTCGCCGAACTGGTCAAAGCCCCGGTGCGCGCGCTGGATCCGACGTTCACCTACGGCGCTGAGGGCCTCAACGACGGCGACGTGATCACCAGCGCCGGTCTGGAGCTGCGCGTCCTCGGCACACCCGGCCACACCAGCGACTCGCTGTGCTTCGTGATCGACGGCGAGGCGGTGCTGACCGGCGACACGGTCCTGGGCCGCGGCACCACGATCGTCGCCCACCCCGACGGCAAGCTCGGCGACTACTTCGAGTCGCTGGAGCTGCTGGCCGAACTGCCGGAGCACACCGCCGTCCTGCCCGGCCACGGACCGGAGCTCGCCGACGCCGGCGAGGCGGCCCGGAGGTACCTCGCGCACCGCACCCAACGTCTGGAACAGGTCCGCAAGGCCGTGCTGGAGCTGGGCGGCGACCCGACCCCGCGCCAGGTCGTCGAGATCGTCTACGCGGACGTCGACAGGGTGCTGTGGCCCGCGGCGGAGTGGTCCGTGCGGGCCCAGCTGGAGTACCTGCGCAACGACTACTGAGGCTGGTGCCCGTTGTTGGACGTGCCGAACGCCGACTGACGGGCCGACGAGCGGTCGATCTGCCAACGGCCGGTGTCGGTCGCCTTGGCACCGGTCTGCTCCCGCTGCGCCAGCTCCTCGTGCAGCTGCTGCAACAGGGCCCGTTCCCGCTCGCTCAGGTTCGCGTCCACCGACGACGGTTCCGGCGTCTCGGCCAGCGCGGCCTGCAGGGCCGCCAGCTCGTCGCCCTTCAGCTCCGTGGTCACCTCGGCCCTGTTGATCGGCATGGGCTCCGGCAGGGTCTCGATCTCCGGCTCGGCCGGTGCCATCGAGATCCGCTTCACGGGCTTGGGCGGGAACGGCTGCGAACCCTCCAGGGAGGGCGTGCGGTTACGACGTGAGCCGGTCTCTTCCACCACTGGCTCCGGCGCCGGTGTCGGCTCGGCCACCGGCGCCGGAGCGGAAACGTCTTCAGGCTGGTCGAACCAGGCGCCCGACGGTTCGTGGGCCACGACGGTCGGCGTCGGCGTCGGCGGGGGCGGAGGCGACACCGGGGCCCCGGAGATCGTCACCGGATGCGACGCCGTCACCGCGGAGGCGTGGTAGTCGCCGAGCTGGGTGCCGACGGTCAGCACCTCGACGGCGGCGCGCACGCCCGCCTTGCGCAGCACCGTGTCGACCCGGTAGGCGGTCGCGGGCGCGAAGCCCTGCGGACCGATGTCCACCAGCACGACCCGTTGCGGCAGCGGACCGGGCGCGGCACCCGCCGGCGAGGAACGCCAGACGCAGCGCACCGAACGGACGTCCGGCAGCACCGACACCGCACGGCCCAGCACGCCGGAGAGGTCGCCCACCGGGTCGCCCTCCGCGGTGAACCGGTGGCGCAGGAACGGCAGCATCTCGACGACCGGCAGCCGGTCGGTCAGGGACGCGTCGGACCGCACCTCGTGCAACGCCCACGTGATGGCAGCCCTCTCGTCGGGCAGCACCGGGATGCTGCCCGCGAGAAGAGTGCCGACGAGCATCTCGACCGCGCGGTCGAGCTCTCCGACCGCGAGGAACTCGCGTGCCTGTGACAGGGCGTCGTCGTCCACGCGCCCGGCCATCGACAGCAGGAGATCGTGGAGACGGACCGGCAGGCCGACACCGTCGTTCGTCACGTCAACTCTCCTTAGCTGAGCACCAGGTGCTCCTCGGACTCGGCGCCGGCGCAAACCGGCTCCGAAGCCGCCAACGCCGCCCGGTGGTAGGGCGGCAGGTCCAGACCGGACGGCACGACCTCGACGCAAGGATCGTGTTCGCCCAGCGCCCGCAGCACGCGCTGCAGCTCGCCGGTCAGCCGGGAGTGGCCGGTGGTGGCGGCTACCAGCAGGACGCGGTTGACCCCGGAGGGTCCGATGCGCCAGCAGGAGCGAACCTCACCGACCCCGTGGCGGCCTCGCAGCGTGGCACCGAGCACGACGGTCGCGGAGTCCCCCATCGGCACCCGATCGGGTGACTCCGGGGAAAAGGTGTAGTCGGTGGGTGGCAGTTCGTCCAGCCCTTTGACCGAACTGACAGCACCGGGTTCCGCCCCGTAGGGCACGAGCGCGTCCTGCAAAAGGCGCATCTCGTGATCGGTCAGAGGGATGCGTCCGTGCAGCAGCGTGCGCGGCAACGAGCGCGCGAGCACCGCATATGCGTCCGAAGCCGCCCAGTCCCGGTACCGCCACAGCAGGTCGTCCGGGAGGCGTCCCGCGAGCCGCAGGAGCAGTTCGTGGCACGTGTCCGACATGTCACACCTCGACGATCAGTTCGATCTCCACCGGAGCGCCGATCGGCAGCTCGGCCACCCCCACGGCCGACCGGGCGTGCTTGCCCGCGTCACCGAAGATCTCCCCGAGCAGCTCCGAGGCACCGTTGACGACACCCGGCTGCCCGGTGAAGCCCTCGGCGGAGGCTACAAAGCCGACAACTTTCACCACGCGCTTGATCGAGTCAATCCCCACGAGCGCATGAACTGCCGCCAGAGCGTTGAGGATGCAGGTCGCGGCGTGCTGCTTGGCCTCCTCCGGGGAGACCTCGGCGCCGACCTTGCCGGTGGCGGCGAGCCGGCCGTCGACGAACGGCAGCTGGCCGGAGGTGAACACCCAGGAGCCGCTCTGCGTGGCGGGCACGTAGGCGGCGAGCGGGGCGGCGACGCCGGGCAGCTCGATGCCGAGCTCCTTCAGGCGAGTGCTCCAGGTCACGCCTTCACCCGCTTCAAGTACGCGACGTGCTGCTCACCGGTCGGGTTCGTCAGCACGGTGACCAGCTCCCAGCCGTCCTCGCCCCACTGGTCGAGGATCTGCTTCGTGGCGTGGATCAACAACGGCACGGTCGCGTACTCCCACTTCGTCATGCGCGGAGCCTAACGCGCCACCCGAACGACCTATGCGCGGTTCCGGCCGTTCGGTCTACTTTGATCACATGGAGACCTGGAGGATCATCGCCACCGGCCTGTTCGGGGTGGGTGGGCTGGTGATGGTGCTCGTCGCCATGGCGCAGGTGCGGGACCGCAAGCACAGCCACCACGCGGACGTCGTGAAGGCCGGGCTGATCGGGCTCGTGATCGTGGCGGTCATCACGGTCAGCATCGCGCTGTGGCTGCCCTCGGTCGTCGTGTGGGCGCTGGTCGCCGCAACCGCGATGGCCGTCTTCTTCCTCACGATGATGGATTGACCGACCGATCCACGTTCCGGCGAATTCACACCTAGTCTGGACGTGTGACGTCGTGGACCGAGGAGCTGAGCCGAGCCCGCCTGCACGTGGTCTCCGGCAAGGGCGGCACCGGCAAGACCACGATCGCCGCCGCGCTGGCCCTCGCGCTCGCCACGGGCGGCCGCCGGGTGCTGCTGGTCGAGGTCGAGGGACGGCAGGGCATCGCCCAGCTCTTCGACCGGGCCCCGCTGCCCTACGCCGAGGAACGGATCGCGTCCGCGCCCGGCGGCGGTGAGGTGCACGCCCTCGCGGTCGACGCCGAGGCCGCGCTGCTCGAGTACCTGGCGATGTTCTACAACCTCGGGTTCGCGGGGCGGACGCTGCGCAAGATGGGCGCCGTCGAGTTCGCCACGACGCTCGCGCCCGGCCTGCGGGACGTGCTGCTGACCGGCAAGGTCAAGGAGTGCGTGAACCGCACCGGCAAGGACGGGCGCCACCTCTACGACGCGGTGGTGCTCGACGCGCCGCCCACCGGGCGCGTGGTCAAGTTCCTGGACGTCACGAAGGCCATGGCCGACCTCGCCAAGGTCGGGCCGATCAAGGGGCAGAGCGAGGGCGTGGTGCGGCTGCTGCACTCCGGTGACACCGCGGTCCACCTGGTGGCGCTGCTGGAGGAGATGCCGGTGCGCGAGACCCTGGACGCGGTCGCCGAACTGGACGGCGCGGACCTGCGGCCGGGCGCGGTGCTGGTCAACCGCGTCCACCCGGCCCGGCTGCCGGCTCGTTCGGTGCCGGTCGCCGCGGAGGGCAGGGTCGACGCCTCGCGGGTGCGGGCCGGGCTGGCGGCGGCGGGGCTCGAGCTCGACGAGTTCACCCTCGACGGCCTGGTCGACGAGACGGTGGAGCACGCCATCCGGGTGCAGTCGCAGCAGGAGGCGATGGAGCTGCTGGGCGAGTCGGACCTGCCGACGGTGGAGCTGCCGGAGCTGACCGACGGGGTGGACGTGGCCGCGCTCTACGAGCTGGCCGAGGTGCTGGTCGCGGCAGGTGTGCGGTGACCGCGAGACTCGACTTCGACCCGTTGCTGGACGACCCGGCGACGCGCGTGCTGGTGTGCTGCGGCTCCGGTGGTGTCGGCAAGACGACGACCGCGGCGGCGCTGGCGTTGCGCGCGGCGGAACGCGGCCGGCGCGTGGTCGTGCTGACGATCGACCCGGCGCGGCGCCTGGCGCAGTCGCTGGGCCTGCGGGAGCTCGACAACCACCCGCGCGAGGTCGTCGTCGACGGCTTCGAGCCCAAGGGCGAGCTGTTCGCGATGATGCTCGACATGCGTCGCACGTTCGACGACATGGTGCTGACCCACGCGGGCCGCGACCGGGCCGACCAGATCCTGTCGAACCCCTTCTACCAGACCATTTCCTCGTCGTTCTCCGGCACGCAGGAGTACATGGCGATGGAGAAGCTGGGCCAGCTGGTGGCCCAGGACGAGTGGGACCTGATCATCGTCGACACCCCGCCGTCACGGTCGGCGCTGGACTTCCTCGACGCGCCGCAACGGCTGTCGACGGTGCTCGACGGCAAGTTCATCCGCATGCTCTCGGCACCCGCGCGCGCGAGCGGACGCGGGCTGCTCAAGATCGTCGGAACCGGCTTCAGCCTCTTCACGCGTGCCGTGTCGACGATCGTCGGCGGCCAGCTGCTGCAGGACGCGTCGACGTTCGTGCAGGCCTTCGACAGCATGTTCGGCGGCTTCCGCGAACGCGCTCAGCGCACGTACGAGCTGCTCCGCTCGCCGGGCACCGGGTTCGTCGTGGTGGCGGCGGCGGAGCCGGACGCGTTGCGCGAAGCGAGCTACTTCGTCGAGCGGCTCAGCGCGGAGAACATGCCGTTGTGCGGGCTCGTCGCGAACAGGACGCATCCCGTGATCGCGACGGACCTGCCCGGGGCGAACGCGCTCGCCGCAGCGGACGACCTGGACCGCTCCGGTGAGGCGCCGCTCGCGGCGGCGGTGCTCCGGCTGCACGCGGACCGGGTCGCAGTCGCCGATCGGGAACGGCGGCTGCTGGCCCGGTTCACACGTGCGCACCCCGGTGTGGCGCTGGTCGGCGTGCCCGCGTTGCCCGCGGACGTGCACGACCTGGACGGCCTCCGAGAGATAGGCCGGCGCCTGGCCGGGGAGTAGCCCTTATCCCACCCTCGTGTCTTCGAGGTGCTCCTGACGTGCGTTGTCGAGCAGCTCGAACCACGAGTCGACGTCCGGGCGGCGGCGCAGCAGAGCGCGACGCTCGCGCTCGGTCATGCCACCCCAGACCCCGAACTCGATCCTGTTGTCCAGCGCTTCGGCCAGGCATTCCATGCGAACTGGGCAACCCAGGCACACGAGCTTCGCCTTGCGCTGCTCCGCACCCCGAACGAAGAGCTGGTCCGGCTCCTCATCGCGGCACGAAGCGTTGATACGCCAATCCCCCTGGTTCATATCCCCCACTCCTCAGTGCTGTCCAAATGTGGAAAATCCGCCACACCCCTGCCACGGATGCCGTAGCGTTCGAGCCACGGCTGCATTCCTTGGACGTTGACGGACTGTAGTGCCGTTCGGTTCCGCGTCCAACCCTGGGCCACCCAACCGTTACCTGTCTTGCGTATCTCTACTCATGCTGAGTAACGGGCCTTACTGATCACTGTCACCCGTTCGTGTACGGCGTACGCTGACCTGCGTGCGAGTCAGGAATGGCGTGCTCAAGATGCTCGGCCTGTGCCTGCTGGCTGGGGTTCTCCTCGCCGGCATGCTGTTCCCAGTCGTGGGCGCGACAGGCCTCGTGTCCAACCGCGCCAGCGACACCGTGGACAGCATCTCCGCCGACCTCGTGACCACCGATCCCCCGTTGATCACCACGGTCACCGACAAGGACGGGCAGCCGATCGCCTACCTGTTCGACCAGTACAGAGTCCTGACACCGCCGGAGAAGATCTCGCCGACCATGAAGGCGGCGCTGATCTCGGTGGAGGACCGCCGGTTCTACGAGCACCAGGGCGTGGACTGGAAGGGCACCATCCGCGCCGGCCTGACGAACCAGGTCAGCGGCTCGGTGTCGCAAGGCGCGTCCACACTGACCCAGCAGTACGTGAAGAACTACCTGGTCCACGTCGTGGCGCGGAACAACAAGCTGGAGCAGGCCAAGGCCCAGGAGCAGACCATCGCGCGCAAGCTGCGCGAGGCCCGGATCTCCCTGCAGCTGGAGCGAAAGCTCGGCAAGGAGGAGATCCTCGCCAGGTACCTGAACGTCGTTCCTTTCGGCTCCACCATTTACGGCATCGCCGCGGCGTCGCAGGCTTACTTCAACACGACGCCGGACAAGTTGACGGTTCCTCAGGCCGCGATGCTCGCCGGAATGGTCAACAGTCCGTCAGCGCTCGACCCCGAAGCGTATCCGGACAAAGCGCTGGAGCGGCGCAACAAAGTGATCGACAAGATGGTCGAGAACGACAAGCTCTCGCGCGATGCCGGTGAGGCGGCGAAGAAGGAAGGCCTCGGACTCGCGAACCCGGTTCGAACGCCGCCGAACGGTTGTGTGGGCGCCGGTCCGGAAAACGGTTTCTTCTGCTCGTACGTGGTGAACTACTTGCAGCGCGCGGGTTTCAGCGAGGAGCAGCTGCGCACCGGCGGTTACACCATTCAGACCACTTTGGACAGAACGGTGACCGCGCAGGCGAAGGCGGCGGCGGAGGCCGGGGTGGCCAAGAACGCCGACGGCATCGCGAACACGATGGCCGTCGTGCGGCCCGGCAAGGACCGCCACGACGTGCTGGCGCTGGTCGCGAACCGCGACTACGGGTTGAAGGCGGAGCAGAACCAGACGACGTTCGACCTGCCCAGCGGCGTGGAGAACAAGTTCGGCGCCGGATCGGTCTACAAGGTCTTCACGGCCGCCGCCGCGCTCGAGAAGGGCATGGGCATCGAGAACGTCATCCAGACGCCGACCCACCACGTCTCGAAGGTCTTCAAGGGTGGCGCGCAGCGCTGCCCGAGCACCGGTGAGCCCGGCACCCGCTGGTACTGCCTCTCGAACTTCGACGGCAGCTACCCGTCGTCGATGCCGCTGCAGCAGGCGCTGGCGACGTCGCCGAACACCGGCTTCGTGATCCTGGAGGAGCAGGTCGGCATGGACGCGGTCGTCGACATGGCCTCGCGGCTGGGCATGCGCGAGACGATGGCGACGAACCTGCAGGGCACCCGGCCGGACCCGAAGGCCAAGGACAAGCAGAACCGCGTCTCGCAGACGGAGTTCTACAAGCAGAACGGCGGCAACGCGTCGTTCACGCTGTCGCCCGCCCCGGTGTCCACATTGGAGCTCGCGAACGTCGCCGCGACCATCGTGAGCGGCGGCAAGTGGTGCCCGCCGACGCCGATCGTCAAGGTGCTGGACCGCAACCAGAAGCCGGTGCCGGTCAACGAGGCGCCGTGCGAGCAGGTCGTGTCGGAGGCGCTCGCGAACGGCCTCGCGACCGGCATGAGCAAGGACGACCAGGGCAACGGCACCGCCGCGGCCGCCGCCCGTGCGGCCAAGTGGACGCGTCCGATGATCGCCAAGACGGGCACGACCGAGGAGTACAAGTCGGCGGCGTTCATCGGCGCCACCCCGGACTTCGCGGGCGCCGTGCAGACGTTCAACGACGGCACGGCCCCGCGCCCGATCTGCCTGGCCGGCTCGGGGCAGCCCCGGTTGTGCGGCAGCGGCAACATCTTCGGCGGCACGATCCCGGCCAAGACGTGGTTCGAGACGATGACGAAGGTGCACGGGTCGTTGCCGGTCAAGCAGCTGCCGCCGGTCGAACAGCGGTATCTCAAGGGCGGCAGGGAGATCCAGGTTCCCGACGTCGTGGGCCGCCAGGTCAACGACGCGACCCGGATCCTGGAGCAGGCCGGCTACCAGGTGAGCCAGCAGTCGGTCAACTCCGAGCAGCCGAAGGGGACGGTCGTCAGCCAGACGCCGCGCGGCAACGCGTTGCGCGGCACGGTGATCACGCTCTTGGTCAGCTCGGGTTACGTGCCGCCGCCGGTGGCGACCGAACCGTCGAATCCCAACCCGAACGAGCCGCCCGTCAACCCCGGCAACCCGAACGAGCCGCCACCGATCACGCTGCCGACCGAGCCGGGCGAACCGCGCTAGAGGAGTCGTTTGAGCTGCTCGACGCTGGTGTCGATGTGCGCGCGGATCTCGGCGACCGCCCTGTCGCCCTCGCCCGCGCGAAGGGCGTCGAGGATGAGCCTGTGCTCGGCGACGACCTCGTCCGGTGACTCGGACCGGGACAGCACCGTGAGGTAGAAGCGCAGTTCCTTGGTGAGCCCGGCGAAGAACTCGTCCAGCCTGGTGCTGTCGAGCAGCGCGACGATCGCCTGGTGGAAGGCCAGGTCGCGGTCGACGATCCGGCTCTTGTCGCCGGTCTCGGCGGCTGCGACGAGCTCGTCGAACGCCTTGGTGATCGTCGCGAGCTGCTCGGGGCGCGGCGTGCGGGAGACCGCGGCCGTTTCGAGGCGTTCACGGGCGGTGTAGAGCGCCTCGACGTTCTCCGGGGTGGGCGCGATGACGACGGCACCGCGGTTGACCTCGTAGCGGACCAGGCCGGTCAGCTCCAGGATGCGCACGGCCTCGCGGATGGTGTTGCGCGCGACACCCAGCTCGGCCGCGATGGCGCTCTCCCTGAGCCGGTCACCAGGGCCGAACGCGCCGGCCATGATCCGTTCGGCGAGGCCGTCGGCGAGTTGCTGGGCCGTGGTGGTGCGGCGCACTTCGAGGCCGTCGAGGGCGGACATGGGCCGAGTTTAACCCGATTGCACTGCAGTTGAACTGTACTACAGTTTGCCCATGGACCTGACGGAGTTCCAGGCACTCAGCTTCGACTGCTACGGCACGCTCATCGACTGGGAGACCGGTATCGCCGCGGCGCTCTCGCCGTGGGCGCGCGAACAGGGGCTCAACCTGTCCGACGAGGAACTGCTGCTCGCGTACGGGAAGCAGGAGGCGGCCGTCGAGGCCGAGCAGCCGTTCCGGCTGTACCCGGACGTGCTGGCGACGGCGTTCCGCCGGGCCGGTGCCGAACTGGGGCGCGAGGTCAGCGACGAGTGGGCGCAGCGGCTGGGCGCGTCGGTGCCGGACTGGCCGGCGTTCCCCGACTCGGCGGACGCGCTGGCGCGACTGGCCGCCCACTACCGGTTGATCATTCTGTCCAATGTGCACCGCGACGGGTTCGCGGGCAGCAACCGCCGGCTGCGCGGGAACTTCGCGGCGATCATCACCGCGGAGGACGTCGGCGCGTACAAGCCGGCCGAGAACCACTTCCGGGCGCTGGACGGCACGCTCGGCTCGTTGGGAGTGGAGCGCGAGGGCCTGCTGCACGTGGCGCAGAGCCTGTTCCACGACCACGTGCCGGCGCGCCGGGAGGGGCTGCCGTCCGTGTGGATCAACCGGCGGCACGACAGGCCGGGCTGGGGCGCGACGCCGCAGCCGTCCGGAGAGTTCGGCTACGCCCTGGAGTTCGGGTCGATGGGCGAGTTCGCGGACGCGGTCGAGAAGGCGTTCCGGTAGGGGTGCCGCAGCGGGTTTCGCGCCCGCCGCGGCACTGGTTCAGCTCGTGAGCCTGGACTTCACCGCGGCGGCCACCCGGCCACCCTCGGCACGACCGGCGACCTCGGCGTTGACGGCCTTCATGACCTGGCCCATCTGCTTCGGTCCCGGCGTCTCGCCGAGCTGCGCGGACACGGCCTCGACAGCCTTGTCCACAATGGACGCCAGCGCGGCGTCGTCGAGCTGGGCGGGCAGGTAGGTCTCCAGCACGGCGAGCTCCTGGCGCTCCAGCTCGGCCTTCTCGGCCCGGCCGGCACCCTCGAAGGCCTCGGCGGCCTCCTTGCGCTTCTTCGCCTCGCGCGTGAGGACCTTCACGACCTCGTCGTCGGTGAGCTCGCGCGCCTGCTTGCCCGCGACCTCCTCGTTCGTGACCGCCGTGAGCGCCATCCGCAACGCACCGGCCGTGACAGTCTCCCTGGCCTTCATGGCCGCAGTGAGGTCGTTCTGCAGCCGCGTCTTCAACTCCGCCATGGCGCAGAACGGTACCGCCCGCCGGATGCCGCGCCGATCGAGTTAACCGCCTTCCGTACCCTTGGCACCGTGAACAAGCTCGGCCGAGCACTTCTCGCCACGACCGCAGTAGGCGCCGCGACCATCGCGTACGCGGCAGGAATCGAGCGAAGGCACTGGACCCTGCGCACCGCCACCGTGCCGGTCCTGTCCCCCGGTTCCAAGCCGATCCGTGTGCTCCACATCTCAGACCTGCACATGACACCGAACCAGGTGTCGAAGCAGCGCTGGGTCGCCTCCCTGGCCGACCTGAACCCGGACTTCGTCGTCAACACCGGCGACAACCTCGCGCACAAGGACGCGGTTCCCGGCGTGCTGCGCGCGCTCGGCCCGTTGCTCGACAAGCCGGGCGTGTTCGTGTTCGGCAGCAACGACTACTACGCGCCCCGCTTGAAGAACCCGGTGCGCTACCTGCTGCCGTCCGCCAAGACCAAGCGAATCCACGGCGTGACGCTGCCGTGGCGCGACCTCCGCGCGGGCATGATCGAGCGCGGCTGGCTCGACCTCACCCACGTGCGCCGCACCATCGAGGTGGGCGGCCAGACGATCTTCGCCGCCGGCCTGGACGACCCGCACCTGAAGCGCGACCGCTACGCCGACATCGCCGGCGCCCCCGACCCGTCCGCCGCACTGCGCCTCGGCGTCACGCACTCCCCGGAACCGCGCGTGCTGGACCCGTTCGCCGCCGACGGCTACGACTTCGTGATGGCCGGGCACACCCACGGCGGACAGCTGCGCGTGCCGTTCTACGGCGCTCTGGTGACCAACTGCGAACTCGACCGCGGCCGCGCTCGCGGGGTGTCGCGGTGGGGCGCGCACATGTGGATGAACGTGTCCGCGGGGATGGGCACTTCGCCCTACGCGCCGGTGCGGTTCTGCTGCCCTCCGGAGGCTTCGCTGCTGACCCTGGTTCCTCGGCCCGTTACGCCTGGTCAGGGGCGAAATGAGGGGGTCCGATTCGGAGCTGGGGCGGACATGATGTAGAGTTCTACTCGTTCCCAGCCGGGGTGTGGCGCAGCTTGGTAGCGCGCTTCGTTCGGGACGAAGAGGTCGCAGGTTCAAATCCTGTCACCCCGATTGAAATCGGGCCGATTCCAGCTTGTGTTGGAATCGGCCCGATTTTTTGTTTGCGGCGCGTCACGCACTCACCTGAAATTGTCCACGCTCGCGGCGCTGCTGATCGGCTCGGTGACAACCGACGCAGGCGGACCCGTGGTCCGGATGAGGAACGGCCGAGTCGGGCGTCGTCAGCCACGGCGCGCAGGCCAGAGTCGAAGGGCGGCGGCCTTCACGCGAAAGGTCACTTCCTCTCGCTAATACCACCCGATCGTGTGGTCTGGCTCGACACGGGCAGCCGCAGCGGTCACCGTGGATGCATGACGCAGTGCCACCGTTCCGTACCAAACTATACGGAACGCGCACGTAGCGTTAGCCCTTACGGGTGAAGGTTGACCGTTCAACTCACGTTCCGTAACGGGTGTCTTGATCCAAACGACGAAGGCAGTGGTTCAGCACTCGTTGAAAGAGTCGGGAGATGCTTGTGATGGACTCCGTCGCAGCCAAACCTGCCCATAGGTCCTGGATCGTCATCGCGGCCAAGTCCATTGTGGTGTTGCAGGCGCTGGCGATCGTTTACATGCTCACGTCGGTCTGGGTGGCGGCCGTGGTGGCTGTCGGCTTCGCGCTGGTCGTGGGCACGGTCAGAGTGCTGTCGCGGGCGTCGCGGCAGGTCGACCAGATCTTCGAGGACGAGCTCGGCCAGCAGTGAGGCCGGTGTCGTTCAGCTGAAGAAGCCTCGTGCGGGCAGGCCCTCCGGGAAGCGTTCCAGCGCTTCCCCGGCGTCACGGGCCAGCGCCTGCAGGGTCTCGGTCTCCGCGGGCGTCGCGGTGTGCGGGACGGCCCAGTAGCAACCGATGGCGCCGATTGGTTCCGGGCGCAGGATCGGGGCCATCAACAGGCTTCGCACGAATGTCGGGCGATACGCTTCCTGAGGAATCCTCGAATCGAAGCGGATGTCCCTGATCGCCACGGTTTGACGATTCAGCATCGCCCAGCCGCTGATGCAGTTCACGGCCGGGAAGCGCTGGCCCTTCCACAAGGGACTCATCGAGTCCTCGTCCGCGTAGTAGCAGAGATCGCCGTCCAGCAGCACCAACGTGGCGCCGTGGGCTGCCAGCGAGGAACGGGCCGTGGTGCGGACGATCCGTTGCACTTCCTCCAACGTCGCTGCTCCGGTGAGGCGTTCCATCGTGTCGGACATGTATCAACACTAACTCGCGCAGACCGCACGACCTAGATATTCCGGTGCGGTGCGAAACATGGCGTGATCAATTGTTCGCTGTGGATCTGCTTCAGCGTGAACACGTGTGAGGACGGGCCGTGCGCGCGCAGGTGCACCAACCGTTCTTCGGCTTCCGCGACGGAAGGCCGGTGGCCGGTGGGCACCCACCACAGCGCGGTCATCGCCTCGGTCGGGCGGTGGAACCACTTGCGCCTGCCGCGCAGCACCGCCCGGTGGGCCTCGCCGTAGACGTAGTCCAGCAACGTCTCCGGCGACTCCCAGACGGACATGTTCACGATCAGCCAGTCGTCGTCGAAGACGCGGATCGCGGTCGCGTCGCCCGCCTCGCTCTGCAGCCGCCAGCGGAAGCCGGGTGCGGCGTCCGCGACCGCGTTCACCTCGTCGAGGGCGTCGACGAACTCCTCGAGCTGCGGGCTGTCCAGCGGTGCGAGCAACCGCGAGATGTTGACCTGGGCGAGTTCCATCGACGCGGCAGCTCCCCGCTGAGGTGGTTGTGGCCTTTCGGATCCCCCTGGAACCGGGTCTGACTCTAGTGTTGAGGTGTGACAACGCACCCTGCTCCGAACGTTCCGAACCAGCTCTTCGACGATCCGGCCGCCGAGACCCAGTGGCGCGAGCGGTTCACCGCTCCCCGGATGAGCCTGCCCAGCTGGGCGGACGACGCACCGGACCGCACCCTGTACGTCTCCAACGCGAGCGGCGTGTGGGAGATCTACGCCTGGGACCGGGCGAAGGACGAGCACCGCAAGGTCACGGACCGCCCGAACGGCACCTCGCACGGCACGCTGAACCCGGACGGCACCGAGATCTGGTGGTTCGACGACCACGACGGCGACGAGTTCGGCGTCTGGGTGCGCGAGCCGTTCACGCCCGACGGCAGCAAGGCCGAGCCCGCGGTCGCGAACGTCCACGCCGG
>Ga0070710_10000595_pt1 | contig 17225 bp, 9 predicted proteins | sample LARL52metaG_FD_65454 | JGI IMG/M metagenome (GOLD analysis project Ga0070710, IMG submission 65454) | Corn, switchgrass and miscanthus rhizosphere microbial communities from Kellogg Biological Station, Michigan, USA - LAR L5-2 metaG | ecosystem: Host-associated > Plants > Roots > Rhizosphere ... | reverse complement strand
CTGCTGGTGGCGTTGCTCGCGGTGCTCAAGTCGGGGGCTGCGTACGTGCCGGTCGACGACTCGTACCCGTTGGCGCGCATCGAGAAGATGACCGCCGGTGCGCACAAGGTGATCACGCCGGAGACGTTCGACGGGCTTGACGCCTACGACGCGGAACGGCCGAACATCGCGGTGCACCCGAGGTCCGCGGCGTACGTGATCCACACGTCCGGTTCGACCGGGCAGCCGAAGGGCGTCGTGGTCGAGCACGCGTCGCTCGCCGCGTACCTGCACGAGGCGGTCCGGCTCTACCCGGCCGCCTCGGGCGAGGCGGTGATCCACTCGTCGGTCGCGTTCGACATGCCGGTGACCACGCTGTTCACCCCGCTCGTCACGGGCGGCCGGGTGCGGTTCGGCGCGCTCGACCGCGACACCGACCTGCTCAAGGTCACGCCCAGCCACCTGCGGTTGATGGACCTGCCGCGGGCGAAGAACCTGGTCATCGGCGGCGAGGCGCTGGACGGCGAGGTGGTGCGGCGCTGGCGGGAGCGCAACCCGGACGCGCTGGTGATCAACGAGTACGGGCCCACCGAGGCGACCGTCGGCTGCGTCGTCCACGAGGTCGTGGAGAACGACGGCCCGGTGCCGATCGGCACGCCCATCGGCAACGCGCGGCTCTACGTGCTCGACCAGTGGCTGCGGCCCGTGCCGGAAGGCGTGTGGGGCGAGCTCTACCTGGCCGGAGCGGGCCTCGCGCGCGGCTACCGCGACCAGCCCGGGCTCACCGCGGAACGGTTCGTCGCCGACCCGTTCGGCTCCGGCACGCGGATGTACCGCGTCGGCGACCGGGCGCGCTGGGCGCACGGCCGGCTGGAGTACGCGGGCCGGGTCGACGACCAGGTGAAGATCCTCGGGTTCCGGGTGGAACCGGGCGAGACCGAGGCCGTTCTGTCCGAAGTGGACGGTGTGCGGCAGGCCGCCGTGGTGGTGCGCGACGGACGGCTGGTCGCCTACGTCGTGCCCTCGCGGACCTTGCGCCCCGGCGAGCTGCGGGCCGCGCTCTCGGCGCTGCTGCCCGCGCACCTGGTGCCGTCGGCGTTCGTCGAGCTGGACCAGATCCCGTTGAACCCCAACGGAAAGCTCGACCGCGCACGGTTGCCCGAGCCGCGCGCGGCCTCGGGACGCGCCGCCAACGAAGCCGAACGGGTCGTGTGCGAGATCTTCGCCGAGGTGCTCGGCCTTGAGCACGTGGGCGTGGACGACGACTTCTTCGCGCTGGGCGGGCATTCCCTGCTCGCCGCGCAGGTCGTCAACCGGGTCCGTGCGCGGCTCGGCGGCGACGTCGGCGTCACGACGCTGTTCACCGCGCCGACGCCCGCCCTGCTGGCCGCGGCGACGGACGGGCAGGTGCGCGAGCAGCGGCCGGAGCTGGGGTCGCTGCCCCGGCCCGAACGCGTCCCGCTCGCACCGGCCCAGCGCGGCCTGTGGCTGCTCAACCGCCTCGACCCGGAGTCGGACCGGTACTCGATGCCGCTCGTGCTGCGGTTGTCGCAGGACATCGACCTCGGCGCGCTGAAGTGGGCGCTCGCCGACGTCGTCACCCGGCACGAGATCCTGCGCACGCTGTTCCCCGAGGCGGACGGCGAGCCGTACCAGCTGGTGCGGCCCGCGGCGCTGGACGTCGAGACCGAGCGCGTGGACGACCTGACCGGAGCCGTCCACGCCGAGGCCGCCCGCGGGTTCGACCTGACGCGGGAACCGCCGCTGCGTGCGACGGTGTTCCGCAAGGGCGACGAGCGCGTGCTTCTGGTGGTGCTGCACCACATCGCGGGCGACGACTGGTCGTTCGGGCCGTTCGCCCGTGACCTGGCCACCGCCTACCGCGCCCGCGTCGACGTGACCGCGCCCGCGCCGGCGCCGTTGCCCCTGCAGTACGCGGACTTCGCGCTGTGGCAGCAGAGCACGTCTCCGGACGAGGGCATCGCGTTCTTCCGCCGCACGCTCGAAGGCGCGGCGGAGCAGCGGTTGCCGGTGGACCGGCCGTTGCCCAGCGGCGCGGCCGAACGGGTGCCGGTGACGCTGCCGCCGGTCGCGGACTTCGCCAGGGAGCACGGCTGCACGGAGTTCACCGTGCTGCACGCGGCACTCGCGGTGTTGTTGCAGCGGCTCGGCTCCGGCGACGACGTCGTGATCGGCACCCCGGTGTCCGGCCGGCCGGACCAGCGCCTGGAGGAGCTGATCGGCTACTTCGTCAACACCGTCGCGCTGCGCACGGACCTGTCCGGCGACCCGACGTTCCGCGAGGTGCTGGACCGGGTGCGCACCGCGGACCTGGCCGCGTTCGCGCACGCCGACGTGCCGTTCGACGCGGTGGTCGCCGAGCTGGCCCCCGGTGGCGCACCGCTGTTCCGCGTGCTGCTCTCGGTGCTGCCGCCCGCAGCCGCGCTGGACGACCTCGGCGTGGTCGCGGAGAGCACCGGCGGGACGGCCGCCGCGAAGTTCGACCTCGCGGTGAACCTCCAGCCCGGCGCGGACGGCGTGACCGGTGACGTCGAGTTCGACACCGGGCTGTTCGACGAGGAGACGGCGCGGGGCCTCGCCGCGAGCCTCGCCGCACTGCTCACCGCCGTGGTCGCCGCGCCGGGGCAACCGGTGCGGCTCGCCGACCTGGTGGCACGGCCGGTCGCGGTGGCTCCGGCCACGGTGACCGAGACGCTGCCGGACCTGCTGCTGGCCCAGGCGACCCGCCACCCCGACCGGATCGCGGTCGTGGCCGACGAGACGCTGACCTTCGCGGAACTGCACGAACGCGCCCGGCGGCTGGCCCGCGTGCTCGCCGGGAGGGGGATCGGCCGCGGCGACGTGGTCGCGGTGCGGATGCCCCGGTCGGCGGACGTGGTCGTCGCGATGTTCGGCGTGATGGCGGCGGGCGCGGCCTACCTGCCGGTCGACGTCGCGGCACCCGAGGCGCGGGTGCGGCGGCTGCTGGACGACGCGACGTTCGTGCTCGACTCCCTTGTGGACGGTCCGCAGGCCGAACCGCAGGCGCCGGAACCAGGGGATCTCGCCTACGTCCTGCACACCTCCGGGTCGACCGGCACGCCCAAGGGGGTGGCGGTCGAGCACCGGGCGATCGTCAACCTCTTCCACGCGCACAACGCGGACCTGCTCGGCGAGCAGCCGTGCCGGGTCGCGCTCGTCGCACCGCTCACGTTCGACGCGTTCTGGGACCCGGTGCAGTGGATGCTCGCCGGCCACGAGCTGCACGTGCTGCCCGACGACGTGCGGCGCGACCCCGAGGCGTTGCTCTCCTACCTGACGCGGCACGGCATCGACGCCATCGACACCACGCCGTCGTACGCCCGGTTGCTGCTGGCGACCGGACCTTTCACCCCGCGGCTGCTCGTGCTCGGCGGCGAGGCCGTCGACCCGGACCTGTGGCGGCTGTTGCGGGACAGGCGGATCAGGGCGATCAACACGTACGGCCCGACCGAGTCCACTGTGGAGGCGGTCACGGCGTGGCTGGCCGAGCACCCCAAGCCGGTGATCGGACGGCCGATCGGCAACATCGCCGCGTACGTGCTCGACCGGAACCTGCGGCCGCTGCCGGACGGTGTCACCGGCGAGCTGTACCTGGCCGGTGCGGGGCTCGCCCGCGGCTACCACCGGCGGCCGGGCGACACGGCGGCCCGGTTCGTGGCCGACCCGTTCGGTTCCGGTACGCGGATGTACCGCACCGGCGACCTGGCCCGGTGGCGCAGGGGCGTGCTGGAGTACGTCGGCCGCACCGACGACCAGGTCAAGGTGCGCGGCATGCGGGTCGAGCTCGGTGAGGTCGAGGCCGCGCTCACGGCCTGCGCGGGCGTCTCGGCGGCCGCGGCGGCGGTGCGGGACGACCTGCTGGTCGGGTACGTGGTCGGCGCCGGCGCGGACGACGTGCGCGCCGAGGTGGCCACGATGCTGCCGGAACACATGGTGCCGCAACGGATCGTGGTCCTCGACGCGCTGCCGTTGACCACGAGCGGCAAGATCGACCGCAGGGCGCTGCCCGCTCCGGCCGCCGAGGTCCGGCCCGGTGCGGAACCGCGCAACAACGCGGAAGCCGTGCTGTGCAAGGTGTTCGCCGAGGTGCTGCGGCTGGGTTCGGCCGGCCGGGACGACGACTTCTTCGCGCTCGGCGGGCACTCGATGCTGGTGCCGAAGCTGGTCAACGGCGTGCGGACCCGGCTGGGCGCGGACCTGTCCGTGCGGGACGTGTTCGAGGCCCGCACCCCCGCACGGCTCGCGCCCCGGCTCACCGGGATCACCCGGCCCGCGCTGGTGGCGGGGGAGCGGCCGGAACGGTTGCCGCTGTCCTACACCCAGGAGCGGTTCTGGTTCCTGCACCGGCTCGAAGGACCGTCCGCGGCCTACAACATGCCGCTGGCGCTGAGGTTGCGCGATCTGGACGTCCCGGCGTTGCGGCGCGCGCTGACCGACGTGGCCGACCGGCACGAGGTGCTGCGGACGGTGTTCCGCGACGACGAGCAGATCGTGCTCCCCGCGGGCACGGCGCCCCGGCTGACCGAAGCACCCTGGGACGACCGGGCGCTGGCCTCCGCGGCCGCGTACCCGTTCGACCTCGCGGCCGAACCTCCGGTGCGCGCCTGGGTGTTCCACGACGGCGACGAGGCGGTGCTGCTCCTGCTGCTGCACCACATCGCCGGTGACGGCGAGTCGATGACGCCGCTGACCCGCGACCTCATGACCGCCTACCGCGCCCGGCTCGCGGGCGGGGCACCGCGATGGGCGCCGCTTCCGGTGCAGTACGCGGACTTCGCGCTCTGGCAACGGCGACTGCCGTCCGACGAGCAGCACTGGGCGCAGACCCTGGCCGGACTGCCCGAGGAGCTGAACCTGCCCACCGACCGGCCGCGGTCCGCGCTGGTGGCGGGCGCGGGGGTGGTGCCGCTGGAGATCGGCCGGGACCTGCACGCGCGGCTGGTCGCGATCAGCGGTGACGCCACCACGTTCATGGTCGTGCTGGCAGGCCTGTCCGCCCTGCTGACCAGGATGGGCGCGGGCACCGACCTGCCGATCGGCGTGCCCGTGCACGGGCGGTCCGACGCGGCGCTGGACGACCTGGTCGGCTGCTTCCTCAACACGCTGGTGCTGCGGACGCGGACCGACGGCGACCCGACGTTCGCCGAGCTGCTCGACCGGGTGCGGGACACCGCGCTCGACGCCTACGAGCACCAGGACACGCCGTTCGAACGGCTCGTCGAGGTGCTCAACCCGCCGCGCTCGGCCGGGCGTCACCCGCTGTTCCAGGTGATGCTGTCCTACCGGGTCGGCGGCGAGGAGGCCCGTCCTGACGGTGCCGCGGTCGAGGTGAGCCTGCCGTCCGCGCGCTTCGACCTGTCCGTCAGCCTCACCGAGCAGCCGGGTGGCGGCCTGGCCGGCGAGATCCAGTACCCGGCGGGGTTGTTCGACCACGACACGGTCGCGTTGCTCGCCCAACGGTTCGTCAACGTCCTCGACCAGGCCGCGACCCGCCCGGACCTGCCGATCAGCGAACTGGACGTGCTGCTGCCGGGCGAACCGGTGCGGCACGGGACGACCGTCGCGCTGCCGGAAGGCACGCTGGCCGACCTGTTCGCCCGCGCTGTCCGGGAAACCCCGGACGCGCTCGCCGTCGTCACCGACTCCGAGGAGCTGACCTACGCCGAGCTGAACCGCCGGGCGAACCGGTTGGCGCACCTGCTGATCGCCGAGGGCGCCGGGCCGGAGTCGGTGGTGGCGCTGGAGGTGCCGCGGTCGGTGGAGGAGATCGTCGCGGCCCACGCGGTGATCAAGACCGGTGCCGCGTACACCCCGGTCGACGCTCCGGCCGAACGCGCCGAGGCGATGCGCGCCGACGCCGGAGCGTCCATTGTGGTCACCCCGGGCACCGTGGCGGCCAGTGCCGGATTCCCGGACCACGACCCGGAAGTCCGCATCCACCCGGACAACGCGGCGTACGTGCTGTTCACCTCCGGCTCGACCGGCAGGCCGAAGGGCGTGGTGGTGTCGCACAGGTCGGTGGTGAACCACCTCGCGTGGCTGCAACGCGCCTACCGGCTGGAGCCGGGAGACCGCGTGCTGCACAAGACACCCGCGGGCTTCACGGTGTCGGTGTGGGAGCTGTTCTGGCCGCTGCAGGCGGGCGCGGCCACCGTCGTCGCGGCGGCGGGTGGGCATCGCGACCCGGCGTACCTCGTCGAGGCGATGAAGCGGCACGGTGTCACGACCGTCCACTTCGTCCCCTCGATGCTGGAAACCGTGCTGGCGCTGGGCGAGCTGCCCGAGCTGAAGCGGATCTTCGTCGGCGGTGAGGCGCTCACCCGCGACCTGACCGACCGGCTCGGCGGCCTGCACTACAAGTACGGTTCCACCGAGGTCACCTGCGACGCCACCGTCTGGGACGGCGATCCCGGTGACCGCCCGCTCGTGCCGATCGGCTCGCCGATCGACAACACCGGCGTCCACGTGCTGGACGACCGCCTCCGGCCGGTTCCGCCCGGTGTTCCCGGCGAGCTGTACGTGACGGGACTCCCGCTGGCCCGCGGCTACGTCAACGCCCCGGCGCTCACGGCCGAACGGTTCGTGGCGGATCCGTTCGGTTCGGGCACCCGGATGTACCGCACTGGCGACCTCGCCCGCTGGGACCGGCACGGCCGGCTGCACTTCGTCGGCCGCGCGGACCACCAGCTCAACGTGCGCGGTGTGCGGGTCGAACCGGGCGAGATCGAGGCCGCGCTGGTCGCCTCGCCCGGCGTCGAGCAGGCGGTCGTCGTGCTGCGCGACGACCGGCTCGTCGGCTACGTCACCGGCGCCGCGGATCCCCTGCGGCTGCGGCACGATCTCGCCACCAGGCTGCCCGCGCACCTCGTGCCGGCTGTCGTGGTGATCACGGAGTTCCCGCGCACCACGAGTGGTAAGATCGACAGGGCGAAGCTCCCCGCTCCACAGTGGACAGCGAGGAGCCGCGGCCCGGAGAACGACACCGAACGGGCGTTGTGCGCTCTGGTGGCCGAGCTGCTCGGCCTGCCGGAGGTCGGCGCGGAGGACGACTTCTTCGCGCTGGGCGGGCATTCGCTCACCGCCGCCCGTCTGGTGACCCGCATCCGCGCCGAGCTGGGTGGCACCCTCACGCTGCGCACGGTGTTCGAGTCGCCGACGGTCGCGGGCCTCGCGACGAGGCTGCACGACGCACCGGATCCGTTGGCACCGCTGGTGAAACTGCGCGACGGCAGCCCCGTGCTGTTCTGCGTGCACCCGCTCGGCGGGCTCAGCTGGCCGTACACCAAGCTCGGCGGGCGCGGCGCGTTCGGCCTGCACGGGCTGCAGGCCGATGGTCTCGACGGCACCGGGCGGCTGCCCGGCAGCATCGCCGAGATGGCCGCCCGCTACGTCGAGCGGATCCGCGCGGTGCAGCCGGACGGCCCGTACCGGATCGTCGGCTGGTCGTTCGGCGGGCTCGTGGCCCACGAGATCGCCGTGCAGCTGCGGGAGTCCGGCGCCGAGATCGCCTTCCTGGCCCTGCTCGACCCGTACCCGCGTGATCCGAACGAGGGGCCGCGGTCCGAGTCGGACCTGCTCGACGGAGTGCGGGTGCCGGAGGAGCTCGCTGATCCGCGCACGCTGCGGGCGGCCAAGGCGGTGTTCGTCAACAACGACGCGATCGCCGCCCGGCACGTCCCGCGGGTCTTCGCCGGCGACGTCGTGTTCGTCCGGGCGACCCGCCTCGCGGACGGCGAGACGCCGCGCTCGCCAGAACTCTGGCGCCCCCACGTGACCGGGCACATCGAGGTGCACCCGGTCGACGCCACCCACGACGGGCTGCTCGACGAGCGGCCCGCCACCGAGATCGGCGGGCTGCTCGCCCGCCTCACCGAGAGGACGAACCCGTGACCAACCCCTTCGACAACCCCGACGGCGTCTTCCTCGTGCTGGTCAACGACGAGGGCCAGCACTCGCTGTGGCCCGAGTTCGCCGCCGTGCCCGACGGCTGGCAGGTCACCTTCGGCCCGGACAGCCGTGCCGCGTGCCTGGAGCACGTCGAGCGCACCTGGACCGACCTGCGCCCGAAGAGCCTGATCGAGGCGATGGTCGAATGATCACCGCGGAACACCTGCTCTGCGCCGACGACCTCGCGGTGCTCGACGGGGTCGCCCGCACGCTCGCCGCCCACGGCGACCGGGTCGACGACCCGGGCTGGGTGGCGCGGACGCGGCGGGCGTGGGAGGACACCCCGGCCCCGCTGCGCCGCGCGGTCAGCGACTTCCGCCGGCACTCGGGGCCGGACGGCCGCCTCGTCCTCAGCGGACTGCCGATCGGCGACGTGCCCGCGACCCCGATGGTGAAGGGGTCCGTCCAGCACACGCCGACCGTCGGCGCGGCCGTGCTGGCACTGGTCGCGCACGGCCTCGGCGACCCGGCCGCGTTCGCCGCCGAGAAGGCCGGTGCCCTGGTGCAGGACGTGGTCCCGGTGCCAGGTGAGGAGAAGGTGCAGGGAAACACCGGTTCGGTCGAACTGACCTTCCACACGGAAAACGCTTTCCACCGGCACCGGCCGGACTACGTGATGCTGCTGTGCCTGCGGGCGGACCACGACGGCGTGGCCGAGCTGCGCACGTTCTGCATCCGCACCGCGCTGGCCGAGCTGAGCGCCGCGACCCGTGCGGTGCTGGCGAAACCGGACTTCCTCACCGCCGCGCCACCGTCGTTCGGCGGCAACGGGGAAGGGTCGCTGCACGCGATCCTGACCGGTGACCCCGCCGACCCGGACCTGTGCCTGGACGAGGCGGCCACCCGGCCGTTGACCGACGAGGCCGCCACGGCGCTGGCCGACCTGCGCGGTGCGATCGCGCGGCACTACACCGGTGTCCGGCTGCGTCCCGGCGATCTCGCCGTCGTCGACAACCGCGTGACGATGCACGGGCGTTCGGAGTTCGTGCCCCGCTACGACGGCGCGGACCGCTGGCTGCAGCGGACCTTCGCCTTCGCGGACCTGCGCCGGTCGCGCGACCACCGGCCGGGCGACTCCACCGTGCTGGAGAAGTGAGACCTTCGCGGCGGGTCACACACCGATGAGCTCGCGGCTGCCGGGCATCGGCAGCGCGAGCGTCGAGTCCAGCGCGGACCGCAGTGCCGCGCGGGGCTCGGCCGCGCTGCTGAGCCCGTCGAGCAGGTCGCAGGCCTTGCCGTGCAACCGGCGCAGGTCCCGCGCGTAGGCCGCGACGGTGCGCGGTGAGCGCAGGAGGTCGCGCAGCACGGCGTGGCAGCTGGGGTCACCGGCGGGCACGGACCTCATCAGGTGGGCGAGCTCCTGCACCATGCCGGCGTTGCCCTGCCGGAACGCGTGGGCGAGCAGCAGGGGCGGCACGACGAGCCGCGGGTGACCGTCCAGGTCCACAGTGGACCGGGCGTGGTCGGCGTGCAGCTGCCGCAGTGCGCCGTAGAGCGCGCCGAACCTGCGCCACTCGTCGATGGCCTGCCCGTCGGTGAGGTGGGTCGCCATCGCGGCGTCCCTGGCGTAGGCGGCTCCGGCGAACCCGAGGTTGCGCGCCAGCACCGCCTTGCGGCTGGTGTCGCTGAGGAGACGGCCCTGCTCGGCCAGCCTGGTCTCGATCGCCGAGGTCGTCGAGCGGGCGATCTCGTCGAACCACCCGAGCTTGCAGCTGTCGGGCACCCGGACCGGCTGCAGGTGCCGCATCGCGAGCATCGCGCCGCACTGCGCGCCGGGGGCGTCCGACTCGGCCGAGATCCACCACAGCGCGGAGGCGACGCACAACGGCAACGCCTTCTTCGGGTTCTCACCTCTCGCCGCCACGACGATCGCGGCGAAGGCCCGTTCGGAGAGCGCGGCACGGAACCGCGTCGCCTGCGTCGTGACCTTGGCCGCCAGGTGGGGCAGATCGGTGATGATCGAACGGAGTGCGGTGGTCAACGCCTCGCGCAGCACCTGCGTCTGCTCGTCGACCAGCCGCGTTGCTGGGGTGATCACGCGGCCAGCCTGACACGTCACGAGCCGGTCACCCGGTGGTCGCCAAGGATTCCCGAAAGAGTCGGAATCACTCCGTCGTGCCCACGCGGCGGGCGTCACGCTGCGTTAGCGTCCGAACGTGGCCGGAGCCCCTGCGCAGAACGCCGAACAAAGTGCGAAATTCGCGGATTGCGTTCGAAATGCTGAACGGGGTTCCATGGGTTGAACGAAAGGTGGTGATGTGCCGGTGCGGGAGGCACTGGAGGTCCTCATCGAGGATCCCAGGTTCACCGAGTTGATCGACTCGCGGCACGGGCTGGAAAGGCTCGGCGGCGGGGCGACGTGGAGCGAGGGGCCGTTGTGGCTGCCCTCCGAGAACGCCGTGATCTGGTCCGACATCCCCGGCAACCGGATCCTGCGCTGGTCGGCGACGACCGGCGAGGTGACGGTGGACCGCGCGGACGTCGAGTTCACCAACGGCCGGACCCTCGACCGCCAGGGACGGGTCGTGGCCTGTTCGCACGGCAGGCGCGCGGTCGAGCGCACCGAACCGGACGGCACGACGACCGTCCTGGTCGACCACTTCGGGTCGGCCCGGCTCAACTCTCCCAACGACGTCGTGGTCGCGTCCGACGACGCGATCTGGTTCACCGATCCGCCGTACGGGATCATCCAGCCGCACGAGGGACATCCCGGCGAGCGCGAGTACGGCGCCCACTACGTGTTCCGGTTCGTGCCCGGCACCGGTGAGCTGACCGCGCTGGTCGTCGACATGGAGGAGCCGAACGGGCTGGCGTTCTCGCCGGACGAACGGCGCCTCTACGTCTCCGACACGTCCTCCGCGCTGCGCACCGACGGCAGCGGGCAGCACTGCATCCGCGTCTACGACGTCGGCAGCGACTGGGAGTGCCGCGACGGCCGGGTGTTCGCCGAGATCGAACCCGGTCTGGCGGACGGCTTCCGGGTCGACGAGCACGGCAACGTCTGGACCTCCAGCGCCGACTCGGTCCAGGTCTACGCGCCGGACGGCACCCGGCTCGGCAAGATCCCGGTGCCCGAGAAGGTCGGCAACGTGTGCTTCGGCGGACCGGACGGCGACGAGCTGTTCATCGCCGCCACCACGAGCCTCTACCGCGTCCGGACCAGGACCAGGGGAGCGGTCTGATGACCGCTGTGCTGAGCGTTCGGCACCTGGTGAAGTCGTTCCACGGCAACAGAGCCGTGGACGACGTCTCGTTCGAGGTGCACCGGGGTGAGATCGTCGCGCTGCTCGGCGAGAACGGCGCCGGCAAGTCCACGGTGATCAAGGTGCTCGCCGGGGTGCACCGCAGGGACTCCGGCGAGGTGGTCGCCGACGGCGACATCGCGTTCGTGCACCAGGACCTCGGGCTCGTCGAGTGGATGACCGTCGCGGAGAACATCGCGATGGCCACGGGGTTCCCGCGCCGCAACGGCTTCATCTCCTGGCGCGCGGTGCGCGAGCAGGCGGAGCGGACCCTGGAGCTCGTCGGCGCCGGCATCGACCCGGACGCGCGCGTGTTCGACCTGCCCCGCACCGAACGTTCGCTGCTCGCGATCGCCCGCGCCCTCGTGAACGACCCGCGGCTGCTCGTGCTGGACGAGCCCACGGCCAGCCTGCCCCAGGCCGACGTCGAACGCCTCTTCACCGTGCTGCGGGGCTTGCGCGACAAGGGCGTCGGCATGATCTACGTGTCGCACCGCCTCGACGAGGTCTACGAGATCGCCGACTCGGTCGTGGTCATGCGCGACGGCGGTGTCGTCGCCAACGCGCCGACGAGCGACATCCCGCCGGACGAGCTGGTGCGGCTCATCGTCGGCAGGGACACCGAGTTCGCCGCTCCCGGCGCGCTCGGGCACGCCGTCCGGCTGGACCTGCGCGAGCTGTGCGTCGGTGACGTCGGCCCGGTCGAGCTGACCGTGCGGGCGGGCGAGGTCGTCGGTCTCGTCGGGCTGCGCGGCGCCGGGCAGGACGAGATCGGCCGTGCCGTGGCGGGCGAGAAGAGGCCGACCTCCGGCCGGATGTTCCTGGACGGCACGGAGTTCCGGCCGCGCGACACCGCGGCGGCCGTGGCGGCGGGGGTGGGCTTCACCACCTCGAACCGGGAGACCGACGGCGTCGCGAGCGGGATGTCGGTGCGGGAGAACCTCTTCCTCAACCCGGAGGTGTGGGGGCGACGGCTGTTCTCCGTCTCCAGGAACGGCGATGAGCGGTCGCGGGCCGCCGCGCTGGTGCGGGAGTACGGCGTGCGCCCGGCCGACCCGGAAGCGCCGATCGACACGTTGTCCGGCGGCAACCAGCAGAAGGTGGTGCTGGCGCGCTGGTTCTCGGTCGGCAGGGCAGTGACGGTGCTGGAGGAACCGACCATGGGCGTCGACATCGGCGCCAAGGCGGACATTTACGCGTTGCTGCGCAACGCGGGCCAGCGCGGCATGGGCACGCTCGTGGTCTCGACGGATCTCGAAGAGGTCGCCGCGGTGTGCCATCGCGCGCTGGTGTTCGAACGGGGCCGCGTGACGCGGTCGCTCGCGGGGGACGAGCTGACGGTGAGCGCACTGGTCGCCGCCGTCTCGGGCTTGACGAACAAGGCTTGACGGACAAGGGAGTCTGATGCCAACGCACACCTCGGTGCGGTCGACCGCGCTGGAGCCGCGCAGGGGCGCCTCCGCCGGGCACCGGCTGGTCACCGTGTACGGCATGGTGCTGGTCGCCGTGGCGTTGTTCCTGCTGTTCACCGTGTTGGCACCGGACACGTTCGCCACCGGCCTGAACTTCCGGCTGCTCGCGGCGGGCAACGCGGTGCCGCTCGTCCTCGCGCTCGCGGTGACCGTCCCGATGATCGCGGGCAAGATCGACCTCTCGGCCGGTTTCGCGCTCGGGCTGTGGCAGGTGCTCGCGTTGTCGTTGCAGCTCAGGGGTTTCGACTACCGGCTCGTGATCGTGCTGGTGCTCGCGGGCGGCGCGGTGGTCGGCCTGGTGAACGCGCTGCTGGTGGAACTGGCCCAGGTCGACGCCTTCGTAGCGACCCTCGCGACCGGGCAGGTGGTCTTCTCGATCACCTACTGGTACACCGGCGGCAAGCAGGTCGTCGACGCCGAGGGCGCGCGGGCCGCGTACTTCGACGCGATCGCGACGTGGTCGCTCGGCCCGGTGCCCGGCCCGTTCGTGATCGCCGTGCTGCTCGTGGTGGCGCTGTGGGTGGTGCTGGAACGTCTCCCGGTCGGCCGGTACCTGTACGCGGTCGGCGCGAACCCGCGCGCCGCCGAGCTCACCGGCATCCGGCGCCGCCGGTACGTCGTCGGGTCGATGGTGGCCTCCGGCGTGTTGTGCGCCGTCGCCGGAATCCTGCTGGCGGCCCGGCAGGGCGGGGTGGCGCAGGCCAACATCGGCCCGGACTTCCTGCTGCCCGCGCTCGCCGCCGCGTTCCTCGGCTCGACCACGATCCGGCCCGGCCGGGTCAACGCCTGGGGCACGCTGCTCGGGGTCGTGGTCACCACGATCGGCATCTCCGGGTTGCAGCAGCTGCTGCCCGGCCGGTTCTACCTGGAGCCGTTGTTCAACGGGCTGACCCTGGTCGCGGCGATCACGATCGCCAGCGTCGCGAGCCGCAAACGCCTGGCCCGCGCGGAAAAGCACCAGCTCGCGCCGGAGGCCGTGAAGTGAGGATCATCGCCGTGCTCGTGGCGGTGCTCGCCGCCACCGCCTGTGCCAGCCCGACCGTGGCCGAGCTCGAAGGCAGGCGTTCCGGGGTGAACGCACCGGCCCGGCAGCTGACCCCGCCCGGTGTCACCGACGTGCTCGCGGACGCCCGTGCGCGCGTCGACGAGAACCTGAACGGGCGCAGCGGGTTCACCCCGCCGTCCAACCCGTCTCCCGCAGTGCGTGAGGGCGGCACCATCGCGTTCGTGGCCGCCGACCTCACCAACGGTGGCGTGAACACGGTCAGCCAGGGCGTGACCGAGGCGGCGGCCGCGATCGGCTGGCAGGTCGTGCTCTTCGACGGCAAGGGCAGCGCCCAGGGCCGCGCGGACGCGTTGAACCAGGCGATCGCGCTGCGGCCGGCCGGGATCGTGCTCGGCGGTTTCGACGCCACCGAACAGGCGGCCACGATCAAGCAGGCCGGTGTGCCGGTCGTCGGCTGGCACGCCGGTCCGGAACCGGGCCGCATCCCGCACGCCGGGGTGTTCACCAACGTCACGACCGACCCGCTCGAAGTCTCCTGGCTGGCCGCGGCCTACGCGGTCGCGGAGTCCGGCGGCCGGGCGGGGGTGGTGGTGCTGACGGACTCCCAGTACGAGATCGCCGTCCGCAAGGCCCAGGCCATGCGCGCGTACGTCGAACTGTGCTCGGGCTGCGCGGTTCTGTCCTATGAGGACTCTCCGATCGCCGACGCGGACGCGCGGATGCCGAGCCTGGTCTCGTCGTTGTTGCAGCGCAACGGCGACCGCCTCGGCTACCTGCTCGGTGTGAACGGCAACTACTTCGGCGCGGCCAAGTCCGCGCTGCGCGACGCGGGACGACCGGGCGCGGGGCCGCCGTTCTCGATCGCCGCCGGTGACGGTGACGCGGCGGAGTTCCAGCGCATCCGCACCGGCGACTACCAGGCCGCGACCGTGGCCGAGCCGATGCTGCTGCACGGCTGGCAGCTGGTCGACGAGCTCAACCGCGCGATCGCGGGCAGGGACCCGTCCGGGTTCGTGGCCAAGCCCGCGTTGATCACCAAGCGTTCGGTGCCGTCGGGTGCGGTCTTCGACCCGCAGTCCGGCTACCGCGAGATCTACCGGAAGGTGTGGGGAAAGTCGTGACTGAAGTCGGTGTCGTCGGGCTCGGGGTGATGGGATCCGCCATCACCCGCCGCTTGCTCGCGACCGGGCACGCGGTGCGGGTGCACGACATCCGCGAAGAGGCCGTCGACGCGCTGGTGGCGGAAGGCGCCGCGCGCGCCGGGAGCGCCGCCGAGGTGGCCGAGGCCGGCCTGGTGATCCTGTCGCTGAACACGCCGCAGATCGTGGAACACGCGGTCTTCGGGCCACGCGGCCTGCTGGCCGGCCGGTCGCGCGGGGTGGTGGTGATCGACATGTCGAGCACCGATCCCGGCCGCACCCGCGAGTACGCCGCCCGTGCGCGCGAACTCGGTGCCAGGTGGGTGGACGCGCCGCTGTCCGGCGGTGCGCCCGGCGCGCTCAACGGCACGCTGTCGCTGATGGTCGGCGGCGAGTCCGCCGACGTCGAAACCGCCCTGCCGGTGCTGAAGGCCCTCGCCACCGGCATCAGCCACCTCGGCCCCAGCGGCTCCGGCCAGCTCGTGAAGCTGGTCAACCAGGTGCTCGTCGGCTGCACGTTCGCCGCGCTGGCCGAGTCGGCGGCACTCGTGCGCGCCGCCGGACTCCAGCCGGAGGACGTGCTCGGCGCGCTCGTCGGCGGACGGGCGGACTCCGCGGTGCTGCGCGAGTTCTTCACGAAGTTCGCCGAGCTCGACCTCACCCCGACCGGCCGCCTGCGCAACATGGTGAAGGACCTGGAGTCCGCCCGTGACTACGCCCGCTCGGTCGACATCCCGCTACCGATCACCTCGGCGGTGTCGGAACTGCACCGCTGGGCGGTCGCCGCGGGCCACGGCGACGCGGACAACGCGGCGTTGATGCACTACTACCGGGAGACGGCATGACGGCGCTGTTCGACCTGACCGGCCGCCGCGCCCTCGTCACGGGCTCAAGCCGCGGCATCGGCCTCGCGCTGGCCCGCGGCCTGGCGCAGGCGGGCGCCGACGTCGTGCTGAACGGCCGCTCCCAGCAGGCGCTGGAACAGGCGGCGGCGTCGTTTCCCGGCAGGCCTGCGGAGGTGGCCCAGTTCGACGTCACCGACGCCGGCGCCGTCGAGGAGGCGGCGAACAGCCTGGGCCGCATCGACATCCTGGTCAACAACACCGGTGTGCAGCACCGCGAGCCGATGCTCGACGTCTCGGCCGAGAACTTCCGCCGAGTCGTCGACACGAACCTGACCAGCGCCTTCCTCGTCGGCCGCGCGTTCGCCGCGGGCATGGTGCAACGCGGCCACGGCAAGATCGTCAACGTCTGCTCGGTGCAGAGCTGGCTCGCCCGGCCCGGCATCGCCGCGTACGCCGCGTCCAAGGGCGGCCTGGCCATGCTGACCAAGGGCATGTGCGCGGAGTGGGCGTCGCGCGGGGTCACCGTCAACGGGCTGGCGCCGGGCTACGTGGTGACGGAGCTGACCCAGCCGCTGGTGGACAACCCGGAGTTCGACGCGTGGATCCGCGGCCGCACGCCGGCCGGGCGGTGGGCTCGGGTCGAGGACCTGGTCGGCACGCTGGTGTGGTTGTGCGCGCCCGCTTCCGACTTCGTCAACGGCCAGGTGGTGGCCGTCGACGGCGGACTGACGGCGGTGATCTGACGTGGTGGCAACGATGCCCGCCGTCGTCGCCCACGGCGCGAACGACCTGCGACTCGAAGAACTCCCGGTGCCCACACCAGGCCCAGGCGAGGTCGCCGTCTCCGTCCGCTACGGCGGCATCTGCGGCTCCGACCTGCACTACTGGCGGCACGGCGCGGTCGGCGACTTCCGCCTCCGCGAACCGCTGGTGCTGGGCCACGAGGTCTCCGGGGTGGTGCGCGCGGCCGGACCGGGCGTGACAATGGTCGAGCCCGGCACCGAAGTGGCCGTGCATCCCGCCACGCCGTGCGGACTGTGCCCCCAATGCCGCGCGGACCGCCGCAACATCTGCGCGCACACCGCGTACCTGGGCAGCGCCGCGCACTTCCCGCACGTGCAGGGCGGTTTCGCCGGCGTGCTCGTCGTACCGGAGACCCAGGTGCTGCCGACCACGGTCGGCCTGCGGCGAGCGGCGCTGGCCGAACCCGCGTCGGTGGCGTGGCACGCCGTGCGCCGCGCGGGAGACGTCACGGGCAAGCGCGTGCTGGTGACCGGGGCCGGTCCGATCGGGTGCCTGGTGGTCGCCGCCGCGCGTGCCGCGGGTGCGGCCGAGGTGGTGGTCACCGACGTCTACGACGCACCGCTCGCGGTCGCGGGCCGGGTCGGCGCGACCACGACGATCCGGCTCGGCACGCCCGAGCACGAGACCGTGAAGGAGCTCAACGCGGACGTGGCCATCGAGTCCTCCGGCAGCGGCGCGGGCTTCGACACGTGCCTGGACGCGGTGGCTCGCGGCGGACGCGTGGTCGGGCTCGGGCTGCTGCCGCCCGG
>Ga0070710_10000594_pt1 | contig 17228 bp, 14 predicted proteins | sample LARL52metaG_FD_65454 | JGI IMG/M metagenome (GOLD analysis project Ga0070710, IMG submission 65454) | Corn, switchgrass and miscanthus rhizosphere microbial communities from Kellogg Biological Station, Michigan, USA - LAR L5-2 metaG | ecosystem: Host-associated > Plants > Roots > Rhizosphere ... | reverse complement strand
AGTTTTTCTTCCAGCCCGCCGACATCGTCACGCAGATCTTGAACTTCGGCTTGCCCGCCCCCATCGACATACAAATCGTTGGAAACGATGTCGCGAACAGTTACCAGTTGGCGCAGCAGATCGCCAACAAGATGCGCCACATCCCCGGCGCTGCCGATGTGCACGTGCAGCAGTTGCTTTCCGCTCCCACCCTGCATCTCGATATCGACCGCACCCGAGTCACCCAGGTGGGCCTGACGGCCCGCGACGTCGCCCAGAGCGTGCTGGTCTCGCTCAGCGGCAGTTTCCAGACCTCCCCGAACTTTTGGCTGAATCCGCGCAATGGCGTTACCTACTCAATTGCCGTGCAAGCGCCGCAATACCGCATGACCGATTTGCAGGAACTGATGGCAGTGCCGGTTATCTCGCAGCAGGGTCCGCAATTGCTGGGCAACCTGGTGCAGTCGTATCCCGTTGCGCGGGCAGCTACGGTAAATCATTACGATGTGCAGCCGGTCGTCGACGTATATGCCAGCACGCAGGATCGCGATCTGGGCGCGGTTGCAGCCGATACGAACAAGTTGCTTAAAACGTTCGACGACAAGCTGCCCCGTGGCACGCACATCGTGGTGCGCGGGCAAGTGGTAACCATGCGCAACTCTTTCATCGGTCTCGGCCTGGGACTCATTGGAGCCATCCTCCTGGTCTACCTGTTAATCGTCATCAACTTCCAGTCGTGGCTCGATCCTTTCATCATCATCGCCGCTTTGCCGGGAGCGTTGGCCGGCATCTGCTGGTTCCTGCTGCTGACTCACACTACGTTGAGCGTGCCGTCGCTCACCGGCGCGGTCATGTGCATGGGCGTGGCTACAGCGAATTCCATTCTGATGGTCAGCTTCGCGCGCGAGCAGATGGACGAAGGCATTCCCGCGGTGCAGTCCGCCGTTGCTGCTGGATACACACGGGTACGTCCCGTACTGATGACTGCGTTAGCAATGATTATCGGCATGGTGCCGATGGCGCTGGGATTTGGCGAAGGCGGCGAACAGAATGCTCCGCTGGGACGCGCCGTAATCGGCGGCCTGCTGTTTGCCACGGTCGCAACCTTGTTTTTCGTACCTAGTGTGTTCGCAATGTTTCACAGCCGCCGGGAAGCCAGGCGGGCGCAGCAGGAACAGGCATAATGCTGTTTGGGGCAGAATCGGAGTCAGGCATGAGTGCAGAGAACGACTTTAAACAGACATCAAGCAACATGAGGTCGGAGCAGGGTCGCGAGGCTCAGTCGTCGCAGCAGGGCGACGACCACCCTGTGGGGGAACAAGCGAAGCGCGACGAAGAGATTCAGCAAATCCAGCAGCACTCTCGCCACCAACGGGTGGGCATCCAGAAACCTCCCGTTGTTACTCCCGCGCCGCCGCGCAAGGCCCTGATGTTTGTTGGCGCATTTCTGCTTGTGCTGCTGATTGCCGGCGCCATCACTTTGTGGGGACGCGTTACTCACAACCGCGCTCTCGCCAAGGAAACTGAGCGCGAGACCATTCCCACGGTTGCAGTCGTGAGTCCCCTGGCCGAAAAGCCCGACGAGGAACTGGTTTTGCCGGGATCTCTGCAGGCTTATGAGGAATCGCCGATTTATGCCCGCACCAGCGGCTACCTGGTGCGCTGGTACAAAGACATCGGCAGCAAAGTGAGTAAGGGGGACCTGTTGGCGAAGATTGATGCACCGGAGGTCGATCAGGAGCTCAACCAGACAAAAGCGGCGCGGCAACAGATCCTGGCGCAGATGGAGCTGGCGAAAATCAGCGCCGACCGCTGGGAGAATCTGCGCAAGAGCGACTCTGTCTCCGCTCAGGAAGCCGACCAGCAGCTCAGCGGATACAAACAGGCCCAGGCCAACCTGGCCGCGGCTGACGCCAATGTGCGCCGCCTCGAACAGTTGGAAGGATTCAAGGACGTCTACGCGCCATTCTCCGGAGTGTTGACGCGCCGCAATGTCGATCCAGGTGCGCTCATCAATGCAGGTGCGGGTGCGGCTGGACGCGAACTGTTTAACATTGCCCGCGTCGATCCGCTGCGGGTCTTCACCAGCGTTCCACAGGCATACGCTCTCAGCATTAAGGTCGGATCGCAGACGGTTGTCACTCTGCAGGAATTTCCAGGAGAAAAATTCCTGGGTAAGGTGGCGCGCACAGCCGAGTCAATTGACCCCGCCACGCGCACCTTGCTGACAGAAGTCGACGTCCCCAACAAAGATGGACGCCTGCTGCCGGGTTCCTTCGGCGAGGTTCACTTCGCTGTCGGTACAAACGTGAATAAAGTCACCGTCCCCGTAAATGCCATGCTGTTTCGCGCGGAGGGGCCGCAGGTGGTCGTTGTTGGTTCCGACAACAGGTTACAGTTGCGGCACATCAATATCGGACGCGACTACGGCACCACGCTGGAAATACTCGGCGGCGTCACCGCAAATGAGCGGATTGTTATCAACCCTGCAGATTCGCTCGAAGACGGCCAGCAGGTGAACGTGGCGCAACCGACGCAGAACCAGCAGAATCAGCCCACTCCGCAAGGTCAAGACCGGGGCAAGAAGAAAGGCAGCGGGCAGTGAAGCGCGTTGCAGCTTCGTTCACGATTGTTTTTCTCAGCCTGGCCACGGCGTGCACCGTAGGACCGCGCTACAGCCGGCCTGCGGTCCCGGTCCCAGTTCCAGATGCCTGGAAGACACAGCCGCCCTGGGAGCACGCCGCGCCCAAGGATTCCATTCCCAAGGGCACGTGGTGGCAGATTTTTCACGATCCCACGCTCGATGCCTACGAGCAGCAGTTACTTCAGGCGAATCAATCGCTGGTTGCCGCGCGTGATCGTTTGAATCAGGCCCGCTCTTTGGCGCGCGTTGCCACGTCTGGAATGTTTCCCCAGGTGGCAGTAGACCCCGCGGCCATCCGCGAGCGCGGTTCGGCAAACCGCCCGCTGAACGGCGCATCGCCCGTGGTGGTGAATGGAGTCACTCAGCCCACCTCGGCCTACACGCAAAATGTTTTTACCATTCCTTTCTCGGTAAGCTACGAGGCCGATCTCTTCGGCCGCGTACGCCGCAACGTAGAGGCAGCGAATGCCTCGCTGCAATCCACGGCATCAGACTTTCAGAATGTGCAACTCGTCCTGACTTCCGAACTTGCCGCCGACTACTTTACCCTCCGCGAACTGGATGCCGAATTTCAGGTCGTACAGGAATCTGTGGGGTACCAGCGCAAGGGGCTCGATCTTGTAAACAATCGCCATGAAGGGGGGGTCTCCAGTGGACTCGAAGTGGCGCAGCAATCCGCACTACTCGATTCCACGCTGTCGCAACTGGCTCTGGTGGAGCAATCGCGCGCGCAGTTCGAGCATGCCATCGCCGTGCTGGTAGGCCAACCCGCTTCCAACTTCAGCGTGGCTGTTGCGCCGTTGCGTGAGGCTCCGCCACCAGTTCCCCTCGGAGTTCCCTCTGACGTGCTGGAGCGGCGCCCTGACATCGCCACCGCGGAACGGGACATAGCTTTCCAGAATGCGCAGGTCGGAATCGCGCGCACCGCCTTCTATCCGCACATCACGTTGAGCGGTTCCGGAGGGTTGCAGAGTTCCGACATCGCTTCCCTCTTCAGCGCACCCAGCCTAGTTTGGTCGCTGGGAGCAGACACGTTGCAGCCGATAATTCAAGGTGGCAAGAACCGCGCCAATTTGGCCGCCGCGCGCACCGCCTACGATCAATCTGTAGCCAATTATCGCCAGTCGGTGCTCACTGCGATCCAGCAAGTCGAGGACGGCATCAGCAACCTGAGCACGCTCTCGCAAGCGCTCGCGACGCAGTCCGCCGCTGTGGAGGATGCTCGCCGCGCCCTGACCATCGCCAACAATCGCTACGTTGGCGGCGTGACCACTTATCTCGACGTGATTACCGCGCAGACCACGCTGCTCAATAACCAGCGGCTGGCAACGCAGTTGCTCGGGCAGCAGATGGTCAGTTCGGTTTTTCTGGTGAAGGCTTTGGGCGGGGGTTGGAATGCCAGCGAAATCAGTCACGAACAAATTCACGCGCAGCCCGGCCAGATTTTGCAGCCGTGAGCGAAAGTTGGACCTACGGTTCCGACTCTTGAACCATCAAACCAGGGCTCTGACTTCGCGCGCTACACGCGCCTTTCATTGACAAGCGCCGCAAATCAGCCTAATATCAAAGATGTAATCTTCTTTCATACTTTCTTAGCTCTTTCAGGTTCCTGGAACTAAGTCAGCCCTATCTGATGTCCACGTAACGCGCCTGACGAGGGAGAAGTCGTTGCACAACTGCAACTAATAACCATCAAGCCGCTTTGGCTTTCACCATCATTTTCTGAGGTCGGAGAGGAAAACATGACCAATACGAAGTTTCTTGTGAGAGTAAACCGCAGTGGTACACGCGCTCCCGAGTACGTGCAGCGCATTGACCGGACTCCCATTCAAACCACCACCAATCGCAAGCTGGCGCTGGCGATGGGGCGATTTACTGCGGAAGATGCGGTTAAGTCCATCCAGAATTCCCGCTGCACGCCGGAGCTGGTATCAGTCCAGGTGAGCGCCCAGTAGTTGAAAACGCGTTTTTAGTTTTTCAGTCATACCACGAAACCTCAACCTCATCGGCTGGGGTTTTTATTTTATTGCTCTCACTCAAGACGCACGGCGCGGAGAAAACCTTCGTATGGGCTGAATCTCCGTAGTATCCTCGCGAGGAACATATTCTTCCTTCTTCAGTCGGCGAAAGGACTGCGCGTGGAGCACAACGAAAAAACCAGCTACAACCGCTTTCTTCTTCTGGTGGCAGGTCTGGGCGGCTTGCTGTACGGAGTGGATGTGGGCATTATCGCCGGCGCTCTGCCGTATCTTGAGGCCACTTCCGGCCTGACCGCCGGCCAGCTTTCGATCGTGGTCGCCGCCGTGCTGTTGGGCAGCGTGATCTCAACTCTATTTGCCGGAGTTCTTTCCGACTGGATGGGCCGCAAGCTCCTGATGACGCTCAGCGGCGTGCTGTTCGTCGTCAGCATTCCGGTGATCGCTCTTTCCCACGGGTATGAAGCGCTGGTGCTGGGGCGGCTTTTACAGGGCATCAGTGCCGGGCTGATCGGAGTTGTCGTGCCACTCTACTTGGCGGAGTGTTTATCGGCGTCGAGCCGCGGCAAGGGCACTGGCATCTTCCAGTGGTTGTTAACGCTCGGCATCGTAACGGCCGCGGTGGTTGGAATGTTTTTCAGTATTCGCGTAGAAGAGGTCGCGAAACTCGGTGACGCAGCAAAACTCCTGACTTTTAAAGACACCGCCTGGCGCAGTATTTTCTGGGTGTCGTTGCCGCCGGGTATTTTGTTTGTGATCGGCAGCCTGATGGTGGCGGAGTCTCCGCGGTGGCTCTATCGCCGCGGAAAACGTGATGCCGCGCTCGTGGCCCTTCTGCGGTCGCGCCTCACCGACCAGGCGAACCTCGAACTGGCTGAGATGGAACAGGCTGCCGCCGCCGAGAAATCTAACACCTCAGGAGTCAGCGCCAAGGAATCGCTGTTGCGGCGAAAATATGTGATCCCGTTCGTGCTCGCCTGTGTCATCCTCGCGTGCAATCAGGCGACCGGCGTCAACTCCATCATCGGTTATAACGCCAATATTCTGTTGCAGAGCGGTCTTTCCGACCTGCAGGCCCATTGGGGCTATGTTCTTTTCACCATCGTCAACTTCCTGATGACCATGGTCGGCGTCTTCCTTGTCGATCGCAAGGGACGCAAATTCCTGCTGTCGCTCGGCAGCGCGGGAATTATCCTCTCACTGCTCTGTACCGGCGTCTTGTTTCGCCGTACCGAAAAGTTGCGCGTCGATTTCCGCGAAGCAGTTCAATCCATGGTCGGCATCGACCAGAAGCTGACCCTGCTCTACGACGAAAAAGCAGCCGACAAACTTATATCCACCAGCGATAAATCGAACGCAGCGCTAAACAACGGGCCTACCTCCCTGATCGTTATCTATTCATGTGGAGATTTCCGCGCCGCCACCAAGGTCGCGCGCTCCGACGACCTCGCGGCGAAACCAATCGAGATCACGCGCGATGGCTGCCTCCCCGCCAACAAAGTCGTGGCATTTTTTTCCAATCCATTCAGCAACCTGGAAGCCTCCCGCGCCCAGCCGCTGCGAATCGAGAACGCATTGGTAAGTCCCGTGCCCAGCACTCATAACGGCTGGATGGTTGCCGTCACCCTTTTCGTCTTTATGGCATTTTTCGCGATCGGCCCGGGAGTGTGCGTCTGGCTGGCGCTCTCTGAGTTGATGCCCACGCGCATTCGCTCCAACGGCATGAGCATTGCGCTGTTGATCAATCAGGCTGTGTCGACCGGCATCGCGGCAACGTTCCTGCCAACAGTCGGCAAGTATGGTTATTCGACGATGTTCTTCGCCTTCGCGGCATGCACGGTGGTCTACTTCATCACCGCCGCGGTATTCCTGCCGGAAACAAAAGGCAAGACGCTCGAAGAGATCGAAGCGCATTTTGAAGGGGCAGATAAAAGGCTTGCGACGGCCTGATTCGCTACACCCGTGCCCGCTCGCTGTTGGGCTTCGACCCGCTCAGCGCGAAGAACAGAATGTAGAGATAACAGAGCGTAGCCAAAATTAGGGCATAGTGAACACCTTGCCCCCAGCTGGTTTCTCCCTGGGCCATCACCGAATAGTAGCGGCTATTAATTAGCACCGCAGTCCGCCCGACGAGGTACGGAATGATTGCGCCGCCTACAATCGCCATATTCAAGAGACCTGAACCGTCGCCCGTGAGCGGACCAAGCTCGGCTATTGCCATCGTGAAGATGGTAGGAAACATGATCGAGTTGAACAATCCGACAGCCAAAATGGACCACATCGCCACATGACCGTTGGTGAACACCGAAACTGTAACTAGGAGAGTGGCCATGATCGCCGCGAGTGCGAGCAACTTCCCGGGCTTGATCTTCTGGAGCAGGGCCGAACCGATAAACCTGCCAACCATCGCTCCTAACCAGTAGAGTGAGATGTACTTAGCGGCCTCCCCCAGGGCGGCGCGGTATCGAAATCCCGCATCGGCGACACTCGACGGCGATATAAAACCGCCAATGTTATCCAGCGCCAGATAGTTAGCAATGGAGCTCCCGATCGCGACTTCGCCACCGACGTACACGAAAATCCCGATCGCTCCGAAGATAAGGTTGGGATGTTTCCAGACGGAATCTGGGACTTTCTCGCCGATGTGATGCTCGGCGGATTCTATCTTTGGAAGTTTGAAAACTGCAATTGCGACAGCCAGTAGCAACAGCGCCGCAGCGAAAAAATACACGTACAGCTTGACCACAGCGTCTGCCTCTTGGGAAGCGCTTAGGGCGATAGCGGTGGCTGTCGTTCCGAGGATCAGGTGGGCGCCGATCCAGGGAAAAATCGCTGTCCCCAGAGAATTAAAGGCCTGGGTGAGGTTCAAGCGGCTGGATGCTGTTTCTGCCTTTCCCAGAACTGCGACGTATGGATTCGCCGCGACCTGAAGAATCGTAATTCCAGTGGCCAGAACAATCAGCGCGAAAAGGAAGAATGGGTAGGACGGTATCCTCGCCGCCGGATAGAACCCAAGGCATGCTACAACCATAGTTAGCAGCCCAACTATGATCGCTCTCTTGTATCCAATCCAGTCAATGATTTTAGCCGCTGGAATCGAAAAGACAAAGTAGGCGGAAAAGAACGCAGTCTGGATCAGCAGGCTCGCATCAAACCTTATCTTGAAAACATGCTGCGCATACGGAATCAGCACATCATTCAGCGACGTGAGGGCGCCCCACATGAAGAACAAGCTAGTCAACACCGCTAGCGGCGCCGTATAGGAAGACGATGCGTCGGAAGAAACTGCCGTAGAACGGTTCGGTGTCGCGGTTGACATAGAACGGGTTACCCTCTTCTCTGGGATGTTTCGGCATCATAGCATTGCGGGCCAAGATTAGGCATTCTGGCTTCTGCGGAGACACCGTATTCGGAAGGGCTGTCGCAGGCCCTGCTACGCTTGGATCCTCACTAGCCAGTTGGCCGGTTCGGGAAGAATGGCAAAAGTAGGAAGCTTGCCCCGAACCATGGCAACCTCGTCGCAGTTGTAAAACCGGGGACAAACGTGGCAGTCTTTGTAAATTTTGTCGGGCAGATCTTCCCGCCGCGCGATTTCGAATCCCTGGCGAGCAAAAAATTCCGGAGCCCGCGTGAATAGGCAGATGCAATCCACCCGGTGACGACGCGCCTCGGCCATCAAGGCCTTCATCAGCCGGCTGCCGCCGCCGTGGCCCTGCGCCCCCGGACCCACGGTAATCGAGCGAATCTCGGCCAGATGCGTGCCGTAAAGATGCAGCGCTCCACACCCTATAATGCGGCCTTCGTTTTCAAGCACGACAAAGTCTCGAACGTTCTCGCAGATCTCCGCCAGCGTGCGCGGCAGCAAAGTGCCGTCTCCGGAGTATGCGGAGATCAGCTCGTGGATGTGCTTCGCATCCGGCAGAATGGCTTTACGCGTGCGCATGAACCTCCTCGCGCAGAGCCTCGACTCTCTTCTTCGCCGCCGCTATCGCTTTCTGCACTCGGGCCGGAGCCGTTCCCCCTGCAACGTCATGAATCGCCAAGACGGCCGACGGCTTCAGGCAATCGCGAAATCCCTCATCGAACGCCGGGTTTAGAGCCTGCAACTCATCGAGAGAAAGATGGTGAAGCTCACATTCCTTTACCAGGCACAACTTCACCGCCCTCCCAATCTGCTCATGCGCCAGCCGTGAAGGAACGCCGCGGTTGACAAGGTAAGTGGCCGCCGCCCAGGCATTCATGAACCCAGACTGCGCAGCGTCGCTCATGCGCGTCTGATTAAACTCCACCCCTTTCGTGAATCCTAGAACCAGCGGCAGCAATGCAAGCACAGTGTCCGTGGCTTCAAACAGCGGCTCCTGCGTTTCCTGCAAGTCTTTGTTGTAAGCCAGAGGCAAACCCTTCAATGTAATCATCAGCGCGGTTGCGCTTCCAATCACGCGCCCAGCCTTCCCGCGCACCAGTTCCAGCAGGTCCGGATTCTTCTTTTGCGGCATGGCACTGCTGCCGGTGGAATAAGTCTCGGGTAACTGCACGAAACCGAATTCCTGGGTAGAAAAAATAATCAGTTCTTCCGCCCAACGACTCAGGTGCAGACTCAGGAGCGAAAGCGCATTCATAAACTCGAGAACGAAATCGCGGTCGCTGGTGGCGTCAATGCTGTTTGCAGTTGGAGAGTCGAATTCCAGTTCTTCTGCCATGAAGGCCCGATCCAGCGGTAGCGTCGCCCCCGCCACCGCTCCTGATCCCAGCGGGCACAAGTTCAACCGCTTGCGGCAATCTGCCAGGCGGTCTGCGTCCCGCAAAAACATTTCGACATATGCCAGCAGCCAGTGCCCTACCAGCACCGGCTCAGCGCGTTGCAAGTGTGTATAGGCGGGCATCGCGGAGCTGCCGGCCTGTTCGGCCCGGGCAATGAAAATCCCGCAGACTTCAGTCAACTCACTGCGTAATTCATCGATCGCCGCCCGAACATAGAGGCGCAAATCGGTGGCGATCTGCTCGTTGCGGCTGCGCCCACTGTGCAGTTTGTATCCCACGTCGCCGATACGGGCCACGAGCTGCTTCTCCACGAAGTGATGCACATCCTCAGCTGCGTCGTCTTGCACTAAACCGTTGCGAGCGGCCGCCATCTCCCCAATCTGCTGCAGTCCCTCAAGAACGCTGATGAGTTCATCGGCGGAGAGTACGCCGGCCATTTTCAAGGCACGCGCATGCGCCGCGCTCGCCGCCAGTTCGTACTGCAGAAACCGGCGATCGAAGTCGAATGACCGCTGCCAGCGCTCGAATTGCGGGTCCAGCGCCTGCCGGAACCGCCCCGACCACATTTTCATCGCGCCACCTCCACGCGAGCCCGGGCGCGGGTTCGAGAGGGCAGTCCGAGAATGCGAATGAAGCCCGCCGCATCTTTCTGATCGTAACTATCGCCCATGGTGAACGACGAAAGATCGGTGCGATAGAGCGAATACTCCGACTGCCGGCTTACCACCGACACATTTCCCTTGTACAACGACAACGTGACGCTACCAGTGATTTGTTGCTGGGTGGTTGCAACAAACGCATCCAGCGCTTCGCGCAGCGGCGTGAACCACAGCCCAAAGTAGACAAGCTCCGCGTATTTCAGCCCGAGGTGCTGCTTGAAGTGCGCGAGTTCGCGCTCAAGGCACAGCGCCTCCAGTTCTCGATGCGCCGCGATCAGCAAAGTCCCTCCGGGCGTTTCGTAGCAACCTCGCGACTTGATTCCAACGAAGCGGTTCTCCACCAGATCGACGCGGCCAATGGCATTCCGCGCACCAACCTCATTCAAGAGCTCGACCAGCGATACCGGATCCAGCAGCATGCCTTCGACGCTTACCGGAATCCCTTTCTCAAAACCAATGGCCACTTGTTCATCTTTGTCCGGCGCTTCTTGAGGCGAGCGCGTCATCTGCCAGGTTGTCGGCAAAGGCGAATTCCCGGCGTCTTCAAGTTCTCCGCCTTCGTGGCTCAGGTGCCACAGGTTGCGGTCACGGCTGTGAATTTTCTCTCGGCTGGCTGCCACCGGAATGCCATGCTGCCCGGCGTAGTCCAGGCAGTCTTCGCGCGACTTCAGCGACCACTCTCGCCACGGAGCAATCACTTTTAACTCTGGCGCGAGCGCCTGATACGTCAATTCAAAACGGACTTGATCGTTTCCTTTACCCGTGCAACCATGCGCCACCGCGGTAGCTCCTTCGCGCAACGCGACTTCGACCTGATGTTTCGCGATCACCGGCCGCGCCAGCGATGTGCCCAGCAAGTACTTATGTTCGTAGACCGCGCCCGCCTGCAGCGCCGGGAAAACGTATCCTGTAAGAAATTCTTCGCGGAGATCTTCCACGATCACTTTGCTGGCGCCCGTGGCGTAAGCCTTCTCGACCACCGCCTCAATGTCGTCGCCCTGGCCCACGTCGCCGACCATGGCGATCACGTTGTACGCGTAATTCTCTTTAAGCCATGGAATGATGATGGAAGTATCGAGCCCTCCCGAGTAAGCGAGTACCACTTTTTCAGACATGTGCGCTCCTTGCGGGCAGGCGACCGCCGCCGCCCAACAGTAGGTACAAAATCGCTTTCTGTACGTGCAGGCGATTCTCCGCCTGCTCAAAAATCACCGACTGCTCCGAATCCATTACTTCGTCAGTCACTTCCAATCCACGGTGCGCCGGCAGGCAGTGCATGAACACCGCATGGGGCGTGGCTTTTGACATTAGCTCCGCATTGACCTGGTAGGGCGGAAAGATCCTGGTCTTCTCGTCAGCCTGATTTTCCTGTCCCATGCTGACCCACGCGTCCGTGTAAACCGCGTCAACTCCTGCCACGGCGTCCTGAGGGTTGGTGAGTAAGTAAAGTTCAGCTCCGGTCTCTTCGGCAATTGTGCGCGCGTCAGCGACAATCTGCGGATCGGGCTCGTAGCCTTTCGGAGTCGCTATGCGGATCGACGACCCCAGGCATGCCGCCGTCAGCAGCAGTGAGTTGGCCACATTGTTGCCATCGCCCACATAAGCGACACAGCAGTTCTTTACGTCTCCGAACCGCTCCATCAGCGTGAGATAGTCGGCTAGCGCCTGGCAGGGATGCTCAAGATCGCTGAGCGCATTGACCACGGGAACGCCCGCATGCTGCGCCATGCCCTCGATCGTCAACTGAGAGAAGGTGCGCAGCACGATCAGGTCAACCCATCGCTCCAAATTGTGGGCCACGTCACTCAATTTCTCTCTCGCATCGAGACGTTCGTGAGTCTGATCGACAAATATTGCAGACCCGCCCAGGCTGGTCATCCCCGATTCAAAGGTCAGGCGGGTTCGCAATGAAGGTTTTTCAAAAAACATCACCATCTGTCGACCCGAGAGTGTCTTTCGAAAAGCAGCAGGACGTGACTTCATCGTTGCGGCCAGTCGCAGAACCGCGTGCACCCCCGCCGGACCCAGGTCGCGCGTCGAAACCACATCAGAACACCAGAAGCCGTGCGCTTCTTTCGCCCGTGCCCTCGCGCGAGCGCTCACCGTCGCAGTTCCTGCTTCCGGTGCGCCCACGACCTGCGTCTTGTACCCAACCACTCCTGACGAACTCATGCGCAGGTAACCTCTGTGCCGCACGATAATTTGGTGAGGTAAAACTGCGGCAGGACTTCCGCCTCCGTTGCCGGCAGAATTCTCACTCGCCCCACACCTTGTTTGAGCGCCTGTCCGCAGGCGTGAAGTTTGGGCAACATTCCGCCGCTGATGACCGACCCGGCTGCTAATTCGGCGGCTTGCTTCGTGTTCAGCCACGGCATCACAGCTCCTGCTGCGTCTTTAACGCCGGGCACGTCCGTAAGAAAAATTAATGTGTTTGCATGGCACGCCGCAGCACACGATGCAGCCATTTCATCGGCATTCACGTTGTAGTATTCGCCGTCGGCTCCCAAGGCCAGAGAAGCCAGAACCGGAATTCCTCCCTGCTGCCACAGCGCTTCGATCCAGCACGGTTCGGCAAAACAAATCTCGCCCACAAACCCCAGGTCACGGCCGCGTACAAACTTCTTCCGTGCACGAAATGTCATCCCATCGCCGCCGCAAAAGCCGATCGCCGGCATCCCCGCAGCCTGTATCGCGGCGACCAGCTTCTTATTGACACTGCCTCCCAGAACCATGAGAGCCACATCCCGAGTCTCGGCATCGGTGACGCGCAGCCCGTCCACAAATTCGCCCTTCTTTCCCAGCCGTTCGAGCATGCGGGTGAGCGCACCACCACCACCGTGAACCACAGCCACGCGGTGACCGTCTCGCGCCAACTCGCCGATGGAGTGGGCACACTTGCTCAGCGTCACCGCATCTTCGATGGCCGCCCCGCCGATCTTCACCACGATCTTCACTGCAAACCCTCCCGCTCTTCCCAGCCGAACATCAGGTTCATGTTCTGTACTGCCTGCCCGGCCGCGCCCTTCAGCAGATTGTCCACGCAGGAAACCAGCACCAGCCGGCGGCCATCCTCCGCCAGGCAAAACCCCAGATCGCAGTAGTTGCTGTGCAGTGAAAACTGCAATTGCGGCAGGTTGTGGGCTGGAAACACCCGCACCCAGTGCTTGCCCGCATAAAAATCGCGCAGACAGGATTCCACTTCCGCCGGTTTCGTCGACTGCATCAATTGCACATAGATGGTCGATAAAATCCCGCGCGGAATCGGCAGCAGATGAGGCGTGAAAGTCAGCTCTGTATCGTCTAATTCCAACTGCTCCACCATTTCTCCCAGATGCCGGTGGTTGAATACGGAATAGGCCGAAAGGTTATCTGCCACGGAAACGAAATGAGTCCGGGAAGTGGGTGCCTTGCCCGCGCCCGAGACCCCGGATTTCGAATCAGAAATAATGCCGCGTGCTCGATCGATCAGTCCTGCCTTCAACAGCGGCGCTAACGCCAGTATGACCGAGGTCGCGTAGCATCCTGGATTCGCCACCAGTTGCGCCGCCGCAACCCGGTCGCCGTTTAACTCCGGCAAGCCATAAGCCGCTCGCGAGGTTAAGTCCGCGGCGCTAACGGCATCTGCATCCTGAAATGAATAAATGGCGCGATGCTGCGCCTCCTTCAATCTCCAGGCGCCGCTCAAGTCGATCACTCGGAATCCTTGTGCGATGGCTTCCGGCGCCAAAGCCCGCGACGCTTCATGCGGCGTGGCCAGGAAGAGCAACTGCACGCCTTGCCGTTTTAGTTCCGGCCACGATAGCGCTCGCAGCGGATAACCTCCATTTCCCGACAAGACTGGAAAAATCTCCGCCAGGTCTGCCACCCCGTCCGTGGCTTCACGCCGCAGCAGAGTAGGCTTCTCCAGCCTGGGATGCCGTTCGAGAATCCGCGCCAGTTCCAACCCGGAATATCCGGTGACTCCCAGTACGGCACTTTTGAGCTTCGCAGCCATCAACCCAGCATCTCCTCAATGCGGTCCGCAATTTTTTTGGCAGCGTCCCTGTCAGGGCAAACAATCAGGATCGCGTCATCGCCCGCTATGGTCCCCACCACTTCCTCCCACTCTTGATCGTCGAGCGCCGCCGCCACCGGCTGGGCGCTACCCACAATGGTCTTCACCACCAGCAGGTTCTGCGCCGGACGAACGTCCAACACGAACTCCCGAACCAGTCGCTGCACCGGCGGCAATGCCAGGCCCGCAGACCCTTCGCCCTGCGGCAGGCCGTAACCGGCCGCCGTCTTGCTCAGGTTCAGGTCACGGATGTCGCGGGAAAGCGTCGCCTGGCCAACTTTGAACCCGCGCTTGCGCAGAGCGCGTTGCAAATCTTCCTGGCTTGCGACCGTCCCCTGCCGCAGCACCTCCAGTACCGCTCTCTGCCGCAATGTCTTATTCATTGTGAATATTTATTCATGGCGATGAATAAATATGCTAACTCTCGCAAATACTTCGAGCAATGTCAAGCAGGAAGTGAACCGAGGGTGTTTATTGCAGAGGCAATGGCGAAGTCCAAATCCTTGCTAGACTACTCGCGGCTTCAAAGCCGGTTGCCGCAAAGCCGGCTCCAGTCCGCTCAGGAGCGCCGCATGAACAAGAGCCACACCCTGGCCGCCGAGTTGATTGCCGAGTTCCTCGGAACTCTTGTCCTGATCCTGTTCGGGACCGGCGTGGTCGCCATGGTGGTATTGTTCCCCTCGACCAGCCCAGCCGCGATCGTACACGGCGGGTATACCAACCTCACGCTCGGCTGGGGCCTCGCCGTAACCATGGGAATCTATGTCTCCGGTAAGATTTCTGGCGGGCACCTCAACCCTGCCGTCACCCTCGCAATGGCTGTCTTCCGCGGATTTTCCTGGCGCAAGGTGGTCCCCTACTCCCTCGCGCAAACCGGCGGCGCTTTTTGCGCCGCCGCACTGGTATACCGAAATTATCTTCCAGCCTTCCACCAGGTCGACCCTCAACTGGAACGGACTGCCGGAGTCTTTACGACGTTCCCTGCGTTTCCTTCGTGGCCTCAAGCTGGCTTTCTGGACCAGGTCATTGGCACCGCTCTGCTGCTGCTTCTGATATTAGCCATCACCGACGAATTCAACGCCCCTCCAGGAGCGAATCTCGCGCCCGCGATGATCGGGCTGGTAGTCGTAGCCATCGGCATGAGCTTTGGCGGGATGCACGGATATCCCATTAATCCGGCACGCGATTTTGGGCCACGTCTTTTCACCGCGATCGCAGGTTTCAAAAACAACGGCCTCACTGACGGACTGCACGTCTGGTGGATTCCGGTGATCGCTCCGCTGGTGGGCGGATTGCTGGGGGCGGCAGTTTACGATTTGGGCATACGACGGTTCCTGCGGGCGTCGCAGTCTGCCTCTCAGCCGCGTCCATAAAACCGGAGGCCTCTTTGCGCTACATTCTTTCTCTCGACCAAGGCACAACAAGTTCCAGAGCTCTCCTGTTTGACGACCACGGCGCTGTGCGACCTATAGCGCAATGCGAGTTCGCGCAGATTTTTCCTGAGCCCGGCTGGGTGGAGCACGATCCTGAAGAGATCGCGGCTTCGCAGATTGCGGTGGCCTTGGAGGTCTTGTCCAAAGCCAAGCTACAAGCCAAAGATATCGCAGCGATCGGTATTACGAATCAACGGGAAACCACCGTTGTCTGGGATCGCACCACGGGAAAAGCAATCTACAACGCAATCGTCTGGCAGGATCGCCGCACCGCCGCCTTCTGCGAGCAGCTAAAGAGTCAGGGCCACGAGACTCTCATCCAGAAGCGCACAGGCTTACTGATCGACGCTTATTTTTCCGCCAGCAAGGTTGCGTGGATTCTGGAGAATGTCCCAAACGCGCGCCAGTTCGCCAACGCGGGCCGCCTCGCTTTCGGCACCGTCGACACGTGGCTGTTGTGGAAGCTGACCGTGGGCCGCGTGCACGTCACCGACGCCAGCAACGCGTCACGCACGATGCTTTTCAACATCCACTCAGGCCAGTGGGACAGCGAATTGCTTAAGCTCTTCGACATCCCCGCATCCATGCTGCCCGAAGTTCGTCCCTCCAGCGAAATTTATGCCGAAGTAAATTCCGTCCCGGCTCTCAACCGAATCCCCATTGCGGGCATCGCCGGCGACCAGCAGTCAGCGTTGTTTGGACAACGGTGCATCAGTCCCGGCCTAACCAAGAACACTTACGGCACAGGTTGCTTCATGCTGCAGAGCACCGGCGATCGCGCCGTCGCGTCCGCCAATCGCCTGGTTACGACTGTGGCCTGGAAAATCGGCGACCGCACGGACTACGCGCTCGAGGGCAGTGTGTTCGTGGGGGGCGCCGTAGTGCAGTGGTTGCGCGACGGCCTGGGAATTATTCGCACCTCTTCGGATGTTGAGGCCTTGGCGAGTTCTGTTTCCGACAACGGCGGAGTTTATTTCGTCCCCGCATTCGTCGGCCTGGGCGCGCCCCACTGGGACTCCTACGCGCGCGGCTCGGTCTTCGGCCTCACGCGCGGAAGCAGCGCCGGCCACATCGCGCGCGCGGCGCTCGAAAGCATCGCCTACCAGGTCGCAGATCTCATGGATGCAGTCCAAGCCGACACCGGCACTCCTCTGAAGGAACTGCGGGTCGATGGCGGCGCATCCGCCAACGATGCGCTCATGCAATTCCAGGCGGATATTCTCAGCGTACCCGTGGTGCGGCCCGCCATGACCGAGACAACCGCTTTCGGCGCTGCTCTGCTGGCCGGACTAGCTACAGGGATTTGGACGGATGTAAAACAAATTGCGGAATTGCCCAGGGACGAGCGCCGCTTCGAACCGCGCATGCCGCGATCTCAGGCAGACAACTTGCGTGAGCGCTGGAATGAAGCAGTCTCCCGCACCAAATCCTGGGTGCAGCCCTAAAAAAATCCGGCCCCCGAATTCGGCCGCCGGACAGCAACATTTCTCACTCTCAACCTACTTACTCAACTCACCGATAAAAACCCCGAACGGCTCCAGCGAAACCTCGTCTCCGCTTGAGGCAGAAGCCCCGGTCGCCAATAGACTCTTGATCGACCCGAAGCCATTGCTCTTCAACCCAATGTTGATTTTCTGCGGTGCGTTCGTCATGTTCAGCGCCACCACCACTCCGTGGTCCTTGTATATGCGCAGGTATGAAAGCACGTTCTCATCGGCCTCA
>Ga0070710_10000593_pt1 | contig 17230 bp, 9 predicted proteins | sample LARL52metaG_FD_65454 | JGI IMG/M metagenome (GOLD analysis project Ga0070710, IMG submission 65454) | Corn, switchgrass and miscanthus rhizosphere microbial communities from Kellogg Biological Station, Michigan, USA - LAR L5-2 metaG | ecosystem: Host-associated > Plants > Roots > Rhizosphere ... | reverse complement strand
TGAACATGCGCCGCCTCGTGCAGTCCGAGCGCCGCCTTCAACGCCAAAACGCGCAGCACGGCGTCTTCGAAGCGTTCAGCCGGCAGGCTGCCATCCTCGACGGCCGAACGCACCTCGGCCATGTCTTCCTCCGGCGCGCGCGAAAACAGGATCATGTCACACCCATTGGTGATGATCTGCGATTTCGCGGCTCGGATGCGGCACCAGGACGTCAGGCCCGCCATCTCGCTCGCATCGGAGACGATCAGGCCGTTGAAGGCGAGCTGCCGTCGCAGCAATTCGATATTGAGAAGCTTGCTAATGGAGGCCGGCCGGAAGGCCTCGATACCGGCATCGGCGAGCTGACTCCGGACGAACGCCGGCAGGGCGATATGCGCCGACATGATGGAGAGCACGCCGGCATCGATCGCGCCACGATAGAGCTTGCCGAAAGTCGCCTCCCATTCCACCATCGAGAGCGGATTGATCGTGGTGACCAGATGCTGGTCGCGATCATCAAAACCTTCGCCAGGCCAATGCTTGGCGGTTGCGGCGATGCCGTGCTTTTGCAGAATGTCGATGTGGGTCAGCGCGTGGCGGCGGACGGTGTCGAGGTCCGAACCGAAACTTCGCGAGGCGACGATCGCGCTGCGGAACGCATGATTGATGTCCATCACCGGCGCGAATGACCAGTTGACGCCGATCGAGGCGGCTTCCTCCGCAATGATACGTGAGATATCGGCGGTCACCTGCAGATCATCGATGGCTGCGAGCGCGAGCGGGTTCGGCACTTGCGTACCGAAGGGCAGGCTCATGCGCGAGCCTTCGAGATCGGCGCTGACCAGCAACGGCACCCGCGACGCCTTCTGTGCGGCCGCTATTCGCGCGCGCTCGGCGTCGCCGTCCGGACCGAAGTAGCGGGTGATTGCGCCCGGTCGCAACCGCTCGAGTCGCTCGAGTTCGTCCGGATCGGTTCCGCGCGACAGAAAGTTGAAGAGCTGGCCGACCCTCTCGTCCAGGCTCAGCGCACCATAGGTGGTCTCGACCCAGGTGACGGCGCTGGCGTCCAGGTTGAAGGGGGCACGGGAGAGAAAGGACGTATTCATGTGACAGGACCGTGGATGGATGATGGATCGAGCAGATCCGCAGCGATTGTGCCCAGCGCGTCGTCTCATTCGGACACTCCATCGTAGGCGACACGCATTCGGCTAGGCCCAGCCGACGTATCCCGGACGGGCTCCGCATGCAATCACAACTGAACCGTCGGAGATGCTGACGGCGCCGGGTCGTCAGCTTTCGAGGACCGCCTGAAGCAGGTCGTCGTCGCCATCCTCCCGCGCCAGCGGAGATCTGGGCAACAGCCGATGCTTGAGAACCATTCGTGCCATGGCGAGGCGGTGCGGCGCTCGCATCGTCGCTGCTTCGTGCGCCAGGCCGATCGCCGATGTGATATGGTAGAGCGCGGAAGAGGACTGCCGGACGAGATGTTCGTCCTGCTGGGCGCGCGTGCCCTCGGCCAGGATGCAGGCCCGGTCCAGCGTTTCGGCAAACAAGGAATGCAGGTTCGGCTCCAGTGAAGCATCATTGAGGCGCTGCAGATTTGCGGCTTGCAATTCCGGCAATGATCCCTCGCGAACGATCGCCCTTCGGACATCCAGGGCAACGATGTTCGACGTGCCCTCCCAGATCGATCCGAGATGGGCGTCGCGCAAGATGCGCGCATCGGACCATTCCTCGATGTACCCGCAGCCACCGCGAACCTCCATCGCATCGCCGGTCACCTTCCGGGCATCGCGGCAGGCGCGAAACTTGATCAGCGGCGTCATGATGCGAAGGAGTTTTGCCTGCCGGGCGTCGCCCAGGTCCGCCATGCTCATGGCTTCCGCTGTCTGAAACACCATGGTCCGAGCCTGTTCGGACCACACGATCATCTTGGCAAGTTGCCTGCGCATCAACGGGAACTCGATCAGGCGCTTGTTGAAGGCATGGCGTCTTCGCGAAATGAAGAGCGCCTCGGTCACCGCACGCCGCATCAGGGCGGCAGCACGGACTGCGTTTGAAAGCCGGGAACTGTTGACCATGTCGGCCATCTGATTGAAGCCGCGGCCGCGCTCGCCGATGAGATAGGCCTCCGCTCCGTCGAGACGGATCTCGCCGCTGGCCATGGATCGCGTGCCAAGCTTGTCCTTCAGCCGAAGGATCCGATAGCAGTTCGGCGCGCCATCCCGCTTCACCTTGGGGAGCAGGAACAGTGATACGCCCTTCAGGCCGTCGACATCCTCGCTGCGGGCGAGCACCATTGCGAGATCGGCGTCGGCATTCGAGCAGAACCACTTGTCGCCGGTCAGCTTCCACGTCCCATCGGCTTGCGGCTCAGCGCGTGTCGCAACCGCGCCGATGTCCGATCCTCCTGCCTGTTCGGTCATGAACATGGCGCCTTGCATGAGCTGGTCGAGATCGGTGGAGGTCAAGCTGTCGAAATAACGTTCGATCAGATCCTTGCTGCCGAAGCGCTTCAGCGTCCGTGTCAGCGAGTCGGTCATATTGACCGGGCACATCAGGCCGAATTCGGACTGGGTGAACAGGAAGGTGAGCGCATATTTCGCCGCTGGCGGCAGCGGCGCCGGCCAGCCGAGGGCGCCGCGATGCGAAATGGCGGCAAGGCCGAACTCACCGAAGGCGAAGTTTTCGAGCTCGCGGTATGCGGGATGCTTTTCGATATGGTTGCAGTCCTCGCCGGTGCGGCGCCGGACCGACAGGACCGGAGGATTCTTGTCGGCGATCGATGCGAGCCGGTCCAGGTGGTCGCCGGCGAGGCCGCCGAGCCGATCGAAGACGGGCTCCAGATGGGCGAACAGGTCCTTGGGCAGATAGTGCGCGAACAGCGCCGCGGCATCGCGGTCGGCCCGGTAGAGATTGAGGCCACGGGAATCCGGGATGGATCCTGCCTCGACATGGTCTACGCGCATGGGATCTCCTCTCTTCCGATTTTGAGCCGATCATCCCACTACGGATTGATATTTTCCAGATCGATATCGAGCAGATCTCATTTCTGGGATCGATATCCGTGACTTGCGCTAACGTCGATTGCTTTGCAGAGCTTGGCGACTTCTGCGGAGCAGGCCACGCGCAGGACCGCAAGGCCTAGGCATTCTCGGCGCGGATGGCGCTGATCACGGCATCGGTCACCTTCCGTGTGTTGGCCGAGCCGCCCAAATCCGGCGTATGCAGCGCGGGATCGGCCGTCACGCGTTCGATCGCCTTCATCAGGCGCTGTGCGGCAGCATTCTCGCCGAGATGCTCCAGCATCATCACCCCCGACCAGAATGTCCCCACGGGATTGGCGATGCCCTTGCCCATGATGTCAAAGGCGGAGCCGTGGATTGGCTCGAACATCGAGGGGAAATTGCGCTCGGGATTGAGGTTGGCCGTCGGCGCGATGCCGAGCGAGCCGGCAAGCGCGGCCGCGAGGTCCGAGAGAATGTCCGCGTGCAGATTGGTGGCAACGATGGTGTCGAGGCTTTGCGGACGCATCACCATCCGCATGGTCATGGCGTCGACGAGCATCTTGTCCCAGGTCACGTCGGGAAATTCGCGTGCGACCTCGGCAGCGATTTCATCCCACATGACCATTGCGTGGCGCTGGGCGTTCGACTTGGTGACGACGGTGAGGAGCTTGCGCGGGCGCGACTGGGCAAGTGCGAATGCGAAGCGCATGACACGCTCCACGCCTGCGCGCGTGAACATCGCGACGTCGGTCGCGGCCTCGAGCGGGGAGCCCTGGTGGACGCGTCCGCCGACGCCGGCATATTCGCCCTCGGAGTTTTCCCGGACGATGACCCAATCGAGCTCGGTGTCCTTCACGGCGCGAAGCGGCGAGGCGATCCCCGGCAGGATCCGTGTCGGGCGCACATTCGCGTACTGGTCGAACGGCTGGCAGATCGCGAGCCGCAATCCCCAAAGGGTGATGTGATCCGGAATCTCCGGATGGCCAGCCGAGCCGAACAGAATGGCGTCGTGATGGCGGATGAGGTCGCGGCCGTTCTCCGGCATCATGCGTCCGTGCTTCTTGTAGTATTCGCTGCCCCAGTCGAAATGATCGAAATGGAAGGCGAAGCTTGCTTCGCGCTTCGCCAGCGCGTCGAGCACCTCGACGCCGGCGTCCACGACCTCCGTGCCAATCCCGTCGCCGGGAATCGCTGCGACCCTGTAGGTCTTCATGAGAAATGTCCTCGATTGTCGGGAGATGGATCAGTGTGCGCCGGCGGCGGCTGGTTGACGTCTGATGGATCGGGCGAGCAGCAGTCTCAGGGCGGCAGACAATAGGAGCAGGGGTTGTTCTTGGCGTCGTCTGCTTTTGCCCGAAAGCGTATGCGAGAGCGCAAGGAAGGCTCAATGCACTCTCGTTTATACAAAAATTTGATATAATCGAAGCACAGGAGGAGACCCGATCATGGAGCTGCACCAGCTGAGATGCTTTGTCGCGGCGGCAGAGCAGTTGCATTTTGGCCGGGCAGCGCAGCAACTGCACATGTTGCCGTCCGCACTCGGACGCCATGTGCGATTGCTCGAAGAGGATCTGGGAACGCGCCTGTTTGCCAGGACAACCCGCGCGGTCGCGTTGACGCAGGAAGGCGCCGCTCTGGTTCGCGAAGCGAAATCGATCCTTGCCCGGGTCGAAGCCGTGGAGAACAACTTTCGGACCAGGTCTCGCTCGGAAGCCTCGCGCAAGCTGAGGGTCGGTGCCATCGACAGCGCCGCGGCAGGACTTTTGCCGGACCTGCTGCGGGACTTTCGCGCCAAGCATCCCGAAATCTCGGTCCAGTTGCTCGAGGAGAAATCCGTGCGGCTGCTGCCAAAACTTCTCTCCGGTGCGCTCGATCTGGCCTTCGTCCGTCCGCCTGACAGGGCGGACAGGCGCCTCGAATTCCAGCCTCTCCTGATGGAGACGGCGATCGTGGCGTTGCCGCAACGGCACGCGCTCGCGCGCCGCAAATCCCTGTCGCTCTCGGCCATCGCCGATCAGCCCATGATCGTTCCGGACCGGCGCTCGCGGCCGCATAGTCATGACTTGACGGTGAAGTTGTTCGAGGATGCGGGCCTCACGCCGCGTGTCGTTCAGGTGGCGGATGAAAAGCAGACGATCGTGAACATGGTCGCTGCGCGGCTGGGTCTCGCCATCGTCCCGCGCTGGACCTCGCGGATGGCAACCGCCGGTGTTCGATTCATTCCGCTGAAGCTGGAGCGCGCCGGGCTTGTCGGACGATTGCCGCTGGCCGCGGCGTGGGTACGCGGTTCACGCGACCAGCTTCGCGATGCGATGCTGTCGGTTCTTGCGAGGCGATTGCATGCCTATGCGAAAGGGGCCTGACCTGCTGCTTGTGACCTTCTTGGGGAGCCAGCGCGTGCAGTTGAGTGTCGCGCTCGAATCGCATGCAACATGTTGATCGTAGATGGGAATTCTCGCTCCTCCGAGTGTCATTTCGTTACACGCTTGCATAAACGTACTAGTTCGTACATTATGAAGAGAAAACCAACATGACGGCATTCAGAACCATACGTCCGCCGCTCGGGCACAGGCCCAGCGAGCGGACCGGTCGTGCCGGACACCACAACCGGGAGGGATTTTATGAGCTTGACGTCAATTGCATCGTTGCAAGCGCCCGCCACTACGGAGGCCGCGCCGAACAAACTGCCGAAGCGCGCCGCGCTGGTCAGCTTCGTCGGCAGCATGCTCGAATATTACGACTTCTTCATCTACGGCACGGCCGCGGCGCTGATCTTTCCAAAAGTGTTCTTCGCCAATGTCGATCCCTCGACGGGGACGCTGCTCGCGCTGCTCAGCTTCGGCATCGGCTACATCGCGCGCCCGGTCGGCGCGGTCATTCTTGGCCATTTCGGCGACCGCGTTGGCCGCAAGACCGTGCTGCTGGTGACACTCGTGCTGATGGGCGGCGCGACGCTCGCCATCGGGCTGTTGCCTGACGCGAAGGCCATCGGCAACGCCGCGCCGATCATCCTCACGCTGCTCCGCCTGCTGCAGGGTCTGTCAGCCGCCGGTGAGCAGAGCGGGGCCAATTCGCTGACGCTCGAACATTCGGCGAATGGCAACCGCGCCTTCTTCACGAGCTGGACCCTGAGCGGCACGCAGGCCGGCGCCATTCTCGCCACGCTGGTGTTCATTCCCGTTTCCAGCCTGCCCGAGGATCAGCTCCTGAGCTGGGGCTGGCGCATCCCGTTCCTGCTTTCCGCGCTCGTGCTGCTGGTTGCCTATCTCGTGCGGCGGACCATGCCGGAGACGCCCGTGTTCACCGAGATCAAGGACAAGGCGGAGGTCGCGCGCTTCCCCGTGCTCATGCTGTTGCGCGACTATTGGCCGGATGTGCTGCGCGTCATCGTCTGTGCGCTGATCGCTACCGTCAGTACCATGACCGCGGTGTTCGCGCTCGGCTATGCCACCAGCAAATTCGGCGTGGCGCGTCCGACCATGCTGTGGGCAGGGGTGCTCGGCAACGTCACGGCGCTGGTGACCCAGCCGCTCTGGGCGATTCTTGCGGACCGGATCGGTCGCAAGCCTGTCTTCATCGGCGGCGTGCTTGGCTGCGCAGTGCTGGTGTTCCCGTACTTCATGGCGATAACGACGGGAAATACCCTCGCGATCTTCGGCGCCGCGATGATCTTGTCGGGCATCATCTACGCTGCGCCGAATGCGATCTGGCCGTCGTTCTATGCGGAGATGTTCGAGACACGGGTGCGCTATTCCGGCACCGCGATTGGCACGCAGCTCGGATTTCTCGCCGCCGGCTTCACGCCGGTGATCAGCCAGAGCCTGGTCGGCGAGGGCCCGACGGGCTGGGTTCCAGTCGCGACCTTCGTCGCCTGCTGCTGTGTCATCTCGGCTGCAGCTGCCGCGACCGCGCGTGAAACACACGCGGTCGACATCGCCGATCTCGGCAAGCGCCGCAGCTGAGGGGGGCGGTGACATGCTGACGAAAACGGTCTCGACCACGAACGGGCCGGTGATCGGCGTCGAGCAGAACGGCGTGCGCGCCTTCAAGGGCGTGCCCTTCGCGGCCGGCCGGCGGTTCACGAAGGCCGTGCCGCCGCGATCTTGGACCGAGCCGCGGCCCTGCGCGGAGTACGGCACCTACGCACCGCAGCCTGGTCACCTCGATCATGCGGATGAGGATAGCTGCCTCAGCCTGAACATCTGGACACCTTCGGCCGTCGATCGTCCGCTGCCGGTGCTGTTCTGGATCCACGGCGGCGCCTTCGTGACCGGGGGAGGGGCCGACTACGACGGGGCTTTTCTCGCCGCACAAGGTCCCGCCATTGTCGTGACGATCAATTATCGGCTTGGTCCGCTCGGTTTCCTGCAGTTGCACCGCCATAGCGGTGAACTGAGCGAGGCCAACAATCTCGCCATGACGGACGTCATGGCTGCTCTCGATTGGGTGCGAGCCAATATCGCGAATTTCAGCGGCAATCCGGATGCGCTGACCCTGTTCGGCCAGTCGGCGGGCGCCTCGATGGTGATCGCGCTTGCAACACAGCCGCAGGCGAGCGGAAAATTCTGCCGCGCCATCGCCTTCAGTGCGCCGGGGGGCCGCATCACGACCGGCGATCATGCGGACGAAGTCGCGCATCGCCTGATCGCCGAGCTCCAGCTCAAGAGCCGGCCCGGCGCAATCGCGGCGGTGCCATTGCCGCAGCTTTTCGCGGCCGTGCAGAGCGTCGGTCGCCAATTGGCGGCCGAGACGGAGGCCGGCAGTCTGTTTGGCCCGGTCCTCGATGGCGCCGTGATTTCGCGCGATCCCGCGGAAGCAATCGCAGCCGGGGCGTTGCGCGACATCCCGCTTTGGCTCGGCTCGTGCCGCGACGAGATGACGATGTTCTTGAAGAGCACTCCTCCGGCTGCGATGATCCGCACCACGGAGCGGCGGATTCGCTCATCGTTCGGCGATGACGGCTGGGAGCAATTCTTGGGCTGCTACCGCGCGACAGCGCGGGCGGGCGAGGACCCGCTCGAAGCGCTGCTGTCGGACGCGTATTGGCATCGTCCTGCGGCCGATCTCGCGCGCCGCCAGGCGGTTGCGGGCGGCGCGGTCTGGCTGAGCCGGTTCGACCACCGGCCGGCGCTCGAGCCGTTTCTGTCACAAGGACCAACCCACGGCGCCGACAATGCCTGCCTCTGGGCGCATGTCCCAAACTTTGTCGACCGGCCGATCCTTCGGCGCGTGGGCGGCCCGATGACCCTGATTGACATCGAGGTCGCTGCCCGGCTGCAAGCGAGTGTCCTTCGTTTCATCATTGACGGTATTCCGGACGAGGCGGAGTTCTGGCCCAAATTCGAACTGCGTGCCGAGCACATCGCGGTCTTCGACCGACCGTTCCGCCTTGGACGCGTTGATGCGGGCGAACGCTTCAGCCTTTGGTCCGATCTCTCCGATAGAGCTGGCCGGAGCGGCCGGGACGATAAGGAGAAAAGGGCGGCGGTGGCAGGGTAAGAACGCCCCGCGTCTGCAAGACCCGTCTTGATGGAGTGAAGCACCCGAAAGGGCGAGGCGGTCGCGGTGACCGTCCGACTTTTCGGATGCCCCTCTGGCCGGATTTCCGGAGCTTCAGACGCGCCCCGGCCGCTCGGATCGTCGCCGTCAGCGGTATCGCTGGCAATCTCGAGCAAAAAGAATGATCTGCGTCCGTTTGAGGTCGTCCTCAACGTCTGGCATGAATGCTGCTATAGTATCTGCCAAATCGAGCCTCGGCTCCAAAATAAGCAACGCGAGGGGACGTTCAGATGCCGGCCAGCATTCAATCCTTCAACTAGAGCGACAGGCGACACAGCCTGTCAGGCATTGCGGTTCCGCATGAGCGCGGAGCGCCATGAACGTCGACACTTGCTTTCGGCCTGCCATGGAATGGAGGGAATAATGACGGTCGCGGATACGCACGACCTGGATCCGCAGGAGACCCGGGAATGGCTGGACGCCCTCTCGGCAGTCCGCGGTCATCGCGGCAATGAACGAGCCGAGTTCGTCGTCAATGCGGTCGTTGACGCCGCGCGGCGCGACGGTCTCCAGCTGCAACAGTCGCTGACGACGCCCTACTGCAACACGATCCCGCCGGGCCAGCAACCGCCGCTGCCAGGCGATCGTGCCGTCGAGCACAAGCTTCGCTCGATCATCCGCTGGAACGCGCTTGCGATCGTTCTGCGCGCCAACAAGGAAAGCTCGGAGCTCGGCGGTCACATCGCGAGCTTCCAGTCGGCCGCCACGCTCTACGACATCGGCTTCGGCCATTTCTGGCACGCGCCGACGGAGACCCATGGCGGCGATTTGATATTGGTTCAGGGCCACAGTTCTCCGGGTATCTACGCGCGCGCATTTCTCGAGGGACGGCTCAGCGAGGAGCAGCTTCTCAGCTTCAGGCAGGAGACTGCCGGCAAGGGATTGTCGAGCTATCCGCATCCCTGGCTCATGCCGGATTTCTGGCAGTTCCCGACCGTGTCGATGGGACTGGGCCCCTTGCTGGCGATCTATCAGGCGCGGTTCCTCAAATATCTGCAGAACCACAAGCTCGCCGAAACCGCCAATCGCAAGGTCTGGGCCTTCATGGGTGACGGCGAAACCGATGAGCCGGAGTCGCTCGGCGCCATTTCGCTTGCCGGTCGCGAAAAGCTCGACAACCTGATCTTCGTCATCAACTGCAATCTCCAGCGTCTCGACGGGCCGGTTCGCGGCAACGGCAAGATCGTCCAGGAGCTCGAAAGCGTTTTTCGTGGCGCCGGTTGGAACGTCATCAAGGTGCTGTGGGGCTCGGGCTGGGACCGCCTGCTCGAAAAAGACAAGAGCGGATTGCTGCTGAAGCGCATGGAGGAATGCGTCGACGGCGAGTACCAGGATTTCAAGAGCAAGAGCGGCGCCTATATCCGCGAACGCTTCTTTGGCAAGTATGATGAATTGAAACAGCTCGTCGCCGACATGAGCGACGACGAAATCTGGAAGCTCGCACGCGGCGGCCACGATCCGGAAAAGGTTTTTGCGGCCTATGCGGCGGCGGTGAACCACAAGGGCCAGCCGACGGTCATCCTGCCGAAGACGGTCAAGGGTTACGGCATGGGCGAATCCGGCGAGGGCCAGATGATCGCGCATCAGGCCAAGAAGATGACGCAGGACGCGCTGCGTGGTTTTCGTGACCGCTTCCAGGTGCCGGTCGCCGACGCTGACCTGGCGAAGGTTCCTTTCATCCGCCTGTCAGAAGACAGCCCGGAGATGAAGTATTTCCGGGCTCAGCGCGAAAGGCTCGGCGGCAGCCTGCCGCAGCGCCGGCGGAAATCCACGTCCTTGCAGATCCCACCGCTGTCGACGTTCCAGCGGCTGCTCGACAGCACGGGCGAGCGAGAAATCTCGACCACCATGGCGTTCGTGCAGATGCTGGGCAGCCTCGTGCGCGACAAGGCGCTCGGCAAGCATATCGTGCCGATCGTGCCGGACGAATCCCGCACCTTTGGCATGGAAGGCATGTTCCGCCAGCTCGGCATCTATTCGTCGGTCGGTCAGCTCTACCGGCCGCAGGACGCCGACCAGCTGATGTACTACCGTGAGGACAAGACCGGGCAGGTCTTGCAGGAGGGCATCAACGAAGGCGGCGCCATGTCGAGCTGGATCGTTGCCGCGACGTCCTACAGCACCAACAACGTGCCGATGATTCCGTTCTACATCTATTACTCGATGTTCGGCCTGCAGCGCGTCGGTGATCTGGCGTGGCTCGCCGGCGACATGCGCGCGCGAGGCTTTCTGCTCGGTGGCACCGCCGGCCGCACCACGCTGAACGGCGAAGGATTGCAGCACGAGGACGGCCACAGCCACGTCCTCGCCGCGACCATTCCGAACTGCGTCTCGTATGATCCGACCTTCGCCTATGAGGTGGTGACGATCGTCCGCGAGGGCATGCGCCGCATGTACGAGGCGCAGGAGGACGTCTACTACTACATCACCCTGATGAACGAGAACTATCCACATCCCGCGCTTGCGGACGCAGGCAAGGGTGCGGAGGAGGGAATTCTCAAGGGTCTCTATCTCCTGAAGAACGGTGGCGAGGCCGCGAAGAAGGAGCTTCGCGTCCAGCTGGTCGGATCGGGCACGATCCTGCGCGAGGTGATCGCGGCGTCCGATCTGCTCAAGGCGGATTTCGGCGTCACGGCCGATGTGTGGAGCGCGACCAGCTTCAACGAACTGCGTCGCGACGGCATGGCGGCGGAGCGCTGGAACTTGCTGCATCCGACCGAGCCGCGTCGCAAGAGCTGGGTGGAAGCGCAACTCGAAGGCCATGCGGGGCCGGTCGTGGCATCCACCGACTACATGCGCAACTACCCCGACCAGATCCGGGAATACGTGCAGGCCGCCGGACGGCGCTATGTGGTGCTCGGCACGGATGGTTTTGGCCGCAGCGATTATCGCGTGAAGCTGCGGAATTTCTTCGAGGTCGACCGGCACTACGTCGCGATCGCTGCGCTCAAGGCGCTCGCCGACGAGGGAGCGATCAAACCGGCCGTCGTGGCCGAGGCCATCGCCAAATATCAAATCGACGCCGGGCGCGCTGCGCCCTGGACCGTGTGAGTCAGCGGAGCCGAGGACAGCGCGATGAGTGGTCTGATCAACATCAACGTTCCCGACATCGGTGACTTCAAGGACGTCCCGGTCATCGAGATCTTCGTCAAGCCGGGCGACAAGGTGAAAGCCGAAGATCCGCTGGTCGCGCTGGAATCCGACAAGGCGACGATGGAAGTGCCGTCGCCGCGGGACGGCGTCGTCAAATCGGTGGTCGTCAAGGTTGGCGACAAGGTCAGCGAAGGCGCTGTCATCGTCCAGTTCGAGGGCGCGAGCGCGGAGCAGACCGAAACTCGCCCGGTTGTCAGCGCGCCGCCAGCCCCTGTCAGCGCACCGGCCGGTGTCGCCGAAGTGCGCGTCCCGGACATCGGTGACTTCAAGGACGTCCCGGTGATCGAAATCTTCGTCAAGCCCGGCGACAGCGTGAAGGCGGAGGATCCCTTGATCGCACTCGAGTCGGACAAGGCGACCATGGAGGTGCCGGCACCTCTGTCCGGTACCGTCCGCGAGATCAAGCTGAAGACGGGAGACAAGGTCAGCGAGGGCTCGCTCATCCTCGTGCTCGCGACCGGCGAGGCGTCGGCGGCGGCGCCTTCGTCGGCGCCCAAATCGCCCGTCGTCGCGGCCGCGCCCGTGGCGCCAGCCAGCACGATCGACGAGAACGCCTTTGCGCTTGCCTATGCGGGTCCCGCGGTTCGCAAGCTGGCGCGCGAACTGGGTGTCGATCTTGGCAAGGTCAAGGGCTCCGGCAGTCATGGCCGCATTCTGCGCGAAGATGTCGAAAGCTTTGCCAAGGGTGGCGCCGCGCCTGCCAAGCCGCAAGCGGCGGCCGCAAGCGGCGGCATCGGGGGCATCGATCTCCTGCCCTGGCCCAAGGTGGACTTCGCAAAATTCGGCCCGGTCGAGCGCAAGGACCTCGGCCGCATCAAGAAGATCTCCGCGGCAAATCTTCACCGCAACTGGGTCGTCATTCCCCACGTCACGACCCATGACGAGGCCGATATCACCGACCTCGAGCAGTTCCGCGTCAAGATGAACAAGGAACTGGAGAAGAGCGGTCCAAAACTCTCTCTGCTGCCGTTCATGGTGAAAGCCGCGGTCGCAACGCTGCAGAAATTTCCGGAGTTCAATGCCAGCCTCGACGGCGACACGCTCGTCTACAAGAACTACTGGCATATCGGCTTTGCCGCGGACACGCCGAACGGGTTGATGGTACCGGTGATCCGCGATGCCGACAAGAAATCGGTGCCGGACATTGCCAGGGAGATGAACGACCTCGCAAAGCTCGCGCGCGACGGCAAGATCAAGCCCGACCAGATGCAGGGTGGAACGTTTTCGATCTCCTCGCTCGGCGGCATCGGCGGCATCTATTTCACGCCGATCATCAACGCGCCGGAAGTCGCGATCATGGGCGTCTGCAAGGGGTACTGGAAGCAGCATTCGACAGACGGCAAGACCTGGACGTCGCGACTGACCTTGCCGCTGTCGCTGTCCTGGGATCACCGCGTCATCGATGGTGCGGCGGCGGCGCGCTTCAACGTCTATTTCGCCAGCGTACTCGCCGATCTGCGGCGCGTGCTGTTCTGAGGATCGGGAGGAGCAGCGTGGCTCAGCAGGTCGAAGTGAAAGTCCCGGATATCGGCGACTTCAAGGACGTCGCGGTGATCGAAGTGCTGGTGAAGCCGGGTGAGACCGTTGCGGTCGACACCAGCCTCGTCATCGTCGAATCCGACAAGGCGTCGATGGAGATCCCGTCCTCGCATGCGGGTGTCGTCAAGGACGTCACGGTCAAGACCGGTGACAAGGTCAGCGAAGGATCGACCATCCTGGTGCTGGAGGCGGCTGACGTGATGGCCCCGGTGCCGACGGCGGCGTCGCCACCGGCTGCCGCCGGTCCGGTAGCTGCTGCGGCCCCCGCGGCATCCTACGGCGGCAAAGCGGATATCGAATGCGACATGCTGGTGCTGGGCGCCGGCCCCGGCGGCTACTCGGCTGCCTTCCGCGCCGCCGATCTCGGCATGAAGACCGTGCTGGTCGAACGTTACGATACGCTCGGAGGCGTGTGTCTCAATGTCGGCTGTATCCCGAGCAAGGCGCTGCTGCACACGGCCTCCGTGCTCGACGAGGTGAAGCATCTCCCCGATCATGGTATTTCGTTCGGAGCACCGCGGATCGACCTCGACAAGCTGCGCGCCTTCAAGGACGGCGTGATCAGGAAACTGACGGGCGGCCTGGCCGGCATGGCGAAGGCGCGCAAGGTCGAAGTCGTGACCGGGGTCGGAACATTCCTCGACCCGCATCATATCGAGGTTGTTTCAGCGGGCGGCAAAAAGACGGTCAAATTCGCCAAGGCGATCGTCGCCGCCGGCAGCCAAGCCGTAAAGCTGCCGTTTCTGCCCGACGATCCGCGCATCGTCGATTCGACCGGCGCGCTGCTGCTCAAATCGATCCCCAAGCGGATGCTGGTGATCGGCGGCGGAATCATCGGCCTCGAAATGGCGACGGTCTATTCGACGCTTGGTACGAGCATCGATGTCGTCGAGATGCTCGATGGCCTGATGCAGGGGGCCGACCGTGACCTGGTCAAGGTCTGGGAGAAGATGAACGCAAAACGCTTCGACAAGGTGAGGCTGAAGACCAAGACCGTCGGCGCGAAGGCGACCGAGGCTGGCATCGAGGTGAGTTTTGAGGGCGAGCAGGCCCCGGCCGAGCCGCAAGCCTACGACCTCGTGCTGGTGGCGGTCGGACGAAGTCCGAACGGCAGGAAGATCGGCGCCGAAAAGGCCGGAATCGCCGTGACCGAGCGAGGCTTCATCGAAGTCGACAGGCAGATGCGCACCAACGTGGCGCACATCTTTGCGATCGGCGACATCGTGGGCCAGCCGATGCTGGCGCACAAGGCCGTGCACGAAGGCCACGTGGCTGCCGAAGTCGCGCATGGCGAGAAATCATATTTTGACGCGCGGCAGATTCCGTCCGTGGCCTACACCGATCCGGAAGTTGCCTGGGCCGGCAAGACGGAGGATCAATGCAAGGCCGAGGGCATCAAGTTCGGCAAAGCCGTCTTTCCCTGGGCCGCGTCCGGTCGCGCCATCGCCAACGGCCGCGATGAGGGTTTTACCAAGCTGCTGTTCGATACCGCCACTCATCGTGTCATCGGCGGGGGGATCGTTGGGACGCATGCGGGCGACCTGATCAGCGAAATCTGCCTCGCGGTCGAGATGGGCTGCGAGCCCGCGGATATCGGCAAGACCATTCATCCGCATCCGACTCTCGGGGAGTCGATCGGCATGGCGGCGGAGGTGTTCGAGGGTCATTGCACGGATCTTCCGCCGCAGAAGAAGAAATAGCAGCGGACGTCGATTGCCGCGAACAGCTCGGGACTGAAGGGAGTAGATGATGTCGGATACAAGGGCGGCCGTGCCGCAAAGAAAGCCGTTCTACAAGATCCTGTACGTCCAGGTTCTCGCGGCGATCGTGCTCGGCGCGATCGTCGGCTGGCTGGCTCCGGATTTCGCCAAGAACGACTGGATCAAGGCGATGGGCGACGGCTTCGTCAAGCTGATCAAGATGCTGATCGCGCCCGTCATCTTCTGCACGGTCGTGTCGGGCATCGCCCACATTTCCGAAGTCAAGAAAGTCGGACGGGTTGCCGTCAAGGCGCTGGTCTATTTCGAGGTCATTTCCACTTTCGCGCTGGCGTTGGGCCTGATCGTCGCCAACGTGCTGCGCCCGGGCGCAGGTTTTCAGGGGCAATCGAACGCGACGGCGGTCGCCGGCTACGCCAGGCAGGCGAGCGAGATGAAGTCGGTCGACTTCGTCCTGCACATCATTCCCGACACGGTGGTCGGCGCTTTCGCCCAGGGCGACATTCTGCAAGTGTTGCTGTTTTCGATCCTGTTTGGTTTCGCATTGATGACGCTCGGCGAGCGCGGCCACACGATCCGCGGCTTCATCGATGACGCCGCTCACGCGATCTTCGGTGTCATCGCCATCGTCGTGAAGGCGGCCCCGATCGGCGCATTCGGCGCGATGGCCTATACGATCGGCAGGTACGGCCCGCAGGCGCTCGGCAATCTGGCTGGGCTCATCGCGACGTTCTACCTGACCTCGATCGTCTTCGTCGTCGTGGTGCTCGGGATCGTGGCGCGGATCGCGGGCTTCTCGATCTTCCGGTTCCTCAAGTATATCAAGGACGAGCTTCTGATCGTGCTCGGCACGTCGTCCTCCGAGAGCGCGTTGCCGCAGTTGATGGAGAAGCTGGAGCGTCTCGGCTGCTCCAAACCCGTCGTGGGACTGGTGGTGCCGACCGGCTATTCCTTCAACCTGGACGGCACCAACATCTACATGACCCTGGCGACGCTGTTCATCGCACAGGCGATGAACATCGACCTCAGCTTCGGCGAGCAGTTGACGATCCTCATCGTCGCCATGCTGACGTCGAAGGGTGCGTCGGGCATCACGGGCGCGGGGTTCATTACGCTCGCCGGCACGCTGGCCGCCGTGCGACCCGAACTCGTGCCGGGCATGGCGATCGTGCTTGGCATCGACAAGTTCATGAGCGAATGCCGTGCGCTGACCAATCTGTGCGGCAACGGTGTTGCCTGCGTCGTCGTCGCCTGGTGGGAGGGCGAGCTCGATCGCGAGAAGCTGAAGGCTGCGCTCGATCGCAACATCGATCCGGCCGATGTCGAGGTCGCGGTTACGACGGGCTAGCGGGGCGCGGACGACGGTCGTCGCAGGTCGTCGCCGATATCAGGAGGCTCGACGGACCGATGCGGCCATGCCGGACCTCGCGAGACGAACGCTCGCCATGACTGCGGATCACGGCGAAAGCGCCGGGTGGCTGCCGACGGCTCGAGGCCGAGAGCGGTCAGCGGTGGTGGTTTCAAGAAAGAGAAATCAAGTCGGGGATCACGATGGACCAGGATCTGAGGGAAGCCGCACTCGAATATCACCGCTTGCCGAGGCCGGGAAAGATCTCCGTCGTGCCGACCACGGCCATGGCGACGCAGCGCGACCTTGCACTCGCCTATTCACCCGGCGTGGCGGAGCCTTGCCTGGCCATTGCAAAGGATGACCTGCAGGCGGATGACCTGACGGCGCGGAGTAATCTCGTGGCTGTCATCACCAATGGCACGGCGGTGCTTGGCCTTGGTAATATCGGCCCGCTCGCGGGCAAACCGGTCATGGAAGGCAAGGCGTGCCTGTTCAAGAAGTTTGCCGGCATCGATGTGTTCGACATCGAGCTTGCCGAGAATGACCCTGACGCATTGATCGATACGATCGCCAGAATGGAGCCGACCTTCGGCGGCATCAATCTGGAGGACATCAAGGCGCCGGAATGCTTCTACATCGAACGGAAGCTGCGCGAGCGAATGAAGATTCCGGTCTTTCACGATGATCAGCACGGCACCGCCATCATCGCCGCGGCGGCGATCCTCAACGGGCTGAAGCTGGTCAAGAAGGACATCGCGGACGTCAAGCTGGTCTGCTCCGGCGCCGGCGCGGCGGCGCTCGCATGTCTCGATCTCATCGTCAGCCTTGGATTGCGGCACGAGCACGTCATCGTCAGCGACATCAAGGGTGTCGTCTATGCCGGCCGCACCGAAAGCATGGATGACAACAAGGCGCGCTATGCG
>Ga0070710_10000583_pt1 | contig 17360 bp, 14 predicted proteins | sample LARL52metaG_FD_65454 | JGI IMG/M metagenome (GOLD analysis project Ga0070710, IMG submission 65454) | Corn, switchgrass and miscanthus rhizosphere microbial communities from Kellogg Biological Station, Michigan, USA - LAR L5-2 metaG | ecosystem: Host-associated > Plants > Roots > Rhizosphere ... | reverse complement strand
TGACCATCAACAAGGTCTGCCTGTCCGGCATCGACGCCATCGCGCTCGCCGACCAGCTCATCCGCGCCGGTGAGTTCGACATCGTCGTGGCCGGTGGCCAGGAGTCGATGACCCAGGCGCCGCACCTGCTGCCCAAGTCGCGTGGCGGGTTCAAATACGGCGACGTGACGCTGCAGGACCACATGGCGCACGACGGCCTGTTCTGCGCGTTCGACCAGGTCGCGATGGGCTCGTCGACCGAGAAGTACAACGGCCGCTACGGCGTGACGCGCGAGGAGCAGGACGCGTTCTCCGCGCGCTCGCACCAGCTCGCCGCGAAGGCCGCCGACAACGGCGTGTTCGACGCCGAGATCGCGCCGGTCGCCATCCCGCAGCGCAAGGGCGACCCGATCCTGTTCAGCACCGACGAGGGCGTGCGGGCGGAGACCACCGCCGAGTCGCTCGCCAAGCTGCGCCCGGCGTTCGCCGCGGACGGCACCATCACCGCGGGTTCGGCGTCGCAGATCTCCGACGGTGCCGCGGCCGTGGTCGTGATGAGCAAGGCCAAGGCCGAGGAACTGGGCCTGGAGTGGCTCGCGGAGATCGGCGCGCACGGCGTCGTCGCCGGCCCGGACGCCTCGCTGCACGAGCAGCCGTCCAACGCCATCAAGGCCGCCTGCGCCAAGGAGGGCATCGAGCCCGCCGACCTCGACCTGGTCGAGATCAACGAGGCGTTCGCGGCGGTCGGCATCGTGTCGACCAAGCAGCTCGGCATCGCCGAGGACAAGGTCAACGTCAACGGCGGCGCCATCGCGCTCGGCCACCCGATCGGCATGTCCGGCGCCCGCATCGCCCTGCACCTCGCACTTGAGCTGCAGCGGCGCGGCGGCGGCGTGGGTGCGGCCGCGCTGTGCGGTGGTGGTGGTCAGGGCGACGCTCTGATCATCCGCGTGCCCGCGAAGGCCTAGTGTCTTTGGCCGTGGCCAAAGCTGTTGACGTAGCAGGACTGGTCGACCGCGCGCGTGACGGCGAGCCGCGCGCGGTCGCCAGGCTGATCTCCCTGGTGGAACAGGGGAGTTCCGCACTGCCCGAGGTGGCTGCCGCGCTCGCTCCCCACACGGGCGACGCCCAGGTCGTCGGCATCACCGGCGCTCCCGGCGTCGGCAAGTCGACCTCCACCAACGCCCTGGTGCGTGCCTATCGCGAGCAGGGCAGGCGGGTCGCGGTGATCGCGGTGGACCCGTCCAGCCCGTTCTCCGGCGGCGCGTTGCTGGGTGACCGGGTGCGGATGGGCGACCACGCCACCGATCCCGGCGTCTTCATCCGCTCGATGGCCACGCGCGGGCACCTGGGCGGGCTGTCGTGGGCCACCCCGCAGGCGTTGCGCGTGCTCGACGCCGCCGGGTTCGACGTGATCCTCGTGGAGACCGTCGGCGTCGGTCAGTCGGAGGTCGAGATCGTGGCGCTCGCCGACACGACCCTGGTGCTGCTCGCACCGGGCATGGGCGACGGCATCCAGGCCGCCAAGGCGGGCATCCTGGAGATCGCCGACGTCTTCGTGGTCAACAAGGCCGACCGCGACGGCGCCGACCAGACCGCGCGCGACCTCAAGTACATGATCTCGCTGGGTCGTCGCGACCGGGAGGGTCCGCTGTGGCGGCCGCCCGTGGTGAAGACGGTGGCCGCGCGGACGGAGGGGCTGGACCGCGTGGTCGAGGCCATCGCCGAGCACCGGTCGTGGCTGGCCGCGCACGGCGAGCTGGAGGGACGCCGGTTGCGCCGCGCGGGCGCCGAGATCGAGGCGATCGCGGTGGAACGCGTGCGGACCCGGTTCGGCGCGGTGGACCAGCTGGCCAAGCGCGTGGTGTCCGGTGAGCTGGACCCGTTCGCCGCCGCGGAGCAGTTGATCAGCGGTAACCTGCGGTCATGACCGCTTGGGGACCGCCTCCGCCCGTCGTCGTCGACCTCGGCAGGAGCGCCACCCGCAAGGTGCTGGCCGGCGGTTCGGTCGCCGGTGTCCTCGGCATTCTCGCCCTGGTCGGCGCCGTCTCGGCGTTCGCGGACGGCGAGCCGGTCGGCGGGGTCGTCGCGGGCGTCATCGGCGTCGTCTTCACCGGCATCGGACTGATGGCCGTGGTGAAGTGGAAGACGATCTCCCGTCCGCGCAAGCTGATCATCGAACCGCAGGGCATCCGGCTGGACGACCCGCAGGGCACGCCGTGGGCGGTCGGCTGGCAGGAGCTCGGCGCCATCTCGATCTCGCGCACGCGGGAACGCGTCGTTCAGCTGTCGGACGCGCTGGTCAGGCGCACCATGGTGCGCGTCGACCTGCATCCACGCGACCCGCAGCGGTTCCGCCCGTCCCACCCCACGATGGAACCGCTGTGGGAGCTCCACCGCGTCCAGAACGGCTACCGCCTGCCACTCGGCGACTCGGCCGGCTTCATCGCCCCGCTCGACCACGGCCTGCGCACGTTCGCGCCGCAGATCTACCGCGGCGTGATCGACGAGGGCTTCACCGTCGGTCTGCGCTGACGGCCGAACGGGGCTAACTTCTACTCTGAGTAGTTTCGATTCTCACCGTTTGCAGTGATGGTCTCCCCCTTGACTACGCTGGGGAGTTACCCTCAGTCGTTCGTGCGGTGTCACTTCTCTCCCCCCAAGGGGTGAAGCCGTGGGCAGCAACGTGAGCACAGAACAGCGGGTGCTGAACGTCGTGCTGTCCTTCGCCGACGACGACACACTTCCTGACCTGCTGCGACACGTCGTCGAATCCGCGTGCGACCTGGTCGCCGCCCCGTACGGTGCCCTCGCCGTGGTCAACGGCCGTCGTGAACTGCTGGAGTTCGCCCAGGACGACGGTCAGGTCCACGTCACGTCCGGTGACCCGCGTTCGATCGGCGTGGCGGACTTCCTGGGCGCGCCGGTCCTGGTCCACGACGAGACGTTCGGCAACCTCTTCCTCGCCGGCAAACCCGAGTTCACCGACCAGGACCGCGACATCCTCACGGCACTGGCCACGGCGGCGGGCTCGGCCATCGGGCACCTCGACCGCTACGAGCAGACGCGCAAGCGTGAGGCGTGGCTGCGCTCCGCCGCCGAGGTGACCACCAACCTCCTGACCGGCACCAACGGTCGTGATGCGCTCTATCTGGTCGCCAAGACGGCACGCGAGGCCGCGAAGGGACACTTCGCCGCGCTCGTCCTGCCCGACCACAACGGCGACCTCGTCATCGAGGTGACCGACGGCGGCACCTACGACGCCGAGGGCATGCGCGTGCCGCGAGAGGGCACGGTCACCTCCCGCGTCTACGAGTCGGGGCAGGCCGAGTGCCACCGCGAAGGCACGGTGCCGACGGTGCCGGGGCCGTGCGTGGTGGTGCCGTTGACCGTGGCGGACCGCAGGCTCGGCGTGCTGATCGTGGCGCGGCAGGAGGGCGAGCCCGAGTTCGACGACCCCGAGCTGGTCGAGGCCTTCGCCGCACAGGCGGCGCTGGTTCTGGAGTTCACGCGCGCGCGGGGCGACACCGAGCGGCTGGCGGTGCTGGAGGACCGCGACCGCATCGCGCGCGATCTGCACGACCTGGTCATCCAGCGGCTCTTCGGGCTGGGACTGGGGTTGCAGGGGCTGACCGGGATGACCGTGCGGCCCCAGGTCACCGAACGGATCAGCGGGTTCGTGGGGGAGGTCGACCACACGATCCGCGAGATCCGCCGAACCATCTTCTCCCTGCAGGAACCACCGTCCGGGGGCGCGAGCCTGCGCGGGCAGCTGCTGGGCGCGGTGCACGAGTCCGCGCGGCTGCTCGGGTTCGAGCCGGACGTGTCACTGGAAGGTCCGCTGGACACCGTGGTGCCGGACCAGCTCAGGCCGGATCTGCTGGCCACGCTGCGAGAGGCGCTCACGAACGTCGTGCGGCACGCGAGGGCGCGGCACGTGGCCGTCGCGGTGAGCGTGAACCGCACGATGACGCGGCTGGAGCTCACGGTGTCCGACGACGGCCGCGGCTTGCCGTTGACTGAAGATTCTTCCGGCGTGCCCCATCACGCCGGGGGGCTCGCGAACATGGCGGCTCGGGCGCGGCGCCATCACGGTGACTGTGCGGTGGACTCGATCCCCGGTGCGGGCGTGAGCATCACGTGGTTCGTCCCGCTGGTCCTGCAGGAGGCGACATGGCGATAGCGGTGCTGTTGGTGGACGACCACGAGATCGTGCGGCGCGGGCTGGTGCAGTTGCTGGCGCAGGCGGACGACATCAGGGTCGTGGGACAGGCGGACAGCGCGTCGGCCGCGATCACGCTGGCGCCGCGGCTGCAGCCCGACGTGGCGATCATCGACGTCCGGTTGCCCGACGGCGACGGCGTCACGGTGTGCCGGGAGATCAGGAGCCTGGTGCAGCCGCCGCCCGCGTGCCTGATGCTCACGTCCTATTCGGACGACGAGGCGCTGTTCGGCGCGATCATGGCGGGCGCGTCCGGGTACATGCTGAAAGAGGTGTCCGGCAACGATCTCGTGGCGGCCGTGCGCACGCTCTCGGCAGGCGGCTCGTTGCTGCACGCCGGTGTCACGGCGACTGTCCTGCAACGACTGAGAGGCGGGCCCGAGGAAGACCCCCGCTACGCCGCGCTGAGCCCGCAGGAACGCCGGATCCTCGACCTCATCGCCGAGGGCATGACGAACCGGCAGATCGCCAACCGGTTGTTCCTCGCCGAGAAGACCGTGAAGAACTACGTGTCGTCGTTGCTGCACAAGCTGGGTTTCGACCGTCGCACCGAGGCGGGCGTCTACGCGGCCAGACGCAGACGCACCCACCCCGGCGCCTTCTAGGCCACCCGGGGAACCGGCTTCGGAGCCGGCACCTCCTTCTCCGCCAGCCGTTCCGTCTTCGCCCACGTGTTGCGCCCCGCGAAGTGCCGGTACAGCGCGCGCAACGTGGAGATCGAGCCCAGGATCAGGAACCCCGGATAGGCCAGGCCCACCGCGAGGCACCGCCACAGCCGCTCGTCACCGTGCTTGAGCCGGTGCACCACGCCCCAGATCAGGCCGGGCAGCACCAGCGCCACCAGCCAGATTCCCACGGCCGCCAGGGCGTTCGAGCCGTTCGCGGTGATGCCGCCGATGTTCTGGCCGCTGAACTGCGCGTAGAAGTTGACGCCCACCAACGCGGTGATGAGCAACGTCATCGGCGCGACCAGCCACGGCGTCAGCAGGTACTGCAGGAACTCGAGCAGCGCGATGGACCGCACGTGCCTGGCGCGCACCAGCTTCGGCACGTACCCGAGGCACTGCAGGTTGCCCTGGCCCCAGCGGGTGCGCTGGCGCAGCAGGCGGTTCACGTCGATCAGGCCCTGCTGGGTGATCGTCGCGTGCGTGGCGTACCGGATGCGCCGGCCCATCAGGTGCACGCGCAGACCCAGTTCCAGGTCCTCGACCAGGCAGGCGGACCAGGGCGCGTCACCGAGCTCCATCAGCGTCGAGAGCCGCACGAACTGGCCGTTGCCGCCGAGCCCGACCGTGCCGACGACGTCCCGCAACGACTGCGAGGCGTCCACGACACAGCTGAACTCCAGGTCCTGCAGGAACGCCAGCAGGTTGGTGCGGTTGTGGATGCGGACGCGGCACTGTACGGCACCGACGTCGCGCTGGCCGAAGTACGACGTGATCTCGGACAACATGCCCGGCTCGCCGCGCCCGTCGCCGTCGATCACCCCGATGATCGCGCGGTGCACCGTGCCCGTCTCCTCGGCGATGCCGCGGATGTACCGGTACGCGTGGTTGAGCGCCTCGCCCTTGCCCTTGCGGGCGTCCGGCGGAGTTCTGCGCAGCACGTGCAGCCGGTGGTCGTCGATCTGGGCGAGCACCTGCGGGGTGCGGTCGTCCGAGCCGTCGTCCACGACGACGACCTGGACCGGTGTGCGCGCACCGTCGAGCGCCAGCGCGGAACGGACCGTGTTGGCGACAACACGCTCCTCGTTCAACGCCGGAATGACGATCCAGTACTGCAGTGGATGCCGTGACGGCACTTCTGGCCCACCCGGTTTCGGCCGCCACCACACGAACAGCGCGAGTACGAGGTTGTAACTGGGCCAAAACACGAGCAAGACGAGCATGAACGTCGCGAATTGTGTCGTGTCGGTCATGACACAAACCTGTCTACAAAAGAGGTTGCGGTGACAAGCACAGCGAACCGGATCTGAAGTTGAGTCATTGCTGGCTCCTGGTAACGAAGCGCTGGGCCGGTACGAGATACCAGACAGCAAGGCCAGGAGCTGGTGTTCGAGGCGAGACTAGGGGCAGGCAGAGCGGAGCGTCAACCGGCCATATCGGGGATGAATGGAGCTTCGTTACACGAAGTTCGTAAAAGCCAATCACCGGACTGGCGGTACCCGCACAGGACGAGTACCAATTGATTGTCAGCAATGATCGAGTTGCCGTTGTGATACTGCGCACGTCCGCCGCACGTGCCCTGGATAGAGTCCGAAGAGGTAAAAGATGGGACCAAGTGCCCTGGTGCCCGGCCCGAGGCAGTTCTATCGCGGAGAGGTTCCCGAGGTGTTTCTCGTCGCGGGAACTCGTCCGGAGGCCGTGAAGATGGCACCGGTCGCCGCCGCGATGTTCGCGGCCGGGCGGATCCGGCCCGTGGTGGTGAACTCCGGGCAGCACCCGGAGATGGTCGACCAGGCCCTCGAGTCGTTCGGCTTCGCGGCGGACGTGCGGCTCAAGCTGAACCGCGTCACGGGCGGCCAGGCCGAGCTGACCAGCCAGCTGATCGAGGAGCTCGACCGGCTCTTCACCGAACGGCCACCGGCCGCGGTGCTCGTCCAGGGCGACACGACGACGACGCTCGCGGGCGCGCTCGCCGCGTTCTGGCAGCAGATCCCGGTCGTGCACCTGGAAGCGGGCCTGCGCTCGCACGACCTGACGTCGCCGTTCCCCGAGGAGGGGAACCGGAAGATGGTCGGCCAGCTCGCCTCCCTGCACCTCGCGCCGACCGCCGACGCCACCGCGCACCTCGCGGCGGAGTCGTTGCGCGGCAACAACGTCCTGACGGTCGGCAACACCGTGGTGGACGCCGTGCTCGACGTCGCCGCCCGCCGTGCGCCCTACGGGGACGTGCGGCTGCAGGAGATCGAGAACAGGGTCCACGCGGGACAGTCGAGGCTCGTACTGGTCACCACGCACCGCCGCGAGTCCTGGGGCGAACCGCTCGACCGCGTGCTGCACGCCGTGGCCGACATCGTCGCGGCCCGTCCCGACGTCGAGGTGGTCCTCCCGGCGCACCCGAACCCCGCTGTGCGCCAACAGGTGCTGGGCGTGCTGGGCCACGTCGGCCGCGTCACGATCACCGACCCGCTGCCGTACGCGCAGATGGCCCGGCTGCTCGCGCAGTGCACGCTGGTGCTGTCCGACTCCGGTGGCATCCAGGAGGAAGCGCCGTCGTTCGGCGTTCCGGCGCTGGTGCTGCGGGACGTCACCGAACGGATGGAGGCCGTCGACGCGGGCTGCGCGGTGCTCGTCGGCACCGACCGCGAGCGGATCACATCGCTCACCATCCGTCTGCTGGACAACCCTTCGGCGCGCGAGGCGATGACCGCCGACGGCAACCCGTTCGGCGACGGGCTCGCCTCGGTGCGCACCGAACAGGCGTTGGCCTGGCTGCTGGGCCTTCAGCAGCAACGACCCGTTGAGTTCGCTCCTTACGCCGGCAGCGCGAGCGTGCGCGTGCCGGGAGAGGTGGATGTGGCATGAGGGCCAGACTTCTCAAGGCTGCCGCCGGGGCTCTGCTGGCGGTCTCGCTGATTCCCGCGCCCGCGCAGGCCGCGGACCTCTCGCTGAGCCTGAAACTCGGCGATCTCGCCGACAGCGCGCTTCCCGCGCCACCGTTGACGACCACCAAGCCGGCGGCGACCAGCACCCGCATCACCCAGCGCACCACGCAGCCGGGAGTGATCACGACGGTGCTCGGCACGCTCGGCCTGTCCTCGACCGCCTCGGCCGGCACGAACGGCGGTGGCGCACCGGGAGCGAAGTCGACGCAGAAGACGCTGGTCCTCTACGACAGCACCGGTCCGTGGGCGTGGCTCGGCGAGGCCTACGCGGTGGAGACGGGCAACCTCGTCTCGCACGGCAGCCCGTACGTCATGCACCCGGTCGCCGGCTACACGGCCGGTGAGATCTCCGGCTACACCGGCGTGATCTACATCGGCTCGACCTACGACGAGCCGATCCCGGTGGCGTTCCTCGACGACGTGCTGGCCACGACCAAACCGGTGCTGTGGATGGCGCACAACATCTGGCAGCTCACGGCCCGTGCGCCGAGCTTCCAGACGACCTATGGCTGGAACTGGGTCCAGTACGACACCGGTGCCGCGACCACGGTCCGGTACGAGAACACCGATCTGGGCCGCAGCCCGCTCGCGACCCCGTCCGGTTTGATGATCACCTCGATCACGAACCCCGCGATCGCGTCGGCACCGGCGATCGCGACCGGGTCCGCCGTCGGCCCGATCAACTGGGCGACCAAGTCGAAGAACCTGACCTACATCGGCGAGATCCCGTTCAGCTACGTCGACCACGGCGACCGCTACCTGGCCGCGGCGGACCTGATCAGCAAGGTCTCCAACCCGGCGATGGCCGACCGCAAGCGGGCCCTGGTGCGGATCGAGGACGTCGGCCCCGACGCCGACCCGACCGAGCTGCGCGCCGTCGCGGACTACCTGTACGCGCAGCGCATCCCGTTCACCATCGCGGTCTACCCGCGCTTCGAGAACCCGCTCGGCGCCGACAACAACGGCGTGCCCGAGTCGGCGAACCTGGCGCAGCGGCCGCAGGTCGTCAACGCGTTGCGGTACATGACCCAGCGCGGCGGCACGATCCTGATGCACGGCTACACGCACCAGTTCGGCAAGATCGCCAACCCGTACGACGGCCGCAGCGGCAACGACTTCGAGTTCTACACGGCCCACATCGACGCGAACGACAACGTCATCTACGACGGACCCGTGCCCGGTGACTCGGCGTCCTACGCCCAGGACCGCGTCAACTCGGCGTCGACCGCGTTCGCGCTGGCCGGCTTCGCCCGTCCGGCCATCTTCGAGCCGCCGCACTACGCCGCGTCGGCCGCGGACTACGAGGTCTTCCAGCAGAACTTCGGCAAGCGCTACGACCGCGGCCTGTACTTCGCGGGCTACTGCCCCGGTGGCGCGTGCGGCACGGGCGCGCCGCAGTACGACAAGATCTACGGCCAGTACTTCCCGTACCTGGTCCGCGACATCTACGGGTCCGTCGTCGCCCCGGAAGCGGTGGGCAACGTCGAGCCGGAGCCGTTCAACAACCACCCGGCTCGCCTGCCCGCCGACCTGATCAAGACGGCGAACCAGCTCAAGGTGGTCGATGATGGTGTCGCGAGCTTCTTCTACCACCCGTACCTCGGTACCGGGTACCTGAAGCAGACCGTCGACGGGCTGCGGGCCGCGGGCTACACGTTCGTGTCCGTCGGCACCGTGATGGCGGGATGACCGGAGGTCACGTGCGCTGGTTGTGGGTGGTGCTGATCCTGGCCGGATGTTCCGCCGGTCAGGGCGGTCCGCCCACCCCCAGCGCCCCTTCGACCGACGAGGGCTGGCAGGTCACCGTCTACTACACGGCCGTCGAGTCGTTCCACAGTGGACCTTCGGTGCCCGTGCGCGGGTGTCCGGTCATGGACTGCGAGAACGGCCACGACCTGCTCGGGAACTTCCCGCAGTCGTTCGCGAAGGCCGTGAAGGACGAAGGTACCGGCCGGACGAACTCCGGCCGGTACCTCAACTGGTCCCACGACAAGGGCTACTGGCTCGACTCAGCGCCCCGCGACTCGTTCGGCAAACCCCTGCGGCCGTTCGTCTCAGCGGCCGCGGACGGTCTGAAGACCGGGTCGCGGGTCAAGCTCGTCTCGTGTGGACAGACGCCCGAAGGGACGAACGTCGATTCCACCGTCTGCCAGAAGCTCGCGTCCTCGTCGTGGGAGATCACCGACGAGTTCACTCCGGGACTGGGCGGTCAGCGGCACATCGACCTCTACCTCGGCGAGGAGACCGGGCCCGGGTTCACCGAGAGCTCCTGGTACACCACGTTGTCCGAGGCGGTGCTGGAGATTCACCAGCCGAGCTGAACCGCCAGCCGCTCCGCCTGCTCCAGCACACCCGCCTGCTGCTGACCCGGCGCCGGCAGCGGCACGCCGGGACAGGTGAGGTCCCCGGCCGGAGTGACGCGGTCGACGAGGTAGCGCTCGACGATGTCGTTCACGCACGAGTTGTCGAACCCGTAGATGCCGTGGTCACCCTCGTCCTTGACCGTCAGCATCCGCGAGCCGGCGAACCCGGCGTGCGCCTTCTGCGCGCCTTCGATCGGCGTCGCCGGGTCGCGCACCGACTGCACCATCAACGTCGACGCGACGCCGATTCCGTTGGGGTGCTTGAGGTGCACGTCCGGCCGGTCCCAGAACGCGCAGGGGCCCATGAGCTGGTAGTAGCCCAGCAGCGGCCACTTGGCACCATCCCGTACCGCGTCGCGCTCCAGGTACTCGCGGTCACCGTGGAACGGGGTGTCGTTGCAGATGATGGTGTTGAGCGTGGCGTTCTGCGCGTCCGGGTAGTTCGCCTGCGCCGTCATCTGCGGGGACACCGCACCGGCCAGTTCGGCCAGCTTCCGCGCGGCCGCGTCGAACGAGTACTTGCTGTACTGGGCGCGCACGAGCATGAGGTCCAGCGACATCGGATAGTACGTGCCGTCCGGCAGCGTGACGGGCTGCTGGGCGAGCTTCGCGCGCGTCCGCTCATAGGCCTGGCGCACTTCCTCCCCGGTCTTGCCGAGGTGGTAGACGTCGTCGTACTTGGCGACCCACGGTGTGAAGTCGACGCGAAAACGTCGCTCGAAGCCCATGCCGAAGTCACCGAAGATCGCCTGCCACGGCGCGGTGAACTGGGTGTTCGAGTCGAGCACGATCTTGTCGAGCGACTTGGGGAAGTAGGTCGCGTAGTACGCGCCCAGCCAGGTGCCGCCGGAGTAGCCGAGCCAGTCGACCTTCTTGCGGCCCAGCAGCTGCCGGAGCAGGTCCAGGTCCTTCACGGTCTGGTCGGTGGTGACGTACCTGCCGAACTCGCCGGACTTGGTCTGGCAGAACTTCGCCTCCAGCTCCATGCTGCCGTAGAGCAGGTCGAGGTTGGCCTTGCTGCGGTCACGCGGATCCGTCGCGCCGAGCGCGTTGAACATGCCGCACGTGACGTTGCTGCTGGCACCCGTGCCGCGCACGTCGATGCCGATGATCTCGGCGTTCTCGCTGAGCTTCGGCCGGTTCAGGAAGATCACCGGCATGGTCCGCCCCGCACCACCGGGACCGCCGGGGTTGGTGAACACCGTCGACTTCGCGGTGCCGTTCTTGGGCGTGAGGCGGCTGACCGCGATGGTGATCGTCTTGCCGTTGTCCGGGTGGTTCCAGTCCATCGGCGCGGTGAAGGTGCCGCACTCCAGGCGTTCGGTGCCGGGCGGGGCGGTGGGCGGCACCGAGCTGAAGCACTTCCGCCACTGGATTTCCTGCGTGGCGAAGGTGTTCTGGGCCAGGGCCTGTGGAGCGATGAGCAGTGATGTTGCCGTGGCGACGGCCAGCGCGGCCGCCATCTGCTTTCGGCGCATCGGTGGTTCCCCCTTCTGTCGTCCCTCCAGCCCACCGCTTTCCGATGGGCCGGACAACGGCTGAAGGGTGATGCCTCGATACAACTCTGGTCTTAGCCCAACCCGGCCAAATGGAGATGACGTGTGTCATTTCCGCACGCAGAACGCGTCAGGGCCACCCCTGAGGGCGGCCCTGACGCCGGTGGTGCGAGGTCAGCAGGACTGCTTGTAGAAGTACTTGGAGTTCTTCTCCGCGTCGTCCTTGGTGATCGCGACCAGGTCGGTCTCGATGTTCCGCTTCGTCTGCTTGCCCTCGATCGCGGCGAGGGCCTGCTCGACGCCCTGCTTGCCGATCGTGCCGGGGTCCTGCGCGATCAGGGCCTGCACGGTGCCCGCCTTCAGGTCCTGCACCTGCTTGGGCGAGGCGTCGAAGCCGACCAGGTTCACCGCACCGGTCTTGCCGGCGTTGCGCAGACCGGTCGCCGCGCCCTCACCGGTGTTGAGGTTGGTGGCGAACACGCCGATCAGGTCCGGGTTCGCGGCCAGCGTCGCGGTCACCTTCGAGGCCGCGGTGGCGGGTTCGTTGTCGGTGTACTGCTGCCCGATGTACTTGAGGTTCGGGTAGGCCTTGATGGCGTCCTCGAAGCCCTTGGCGCGGGCGTCGGTGGTGGACGTGCCCGCCTTGGTGTTCAGCACCAGCACCGAACCGGTCCTGCCCGCGGTCAGCTTGTTGATCGTCTCGGCGGCCAGCTTGCCGCCCTGCTCGTTGTCGGACGAGATCGTGGACGACGCGATCGAGGTGTCCTGCAGCTTGGTGTCGACCTCGACGACCTTGATCCCGGCGTCCTTGAGCTGCTTCATCGGACCGGCCATGGCCTTGTCGTCGGTCGGCGCGATCAGCACCGCCGCCGGCTTGGACGCCAGCACGCCCGTGACGATCGGGGTCTGCTGGGCCGCGTCGAACTTGGCGGGGGCCTGCGTGTCGAACTCGTAGCCCGCCGCCTTGGCCGCCTCCTGGAAACCACACTGCATCGAGATGTAGAACGGCTCCGCCGTGATGCCGGGGATCAGCACCAGCTTCTTGTTCGCGGCGGCGTTGCCCGAGTTCGAGTCACCGATCTGCCCGCCGCCGCCACACGCGGCCAGCAGGAACACGGCGGAGAGAGCCACCGAGGAGCGGATCTTCATTGGTCCAGCACCTTTCGCTAACGTTGGTTGCGCGCCCGCCGCCGCGTCTGGTCCAGCCACACGGCGGCCACCAGCACGATCGCGACCGCGATCGGCTGCCAGAACTCCCGGACCCCGATGATCACGAGGCCCTTCTCCAACACCGCCGGGATGAACACGCCGAACACCGTGCCCAGCACCGAACCCATGCCGCCGAAGATGCTCGTGCCTCCCAGCACGACGGCGGCGATCGCGTTCAGGTTGTCCGTCTCGTGGCCGGTGACGACCGCGACCCGGAAGAACGCGTTGCCCATGAACCCGGCGAGCCCCGCCAGGGTGCCCGCGAGCAGGTAGACCTTCGTGAGGTGGTTGCGCACGGAGATGCCGACGCGCCTGGCCGCCTCCTCGTTGGAACCGACGGCGTAGGTGTAGCGGCCGAAACGCGTGGTGGACAGGAGAAGCGCGCCCGCGGCGGTGACGATCGCGGCCACGATCACGATGTTCGGGATGCCGAACCACGTGCCGGAGCCGAAGGTGCGGTTCAGCCGGTCCGGGATGCCGGACACGTTGGAACCGTTGTTCAGCAACAGGGCGGCACCCTGCGCCGCGCCGAACGAGCCGAGCGTCACGATCAGCGGCGGGATCTTCGCGCGGGAGACCAGCAGGCCGTTGAGCAGACCCCACACCGCGCCGCTGACGACCGCGACCAGCAGCCCGCAGGCGATGACGCCCCAGCCCGCGTTCGTCGCGTCGCCACCGGACAGCTCGTTCATCGCCAGCGCGGACGTGACGCTCGCGAACACCAGCACCGAGCCCACGGACAGGTCGATGCCGGACGTGATGATCACGAACGTCATGCCGACGGCGAGCACCAGCAGCACCGAGGTTTCGGCGAGCAGGAACTGCAGCGTGGTCACCTGGAACACCGCGTCCGGGCGGATCGCGCCGAACACCGCGACCAGCACCAGCAGCACCAGGCCGATCCAGAGCGTGTTCGCCCCGGTCAGCCGCTTCAGCAGCGGGGTGCGCTCCTCGGCCGACAGATCCTTTGACAACGTTGTCTCGGTATCGGTCATCACGCGGCGTCCTCTTGCGACAGTGCGCCGGTCATCGCGCCGACGAGCTCTTCCACGGTGGTCTCCGCGGCCTTGAACCGCGCGACCCGGCGGCCCAGGCGCAGCACCTCGACCCGGTCGGACACGGACAGCACCTCCGGCATGTTGTGCGAGATCAGCACCACGGCGATGCCCTCGTCGCGCACCCGCTTGATCACGTCCAGCACGCGTTCCCGCTGCACCACACCGAGTGCGGCGGTCGGCTCGTCCATGAAGACCAGCTTCGACGCCCACGCCACCGACCGCGCGACCGCGACCGACTGGCGCTGGCCACCGGACAGCGCCGCGATCGGCACGTCGATGCTCTGCAGCGTCGCGCCGAACCGCGTGAAGTGCTCGACCGCCTGCCGGCGCATCGCCTTCTTGTCCAGCACCCCCAACCGGCCGAGCAGGCCGGGCTTGAGGATCTCCCTGCCCAGGAACATGTTCGCGGCCGGGTCGAGGTCCGGCGCGACCGCGAGGTCCTGGAACACCGTCTCGATGCCCCGGTCGCGGGCGTCGTTGGGGGAGTTGAGCGTGAGGGGCTTGCCGTCGAACAGCACGGTTCCGCCGGTCGGCTGCTCCACCCCGCACAGGCACTTCACCAGGGTGGACTTGCCCGCGCCGTTGTCGCCGATCAGCGACACGACCTCGCCGGGGTAGGCGGTGAACGAGGCACCGCGGAGCGCTTCCACGGTGCCGTAGTTCTTCGTGAGATCACGAGCCTCCAGCAGCGGCTCGGTCATGGCTATACGTCCTCCACTGTGGACAGAACGGGCGGTCGGCAGCGGATCGCCACCAGGTCACCGGTCAACCCGAGCTCGCCGGCCGAGTGCGGCACGACGACGGTGCTGCCCTGGCGGACGTCAAGTTCACCGAGCCGGCCGGACCCCTCCAGCACCACCAGCACGGCGAACGACGGCTCCAACGCGAAGGAGCCCTCCACGTGCAGGCGGTCGGCCTGGAAGAACGGGTCGGCGTCGTGGCCGAGCAGGTCGACCGACGGCGCCCACTTCTCGGACGTCTGGTGCACGAGCTGGTCCAGCTTCTTGCCCCAGCCGTGCCGGTCGACGCAGTCCAGCGCCAGGTCGTAGCCGAGGCCGAGGTGACCGGCGTCGGCGCCGGCGAGAAAACCCGCCCACTCCAACGTGATCGAGAAGTCCGTGGGCTGCTGCAGTTCGACGATGAACACGCCCTCACCGATCGCGTGCGGCACCCCGGCGGGCACGAACACCGTGTCGCCGGGGCGGACGCAGACCGGGTTCAACGAGCCGAGCATCGCCTGCGTGTTCTGCGTGGCGACCCATTCGGCGACGGTCTCGGCGGGCACGTCCTCGCGGAATCCGATGTAGACGGTCGGGTCCGCGCCGGACGTGCCGACGACGATCCACGCCTCCGTCTTGCCGTGCCGGCAGTTCAGATGCGAGGACGCGAAGGCGTTCGACGGATGGCAGTGCACCGGCAGCCGCTGGCCCGCGTCGAGCAGCTTCACCAGCAACGCCGTGTCCGCGCCGAACTTCTCGACGTGGTCCGCGCCGAGCCAGCCGGTCGGGTCCGCCTCGACGGCGTCGCGCAGCAGCACCCCGTTCGGCAAGGTGGTCAACCCGGCATCGCTGCGGCCGAACAACGTCGTCGTCGACGCCACCCAGTCCTCGGGCCCGAAGTCGCCGCTCGTGCCACCACGCAACGCGGCGATCGCCTCGCCGCCGCGGTAGAACTGCTTCGGCTGGTTGGCCGGCAGGCTGACAGGCTGGTGGAGCACACCAGAACTCACGCGTGGACCTCCCCGGATCCTCGTGGCACCAAACGCACCGGCAGCACGACGCGGCGCGGTGGCGAGTTGTCGCCGTCCAAGCGGGCGAACAACAAGTCCGTGGCCGCCTTGCCGAGCGCACTCGCGTCGTGCGCGATCACGGTCACCGGCGGCGACAACAGGTCGGCGAGCTCGAAGTCGTCGAAGCCCACCAGTGCGGGCCGTTCCGCGGACCCCGCGAGCGCGCGCAGGATGTGCACGGTGATGCGGTTGTTGCCCGCCACGATCGCCGTCGCGGGCTCCCGCAGGTTCCGCAGCCGCTGCAACGTCGTCACCACGGTGGCCTCGTCGTGCGGCCCCATCGCCACGAGCTCCTCGTGGTACCCGATGCCCGTGCGCACACAGCCCTCGCGGTAACCACGCAGCCGCTCGTTGGCGGTGAAGATGTCCGGCGCGTCCCCGAGGAACGCGACGCGGCGGTGCCCGTGCGAGGCCAGGTGCGTGACCGCCTCGACGGTGCCACCGATGTTGTCCACCAGCACGGTGTCCGCCACGACGTCCCCGGCGGGCCGGTCCAGGAACACCACCGGCGTACCCGCGCGCATCTCCGGCACCAGATAGCTGTGCTGCAACCCGGCGGGCACGATCAGCAGCCCGTCGACCCTGCGGCTGCAGAACTCCAGCGCCAGTTCTCGCTCGCGTCCCGGGTCCTCGTCACTGGACCCGGAGATCACCTGACGACCCCTGAGCCGCGCGATCTCCTCGACAGCGCGGGTGACGCCGGAGTAGAACGGGTTGCCGACGTCCTCCAGCACCAGTCCGATCGTGCCGGTGGACGACCCCCGGCGCAGGTTGCGGGCACTCAGGTTCCGCCGGAACCCGAGCTGGTCGATGGCCGCGAGCACGCGCTCGGCGGTGGACGGGTGCACACCCGGCTCGTCGTTGACCACGCGTGAGACGGTCTTGATGCTCACGCCCGCCAGCCGCGCGACGTCGTTCATCGTCGCGCGACGGACCTTGCGCTGACCGGTAACCGGTCCGCTGGGGGACAACGTTGTCATAGTGGCCGTATCTCACCCCGGCTTCACCTGGTTGTCAACAGTTCCGGAACCGGTCAAGCGGCCCATCCGCCGATGTCAGAGGGGTGGGGCATAGTGGTCCTATGTGGACTGTGGTTGCGTTGGGTTGCGCTGACGGGCCGGGTCGTTTCATCGCGCTTCGCGGCGATTGCGATTGGGGCTTGACTTCGAGCCTCTGGCGAGATGCTCTTTGGCCTTCAAAAGCCGCGCATAAGGAGCCCGGCGGATCCTTGCACGGTAGCATCTCGCACTCAAAGTCAAGCCCCAATCGCGTGGGCTGGGCACGTCATTACCGGTTACCGTGTCGGCATTAGGCCTTTCCGGACTCGGCTTCGCCATCGCTTCGAGTAGCCCGGTGGGCGGTTCACACTTTCGTGTACGGATTTAGTCGTTATCGTCTCGTGATCTTGCGGTAGAGTCGAACACGTGATCGAACCCGACCTTCCACTCCTCTCCACCGGCGAGGTGCTGAGCCACCTCGTCGATGAGGTGGTGGATCTTCAGGCTCGTCAGCATGCGGTGATGCGCTGGATTGCAGAGTTGGATCGGCGTGGTGCCGCGAGTGAGCTTGGGTATAAGGATTTGGCTCAGGTGTTGCAGCACGCGGTCCGCTGGAGCCGGAATGCCGCCAAGCAGTGG
>Ga0070710_10000581_pt1 | contig 17376 bp, 18 predicted proteins | sample LARL52metaG_FD_65454 | JGI IMG/M metagenome (GOLD analysis project Ga0070710, IMG submission 65454) | Corn, switchgrass and miscanthus rhizosphere microbial communities from Kellogg Biological Station, Michigan, USA - LAR L5-2 metaG | ecosystem: Host-associated > Plants > Roots > Rhizosphere ... | reverse complement strand
CTGGTCAACGACCTGATCGAGGTCACGCGGTTCGACTCGGGGACGGCGGCGTTGGCGCTGGACGACGTCGACGTCGCGGAGGTGGTGTCGCGGACGCTGCGGATGCGCGGGTTCGACGTGACGGCGTCGCTGCCCGAGGGCGTGCGGGCCCGGCTGGATCCGCGGCGGCTGGACGTGATCGTGGCGAACCTGGTCGGCAACGCGTTGCGGCACGGGGCACCGCCGGTGACCGTGTCGCTCTCGGTCGCGGACTCGTCGCTGGTGATCGAGGTGGCGGACTCGGGGCCGGGGCTGCCGGCGGACGTGCTGCCGCACGTGTTCGCGCGGTTCTACAAGGCGGACTCGGCGCGCGGGCGGTCGGAGGGGTCCGGGCTCGGGCTCGCGATCGCGTGGGAGAACGCCCGGCTGCACGGCGGCACGCTGGTCGCCGCCAACCGTCCGGGTGGTGGCGCCTTGTTCACGTTGCGGCTGCCGCTGGGAGGTGAGTGGTGAGGCCGAAAATTGTCGGTGCTGCCTGGGAGAATTGTTTCAGGGGGACCCCCTGGAGGGGACCCCTGCGTCAGCTCGCCCTCGGCCTGGTGCTCGTCGTGTCCGCGTGCGGAATCCGGCCGACCGACCCCATCCCCGGCCTCGAAGCGCCGAGCGGGCCGGTCGAGAACACCTCGCCCGCGATCTACTGGGTGTCCGGGGGCTCGGTCGTCGGGATCAACCGGCCGCCGGGCAGCCTGAGCGGCTACGACGTCGTCGCCCTGCTCGCCCAGGGCCCCACCACGGCCGAGCTGAACCGCGGCTTCACCACCGAGGTCCCGTTCGACGCCGCCCCCGCCACCGTCGACCGCGTGGCCGACGGCCTCGACGTCACGATCTCCACCGACGTCTCGCTGCTCAGCAAGGCCGCCGTCCGGCAGATCGTGTGCACGTTGCTCGGCCTCCAGAACGTCGGCGCGGTCAACCTGCGCGGCGGCGGTCATTCGCTGGAGCTGCAGAAGTGCGCTTGAATCGGCGCGTGCACGTCTACTCCATCCCGATGCGCGCCCGGTTCCGCGGCATCACCCGGCGCACCGGACTGCTGTTCGAGGGACCGGCCGGGTGGGGCGAGTTCTGCCCGTTCGAGGAGTACGACGACGACGAAGCCATGTCGTGGCTCGCCTGTGCCCTGGAAGCCGCGAACGACGGCTGGCCGGCACCGGTGCGCTCCCGGATCCCGGTCAACTGCACCGTGCCGGTCGTCGGCCCCGAGAAGGCGCACGAGATCGTGGCGCGGTCGGGCTGCTCGACGGCCAAGGTGAAGGTCGCCGAGTCCACGCTCGCGGAGGACTGCGCGCGGCTCGAAGCCGTCCGGGACGCGCTCGGGCCACAGGGGTTCGTGCGGGTCGACGCGAACATGATGTGGGACGTCGACACGGCCGTCACCGCGATCAAGGCCATGGACCGGGCGGCCGGCGGCCTGCAGTACGTGGAACAGCCGTGCCACACGCTGGACGAGCTGGCCGAGGTCCGCAGGCGCGTCACCGTGCCGATCGCCGCGGACGAGTCGATCCGCAAGGCCGAGGACCCGCTCAAGGTCGCCGTGTCGGGTGCCGCGGACATCGCGGTGATCAAGGTGGCGCCGCTCGGCGGCGTCCGGAAGGCCCTGGAGGTGGCGCAGGCGTGCGGGCTGCCGTGCGTGGTGTCGTCGGCGCTGGAGACGTCGGTCGGGATGGCGGCCGGGGTCGCGCTGGCGGCGGCACTGCCCGAGCTCGACTACGCGTGCGGGCTCGCGACGCTGCAGCTGCTGGACGGTGACGTCACGAGCGACTCGCTGGTGCCGGTCGACGGGTACCTGCCGGTGCTCGCCGAGCCGCCGGTACCGGACCTCGTGGCACAGGTCGAGAGCGCGGACCCGGCGTGGATCGCGAGGTACGAACGGGTGCTGGCCAAGCTCAGGGCTTAGCTCTGGTCAGGCCCTGTCCGTTCGCGCCCAGGCTGAACACCACGCCCTCGGTCCGGTTGATCGCCTCGGTGCGCCGCGCCGTGGCGGGCACCCGAGTCAGGTCCACCAGCCGGATCGGCGGCCCCAGCTCGACCAGCGTCGGCGTGTAGGACGCCTCCGCGACCGACCAGCCCTCCGGTCCCTGCTCGAACTTGAACCGCGCGATCAGGCCCTCCTCGGTGACCCCGCGCGGCTCCGAGTGGCGGGCGACCTCGTTGCCCATTCCGTACACGACCCACTTCTTGCCGATCTTCTCGAACGGCTGCACCACGTGCACGTGCGTACCGATGATCAGGTCCAGCGCCGGGTCGGCCAGCAGCTGGCGGGCCAGGGCCTTCTGCTCCTCGGTCGCCTCGTGCTGGTACTCGTTGCCCCAGTGGATCGACAGCACGACGACCTCGGCGCCCGCCTCGCGGGCCTTGCGCGCGTCGGCGAGGATCTTGGCGGCGTTGATCTGGTTCGCGCGCCACGGGTCGGGCAGCGGGATGCCGTTGAAGCCGTAGGTGAACGACAGCTGGGCGACCTTCACCCCGCCCGCGTCGAGGATCAGCGGTGCGGCGGCCTCCTCCGGCGTGCGGAACGAGCCGGTGTGCTTGAGGCCGACGGCGTCCAGCGCGTCGAGCGTCGTCTGGATCGCGCCGACGCCGCGGTCCAGCGTGTGGTTGGACGCGGTCGAGCAGGAGTCGTACCCCACGTCGACCAGTGCCTTGGCGACCTCGGGCGGGGCGATGAAGGCCGGGTAGCCGAAGAACGGCCCGTCCTTCGTGCCCAGCGGGATTTCCAGGTGGCAGATGGAGAGATCGGACTTCAGGGTGTCCTTGATGCCCGCCAGCAGCGGCAGGAAGTTCCGGCCGGCGGCACCGCCGTCCGCGACGGCCTGGTCGGTGAGCGCCGGGTGGATCAGGATGTCGCCGCCCGCGGTCAGCGTGAACGACCGCGGTGGGGGCGGGGCGGACGAAGTGGGCGACGACGGCGCGGGGGCCGCGTTGGTGACGACCACCGGCGAGCCCGTGCACCCGGCCAGCGCAAGGCCGGTGGCCAGCACGAACGCCGGCCACCGGACCACACGCCTCAGCGCTGCCGCCTGCGTCGCAGGACCACGAACAGCACGACGGCCAGCACGACGGCCGCGATGGGCAGCACGCGCTTCAACACCGGAACGCCTGCCGTGTCGATCAGGTCGATCGGCTCGTCGGGAACCACTCGGAGATGCTGCTGTTGCGCCACCTCGTCAGGATCCACCGAACCCAGCGTGCTCGCCAGGCATTCCGCGAACTGGGCGACGAGCTTGCCGCTGACCTCGGCGATCAGGCCGCGGCCGAGCTGGGCCGGACGGCCCGTCACGCTCAGATTCGTCTCGACCTCGACCGTGTCGCCCACCTGGAACGTCACCAGAGCCGACGCCGTGCCGTTGCCGCGCGTGTCCTTGCCCGCGGCTTTCAGGACAGCTCTGCGCAGCACCGGGTCGATCTCCACGAACTCGCCGCTGCCCCGGTACAGCAGCTGCACCGGGCCGATCTTGACCTTCACCTCTCCGCCGAACGTCTTGCCGTCGACCGAGGTCAGCGTGGCGCCTGGCAGGCACGGCGCCACGCGTTCGGGGTCGAGCAGTGCCTCCCAGACCTCCTCGGCCGGGGCTGGCGTGACGAACGAGTGCGTCAGTTTCATCCCGCTACCGCCGCCGTCAGCGCACGACCGGTCAGCACCCGAGCCAGGTTGTCCTTGTAACCGTCACCGCTCGACGCCCACCGAGCCGCCTCGGCGATCGCCGACACGGGTTGCCCGACCAGCGCCGATTCCACGTCGACCGCGCGCACCGGCCCGGATCCCACGTTCGTCAGGCCGATCCGGGCAGCGGCGATCGTGCCGTCACGCACCTGCACGGCCGCCGCGACCGCGACGATCGCCCACGCCTGCGCGACTCGGTTGAGCTTCTCGTAGTGCGCGCCCCAGCCGGTGTACTTCGGCACCCGGACGTCGATCAGGATCTCGTCGGGCGCCAGCGCGGTCTCGAAGTAGCCGACGAAGAACTCCGACGCGGGCACCTCACGACGGCCATCAGGACCGGCGATGATCATCACGGCGTCCAGCGCCAGCACCGGGGCCGGCAGGTCGCCCGCCGGGTCCGCGTGGCACAGCGAGCCGCCGAACGTGCCGCGGTGCCGGACCTGCGGATCGGCCACCGTGTCCGTGACCAGCTTCAACAACAACGCGTGGTCGTGGATCAGATGGTCGCGCTGCATCTCGTAGTGCGTGGTCATGGCACCGATGAGCAACGAGTCGCCGTCGTCCCGCACGCCCGTCAGCTCGGTCAGGCCACCGATGTCGATCAACGCCGTGGGTGCCGCGAGCCGCATGCGCAGCACCGGCACGAGCGACTGGCCACCCGCGATGATCTTCGCGTCCTCGCCCTCGTCGGCGAGCATCCGCATGGCTTCGTCCACAGAGGACGGAGTGAGGTACCGGAACTCCGCGGGGATCACGACTGCCCTCCCTGCGTGTCGATGGAGCCGAGGCCGCCGGCGGCCACGTCGCCTGAGCCGTCGGCCGACCGGCCTTGCAGCGCGTTCCACACCCGTTCCGGCGACAACGGCATCTCGATGTCGCGCACACCCAGGTGCCGCACGGCGTCCAGCACACCGTTCACCACCGCGGGCGTCGACGCGATCGTGCCCGCCTCACCGACTCCCTTGGCGCCCAACGGGTTCGAGGTCGCCGGGGTCGAGGTGCGCGCCGTGATGAACGCGGGCAGATCCGCCGCGGACGGCACCAGGTAGTCCGCGAACGTGGCCGTCGTCAGCGTGCCCATCTCGTCGTGGACCGCCTCTTCGTACAACGCCTGCGCGATGCCCTGAGCCAGTCCGCCGTGCACCTGACCGTCGACGATCAACGGGTTCACGACCGTGCCGACGTCGTCCACCGCGACGTAGGACCGGATCCGGACGACACCGGTCTCCGTGTCGACTTCCGTTGCGCACAAATGGGTTCCGTGCGGGAACGAGAAGTTGTCCGGGTCGAACGTGGCGTCGGCGTCCATGCCGGGTTCCATGCCCTCGGGCAGGTCGTGCGCCACGTGCGCGGCCAGCACGACATCGCCCAGCGACCGGACCGTCGAAGTACCGCGCACGGAGAACGACCCGGACGCGAACTCCACGTCCGCCTCGTCGCACTCCATCATGTGCGCGGCCAGCCGCCGTGCCTTGGCGAGCACCTTGTCCGCCGCGTGCACCAGGGCGGTGCCACCGACGGCCAGCGAACGCGAGCCGTAGGAGTCCATGCCCTTGTGCGACGAGGCCGTGTCGCCGTGCAGCACCTCGACGTCCTCGAACGGCACGCCGAGCCGGTCGGCGACGATCTGCGACCACACCGTCTCGTGGCCCTGTCCGTGCGGCGAGGTCCCGGTGATCACCTCGACCTTGCCGGTGGGCAGCATGCGGATCGACGCGGTCTCCCATCCCCCCGCGCCGTAACGCAGAGCGCCGAGCACGCGGGACGGCGCCAGGCCGCACATCTCGGTGTAGGTGGAGATCCCGATGCCGAGCTGCACCGGGTCACCCGAGGCACGACGGCGTTGCTGCTCCTCGCGCAACGACTCGTAGTCGAACAGCTCCAGCGCGCGGGCCGTCGCGGCCTCGTAGTTTCCGGAGTCGTAGGTGAGACCGGCGACCGTGGTGAACGGGAACTCGTCGTGCCCGATCCAGTTCCGCTCGCGGATCTTCAGCGGGTCGACGCCCAGTTCGGCCGCGAGCTCGTCCATCATCCGCTCGATCGCGAACGTGGCCTCCGGCCGTCCGGCGCCGCGATAGGCGTCCGTGGGCACCTTGTTCGTGAACACGTTGGTGCACACGAACCGGTAGGCCGCGAACTTGTAGATCGCGTTGAACATGAACGCGCCCAGGATCGGGATGCCCGGCGTCACCAGCCGCAGGTACGCGCCCATGTCGGCGAGCAGCTCGACCTTCAGCCCGGTCACCGTGCCGTCGCGGCGGGCGGCCAGGGTGATCTTCTGGAGCTGGTCGCGGCCGTGGTGGCCGGACAGCATCGACTCGGTGCGCGACTCCGTCCACTTCACCGGACGGCCCATCCGCCGCGCCGCCAGCAGGCAGAGCAGCTCCTCCGGCGTGACCTGGAGCTTGCCGCCGAACCCGCCGCCGACGTCCGGCGCGATCACCCGGATCTTGTGCTCGGCGACGCCCGTGACGGCCGAGAGCATCCAGCGCAGGATGTGCGGGATCTGCGTCGCGGACCAGACGGTGAACGTGCCGGCGCTCGGGTCCACGACGACCGACCGCGGTTCCATGAACGCCGGGATCAGCCGCTGCTGCCGGAACGTCCGCTCCAGCACGACCTCGGCGGCGGCGATCTCGTCCTCGACGTCGGTGCCGCTGCCCGCCTCCGCGGAGTCGTAGACCCACGTGGCGCACCTGTTGGTGCCGAGGCTCGGGTGCACCAGATCGTTGTCCCGCAAGGCTTCTTCCAGGTCGAGCACGACCGGCAGCTCGTCGTAGTCGACGTCGATCGCGGCCAGCGCGTCGGCGGCGCGGTAGGCGTTGTCGGCGATCACCAGCGCGACCGCCTCACCGGCGAAGTTGACCTGGTCGACGGCCAGCGCGGGTGCCGGCGGCGACTTCATGTCCTCGGTGATCGGCCACGCGCACGGCAGGGAGCCCTGCTCCGCGGCGAAGTCCTGGCCGGTCAGCACGATCGCCACGCCGGGCATCGCGGTGGCGCGGCTGCAGTCGATGTTGCGGATGCGGGCGTGCGCGACGGGACTGCGCAGCACGGCCATGTGCAGCATGCCGGTCAGCCGCAGGTTGTCGGTCCACCTGGTCTGACCGGTGATCAGGCGGGCGTCCTCCTTGCGGAGCCGGGCCTTGCCGACTTCCGGCTCGGCGGTGGCGGTCATTCGCCACCTACCGGCTGTTTGGCACTGACGTGGTCGTGGTCGTGCTGCTCGATCTTCGGACCGGCACCCGGCTTCATCCGCTGCGCGGCGTCCTGGACCGCGCGGACGATGTTCTGGTAGCCCGTGCAGCGGCAGAGGTTGCCCTCCAGGCCTTTTCGCACGGTCTCGTCGTCGGGATCCGGCTCGTCGGCGAGCAGGTCGATCGCCTGCATGATCATGCCGGGCGTGCAGAAACCGCACTGCAGAGCGTGGTTGTCGCGGAACGCCTCCTGCACCGGGTGCAGTCTGCCGTCGCGGGCGAGGCCTTCGACCGTGGTGATCTCGTGCCCGTTCGCCTGCACGGCGAACATCTGGCACGACTTCACGCTGTGACCGTCGAGGTGCACCGTGCAGGCCCCGCAGTTGCCGGTGTCGCAGCCGACGACGGTGCCGGTCTTGCCCAGACGCTCCCGCAGGTGGTGGACGAGCAGGAGCCGGGGTTCGACCTCGTCGGCGTACGCCACTCCGTCGACGTTGACCGAGATGTGCATGAACCCTCCCAGGGTGGGGACAGCAGGTGACGAGGGTCACCCCAGCCTCCTCCCCTGTTCGGCGTTCAACAACCCGATCAGTGGTGGATCGGTTCACCAAGATCGACCAACCGGCGACCGCTTCCCTTCCACCGCAAGGAAATGATCTCGGCGGCGATCGACACCGCGGTCTCCTCCGGCGTCCTGGCCCCCAGATCCAGACCGATCGGCGAGGCTAGCGCCGCCAGCTCACTCTCCGTCAAACCCGCTTCCCGCAACCGTTGCAGCCGATCTTCGTGCGTGCGGCGGGACCCCATCGCGCCCACGTAGCCGACCTTCAGGCGCAACGCGACCTCCAGCAGCGGCACGTCGAACTTCGGGTCGTGGGTCAGCACCGCGATCACCGTGCGTTCGTCCAATTTGGACGCTTCACCTTCGAGATACCGGTGCGGCCAGGCCACGACGACCTCGTCGGCCTCGGGAAACCGGCTGCGGGTGGCGAACACCGGCCGCGCGTCGCAGACGGTCACGCGGTAGCCGAGGAACGCGCCGAGCCGCGCCATCGCGGCCGCGAAGTCGATCGCGCCGAACACGAGCATGCGCGGCGGTGGTTCGAACGAGTTCACGAACACGCTCATGCCTTCGCCACGCCGTTGGCCGTCCGGCCCGTACCGCAGCACGCCGCTGCGCCCGGACGCCAGCATGCCGCGCGCGTCGTCCGTGACGGCGTCGTCGGCACGTGCGGAACCGAGCGTCCCGGCCCGTCGATCCGGCCAGACCACCAGACGGCGGCCGATGCCGTCCGGGTGCTCGATCACGGTCGCGACGGCCACCGGCTGCTCGGCCCTGACCGTCTCCACCACCTCGCCGAGCTGCGGGAACGTCTCGGCGTTGATCTTCTCGACGTAGATGTCGATGATCCCGCCGCAGGTCAGCCCGACCGCGAACGCGTCGTCGTCGCTCACCCCGTACCGCTGCAGCACCGGTTCGCCGATCTCCTGCGCCAGGTCGTAGACAGCGCCCTCGACGCATCCGCCGGACACGCTGCCGACCGCCTCGCCGTCCTGCGTCACCAGCATCGCCGCGCCCGCCGGTCGTGGCGCCGAGCTGAAGGTCGCGACCACGGTGCCGACACCGACCGTCTCGCCGTCGCCCACCCGTTCCGCGAGCTCGAACAGGACGTCACGCACGACGCACCTCCTTCAGCAGTTCCTCCAGCGCGTGCACGCTGTGCCCGGCCGCCATCCTGTCGACGTGCGGCAGCGCGGCCACCACACCCTGCTGGACGGGCCGGTAACCGGGCTTGCCGGCGTGCGGGTTGGCCCAGACGACCCGGTGGCTCAACCGTTTCAGCCTCGCCATCTCCGCGGCCAGCAGCGCCGGGTCGCCGCGTTCCCAGCCGTCGCTGAACAGCACGACCACCGCACCCCGTTGCCGCCACTGCTGGTTGAACCGGCGCAGCGCCTCACCCAGCCTGGTGCCGCCCTCGTAGTCGGGAATCGCCCGCCCGGCGGCCCGCACCGCCCGTTCGGGATCGCGTTCGCGCAGCTGCCGGGTCACGCGGGTGAGCCGCGTGCCGATCGTGCGGACCTCGACGGGCATGGCGCGCGCGATCACGTGCGCGAACCGCAGCAACGCGTCCGAATATGCCGCCATCGAACCGGAAACGTCGATCAAGAGCACCAGCCGACGGGCTTTCTCGCCCCGCCGGCGGTGGCGCGGCCGGGTGATCTCGCCACCCGTCTCGATCATCGCGCGAACCGTTCGGGCCAGGTCGACGCGGCCGCGACGGGCCTTGCGGAGCCTGCGGGACCGTCGGCGCGGCGGGACCGGTTTCAGGCGCTGAATCAGCGCTGCCGCGTCGAACTCGGAGATGTCCTTGTGGCGCAGCACTTCCACTTCGGAGGCCGCGACACCGACCGTCACCGAGTCGAGCTCGATCGACGTGCGCGGCCGGGGTGGCGTGCCACCGAAGTACGCCCGGTAGGCGGCGTCGTAGCGCGGCAGGTCGTCCGGGTCGGCGCACAACGTGAGGCGCCCGGCCCAGTACAGGTCGACGTGCGCGGTGGCCCGCAGGTACGCCTGGACGCGATCGGGACCGCACGCCAGCCCGGCGCCCCGCAGGACGCGCGTGAACCCCACGCAGGCTTCCGTCACCCCACGATTGTGCTCCCGATCACCCGTTCCGCGTCCTCCCGGTACTTCAGCACCGCGCCGAGCGTCGCCACGTCCGGTTCGGTGCGCCCCAGCGCCTGCAACGCCCGCGCCCAGTCCAGCGACTCGGCGACACCGGGCGGCTTCAGCAGGTCGAGCCCGCGCATCCTCCGCACGGCCTCCGCCACCTGCCGCGCCAGCCGTTCGTCCAGGCCGGGCAGGGTGCGGCGGAGGATCGCGACCTCTCTTTCCAGACCGGGGTGTTCCAGCCAGTGGTAGAGGCAGCGGCGCTTCAACGCGTCGTGCACCTCGCGGGTCCGGTTCGACGTCAGCACGGTCAGCGGCGGCGTCGCGGCCCTGATCTCACCGAACTCCGGGATGCTGACCGCGTTCTCGGACAGCACCTCCAGCAGGAACGCCTCGAACTCGTCGTCCGCCCGGTCGACCTCGTCGACGAGCAGCACGCACGGCGCGTTCTCCAACGCCTGCAGCAACGGCCGGGCGAGCAGGAACCGCCGGGTGTAGAGGGAGGCCTCGTCGACCTCGCCGCGGGTCTCCAGCACCCGCAGGTGCATGAGCTGGCGCGGGTAGTCCCAGTCGTACAGGGCCTGGGTGGCGTCGATGCCCTCGTGGCACTGGAGCCTGATCAACGGCACGTCCAGCGCCTTGGCCAGCGCCAGTGCGAGCGAGGTCTTGCCGGTGCCGGGTTCGCCTTCGAGGAACAGCGGCCGGCCCATCGCGACCGCGAGGAACGCCGCCGTGGCGATCCCGTCGTCCGGCAGGTACCCGGCGCGATCGAGCCCTGACGCCAGTTCCTCAGGGGACTCCATGACCCTCAGCCTACGACTCAGGGTTGGATTCCGGGTGGTCACCGATGTGCCGGGACCTCGAACCGACGACTCTTGAGCCATGACGAACAACGTGTTCAACGAAGCCACTGACCAGGTCAAGAAGCTCCGCCGCAGCCGGAGCGACAAGATGGTCGCCGGTGTCTGCGGCGGTGCCGCCAAGCTGCTCGGTGTCGACGCCGCGATCCTGCGGATCATCCTGGTGGCGGCCACGCTGCTGGGCTTCGGCACCGGCGCGATCCTCTACCTCGCCGCGTGGATCCTCATGCCCGAGGAAGACGCCGCGATGTGATCCCAGAAATGATCACCGTGGAAAACCTGGAACGCCAGGCAGCCGTTGCCAGGGGTGGGGACCGCTGAGGGGTCGGTACTCCACCCCCAGGGCATCGAGCCTGGGCAGGTGATGCTCCGCCAGCCGTTGCACGAAACCGGGATCCTTCTCCGCCGGGGACCACATGACCTCGGCGAACGCGGCCAGCCTCGGAAAAGCCGCGTAGTCCACCCGCCGGGCCGAGTCGAGGTGCTCGGTCCAGATGTTCGCCTGCGCCCCCAGCAACCGGCCGGGTTCCGCCCCGGTCAGCCCGGCAGGCACCGGATCCCACGCGTAGACGTCCTCCAGCGTCGTCACCGTCCCCACCGGAATCGGCTCGTCCGGCGAGTCGCTCTGCCGGTAGTCCAGATACACGTGCTGCTCCGGGCACATCACCACGTCGTGGCCCTCGCGCAGCGCCGTGACGCCGCCCTCGACACCGCGCCACGACGCGACGATCGTGCCCACCGGCAGCGGACCCGACTCCAGGATCTCGTCCCACCCGTACGGCCGCCGGCCGTTGCGCACGACGTGCTTGGCGATGGTCCGCACCAGCTCGCCGTCGTGGCCGGGCGCCTCGTCGCCGCCGAGTCCGATGATCTCGCCCGGGAACACGTCCATCAGCTCGTCGAACACGTTCCGATAGAAGTCCACAGTGGACTTGTCGGTGTTGAGCACGCGTTCGTTGATGCCCCAGTCAGTCCACACGCCGCCGCCGTGCACACCGAGTTCCGGGTAGGCCGCGATCGCCGCCTGCGAGTGGCCGGGGATGTCGATCTCCGGGATCACGACGACGTGCCTGGCCAGCGCGTACTCGACGATCTCCCGCAGGTCGTCCTGGGTGTAGAAACCGCCGTGCGGACGGCCTTTCATGCCCGCCGAGCGCCGGTCGCCGAACCGCGAGTCCTCCCTCCACGACCCGATCTCGGTGAGCTTCGGGTAGCGCCTGGACTCGAACCGCCAGCCCTGGTCGTCGGTGAGGTGCAGGTGCAGGACGTTGAGCTTGTGCGCGGACAGCAGCTCCACCCACCGCAGCACCTCCCGTTTGGGCAGGAAGTGCCGTGCCACGTCGAGCATCACGCCCCGCCACGGGAACCGCGGGTGGTCGACGATCTCACACGCGGGGATGACCGCGGGCCTCTTCCCCGCCACCCGGAACGCCTGGGGCCCGAGCAGCTGCCGCAGGGTCTGCAACGCGTTCATCTCCCCGGCCGCGTCGTGCGCCTCGATCAGCACGCCGTCGTCGGACGAGATCAGCCGATACCCACCGGGTGGGCCGTCGACGAGAACCGTTTCCCAGCCCCGGTACTCGCACAGCCTGCCGCCGTCCACATAGGACACCGGACGCGGGAGGAGGTTCATCCCTTCACCGCCCCGGCCAGTCCGGACACCAGGCGTCGCTGCACGAGCACGAAGAAGATCAGCACCGGAATGGTCATCAGGGTGGAACCCGCCATGATCGCGCCCCAGTCGTTCTGGTCGGGTTTGACGAACACCTGAAGAGCCAGCGGCAGGGTCTGGTTCTCCACGGCCGAGATGATGAACGTCTTGGCGAACAGGAAGTCGTTCCAGGCGTGGATGAACGACAGCACCGACGTGGCGACGAGCCCCGGCGCCACCAGCGGGAACAGCACCTGCCACAGGAACCGGAACCGCGAAGCGCCGTCCAGGGTCGCGGCCTCCTCCAGTTCCACCGGCACCGCCGCGACGAACCCGCGCAGCATCCAGATCGCGAACGGCAGGCCGAACGCCAGGTGCACCAGCACGAGCGAGCCCAGGTGGTTCAGGCCGAACGCGGGCACCGAGTCACCGACCGACCGCATCAGGAAGAACAGCGGCACGGTCAACGCCTCGACCGGCACCATCTGCACGACCAGCAGCATGATCAGCAACGTCGTGCGGCCGCGGAACCGGAAGCGGGTCAGCGCCGTGGCCGCCAGGAACGAGATCAGGATGCTCAGCACCACCACGATCAGGGCGACGATGAGGCTGTTGCCCAGGTAGCGCCCGAAGTTCGCGACCGTCAGCGCCCGCGTGAAGCTCGCGAGCGTCGGCCGCGTCGTCCACGGCACCGGATCGGCCGAGATGATCTCGTCCTCGGGCTTGAACGCGCTCAACACCATCCAGAACAGCGGAAACGCGACGACCGCCGCGATCACGAGGACGAGCGCCTCGGTCATCCACCGCCTCACAGCGCCTCCCCGGATCGGCGCAACGCGCGCAGGTAGCACAACGTGATCACCAGCAGCAGCACGGTCATCACAACACCGATCGCCGCGCCGAGCCCGTACTCCGACGCCGCGAACGCCTGCTGGTACGCGTAGACGTTGAGCACGAGGTTGCGCCCGGCGATGCCGCCGCCGTTGGTCATCACGTAGATCTGCGTGAAGATCTTGAAGTCCCAGATGATCGACTGGATCGTCACCACGAGGATGATCGGCCGCAGCAACGGCAGCGTGACGCTCCACGCCGTGCGGAACGCCGATGCGCCGTCCAGTGCCGCGGCCTCCAGCACCTCACCGGGAATCGCCTTGATGCCCGCGTAGAGGGTCACCATGACGAACGGGAACGAGCACCAGATCACCTGTGCCGCAACGAGTCCGAACGCCGTCCACTTGTCGAACGTCCAGGAGAAGCCCTGGAGGCCGAGCACCTCGTTGACGAACCCGAAGTTCGCGTCGAAGAGGAACAGCCAGATCGTCGACCCGGCGACGGCGGGCGTGGACCACGCGCCGAGCGCCGCCAGGAACAACGTCATCCGCACCCACGTCCGCACGCGGGTCGCGAGGATCGCGAGGAACGCGCCCACCAGCAACGTGCCGGCCACGCAGACCGCCGCGAACGCGACGGTCTGCCCGAGCACCGTCCAGAACTGCTGGTCCCCCAACAGCTTCCGGTAGTTCCCGAGACCCAGGAAGTGCAGCGGCGCACCACCGCTGACCTGCTCCTGGCCGTAGTCGTAGAGCGAGATGAGCACCAGCTGGTAGATCGGGTAGGCCAGCAGGCCCGCCAGCACCAGCAGCGCCGGGGTCAGGTAGGCGAACGCGGTCCGTCCCTGACCTCTGGCCGTCAGGCTCACGACGCGAAGGCCGCGTTCATGGCCTGGGCGGCACCGGCGGTGGCCGCGTCGACGTTCTTCGCGCCGGTGACGACCTCCTGGATCATCGTCGGCAGCACGGCCTGCGCGTCGATCTTCGCCCACGCCGGCGTCACCGGGACGAACCTCGTACCGGCCTGCAGGGTCCTGGTGAACGGCTCCAGGAACTTGTCCGAGTCGCTGACCTGCTTCTGCACGTCGGCGAACGTCGGCAGGTTGCCCATCGCCGCGTACATCTTCTGCTGGTACTTCTTCGACGCGAGCAGCTGCACGAACTCGTTCCCGAGCGTCCTGCGCTGGGTGCCCTTGAGCACGCCGAGCAGGTTGCCACCGGCGAACGCGGGCGCGATCGAGCCCGCGGTCCTGCCGGGCAGCGGCACCACGCCGTACTTGCCCGCGGCACTCGACGCGTCCACGGACTTGCGGTTGAAGTCGCCGCCGATGGTCATCGCGGCCTTGCCCGCGCGGAACTGCTCGACGCTCGCGTCACCACCGTTGCCGGCGCAGGTGGCCGGCGGACAGATGTCGTCCTTGATCAGCTCGGCGTACTGGGCGACACCGGCCTTGGCCTCGGCGCTCTCGACGGCCGCGGTGTACTTGCCGCCGTCCTGCCTGGCGATGTCACCGCCCTGCGCCCAGATGAACGGCAGCGCGGCGAACACGTACTTGCCGCCGGTCGAGATGCCGAGCAGTTCCGGTTTCTTCTGCCGGATCTCCCGCGCCGTCGTGGCGATCTCGTCGAGCGTCGCCGGTGGCTTCAGGCCGAGCTCGGTGAAGACGTCGGTGCGGTAGTACAGCGCGCGGACGCCGACGAACCACGGCACGCCGTAGGTCTTCCCGTCGACCTTGGCCGTGTCGAGGATCGTCGGGACCAGGTCCTTGGCCTCGTCCCACCTGCCCAGGTCGAGCTCGGAGAAGCCACCGGCGGAGACGTAGCCGGCGAGGTCGGTGTTGCCGAACTCGGCGACGTCCGGCGCGCTCCTGGGGTCGCTGAAGGCGGCCTTGAAGCGTTCCGCCCGGCTGGCCACCTGGATGTACTGGACGTCGACGGTCACGCCGCTGTGCCTGCCCTGGAACTCGGAGACCGCCTCCTTCACCACGGCTTCCTTGGGCCCGCGGTTGACCTCGTCGAACAGCCACACCCGCAGCTGCCCGGTCTGCTCGTCCGTGCCCGAGGTGGTCGGTCCCGACTGCACCGGTGCGCAGGCGACCACCGCGCCCACGCCCAGCACGGCCACGAGTGTCTTCAGCCTCATCGCGCCCTCCGATTGCACATATTGCAACGGCCATTCCACAGGAAGCAACGTGACTGTAGAACGGTCTTGGGCAAGGGTCTAGACCAGACGGTCGACCCATTCCCGAACCGACGCGCTGTCGACCGGTCCGCCCCATCCGCCCGGCCGCACCGCGCTGCCGACGTGGAAGCCCGTAACGCCCGCCGCCAGCAGTTCGGCGACGTGGCGTTGCTGGAGACCGCCGCCGACGAGCAGCGCGGGAGGCGCCTGGGCGACGAGCTTCTTCAGATTGCCGAGGCCGTCCTCGACCCCCTTGGCACTGCCCGCCGCGAGCACCGTGTCGCAGCCGAGACCCTGGACGACCGCCCACGAGCGGAAGACGTCGTTGGAGTTGTCGAGCGCGCGGTGGAACGTCCAGGCCGCGCCTTCCAGCTCGGCGGCCAGGTTCAGCGTGACGCCTTCGTCGATCTCGTTCCCGGCGTCGAGGAAGCCCAGGACGAACTCGGTCGCACCCGCCTCCCTGAGGTCGCGGGCCTGACGGCGGAGCTCCTTGAGGTTGCCGGGCGCGAAGCCCGCGGCGTCCCTGAGCATCACGCGGATCGGGAGGTCGACCGCACCGCGCACCTCCCTGAAGGTGGCGATGGACGGGGTGAGGCCGTCGGAGGCCATGTCCGCGACCAGTTCCAGCCTGTGCGCGCCGCCCGCCTGCGCGGCCTCGGCGTCCCGTGCGTCCAGTGCGATCACTTCGAGAATAGGCATGGTCTAGACCATAACGCCAAGGGAACCCGCGCCGGCAGTTTGTGCGTCAGAGGTGTATCTGCTCGCCCGAGTTCCGCTCTATCTGAGTAAGCGCTCTGTTCAGTCGTGGAGCACGCGTCGGCCGGTTCGAGGGGTGCCGGCCGACGCGACTCCCACCAAGACGGCCCGTGATGCGGAGGGGGAATCACGGGCCGTCGGCATACCCAGGGAAAGATGAGGGCGGCTGCGGCGGTGACACTGCTCCATTCGAGTGAATTTTGTATCTACCGCCCAGTCAGCCCTTCATGAGTTGGCGGACGGCGCTGACTGGGGCGGCCGATCGGAGGTGCTGCGTGGACGAGCTGCACACGGCGGATGACCGTCCGCCGTGGGACGGACTTGAAGGCACCGAACGGCACGCGGTGTGTGTGGCCGCCGCGCGCGAAGGCAACCGCGACGCACTGGACGTCCTGGTGACCGAGCTGAACCCGCTCCTGTGGCACGTGGCCCGAGGCCAGGGCCTCGACCGAGCCGCCGCGGAAGACGTCGTCCAGACCGTGTGGCTCGCGTTCTTGAAGAACATCGAGAACATCAACGAGCCAAAAGCCCTGGTCGGCTACCTGGTGGTCACGACGAGGCGTGAAGCACGCCGAACGTGGACACCCAACAAGCGTGAGACCCACCTGTCCGACGAATTCGCCGAGCAGCTCGAGTCCAACACCGGCCTGCCCGAGGACGTGACGCTGATGGACGACCGCGACCGCAGGCTGTGGCTCGCGTTCGGCCGCCTGACCACGAGGTGCCAGGAACTGCTCCGACTCACCGTGCTCGCGGGGCGCGCCGAGTACCGAGCGGTCGCCGAGGCACTCGCCATGCCCCACGGCAGCATCGGTCCGACCAGGGGACGGTGCCTGAACCTGCTGCGCAACTACCTGGAAACGGAAGGAGGATCGCGGTGAACGAGATCGACCCGCGCGACGACCGCAGGGGCCTTGAGGACACCGCCGTCCTCTCCGAACTGAACCGTCTGGTCGACGAACTCGACCCGCCACCCGCCGATCTGGTGGACCGGGTGAAGTTCGCGATCGCTCTGGAATCCCTGGACGTCGAGGTCGCGCGCTGGGAGCGGGCCGGATCGTTCGCCGGCGTGCGCGGGGGGCAGACCGGCACCATCACGTTCACCGTGGACAACCTGACCCTGATGGTGAACTTCACCTCCACCGGGTCGCGCCACCGGATCGACGGGTGGCTGGTGCCCGCCGGGGAGCACACGGTCGAGGTGCGGGTGGCCGATCATCAGTCGTCCTGCACGCGGGCTGATGACGGGGGTCGGTTCGTGCTGCCGGACGTGCCTGCTGGGACGACGCAGATCCTGGTGCACCTGGTGAACTCGCGCGGGGAGCCTGGGCGGACAGTCGTGACACCGACGATCATGCTGTGACTTTTTGACTGGGGTTCTGGGGTTCGGTCGCGATTGGGGCTTGACTTCGGAGCCCTTGCGAGGCGCTGGTCGGCCTTCAAAAGCCGGGCTGAAAAGAGCCCGGCCGATCCGAGCACGGTAGCACCTCGCACCCAAAGTCAAGCCCCAATCGCGAGTGTGCGTGGTT
>Ga0070710_10000580_pt1 | contig 17379 bp, 12 predicted proteins | sample LARL52metaG_FD_65454 | JGI IMG/M metagenome (GOLD analysis project Ga0070710, IMG submission 65454) | Corn, switchgrass and miscanthus rhizosphere microbial communities from Kellogg Biological Station, Michigan, USA - LAR L5-2 metaG | ecosystem: Host-associated > Plants > Roots > Rhizosphere ... | reverse complement strand
GCGCCCAGCCCTCCAACTGCTCGCGCTCAGCCGCGTCGAGCTCGATGCTCACAGCAACAGGATTCGGCATCCCCGAACCCTACCGCCAACTCCAGACGAACTAACGACTCAGGACACTAGCTGTAGTTCCTGAGCAGGTTGTTCATCCGGGCCTCCTTGGAGGCTGGGTGGTGTCGAAGCCCCCAGTCCCAAGGAGGACACCGGATGAAGTTGCACGCTAACGCGCTGCTCGGCCCGAAGGGTCGTGAGGTGATGGTGCTCAGGGTGCTCGAGCAGGGGTGGTCGGTCACGGAGGCCGCCGAGGCGGCCGGAGTGAGCGGCCGCACCTGCTCGAAGTGGTTGGCGCGCTACCGCGTTGAGGGTGAGTTGGGTCTGGTCGATCGTTCCTCGACGCCGCGGCGGGTGCCGCACCGCACGCCTGAGGACCGCGTCGAGCTGATCGCGTCCTTGCGCCGGTTGCGGATGACGGGGGCGGAGATCGCGTTCTGTCTGGGGATGGCGCTCTCGACCGTCTCGGCCGTCTTGACCCGGATCGGGCTCGGCAAGCTCTCCCGACTCGAGCCGCCCGAACCGCCGAACCGCTACGAGCGCCGCCACCCGGGCGAGCTGCTGCACGTCGACGTCAAGAAACTCGGTCGCATCGAACGTGGCGCCGGACATCGCGTCACCGGCAACCGCGGTCCCGGCCAGCGCGCTCGCGGCGCCGGCTGGGAGTACGTGCATGTCTGCGTCGATGACTGCACCCGGCTGGCCTACGTCGAAGTCCTTGCCGGCGAGAAGGCCATCACCACGGTCGGGTTCCTGCGCCGCGCGATCGCGTTCTACAACCGTCACGGGATCAGCGTCGAGCGGGTTATGAGCGACAACGGCCCGGCCTACCGCTCGCTGCTGCACGCGATCGCCTGCAAGACACTCGGCGTCCGCCACCTACGCACCCGTCCCTACCGGCCCCGCACCAACGGCAAGGCAGAACGCTTCATCCGCACCATGCTCGCCGGCTGGGCCTACGGCGCGATCTACGCGTCAAGCACAGAACGCACCGCAGCCCTTGACGGCTGGCTCTGGACCTACAACCATCGCCGACCACACGGCGCACTCAGCCACAAGAGCCCAATCACACGGCTCACCGAGCTGAACAACCTGCCTGGGTCCTACAACTAGGCCTGACGCCGACACGCCGCCCGGACGGAACGAAAGCCTGCTACGCGGTGCCAAGCTCGGCCGCCCGCCGCGCCGCCGAGCGCTCAGCGGCGGTCGGCTCGCGGGCCGGCGCGTCCGACCCGGCGCCGGCCCGGGCCCGGCGCGGCGCCACGGCCGCCGCCAGCGCCGTACCGACCCCCAGCAGCGCCCACGTCATCGGGTCCTCGAGGAACGCCGCATACACGAGGGTGTGGAACAGCAGCGCGAGGAACGCTGCGGCCACGGCCGAACGCGCGACCGACGCGCCCGCCCCGCGCCCCAGCAGCCGCAGCAGCGCGGCGGCCAACAGTCCCGCGTACGCGATCAGCCCGATCACGCCCTGCTCGGCGGCGACTGTCACCGGGATCGTGTGCGAGGCGGTCGCGGCATCCGGTGGCAGCCGGCGTCCCTCGTGACGGCGGTACTCGCGCACGAACGAGCCGCTCCCGTATCCCTCCAACGGGCGCGCGGCGAACAGCTCGCCGCCGCCGCGCACAAGCTGCGTACGCCCGCTCGAGGAGCTGTCGAGGTTGTGCAGGTTCACCCCGAACGTGCTCGGCGTGATCAGTACCGCCGCGACCGCCACCGCCAGCACGACGGCTGCCGGCAACAGCACCCGCCGCGCCCCCCAGCGCAGCACCGCGAGCGTCGCAAGGCCGACCAGCAGCGCGCCCAGCGACGACTGCGACAGCGTCAACACGAGGCCGCCCCACAGCGCCGCCAGCACCGCCACGCCGATCCACACCGTCCGCGCGCGCACGGCGGACAGCATCGTCGCGGCGACCGCCAGCATCGCCACGACGAGGAAGCGCCCATAGATGTTCGGGTCGAAGAAGACGGAGTTCGTGCGGAAGTACGTGTGCAGGTCGTTCGAGGCGATCAGCTTCGGGTTGAGGAAGATGTGCTTCGTCGCGTACTCGACGTAGCCGACGCCTGAGAACACGAGCGCGAGCCCGACCAGCAGCAGGAGGCACGCGCGCAGCAGCCGCTCGCTCCACTCGATCTGCGCGAGCAGCACATACAGCAGAGCGAACGGGACGATGAAGAAGGCGATCTGCTGCAGCGCCTTGTCGAAGTCGGCCGAGTAGGTCGCTTGGACTCCGTAGAGTGCGACCGACAGCGCCAGCAGCCGCTCGAGCCAGCCGGGCGACCACGCGGACGACGCGGCCGGGACGCCGTCGTCGCGCAGCGCGCGCACGATCGCCGCGAGCGCGCCGGCGGCGATCACGACGTAGAGCGGCACGAGCAGGTTCGACGTCGTCCCGCCGACCTCGATCGGCACGCGGAACGGCAGTGCGGCGAGCACCAGCAGCGGCAGCACGAGCGCGTGTCGCGTCGTCAGCCAGGCGAGCGCAGCCACCGCCCCGATCGCCACAACCCCGGCGACCGCGGCCGGCCCCGGATGGTCGCGCGCGACCGCAAGCTGCGGCGAGTCCCAGATGTCCGCCAGCAGCAGCACCGGCGCGAGCAGTAGCGCACCGGCCATCGCGACCGCGCGCTGGCGCGGCTCGCGCGCGAGCAGCGCGGCGGCGGCGAGCAGCACCGCCACGACTGCGCCCGCCTTCGGCAACGGGCCGGCGAGCGCGAAGAGCGGCGAAGCGAGCATCGGCGCGCCGAGTGTAGACCCCGCGGCCCCGGCGCACGCACGCGCGCGCGTGCCGGCGCCGCTTCCCGATCCTCTAGCCTGTGGCGGGATGCGGTCTCGCCGTTCCCCCCTGGCAGCGCTGGCGCTGCTCTGTGCCTTGCTCGTGTTCGCCGTCACCGGCTGTGGCAGCGGCGGCACGACCGTCGGCGGCGGCAACGACGCTGCGCCCGCGGCCACCACGCCGGCCGGCGCGCAGCCGGCCGCGTTCGACCCCCGCGACGCGCCGCTCGGCTGCCTTGCCGCGAAGGGCATCAGAGCCGAGAAGGACGCCCGCCAGACCGACAGACTCGACGTCCTGCCGCCGAGCAGCGGCGCCTCCATCCAGTTCGCCTCTACGCCGGCGGAGGCGCAGGGAATCCAGTTGCGCAACGGGGCGCCCGGCGCCGAGGTGATCGGCCCGCACCTGCTGACCGTCGGGCGCCTTGGCGACGACGAGCTGAGAGCGATCGAGACCTGCCTGCAAGCGCAGGGCTCGAGATACTGAACGGGGCGCCCACCGTGTCGACGCGCACACGCCGCCTGCTCCTGTTCGTGATCTGGGTCGTCCCGATCGCGGGCGTCGTGTGGTGGGCGACGAAGCAGAGAGCACCGACGTTCCCGAGCGACGCAAAGGGCATCCTCGCGCTCGTCGGCGCGCTCGCGCTGTACGCGGTCGCGACGCTGATGCGCGGCGAGCGCTGGTTCCACATCCTTCACCGCGCGGATGTCAAGGACGCGAGCCGCGCCGACGCGCACGCGCTCGTGCCGGTCGGCTACATGGGCAACAACGTGCTGCCGGCTCGCGGCGGCGAGCTGCTGCGTACGTTCCTGCTCGGCGGCAGAGCGAAAGCGACCAAGCGCACGATCCTCGGCACGATCCTCGCCGAGCGCGTGCTCGACGCGGTCGCGCTCGGCGTGATCCTCGTCGTGCTCGCGGCCGGGCTGCTGGAGAGACTGCCGAAGCCGAACGAGACGCTCGTGCTGGCCGGCGTCGGAGTGCTGATCCTGCTCGTGCTGGGCGCCGCGATCGCATTCCTGCGCTACCGCGAGCGGCTGATCTTCGTGCTGCGCGCGCTCGCGCCGGTGGCAGCGCCGAGCAAGCAGCTGTTGAGTCGCTTCGGGTTCGTGCTGCTCGTCGTCTCGTTGCTGATCTGGTGCGTCGAGGCGAGCGTGTACATGGCGGTCGGCCACGCCGTCGACATCACCCTCAGCCTGCGCGACGGTCTCGCCGTCGTCGCCTTCACCAACGCGGCGGCGCTGATCCCCGCGGCGCCCGGCTACATCGGCACGTACGATGCCGCCGTCATCTTCGCCGTCGGCGCCGTGAGCACCGCGGCGAAGTCCACGATCCTCTCCTACCTGCTGCTGTTGCGTTTCGTCCTCTTCATCCCGATCACGGTCGTCGGGCTCGTGCTGCTCGTGGCGCGCTACGGCGGCGTCTCGCGCATCCGCGCGGCGCGCGCTGAAGCGAGTGCGGAGGCGTCAAGAGCCGAAGCCGCGACGGCGGCCGTCTAGCGCGATGGCGACGTCGACCGCAGAGCTGGGCTCCTCACCGCACTGGCTCACGACGCTGCGCGCGCGTGTGACGCCGGCGTCCACGCCGCGCGAGGCGGTCACCGATGGCCGCGTCTACGCGCTGCTGGCGGCGGTCGCGCTGGCGCTCGCCGCGCTCACGCTCCTCTACCCGAGTACGCCGACGTATGACCCGTGGGCGTGGATCATCTGGGGACGCGAGATCGCGCACATCGACCTGCAGACGACCGGGGGCCCGTCGTGGAAGCCGTTCCCGGTGATCTTCACGACGGTCTTTTCACTGTTCGGTCAGGCGGCGCCGGACCTGTGGCTCGTGATGGCGCGCGGCGGCGCGATCCTCGCGGTGCTGCTCGCGTTCCGGCTCGGCGCGCGCCTGACGAGCCGCGAGTGGAGCGTCGCCTCCGTCACCGCCGGCCTTGTCGCCGCGGTCGCGCTCGTGATCAGCTCGCAGTTCGTGCGCACGATGTCGCTCGGGAACTCCGAGGGGCTGATGGTCGCGTTCACGCTGTGGGCGATCGAGCGTCACCTCGACGGCAGATACCGCCAGGCATTTGTGCTCATCTTCCTCGCCTCGCTGCTGCGCCCCGAGATCTGGCTGTTCCTTGGTCTCTACGGCCTGTGGCTGCTGCTGATCGACCGCGACGCGCTGTGGCTCGTGATCGGCGGCGGCGTGCTGACGCTCGCGCTGTGGTTCTTGCCGGAGTACTGGGGCTCGGGCAACTTGATGCGCGCCGCCGACCGTGCGCAGCAGCCCAACTCGAACTCGCCCGCGTTCGCGAAGCACCCGTTCGTGAGAGTGATCCAGGACACGTGGCCGCTGGTGATCACGCCGGTGAAGGCGGCCGCCGCGTTCGCGCTCGTGCTGGCGGCAATCGACTGGCTTCGCAACCGTCGCCAGGGCGCGGTGCTGGCGGTCGGGCTGCTCGGCTTCTCGTGGATCGTCCTGATCGCGCTGATGACGCAGGCCGGCTTCTCCGGCAACCCGCGCTACATCATTCTCGGCACGTCGCTGCTGGCGGTGTGCGGCGGCGTCGGCTTCGGCCGCGTGGTGCAGTTCGCGGGCGCGGCGGTGCAGCGCGCGTTCGGTCCCTCACACCAGCGTCTCGCGCTCGTCGCGGGCGTGCTGGCGTTCGCGGTGCTGTCGCTCGCGACGGTGCATTGGGCAGCGCCGCGCTTCAAGAACTTCGGCAAGCTCGACAAGGCGCTGCGCTACCAGGCGGAGTTGCGCTTCGACCTGCGCGACGCGCTCGCGAAGGCAGGCGGTGCGGGCGGCTTCAAGCAGTGCGGCAGGGCGACCGCCGGCAAGTTCAGCGTCCCGCTGGTTGCTTGGTACCTGCACGAGCACACGCTCGACGTCGGGCTCGTGCCTGCCCCGAGAGGCGTGATCGTCGCCGCGCGCACGACGAACAAGTCGAGCCTGAAGCCCCAGCCGCAGCAGCCGTACCCGCCGGGCTACAAGCCCGTGCAGACCGTCCGCACCACGACCCTGCTCACGACCTGCGACGCGACCACCGCCCAATGACCACCGTGACCGTCTCCCGCTTTAGGCGCCTCTCCGAGCTGCGCGCCTCCGACGTGCTGCTCGCCGGCGTCACGCTGATCGCGCTCGTCGCGCTCAGCGCCTACGTTCGCACGCGCGCGATCGGCGGCTCCTTCTGGATGGACGAGGGCCTCTCCGTCGGCATCTCCTCGCACGCGCTCACGGACATCCCCGGCGTCTTGAGACAGGACGGCTCGCCGCCGCTCTACTACCTGCTGCTGCACGTCTGGATGGACGCCTTCGGCCGCAGCGAGACGGCGGTGCACTGGCTGTCGCTGACGGCTGCGCTGCTGACGATCCCGTCGGCGATGTGGGCCGGCTGGTCGCTGTGGGGCAAGCGCGCCGGTTACGCGGGTGCGGTCCTCTGCTCGTTGATCCCGTTCCTCACCGCCTATGGCGAGGAGGCGCGGATGTACTCGCTGATGGCGCTGCTCGCGCTGCTCACGAGCGCGTGCTTCCTGCATGCCTTCGTCTACCGCCGCCGCGGCTTCCTGGTCCCGTACGCGATCGGCCAGGCGCTGATGCTCTACACGCACAGCTGGGGGATCTTCTTCGGCGTCGGCGCGTTTGTCGCGGTCGTCTACCTGTGGTGGGCTGCGCCCAAGCCGGAGCGCCGCGGCCTGCTGCGCGACGGCGCGCTCGCGTTCGGCGGCGCGGCGATCCTCTACCTGCCGTGGTTGCCGACGCTGCTCTACCAGGCCAAGCACACCGGCGCGCCGTGGGCCAACAAGCCGCGCTTCGGCGTGCCGGTCCAGATCGCCAGAGACGTGCTCGGCGGCTACGGGCCCGCGGTTGCGCTGGTGCTCGTGGGCGGCTACGGGCTGGCATTGGCGCTGTCGGCGCACCGCGCGCGCACCGACCGCGAGCGGCTGTCGATCTGGACGCTGGCCGGGATCGCGGTCGTCACGCTCGCGCTCGCATGGCTGCTGTCGCAGGCGTCGCCGGCGTGGGCCTCGCGCTACTTCGCGGCGATCGTCGGGCCGCTGATCCTGTTGATCGCGCTCGGCCTCGCGCGCGTCCGCACGCTCGGCCTCGTCGCGCTGGCCTTCGCCTGCCTCTTCTGGATCAAGCCGACGCAGTACGTCGACGGCTACAAGAGCGACGTGCGCGACATCGGCGCAGAGGTCGGCGGGCAGATGCGACCGGGCGACCTCGTGCTGGTCGGGCAGCCCGAGCAGACACCACTGGTCTGGTACTACATGCCCGGCGGCCTGCGCTACGCGAACACGGATGGGGGAGCCGTCGCGGATCCGCGCTACCAGGACTGGGCCGACGCGCTCGACCACCTGGAGGCGTCGCAGCCCGACAGAGTGCTGCCGCCGCTGCTTGCTAACCTGCGGCCCGGCCAGAAGGTCCTGTTCGTGCGGCCGCTCACCGAGGGCGTGACGAACTGGAAGGCTCCGTGGACGCAGCTGGTGCGGCGCCGATCGGCCCAGTGGGGTGCGATCCTTGCCAGGGACACCTCGCTGCGGCAGATCCAGGTCGCGCCGCAGTTCTACCGTGGTGCCTCGACCGTCGGCAACAGCGCCGTGCTGTACGAGAAGACCACCAGATCCCAGCTCCCCTGATCCCGAGACGCTGCCCTACATGACCGAGAACGAGACTTCAGCCCCCCAGGACTCCAAGCCGTTCGTCGTGCTCGGCGGCGGCCCCGCCGGCCTCACCGCCGGCTACCTGCTCGCCAAGCGCGGCGAGCCCGTGATCGTGTGCGAGTCGACCGACATGGTCGGCGGCATCGCCCGCACCGAGGAGCGCGACGGTTACCGCTTCGACCTCGGCGGCCACCGCTTCTTCACGAAGGTGAGAGAGGTCGACGACCTCTGGCACGAGATCATGAGAGGCGAGTTCCTGCTGCGCCCGCGCCTCTCGCGCATCTACTGGCACCGCAAGTACCTCCAGTACCCGCTGGAGGGCATGGACGTGCTGAAGAAGCTGGGGCCGGTCAACCTCGTGAAGGCGGGCACGTCGTACGTGTGGGCGGCTTTGAAGATGCGGCTGCGCCCGAACAAGTCTGAGGACACGTTGGAGGAGTGGGTCTCGAACCGCTTCGGCAAGTACCTCTACAACCAGTTCTTCAAGACCTACACCGAGAAGGTGTGGGGCGTGCCCTGCACCGAGCTGCGCGCCGATTGGGCTGCTCAGCGCATCAAGGGCCTGTCCTTCTTCTCCGCCGCGAAATCCGCCTTCCTCGGCAACAGAGGCAACAAGATCAGATCGTTGATCGAGGAGTTCCACTACCCCAGATTCGGCCCCGGCCAGATGTGGGAGAGAATGAAGGCCGACATCGAGGCCAGAGGCGGCGAGGTGCGGATGAACGCGCCCGTCACGAAGGTCGAGTTCGACGGCAACCGCGCGGTGCGCGTGGTCGCCGGCGGCGAGACGATCGAGTGCCGCGGCGTGATCTCCTCGCTGCCGATCTCGATGACGACGAAGATTGCCGACCCTGAGCTGCCGGTCGACGTGCGCGACGCCGGCCGCGGCCTGCGCTACCGCGACTTCCTGACGGTGTCGCTGGTGATCGACGGGCCCGACCTGTTCCCCGACACGTGGATCTACATCCACGAGCCGGACGTGGAGGTCGGCCGCATCCAGAACTTCCGCTCGTGGAGCCCGTGGATGGTGCCCAACGACCACGAGACGTCGATCGGCATGGAGTACTTCTGCTTCGCCGGCGACAGACTGTGGACGATGGAGGACGACGACCTCGTCGCGTTCGCGACGAAGGAGCTCGGCCAGACCGGCCTCGCCGATCCGTCGAAGGTCAAGAAGGGCTTCGTCGTGCGCGTCAACAAGGCGTATCCGGTCTACGACGCCGAATACGGCGAGCGGCTGGAGACGGTGCGCACCTGGCTCGACCCGCTGGAGAACTTCATCCAGGTCGGGCGCAACGGCCTGCACCGTTACAACAACTCCGACCACTCGATGCTGACGGCGATGCGGGCGGTGGAGAACCTCGTCGACGGCGCGCGGCACGACATCTGGGCGGTCAACGCCGAGAGCGTGTACCACGAGGAGGACCACGGGGAGGAGGAGAAGAACCCCTACCCGTACAAGGACGCTCCTCCGCAGACGCCGGCCGAGCAAGCCGCGGCTTCCTAGCGGCCCGGCCGCGAGTCGGCCAGGGGGCCCGCCTCCGCCGGCCACGCGGCCGGCTCCGGCACCCCAACGGTCACCCACGCCATGCGCCGCCGCTAATGTCGGCGCATGGCTCGCATCGTCGCGCTGATGGCTGTCGCGGTGCTTGCCGCGGCGCCCGCGGCGGCGCTCGCGGCTGCCGGACCGCCTGAACCGCAGGCCTCGCCCTTCCAGCAGGCGCCGGCCCAGAACCAGGTCGGCGAACAGCCGACGGAACCGCAGCCGGCGCCGCGGACGCAGACGCAGGCTGACAACGGCTCGATAAGCGCCGGCGAAGGCCTGCTGATCGGGGCCGGGCTCGTCGTCCTGATCGGCGCCATCTGGCTCGCGATCGCGCGTGACGCCCGCCGCGTCACGGCCGGCAGGCTGCCCGCCGACGCGCCGATCGGGCGCAGCGCAACCCGGCCCGCGCGCAGAAGCCGCAGATTGAGCGCGTCGGAGCGTCGGCGCCGCAAGCGCGGCCGTGCGGCGAAGTGACAGACTCCTAGGTTCCACTGAAGACCTGAACCGTCTCGGCCCGCGTGCGGGCGGGGACGACGTGAAACCAGGAGACTGACCATGTCCACCAACAGCTTCGACGCCAAGGCGACGCTGTCGGTCGGTGATCGCGACTACGAGATCTACCGGCTCGACGCGCTGCAGGCCGAGCACGACGTCGCGCGGCTGCCGTTCTCGCTGAAGATCCTGCTCGAGAACCTGCTGCGCAACGAGGATGGCGAGACGATCCGCGCCGACGACGTGCTCGCTTTGGCGCGCTGGGATGCCAGAGCGCAGCCGAGCAGAGAGATCGCGTTCACGCCCGCGCGCGTCGTGATGCAGGACTTCACCGGCGTGCCGGCCATCGTCGACCTCGCCGCGATGCGCGACGCGATGGCCGCGATGGGCGGCGATCCCGCCAAGATCAACCCGCTCGTGCCGGCCGAGCTCGTGATCGACCACTCGGTGCAGGTCGACGAGTTCGGCACGCGCTACGCGTTCGACGCGAACGCGAGACTCGAGTTCGAGCGCAACAAGGAGCGCTACGCGTTCCTGCGCTGGGGTCAGGGCGCGTTCGAGGGCTTCAAGGTCGTGCCGCCGGACACGGGGATCGTGCATCAGGTGAACCTCGAGTACCTGTCGCGCGTGGTGTTCGTGAACGACGCCGATGGCACTGCGTATCCCGACACGCTCGTCGGGACCGACTCGCACACGACGATGGTGAACGGGCTCGGCGTGCTGGGTTGGGGCGTCGGCGGGATCGAGGCGGAGGCGGCGATGCTCGGCCAGCCGATGTCGATGCTGATCCCGCAGGTGATCGGCTTCAAGCTCACCGGCGAGCTGCGCGAGGGCGCGACCGCGACCGACCTCGTCCTCACCGTGACGGAGCTGCTGCGCAGACACGGCGTCGTCGGCAAGTTCGTCGAGTTCTTCGGCGCCGGCGTCTCGCGCCTGCCGCTCGCGGACCGCGCGACGATCGGCAACATGTCGCCGGAGTTCGGCTCGACGTGCGCAATCTTCCCGATCGACGCGGAGACGCTGCGCTACATGGAGTTCACCGGGCGCTCGGCCGAGCAGATCGCGTTGGTGGAGGCCTACGCCAAGGAGCAGGGCCTCTGGCATGACGAGGACAGCGAGGAGCCGACGTACAGTGAGACGCTCGAGCTCGACCTTGGCGAGGTCGTCCCGTCGATCGCGGGGCCCAAGCGCCCGCAGGACCGCATCGCGCTGACCGACGCGCAGGACGCGTTCCGCGAAGCGCTGAACGGCTACCTGCCGGATAACGACGATGAGGACGACGCGGTCGCCGAGACCTTCCCCGCCAGCGATCCCACCGCCAGCCAAGCGCCCTCCAACGGCGATGGCGCGCGCGTCCCGCATGCGCAGCCGCATCAGGCGCCCGCCCAGACGGCGGTCGCTGAGCGCACGCGCACGCAGGTCCCCGTCACGCTCGCCGACGGGACCGAGACGGCGCTCGACCACGGGCACGTCGTGATCGCCGCGATCACGAGCTGCACCAACACGTCGAACCCGTCGGTGATGCTCGGCGCCGGGTTGCTCGCGCGCAACGCGGTGCAGCGTGGGCTGAGAGCGAAGCCGTGGGTGAAGACGTCGCTGGCGCCGGGCTCGAAGGTCGTGACCGAGTACTACGAGCGCGCCGGCCTCACCAACGCGCTCGACGCGCTCGGCTTCAACCTCGTCGGCTACGGCTGCACGACGTGCATCGGCAACTCCGGGCCGCTGCCGGAGGAGATTTCTGCGGCCGTGAACGAGCACGACTTGGCGGTCTGCTCGGTGCTGAGCGGCAACCGCAACTTCGAGGGTCGCATCAACCCCGACGTCAAGATGAATTACCTCGCGTCGCCGCCGCTGGTGGTGGCGTACGCGCTGGCGGGGACGATGGACATCGACCTGCAGAACGACCCGCTCGGCGAGGACGCCGACGGCGAGCCGGTCTACCTGCGCGACATCTGGCCGAGCGCGGAGGAGGTCGCGCGCACGATCGAGCAGGCCGTTCAGTCGGACATGTTCGTCAAGTCGTATGACGGCGTGTACGCGGGCGATGAACGCTGGCGCGGGCTCGACGTCCCGACCGGCGACCGCTTCGCGTGGGATCCGGACTCCACCTATGTCCAGAACCCGCCTTACTTCGTCGACCTGCCGGTCGAGCCGGCGCCCGTCACCAACATCGAGGGCGCGCGCGTGCTCGCGCTGCTCGGCGACAGCGTGACGACCGACCACATCTCACCCGCAGGCGCCATCAAACCGGACTCGCCCGCCGGCCGCTACCTCCAGACCCGCGGCGTCGAGCGCAAGGACTTCAACTCCTACGGCGCGCGGCGCGGCAACCACGAGGTGATGATGCGCGGCACGTTCGCGAACATCCGGTTGCGGAACCTGCTGGCGCCGGGCACTGAGGGCGGGGTGACGCTGTTTCTCGGCGGGCCGGACGGCGCCGGCGAGCCCGAGCCGATGGCGATCTACGACGCGGCGATGAAGTACGCCGAGTCCGGCACGCCGCTCCTTGTCATCGGCGGCAAGGAGTACGGGTCCGGATCGTCGCGCGACTGGGCCGCGAAGGGCACGAACCTGCTCGGCGTGCGGGCGGTGATCGCCGAGAGCTTCGAGCGCATCCACCGCTCGAACCTCGTCGGCATGGGCGTGCTGCCGCTGCAGTTCAAGGACGGCGAGTCGGCCTCGTCGCTGGGCCTGACCGGGCGCGAGACGTTCACCATCGACGGCATCGCCGGCGGCGACGAGGTCCCGCGCGAGTTGACGGTGAGAGCTGACGACAAGCAGTTCAGCGTCACCGTGCGAATTGACACGCCGAAGGAGCAGCGCTACTACCGCAACGGCGGGATCCTGCCGTACGTGCTGCGCGAGCTGCTCGCGCGCAGTTGACAGCACGCGCGGGGCCCGTGCGTCTGGCGGGCCCCCGCGCTTCTGAAAGATGCGTGGCTGTCAGCAGCAGGCGCTTGATGTCAGGCGCAATACCGTCGGCCTACTCCTTTCTATGACATCGGCGCGCTGAGCCCCATACGCTGATACAGCGCTGAATCCCGCTCGGATGCGGGCAGCGCGGTCGCCGCCATGCTTGCGGAAAAGGGGTACACCGCTTGTGTGCGACTGATCCGGGCCGCCCGGCGGCTTGGCAGTGAGCAGCGCGAGCGCCGCAGGCGCTCCGCTGACCTCTGCACAACCGCCACGTGCGAGCTGCTGCGCGAGACCGCTGAGGCCCAAGTATTCCTTTCACGGTTGTCTCTGCCGGGCGACGGACGGGCATCGGCGCCGAGGCAATGCAGCCGAGCCGCGCTGGTATCTCCGCGGAACGCGTATCGCTTCGCCGCGTACATAGTCTCGTGGTAGGCGGCTCCGCGTCGAAGACGTACGAACGCCGCGCGGTCGATCGCAGCGTTCGCGGTGCGTCTCGGTACTGCTGGCTTGTCCCCTGCGCCAACGCCCGGCGTTTCCGCCGCAAGCGAGACTATATTAGTCTGATCGTAAGCCTGGCGCCTGCCCTGTTGTCAACGTTGGTCGTGCTGCCGCTGAGCCTGCCGGTGAATTCACCGCACCTATTTTCGCCACTGACTTCAGCGCTTGTGACCACTCCGGCGGAGAGCGCGTAGGTGCCTATCACCGAGGATTCCGCTGCTCTCACGGTGCAGGTGATGCCAAACGTCGGTTCCCTGATAGACCATTCAACGCCGGTAATCCCGTCGACGATGGCCGCTATATTGGGTAGTGTGCCGGTGAAGCTCCTGTACCTGCGGTGCCACGGAAGGGATGCATTGTTGATCGTGGCGCCACCCCTGGCGCACCTGGCGACGGTTGCGGCGGTGAGGTAGCCGGTTAGGGCTCCTACTACCTTTGCGCTCGTCCTCGTATGGAAGGTCCCTTCAATGACCACTTCGCATTCGACGGTACCGAAGCCACCAGCGAAGTTGAGCCTCGCAAAGGTGGCCCTGCTGTTTTGAGACGACTTTTCCAACCGGCCCGCCGAAGATGAGGCGGCGAGGCCGCCCAGGAGCACGGTGGCGCCCGCGACGGCGAGGAACAGCTTGCTCAGTTGCATGGTGGACTCCTAAGGTGAGTGAACGAAGGGTGTGTGCGACATCGTGCGTGCCCCCACCGCTTGCATGCGACCCTGCCTAGCGGAATGACATCCAGCCGAGCGTTCGGGAGCGACCGGCACTACGTTCTCGGGTAATCGTACCTGCGCTCCTTGTGGGAACAAGAAAGGCGGCGCTGCTTGCGCAGCGCCGCCTATTTACGACTGTGTTGGGCTCAGCCTATATTAGCCTGACAGTGAGCCTGGCGCCCGAGCCTTCGGTGACGTTGGTGGTGCTGCCGCTGAGCCTACCAGCGAATTCACCGCACCTGCTTTCGCCGCTGACTTCGGCGGTGGTGACAGTGCCCGAGGAGAGAGCGTAGGTGCCTATCGTCGAGGAGGCTTCTCTCCTGACGGTGCAGGTGATGCCAAACGTCGGTTCCCTGATCGTCCATTCGGCACCGGTCACGGTTTCGTTAATCGTCGTTATGTTCGGTAGCGTGCCCGTGAAGCTGGTGTACCTGCGGTGCCAGGGAAGCGAGCCCGCGTTGATCGTAGCGCCGCCCCTGGCGCACCTTATCACCGTGCCGGCGGTGATGTAGCCGATTAGGGAGCCGGCGGTCTTGGTGATCGTTGCTGCGTGGAATCTGCCTTCGAGACGGACTTCGCATTCGACGGTGCCGAAGCCGCCGGCGAAGTTCATCCTGGTCCAGGTCGCTTTGTTGGTCGTGGCTGAATTGCTCAGCCGCCCGGCTGAGGCAGAGGAGACGAGCGCGCCGAGGAGCACCGTGGCGCCCACGACGGCAAGGAGCAGCTTGCTGAACTTCATGTGAATGATCCTCGTTTCTTGTAGACGAGTAAACGAAAGCTGACGCACGCGCAGGCGTGCCCGCGTATTTGCCGGGAAGTTCCCCCTTTCTCCGACAGCACATGAATCACGTCGACCGATGTACTTCGCGACCTCGATCGAGCGCCGCTAGCAGGCTAGGCCGTTGAGGAGCCGATGTCAAGCTCATGACCGTGCCTATTTGCGGACGGGCCGGCGGGACGCTATGGTAGCCACGTTCGTTTTCAGGAGAGAGGTCCAAGTGTTGCTCCAACGAGAGATTGGTCGCCTGCGCGCCTGCGCGATGACGCTGAGCGTCGCAGTTCTCGGATGTACCGCTTTTGTAGTACCTGTCCAAGCCGCGGAGCTCCGCCACTACGAGCAGGTCTCGCCGGCTGACAAGGGCGATGGCGACATCATCGGGGAGGGGTTGTCGACGATGGCCTCAGATGCCGGCGACGCGGCAGCGTTCGAGTCGCGTCTCAACTTCGGCGATGCCATCGGATCCGGCACTGTTGGTCGGACCACGTACCTGGCCCGACGTGGCGCTGGTGGCTGGTCGACGCATTCGGTAACGCCGATGCCTCGTCCGGACGCGATCCAAGTCCTTCCGGCCTCGACCCGGGTCGAGGTTTTCGCCGACGACCTCAGTAATGCGCTCGTTTGGGCGTACGACCTTCCTGCCGTGGCTGATGACACGCCCTCGCGCGAGAACCTCTATGTCGAGGACACGGCGACGGGTGGTCTGCGCACGGTGAGCAAGACGCAGCAGGACCCGCTTGCCTTGTTCGACTTCCTGAACACGACTTTCGACGGGTACTCGGCCGACGCGAAGCACGTGGCGTTCGATACCCCGACGCGGATGCTGCCGGACGCGGTATCAGGCGTCCCGAACGTTTACAAGTGGGACGACGGCGTCCTGAGTCTTGCGGGCGTCTTGCCGGACGGCTCGGTCCCTCCGGGGGGTGCAACGGTGTTCCCGACAAACATTAGAGGGACGATGTCGGCAGACGGCACCCGCCTCGTGTTCATGGCATCGCCTGACGGCAGCGCTCCTTCGCAGTTGTACTTGCATGTCGACGGCAGAAGAACGGTCTGGGTCAGCGAGCCAGAGCGAAGCAACAGAGATGAGACGCCCCCAAACGGAATCGTCTTCGAGGGCATGACGCCTGACGGCAGGAACGTGTTCTTCGTGTCCGACGATCCCCTGGTGGACGGAGACACCGCTCCGGGTCCCGACGAGTACCGCTTCACCTACAGCGCCGATCCCGCGAATGACGGCGGCAACCTTACCTTGCTCACAAACGACGGCCAGGCGCTGGACGGACCCGGAGCTGGCGGCACGCTCGTGGGGATGAGCGATGATGCCAGACGCGTCTACCTGCATGAGAGTGGTGGGACGCTGCAGCTCTGGCAGGAGGGCGTGTCGGGCCTCACGACTGTTGATCCTTCCGCTCCTCGGTCCGTGCCCTCGCAGTGGCTGACGCTTGTAACGTCAATGCCTGGCAACAGCCGGGTCTCGCCGGACGGCAATTGGCTTGCGTACTTCAAGGCTGGCCAGATGTATCTCTATGATCGGAGAGCCCAGTCGTTGACATGCGTGTCGTGTCCGTCTGATGCGTCGGTGGTGCCGTCGGTCACTGATAGCGGGGGACGCGATTTTCAGGGTTTCCGGCCACGCTTCTTGAGCGACAATGGCAAAGTGTTTTTCACGAGCACTGGGTCTTTGGTGCCGGAGGACACGAATGGTGTCGCGGATGTGTATGAGTACGACGGGCAGACGAGAACTCTGAGTCTTCTGACGTCGGGGAAGGGCGTCGACCCGGCGATGTTCGTTGACGCGAGTCGGAGCGGTGATGATGTGTTTGTCGTCACGCGCGGGAAGCTCGTGAAGTCTGATCGGGACGACTACGTTGATCTGTATGACGTGCGCGTTGGGGCGGCGCCTCCGGATCAGCCGGCTGACGCGCCCGCGTGTGAGGGTGAGGCGTGTCATGGGGCGCCGTCGGCGTCGCCGGCAGACGATTCGCTTGGGAGTTTGTCCCTCGAGGGCGACAGCAGCGGCGGTGCGGTCCTTGCGCGGCTGAGTGTGAGGCACCGCGCGACGTTCCACGGTGCTGTGGGGCTGTTGAGCGTGAAGCTCAGTGCTGCCGGACGGGTCGCCTGGAGCGGCAGGGGGCTCGTATCCGGGTCGGTGAGGCGCGGGAGCGCGGGCTCGGTCAAGCTGCATATGCGGCTTGGCAAGAGTGCGCGTGAGCGGCTCAAGCGGGCTGGTCATTACTCGACGAGCGTCCGCCTGACGTTCCATGCTGCCAATGGGACAACCACGAGGGCGACCGTTCGTGTCACGTTCACCGCGCGGCGGAAGGGGCGCTGACATGAGTTGCTCACATCTGGCGGTTGGCAATAGTTGCGGCATCGTTGAGGAGAAGGGACGTAGGTTCATGAAGCCCGTTGACCTGCTCAAGCGGTTGTGCTGGAGCGTGGCGCTTGCTGTGCTCCTGGCTGGTGCTGCTGCGAGCGTCGCGGCAGCGGATCCGGTGATCCGGGTTAGCATGTTGAAGCCGGACTACGTCACGCCTGGCAGATCCATGGCGATGTGGGTCAACATCATCAACACGGGCGACCAGCCGTTGACTGGGAACCTGACGATCAGATACACGTTCCCCGCGGGGGTGACGCTGGTCGATCCGGAAGCGGATGCTTCGCCGAGTCCGACCTGCACACCGTCTGGGCAGGTGGATGAGTGCGTGATCGATTTCACCGGGTTCCCTATGGGGCGCACGGCGATCTACAGAACGACGACGTCCGTGGATTCGGGCGCGTCCGGGGTCTTGACGGGTGAGGTTGAGGTCTCGGGTGGTGGGGCGAGTAATGATGTGACGGTTCCGCTCGTGTTCAACACTGATCCGATCGGGGCGTTTGATGTCGATAGTTTCGATGTCAGACTTCTGGACAACCCGGGTGTGCAGCCTGCGCAGGCGGGGAGTGTGCCGACGGAGATTGATACTGGTGCG
>Ga0070710_10000579_pt1 | contig 17383 bp, 14 predicted proteins | sample LARL52metaG_FD_65454 | JGI IMG/M metagenome (GOLD analysis project Ga0070710, IMG submission 65454) | Corn, switchgrass and miscanthus rhizosphere microbial communities from Kellogg Biological Station, Michigan, USA - LAR L5-2 metaG | ecosystem: Host-associated > Plants > Roots > Rhizosphere ... | reverse complement strand
TGCCGCGCGGGGACCCGCTTACCCGCTCGGTCCAGGAAAGCCTCACGAACATCACTGGCTGATCGCTGCGCATTGGCTGAAGGTCGCCGACGGCGGCCCGGTCCGGGAAAGCCTCGCCCGGCGCGGTATCGCGGGCGGCTGATCGGATCGCGCCGTTTCCCGGCATGCCCTGTTGGATACGCTCCCTCCGGGGGTCGCGAAATGGCATGGAGGATGCCCATGGCGGCGGTGGCCGGAAATGCGGGGACCAGCATCGGCGCACTAGTGATGCAGCGGTGGCAGAAGATAGATCCGCTGCTCCCGGTGCCAGGCCCGTTGCCACGGGGATGCGGCGCCGAGTTCACCATCGCCGGGGGCACCAGCGAGCCCGCGGCCGCGGCGACCTGCGAGCACGTTGAGGCGGCACCGGGATCGCTGGACACCGCGTGGGGAACCGCGCACAGGTTCCAGTTCGCCCCCCAGATCACCGGCCCCGATATCGGCGGCACGCTGGACCGGCTACTGGGCCAGTGGCGTGATCACCTCGCCGGGCTGCCGGGCACCGACAGCCAGGACACCGCGGCCGTGATCAACTGGCCCAGCCGTGACATCGACGGCGTCAAGGCCCTGGTGCGCCGGGGGTTCGCACCGCTGGCCGTGGTCGCGGCGCGCACGACCGGCCGGCATCCGGGCGGCCCGGCTGGCCGCCCGGATGGGGCGGGCGGGAACGGGCCGGCTCTCGCCGGTGTCCGGATCCGGCGGGCCGGGCCCGCGGACATTGACGCTGTGGTGCGCCTGGGCCTGGAGGTGATCCGCTACGACGCACACTTCGGCAACGGCGGTGAACGCCCGGACACGGTGGGCGCCCTGCGGCACGAGGCGGACGAGATGCTGGCCGGGCCGGAGCCGTGGATCTGGCTGGCCGAGCGCGACGAGCAGGCGGTCGGGCTGCTCGCCGCGCAGCGGCCGGAACTGGCCGGCTGGATCGCGCCGCTGGTACGCCACGGGCCCGTGGCGTACCTCATGCTGATGTTCGTCGCGCCCGGCGAGCGGGCCAGCGGCATCGGCGCGGAACTGGTGGCACGGCTGCACAAGGACGTCCACGCCGCCGGTGTGCCGGTCACGCTGCTGCACTACGAACAGGTGAACCCGTTGTCCGCGCCGTTCTGGAGCCAGCAGGGCTACCGCCCGCTCTGGCTCACCTGGGAGGCCAGGCCCGCCCGCGCCATCCGCTGACGCGCGCGAACCCGGCATCACCCGCCGCGGCGGCCGGTCAGCCGGCCGGGGTGTCGCTCTCCCGCCGGATGCTGAAGAACGGCGACCGCAGCACGAACCGGGCGATCAGCAGCATGACCAGGCCGAGGGCAATGATGCCGATCAGCGACCAGCGCTGTACCGACGGCGAGTTCTGCAGCGTCCGGACCAGTATCCAGCCGAGGAACCCGGCGGCGCCGAGCGGCAGCACGCCCAGGATCAGCGCATCCCGCGCGCTGCCGAACACCCGGCGCCGATAGTAAACGATCATGGCGAGCGCGGTCATGATGTAGAAGATCGCGAATAGCTGCCCGGTCACCGCGATCACGTCGTTGAACGCGTTCTGCACCGACGTCGCCAGCAGGTACACCCAGGTCAGCGCGATCAGCAGGATCCCGACGACGATGCTCGCGGCAACGGGGGTGGCGAACCGGCGGGACACGTTCGCCAGGAACTCGGGCAGCGCACGGTAGCTGGCCATGCCGTAGACGATCCGGGAGGACAGCACGATCCCGGTGCCGGTCGTCGCGATCACAGACAGCGCGATCGCCAGGGCCATCATCTTCGCCCAGAACCCGCCGCCGAGCGCCTGCGCCACGTACACCAGCGCCGACGCCGAGTTGGCCTGCAGCTTCGCCGGCGACACCACACCCTGGAACCCCACCTGGGCGAGCGTGTAGATCACTGCCAGCAGGGCCACGGCGATGATGGCCGCCCGCCCCGGGTTGGTGCGACGGTGCTTGACCTCTTCGTTGACGTACAGGGTGCCGTCCCAGCCGCCGTACACGAACACCGCGATCAGGAACCCGGCCACCGCGCTGCCCTTGCCGTCGATCCCGGACAGGCTGAACCAGCCCTTGGTGATCGGGAAGGTACCGGGGTGGTGGTTGAGCACCGCCACCAGGCCCCAGATCGCCATCCCGACCAGGATCAGGTACTCGACCAGTGCCATGCTCACCTGCACCCGCGCGGTGATCTTGATGCCGACCACGGCGATGATCAGCATGACCACGCCGACCACGCTGCCGATGGCGATCCACGCCCAGGTGTCGGTGGAGGTGGAGCCGAACACGGCGAGCACCGAGGGGCCGAGCAGCAGGATCTCCGCGACCGTGCCGATGATGTAGGCGACCACCATCAGCCACCCGGTCAGGAACCCCAGGTAAGGGTCGATCGCCCGGCCGACCCACTCGAACGACGCCCCGCAGTTGGCGTTCCACATGTTGCACCTGCGGTACGCGTTCGCGATCACCAGCATGGGGATCGCGGTGAGCAGCAGCACCGGCCCGCTGCCGTAGGCGGTCGCGGCAGCGAGCGCGGCAAGGGACAGGCCGATGGTGGCCGCAGGCGCGGACGAGGCCATGCCGATGACCGTGTCCTGCGCTACCCCGATCGCGTTGGGCTCAAGCCGCGCAGCGGGCGCCAGCCCGGTGCCTTCGGCGGTTGACGGCTGATCCGTCATCTGTTCTCCCAGCGTTTCCTGTGCGGGCCGCCGGGCGAAAAGGGGCTCGCTCAATGCCACGGAGAATGGTTTGCGATCCGGGCCTTGCGCAGGGCCCCGGGAGTTCTCCGGCGCCGATTGGCGTACGGCCTGAGCCGGCCGACCGCGAAATCATAGCGGTCATATCGGCACAAGCACAGGCATTGCCGCCCACATGTTAGGTAACGGCCGGTTAATGCGCGCCCATACCGGGCTAATGGCGTTGCGCGGCGAAAGCCGGGCAACTCGGGCGGCCCGCCGCTATGGATCGGCGCGGGCCGGATCAGCCGCGTGCCCTGTCCGGCTCCGGACGCGGTGGGCGGCAGCACGGCGTACCTGGCCCGCCAGGAGCGCGGCACGGCCGGGGTTGATCCGGCGCGGTGCCGCACCTCGCTCGTTGACGTAGCGGGTGCCGTCGCAGCCGGTGAACATGAACAGCGCGATGAGGAATCCCGCCGCGGCATCGCCCCGAATTGCGCATTTACGCGGATGGGGCTTGGGTCCCTTAGGGGTTTTCCGTCCCCCGAGGGGTATTCGTCTCTGTCCCGGCGCTGGCGGGGTGCCCTAGTCTGGCCGCCCGAGGCGAGGATCCAGCGCGATCCCCGCCTCGCCCGGGATCAAGGCATGGTCCCGTTGATTCTTCCCGCTGGAGGCCATCGTGGTCGCTACGCATCAGGGGCCTGAGGCTGGGCCATCGCTGGCATCCGTCCGGGTGCCTTGGCCAGCGGCAAGGTTATGGCCGGGACTCGGGGAAAGTCCGGTGTGCCGACAGGCACGATGACAAACAGCAGGAGCCTGCGGCGCGCGCCGCGGCCGGCTACGCGAGGTGCTGCCACGGCGGCCAAGGCCCTGGCGGTGGCCGCATCGGTCACCGTGGCCGCCGTGGCTCTCACGTCCGTGTTGGCTGGGCCGGCCGTGGCCGCCGCACAGGCCCCGCGCCAAACGCGCGCGGCATCGGCGAAGGTCAGGTACTACGTCGTTCCGCCGCCCGGCCACGGCTCCGTGCCCACCCTGTACAGCATTGCCGCCGCCACGCTCGGCAACGGCAACCTGTTCATGGAGATCTTCAATCTGAACAAGGGCCGGCTCCAGCCCAACGGCCAGCGGCTGGAGAATCCCCATTCGGTCCAGCCGGGCTGGATACTGCTGCTCCCACCGGGCGCGTCGGGTCCCGGGGTGCACTTCGGCCCGTTGCCGGCCACGGCGAAGGCCACCTCCCGGGTGGTGCACCAGCACGCCGGGCGCAGCCAGGCCGCGGCCGCCGCGAGCCCGGCGGCGGCGAGCGCGGGCCCCGGATCCGGCACGCTCGTGGAGACCGTGATCGGCGGTGCGCTGCTTGTCTTCGCTGCCGCCGGGCTCGGCCTGGTGGTTCGCAGGCGCCGTCGGCTTGGTGGTGGCCGCCGGATGGGCGGTGGCAACCGGCCGGGCGGTGGCAGCCGCCGCCAGCCGACGCACGCCAGGGACGCAGATCCCGGCGGCGACTGGGTCCGCAGTCTGGCCACCGACAGCCCGGGCGATGCCGCCGGTCCCGGCGGTGCGGGTCCTGGCGGGGGCGGTCCTGGCGGGGGCGGTCCTGGCGCGGGCGGTCCTGGCTGGCCTCAAGCCGACCACCCGGGCTGGCCCGCGAACAACCCCGGACAGCCGGTCGGCGCCGCCGTCGGCTATGGCCGGACCACCGGCAGCGACAGCCCCGACTGGGCCTACCCGGACCACCCAAGCTGGCCCGCGAACAACCCGGGCCGCCCGCTCACCCCGGACCACCCGAGTTGGCCCGCGACCGACCTTGGCCCGCCGGTCGGCGCCGATTACGGCCGGGCCAGCGGCTCAGATCGCGAGGGCGGGCTCTATCCCGACCATCCAAGCTGGCCCGCGAGCGATCTCGGCCACCCGGTCGCCGACGACTATCCAAGCTGGCCGGCCGCCGACCCCAGCGGCGGCCGGGCGGGCCCGGGCGGGCCAGCGGCGCGGCCGGGCGGCCCACTGCCCAGCGACGGGGCCGAGCTGCCACAGCGGGAAAGGCCGGGGCCTGCCCCGGCGGTGCACCATGACCCGGTCCCGGGTCAGGCGGTGGCCCAGGTACCACCGGCGCGTGGCAGGCACGTCCGCGCCCCGGCCGGCTATTCCGGGCCCACCGGCGCCACGGGCGAATCACCGCAGCGATGGTCGGCACAACTGGCCAGGAGCACGGGCCCGATCCCGCAGACCTACTACGACCTGGATTTCGGCGACGGCCGCCTCCAGGTCATGCTTACCGAGACGCCCGGCGCGGACCCGGGCTGGGCCGGTCCCGGCGCCCACGGCAACCTGCTCCAGTTGCCCGGGCCGGACACGGCCGGGCAGCCGGGCCCCGTTTCCTGGGACACCGGGAGCTACGCCCGCACGGACTCGGTCCGGCTGGCGGAGCGGGTCCTGGCCGACGCCGACCAGCAGGCGGCCGCGATCCGGCAGGAGGCCACCTCGCAGGCCGTGGCCATCCGCCACGCCGCCGAGCAGGAGGCCGCCGGGATCAGGCAGCAGGCCGCCGCCGAGACCGCCCCGATCCGCGAAGCCGCCGAGCAGGAAGCCGCGGAGATCAAGCGGCAGGCCGCCGCCCAGGTCGCCGCTATCCGCGAGGCCGCCGAGCGGGAGATCGCCGAGCTACGGGCAACCGTCCTGGCCATGTCGGACGAGCTCACCAGGGTGGCCACGTACGTCACGGAAAGCCTTACCAGCCCGGGTCAGCCTGTCGTGTCCCCGCCCCGGCAGGCTGGCCCGCAGACCCTCACCACCCCAGCCCAGGCGCCGTCCGAGCCGGACGCCACGCCGTCTGCCGAGCCGTCAGCAAAGCCCGCGGCCAGGCCGGCCGGCAAGCCAGGCGCCAAGCGAGGAGCTAGGCCAGCCACTAAGCCGACTGGCAAGCCTGGCTCTGGCAAGCCCGGCACCAGCGCCAAAGGCCGGCAAATCAGCGCCATGCACAAGATGGTGGCCGCCTTCGTCGCCGTCCTCGTGGTAGGAGTCTTCGCCGGCTCCGCGGAGATAGCGAGGCACGGACTCGCGTTCTTTGTGTTCCGTAACACAGGGGCGGGAGCGGGAAACTCACAGGATCTCAAAGAGGATCAAGGGCCGGGCCAGCCGGACGCGCCGGGAACGCACCACAAGGCGCCCGCGGCGACACCGAGCGCCACGGCAAAAGCACACGGGCACGGCGCGAAGGCCAACGGGCACAAGTCCCAGGCCAAGAACTCGCAAGCGAAGTCCCAGAGCAAGCAGCCCCACGGCAAGCAGAGCCCCAAGCCAGGCAAGTCCAACTAAGCCGGCACTCCGCAGTTCCCGGCACGGACTACCACTCGACCGACGGAAGGAGAGCCACAGATGGCCAGAACCGCCGCGGACCGCCGGCCCGCCAGCAGCCGGGCCACTGAGTCCTGGCTGTCCGAGGAACTCACATTCTCGGCCGGGACCATCAGGAAGCGGTCGCTCGCGCTGATCCTCCTGCGCCTCCCCGCCTTCGTCCCGCTGTTCTTCATCCTGCGGGGCTGGCTGTCATTGAACGCCAAGGACGTGCTGACCAACACCGAGGCCGACGTGCTCGGCACCGGCGGGGAGATCTGTTTCTTCGTGGCCATCTCGATCACCCCGTTGATCACGCTGACCGGCCAGCACTGGATCGCGCCGCTCCGGCGCTGGTACGGCATCATGTTCGCGGTCATCGGCATCGCGGACACGATCACCGCGTCCATCACCGGTGACTTCGCCGGCGGGGTGATCGGGCGGGTCTCCGGGCATACCTTCCTCGTCACCGGGCTTTTCATCATCCTGCTGGCGCTGCCGCTGCTGGCTACGGCCAACACCCCGGCGCAGCGGAAACTGGGGAAGTACTGGAAGCGGCTGCAACGGATGACCTACGTCATCTGGGGCCTGGTGGTACTGCACCTGTTGCTGCTCGACGGGTTCACGCCGTTCGGCGCGGCGGACGGCGATGGTGACCCGATCATGCACCAGCGTTTCTATCAGGCCATGGCGATCAGCATCCCGCTGGTCGTTCTCCGGCTGCCGCCCGTGCGGCGCTGGGTCGGCGAACAGCGGGCCGCAGGCCGGCAACACCTCGTCTACTTCGTCATGCTTCCGCTGATCGTGCTGTTCCTCCTCGGCTTCATCTACATCATCAACGAAGAGATCTTCACCGGGACCATGGCCCTCACCTTGCGTCCTCCGAACGACTGACCCACCCGCCCGAACCGCGCACTAAGACCAGGCGCCCGGCCCGCCCCCCGCTTCCGGGCCGGGCGCCTTCCTTTGGTCTGCGACTCCTGTTACCCGGCTGGCAGCGGGTCCGTTTCGAGGCTCTCTTCTCCTTCGAGCAAAGCAGGAGCCCGTTCCAGGACGTCGGGGCGGATGGCGCCGAGGACGATCGCATAGATCACGCCCACGGCGATCAGGCCGAGAGTCAGCCAGGGCAGGGTGTTGAACGGGCTGGGCTGGCCGGGGCGCAGGTCGCCCCAGACCGGGATGGCGAGCACGGCGACGCCGACGATCGGGGTGACCAGCCACAGCCAGGCGTTCTTGTGGATGCCGTGGCGGCGGAACTTGACCCACTCCACGACCAGCGCCACGTTCGCGGCCAGGTACATGATGATCAGCCCGAGGATCCCGTAGGTGCCGAGGAAGCCGGACGCGGTGCCCGGGTCGGTGAAGGCCGTGGAGACGACGCCGATCAGGATGCTCGGCGCGACGAACGCGATCGCCGCGGCCGCGGGCGTGCGGAACCTGGGGGTCACCGCGGCCAGAGCGTGTGTCCACAGGCCGCCGCGGGCACCGGCGAAGATCACCCGGGATGTCTGCGTGTTCGCCGCCACGTAGGAACTGGTCACGCTGGACAGGAAGACCCAGGTGATCAGCGGGGCGACGAACGGGACGAACGCATGCGCGGCGGTGTGGAATGGGTTGGGGTCGGCGGCCAGCGCCGCGGCACGCCCGGCGCCGAACGCGGTGACCAGGGCGTACGACCCGATCACATAGATGACGCCGCTGACGACGACCGCGCCGATGACCGCGAGGGGAACGTTGCGCCGCGGGTTGCGGGTCTCCTCGGCCAGCGGCGCCGCCGCCTCGAACCCGCCGAAGGCCAGGACCGCCAGGCTGAACGCGAGCAGCACGTCCTTGGAGCCACCGGGCCACTGGAACGGCGTCGCGGACAGGCCGTTGGCCCCGCCCCTGGCCAGGATCGTCAGGCTGAGCGCGAGCAGCAGGACCACCTCGAACACGTACAGCGCCACCGTGACCCGGACGCCGAACTTCAGGCCCACGATCACCGGCGCGACCACAAGCGCGCCGTAGATGATCGTGACGATCTGGGTGATGCCCCAGATGTGCGGGTCGCCGAGCACGTTCTGCACGATGTACTGGCCGACGAAGATGTAGATGCCGCCGAACGCGATGATGTAGCCGAGGATCGTGATCACACCGATGGCGGTCGCGACCTTGGTGCCGATCGCCTTGGTGATGTAGGTGATGAACGAACCGGCGCTGGGGTAGACGCCGGCGAACTGGGCCAGGCTGCTCGCCGTGGCGCCCATCCCGACCATGGAGATCAGGAAGATCAGCGGCGCGGACGCGCCCGCCAGGGCGACCATGACGCCCGTGGTGAAGAACAGGTTGAACGCCGGTGCCACCTGTGCCAGTCCCGGCATGATCACACCGAACAGCCCGAGCTGGCCGCGCCGCAGGGCCTGGGGGGAGTTGGCCATCGCTAGCCCCTTCCGTGTCGCTTGGTGAATTCGAGGAAGGTCTGGTTGAACTCGGCCGGGTGCTCCCAGAGACAGGCATGGCCGCCCTTGGTGGTGGCCCATTCGGCACCGGGGACCAGGCCGGCGAGCTGCCGGGACAGCGAGACCGGGATGAGGATGTCCTGCTCACCGACCAGCACCAGGGCCGGGACGCTGAGCTGGCCCAGCCGCGCGGTCGTGTCGTGCTGCTGGATCACCGCAAGCTGCGCGAGGTAGGCGTGGGCCGGCTGGTCCATGTAGCGCATAGCGGTCTCGAACTCGGCGGCTTCCTCGGCACGCTCGGTGAAGAACGGGACGGTGAACGCCCACAGCGTGACGTCCCGCATGATGAACGGGACGCCGGTGACCGGCACCATCGCCTCCCACATGGCGAACATCCGGGAGCAGAACGGCCCGGGCGCCGCGTAGGTGCAGGCGAATGTGGCGGTCCGCAGGTCGCTGCCATAGGCCAGGGCGTACTCCTGGGCGATCATGCCGCCCATGGACACGCCCATCAGGTGGAAGTCGCTGATGCCGAGCGAATCCACCAGGGCCTTCGCGTCGTCGGCGAGCATCCGGCTGGAGTAGGGGCCGGCCGGCTTGGAGCTGGCCCCGATCCCCCGGTTGTCGAACCGGAGCACCCGGTAGCCGGCCCCGAGGAAGTCATCCATCTGGAAGGCCCAGGTCTCCAGGTCGTCGGCCAGGCCGTTGATCAGGACGATGGTCTCGGGGCCGTCACCCTCCAGCTTGTAGTTCACGTCTATGTCATTGACCCTGGTCATGGGCATCGCTTTCTCCTCCAGATCGGACCCGGATCCGGGCGTGCAGCTCGGAGAGCATTTCCTCGGTCAGTGAGAAGTGCCTGGCGGCCAGGCCGGCCGCCCGCTCGGGATCACCCGCGATGACCGCCTCGGCCAGTTCGGGGTGCTGGTGTACGGCCCGCCGCCGTACCTCGGGGGTGTAGGGCTCGGCGTCGAAGCCGAAGCTGACCTCCCGGCGGATCCGGGCACTCAGTTCGGCCAGCCGCTCGTTGTGCGCCGCTCGGGCGATCGCCTGGTGCAGCGCCTGGTCGGCGAGCCGCGAGGCGTCCCGGTCCGCGGCCTCGGAGTACCTGGTCACGGCCGCGCGTATGGCATGAATGTCGCTTTCCTGGCGCCGCACCGCCGCGGTCCGCGCGATGAGCTGCTCGACAAGCTGCCGGAAATCAAGCAGTTCGGTGAGCTGCGCCCAGGCCGGCACCAGGGTGCGGCGGATCATCTCGTCCGAGCCGGGGCCCTGACCGGTCCGGACGAACGTGCCGCCGCCGCGGCCGCGCCTGGCGGTCACGTAGCCGGCCGCCTGGAGGCGCTGCAGCGCCTCCCGCACCGTGGTGCGGCTGACCTCGAGCATGGCGGCGAGTTCCCGCTCGGGGGGCAGCCGCTGGCCGGGGACGAACTCGCCGAGCGCGATGGCGGTGACGAACCGTTCCGCGATGCGCTCGCCCGCGGTCTGCAGCGTGATCGGCGCAAGCAGCGTGCCAAATTGGTCACCAGCCTGACCGGGCACCCCGGCGGCCGTCATGACCGGACCCGCTGGCGGCCGTGGCTGCGCCGGGCGCCGGGCAGGCCGCCGTTGGCGAAGAATGTCGCGATGAACCTGGCCAGGGTCCGGGCGCCGCGCACGATGCTGGCCAGTTCGACCGCTTCGTCGGGGGCATGGATGTTGCGCGCCGTGGGGCCGTAGGCCAGGGCCGGCCGGCCGAACTGGTTGAGGTAGTAACGGGCGTCGGTGGTGCTCCCGAGTACCCGGTGCGCAGGCCGGTCACCGTGCGCGCTCGCGTGCGCGTCCGCGACCGCGGTCACCAGCGGGTGGTCGTGCCGGAGCAGGTAGCCCTGGGCGCGGAAGCCGGTCTGGCGCAGCACCGGCGGGTGCCCGGCGAGCCACGGGTCGGTGGCGGCGGCACGCAGCACCGCGGTGCGGACCTGGTCGAACGCCTCGTTCGCGGTCCACCGCCGCGGGTAGCCGACGCGGACCCCCACGCGGGCCCGTGCCGGGACGCTGGAGGCCCAGTCGCCGGCCAGGACCGTGCCGGCGTTGACGTTGTAGGGCCTGGCGACCGCGGCGAACGCCGGGTCGCCGGTGACCCCGGCAAGGTCTTCCTCCAGATCGGCCAGGGCCTTGAGGATGACGGGGACGCTGCGCACCGGGTTGACCGCGCGGTCCGCCGACTCGGCGTGCGCGGGAGCGCCCGGCACCTCGATCTCGGCCCACAGGATGCCCACGCCGCCGAGCAGCAGGTCAAGGCCGGTGGGTTCGAGCAGCACCACGGCGTCACCGAGCACCCCGGCGTCGCAGGCCGCCAGGGTGCCGTTGCCGGTGCACTCCTCTTCGATGACGGACAGGAAACCCAGTTCGCCGGTGAGGGCCCCGGGCATGGCGCGGCGCAGCGCGGCCACCGCCAGCAGGCCCATGGCGAAGCCGCCCTTCATGTCGCCCGCGCCGCGGCCGCGCATCCAGCCGCCGGAGGTGACCGGCCCGAACGGATCGCCTGACCACACCGCCGCCTCGGCCGGCACCACGTCGACGTGCCCGTTGAACAGCAGCGACGGCGAGGCACCGGGGTTGAGCCGGCCCAGGACGTTGTCCCGGCCGGCGTAGGAGCACTGCGGCACGCCCGCCGCAGGATGTGCCGCGGTCCGCTCCGGGACCGGCACCCGGCCCACCGCAAAGCCGAGCCTGTCCAGTTCCCCGGCCACGACGTCCTGCGCTCCCGCCTCGTTGCCCACCGTGCTGGGGACGCGGACCAGTCGCTCAAGAAAGGCGAATGCGGAGTCCGCCTCGGCCTCGATGGCGCGGTCGACCGCGTCCAGGTGCTGCGCCGTCCCGGGCATGACCCTCCCGCGCGGTCTAAAGGACCGATTTTTAGACCATTGTGCGGGTTTGTAAAGACATGGTCAAGAGGCGAGGGGCGAAGCGGAGGTGGTTCCGGGAGGCAGGACTACCGGGTGAGGCGGGGCTACCGGGTTAGGCGGGGTTGCCGGAGGCTTCGCGGCGTTCGGGCTCACGGCCGGGGGGCTGAGTGGGGCGCTGGCGCGCGGGCGCCGGGGGGATGGCGCGCTCTCGGGGATGGCCGGGGGCCAGGGTGAACCTGGTGCCGTGGTGGGCGAGCTTCAGTGGGTTGCCCTCGGCCAGCTGGTAGCGGGCGCGCTGCTGGGTAACCTCGACGCGCAGGCGGTTTCCGCGGATGAGGAGGGTGAAGGCGAGGCGGGCGAGGCCTTCGGGGAGGCGGGGGGCGAAGCGGATCACGCCGTCGTGGTGGTAACGCAGGCCTGCGAAGCCGCAGACCAGCGCGAGCCAGGAGCCCGCGAGCGAGGCGATGTGCACGCCGTCGCTGGTGTTGTGTTCCAGGTCCTTCAGGTCCATCAGTGCGGCCTCGCCCAGGTAGTCGAAGGCGAGGCTGAGGTGCCCGGTCTCGGCCGCGATGACGGCCTGCGTGCATGCCGACAGCGAGGAGTCCCGCACGGTGAGCGATTCGTAATAGGCGAAGTTCCGAGCCTTCTGCTCCGCGGTGAAATCGGTGTCGCACAGGTGCATGGCGAGCACCAGGTCGGCCTGCTTGACGACCTGCTTGCGGTACAGGTCGTAGTAGGGGTAGTGGAGCAGCAGCGGGTAGTGGTCGGGCGGGGTGCCCGCGAAGTCCCAGACCTGATGACTGGTGAACTCCTCGGCCTGCGGGTGCACTTCCAGCGCCTTGTCGAACGGGATGTGCATGGATTCGGCGGCGTCCCGCCAGCCGGCCGACTCCTCCGCGCCGATACCCAGTTCGCGGGCCCGGTCCGGGTAGCGTTCCGCGGCCGTCGCGGCTGCCAGCAGGTTCTTGCGCGCCATCAGGTTGGTGTAGACGTTGTCGTCGGCGATGGCGCTGTACTCGTCCGGGCCGGTGACCCCGTCGATGTGGAACCGGCCCGCGGCATCGTGATGGCCAAGCGACCGCCACAGCCGCGCGGTGTGGGCCAGCAGGTCCAGTCCGGTCGTTCGGGCGAACTCCGCGTCGCCGGTGGCGTCGACGTAACGGATCACCGCATCGGCGATGTCGGCGTTGATATGGAACGCGGCGGTGCCGGCCGGCCAGTACCCCGAGCACTCCTGGCCGTCGATCGTCCGCCAGGGGAAGGCCGCGCCCGCCAGGCCCAGCTGGGCCGCGCGGTCCAGGGCGGCGGGCAGCGTGTCGTGCCGCCAGCGCAGCACGCTGGCGGCCGCGTCGGGCGCGGTGAGCGTGAGTACCGGCAGGACAAAGGTTTCGGTGTCCCAGAAGGAGTGCCCGTCATACCCGGGACCGGTCAGGCCCTTGGCCGGGATCGGGCGGTTCTCCCCGCGCACGCCGGCCTGCAGTACGTGGAACAGGCCGAACCGCACGGCCTGCTGCACCTCGGCATCCCCGTCCAGTTCCACGTCGGCGCAGTCCCAGAAGTCATCGAGGAAGCGGCGCTGGTCAGCCAGCAGGCCATCCCAGCCCGTCTGCCGTGCCGCGGTCAGGGCGGCCCACACCTGATCCCGGACACCGTTCAGCGACCGCACCCCGGACCAGCCGTGGGCGACGAACTTGATCACGCTCAGCCGTTGCCCCGGTGCCACGACGGCCGCGGCGGTGACCAACGCGCCGTCGGTGAAGGACTGGGACTCCAGGCGGACGTCGGGCCCGTCGACCAGGTGGTCCATGGCGACGGCGACGCGCAGCCCGCTGCGGGCGGTCTGGTGCACAAGGACCGCGGCCTGCTCGCGCGCGGCGTGAAACTCCTGCACCAGCGGGTTGTCGATGTCCATGCCGTGCCTGGGGTCGCCGGTATCGTCCGGCAGTTGCTCGTTGGCCACCAGTTCGGACTGGATCGCGATCCGGATCGGGCCCTCCAGGGGCTCCACCTCGTACCGGACCGCCGCGATCGCCCGCTGGGTGAACGACACCAGCCGTTCGGAGGACACCCGGACGGCACCGCCGGCCGGAGAGACCCATTCCGCGCGCCGGCTGAGCACCCCGGACTTGAAGTCAAGCACCCGCTCGTGCGAGCGCAGCGTGCCGTACCTGACGTCGAACGGCTCGTCATCGACGAACAACCGGATCAGCTTGCCGTTGGTGACATTGATCACCGTCTGCCCGGACTGCGGCAGGCCGTAGGCGGCCTCCGCGGCGACCAGCGGCCAGCTCTCGTAGACGCCGTTGAGGTAGCTGCCCGGCATGCCGTGCGGTTCGCCCTCGTCAAGGTTGGCCCGCCAGCCGATGTGCCCGTTGGACAGCGCGAACACCGACTCGGTCTGCGCCAGCATGTCCAGGTCCAGCGCCTTCTCGCGCAGGGACCAAGGTTCCACGTGGAACACCGGCTGTTTGATCATGGGCGGTCCAGCAACTCGGCGAGGTCGCTCACCACTACATCCGCGCCGTGCTCGGCGAGCGCGTCCGCCTGCCCGAGCCGGTCCACCCCGACCACGAACCCGAACCGGCCGGCCCGGCCGGCCTCCACCCCGGCCAGCGCGTCCTCGAAGACCGCGGCCATCCCGGGCTCCAGTCCGAGGGCCCGGGCCCCCGCCAGGTAAGAGTCCGGGGCAGGCTTGCCCCGCAGGTGCTCCCGCTCGACGGTCAGGCCGTCGATGTGTGTCTCGAACATGTCCTCGAGCCCCGCCGCGGCGAGCACATCGCGGCAGTTGGCACTCGATGTCACGACCGCACGGCGCAGTCCGGCGTCGCGGACGGCCCGCACGTAGCGCACCGAGCCCGGATATGCCGCCACCCCGTCCTCACGGATCCGGCGCAGCAGGATCTCGTTCTTGCGGTTGGACAGGCCCTCGACGGTCTCCGCGTCCGGCGGGTCGCCCGGGCTGCCCTCGGGCAGTTCGATACCACGCGACTGCAGGAAGGAGCGGGTCCCGTCGGCCCGTGGTTTCCCGTCGACGAAGTTCTCGTAGTCCGCGACGCGGTCAAACGGCACGAAGGGCTCGCCCGTCCGCCGAGAACGTTCGCGCAGGTAGCCGTCGAACATCTCCTGCCACGCGGCGTCGTGCACCTGTGCGGTCTTGGTGAGCACGCCGTCCAGGTCGAACAGGCAGCCGCGAATGCCGTCAGGGAGCCCCAGCACGTGATCCAGCCTAACCAGGCCGGGCCACGCCAGCACCCGGCCGGCCCGTGTTTACCACCCGTAGATCCGGACCGGCAGTTCGCGCATGGGCAACTGGTCCGGGCCGGGATAGGTGACCACCAGCACGATGTCATCGGGATCCCGGCCCTCGACCACCGTCCGCCCACCGTTTTTGCGGGTGCCACGATGGGCCCTGCGATCTATGAGGGCGCGCTCACACCTGGCCAGGTCCTCCTCTCCGGCGGCGATCCAGACGGCGTACTGGACGCCCACGGACCCCAGCGGATGTGGCGCGGTCTGGCCCATGGCACGCAGGATCAGCCCCGCGCCCGCGGGACTGGTGAGCAGCGCAGCCGTCGGGCTGCGGTCGGCAGCCTCCAGCGCCAGGACGTCGGCATAGAACTCCACCGACCTGTCCAGATCGTGCACGAACATGATCACAGAGCCGAGCCGGGCTCCCTGTGCCATCTGCCGGTCCTCCCATTCCGCGGACCCCGCCGGGCGAAGCCTGTCAGCACCAGGGCATGCCCCGCAGATCATTCAGCCTGGCATAGATCTACGGGACACGCCCTAGTCTGGCCCGCCGGCCCACCCGGGGGCGACCGCACCTGCTCACGCCGGCGTCGGGCGTGGCCAGCGGCGGCCGGGGCGGGCGTACCGTACCCTGATGCCGCTACCAACGGCTCCGGCCAGGGCGGAGGAAGCCGGCCGATGACGGCGGAAGACGCCGGACGGCCGCCAGAGGTCATCCGGCGGCGCGAAGTGCGGCACACCAGCGCCAGGTCCCTGCTCATGACCGTGCTCGGGGAGTTCGTGCTGCCGGCCGGCCGGCCCGTCTGGACGTGGATGCTGGTCGACACGCTGGCCGGGTTCGGGGTAACGGAGAAGTCGGCCCGCCAGGCCCTCGCCCGGACCGCCGCCGAAGGGCTGCTGGTGTCGGAACGGGTGGGCCGGCGGACGCGCTGGGAACTGACGCCCGCGGCGCGCCGGCTGCTCAGTGAGGGTGCCAGGCGGATCTACGAGTTCGGCCGCGGCGAGCGCCCCTGGGATGGCCGCTGGCTGCTGCTCCTCGTTTCGGTACCGGAGTCCAAGCGGGACCTGCGGCACCGGCTCAGGACCCGGCTGAGCTGGGCGGGATTCGGATCCCCCGAGGCTGGCGTGTGGATCTCACCGCATCTCGGCCGGGAGGACGAGGCGCTGGATGTCGTCAAGGAACTTGGTCTCGCCGCGTCCGCGATGTCGTTCACCGCGGCCTTCGGCCGCATCGGCGGCCAGGACGAGATGGTAAGCCGGGCGTGGGACCTGACCGGGCTGGAAGAGCGTTACGAGGCGTTCCTTGCCGACTTCGGCACGCTGGAACCGGCAGGCCGGGCCGAGGCCCTGCACGCCCAGACCAGGCTCGTGCACGAATGGCGCCGCTTCCCGTTCCTCGACCCCCTGCTCCCCCGTGCCCTGCTGCCGGCCAACTGGAGCGGGGCCACCGCGGCCGAGTTGTTCCACCGCAGGCACGACGAGTGGGGTCCGGCGGCAGGCCAGTACTGGGATGAGATGAGCTCAGGCCGCGGCTGATCCGGCTGTGGCGGTCGGGGTGATGCACGTCCCGGGGCTAGGCGGCGGCGCGGTCTGGGGTGTGCGCGGGGGTGCGGTCCGGGGTGCGGGCAGCGCGGCGGGTGAGGGCCCCGGCGAAGGCGGTGCGGGTGCGGAGGTAGGCGCGGGCCTCGGAGTGGTCGGGGGCCGCCGGCGGGCGCTTGAGGGTCCACCACAGCGGGACCGCGATGAACGCGATGAGGAAGGGCAGGGTCAGCAGGATATTGGCCCAGAGTATGGCGGTCATGGTGTGTGCTCCTCGGATCTTCTCCGGCAGGCGGTCTGCCGGGGTTCGGACACACCTGAGGTAACCAAGCGCGGTTCTGCTGGCCATTGGCAGAGCTTCTGCGATTCCTCTGAACGTCAGACCAGGGAGTCTTCGGGTGCCCGGGGCCGGGGCGTTTGACGGGAGTCGCGGGCGCGGTCTAACGTTAACATTTGTTTTTCTTAGAAGCGGACCTCGCCCTCCCGGGCGTGGCGGCCGGTACCGGTAGCCCGCGGGGCGCACAAGCCAGGTAGGAGCCGATGACTGCCGAGAACGTGGTGCCGCTGCGTACCGCTCCCCGCATCGATCGCCCACGGGCAGAACGCGCCGTGGCCGAACTACTCGCCGCCCTGGGATACCCGGTCGAGGGTGAGCACCGGGCGATGACCCCGCAACGCGTCGCGAGCGCGTTCGCCGAGATGCTCACGCCGTCGGCGTTCCTGCCCACCACCTTCGGCAACGACGAGGGCTACGACGAACTCGTGGTGGCCAGGGAGGTGCCGTTCCGCTCGCTGTGTGAGCACCACCTGCTGCCGTTCTACGGCTACGCGCACGTGGGCTACCTGCCCGGGAGCCGGATCGTGGGCCTGTCCAAGCTGGCCCGGGTGGTGGAGCACTTCGCCGCCGGGCTGCAGGTGCAGGAACGGCTCACCCAGCAGGTCGCGGACTGGCTGGCGGGCCACCTCGGTGCACGCGGCGTGGGCGTGGTGCTCGAGGCTGAGCACCTGTGCATGACCCTGCGTGGCGTCCGGGCCCGCGGGTCCCGCACGGTGACCAGCGCGCTGCGCGGGGAGTTGCGCACCGATGCCAGGTCGCGTGGCGAATTTCTGGCCCTCACCAGGCACGCACAGTGCTAGCCCCGGCCCCGCCACCCCGCCCAAGTGGCGCGCTCGCTCCTACGATGAATGGCATGCCCGCCGGCCGGAACGAGCCGGGCCCGTCGCCCGGTGGCCTCGACGCGCTCGCC
>Ga0070710_10000576_pt1 | contig 17406 bp, 16 predicted proteins | sample LARL52metaG_FD_65454 | JGI IMG/M metagenome (GOLD analysis project Ga0070710, IMG submission 65454) | Corn, switchgrass and miscanthus rhizosphere microbial communities from Kellogg Biological Station, Michigan, USA - LAR L5-2 metaG | ecosystem: Host-associated > Plants > Roots > Rhizosphere ... | reverse complement strand
GGGCACGGTCACGGGTACAGCCGGGCCAGCCTCATCGGCATGGGCGCGGCCAACGGACTGGTCCCGTCGCCCTCCGCGCTCGTCGTCCTCCTCGGCGCGATGGCCCTGGGCCGCACGTGGTTCGGCGTCCTGCTGGTCCTCGGTTACGGAATCGGCATGGCCGGCACGCTCACCGCAGTCGGACTGCTGCTGGTGAAAGCCCGTGAGCGCGTCGAGAAATTCCTGGACGGACGTGCCACCCGCACGCTCTCGCATTACGCACCTGTCGTCACGGCCGCCATGGTGATCGTGGTGGGCGCGTGGCTCACATTGCAGGCCGTCTGAATTACACCAATGTAAGAAGGGCCCGGATTCGGTCTGAATCCGGGCCCTTCCCGTCGTTCCGGTCCTACTGTCCCTGCAGGTTCGCCACCACGAACGCCTTGCCCTCCGCGTTCTCGACGGCGACCGACTTCACCTGGTCCGGTGGGACGCTGACCACGCCCCGCACCTTGGCTCCCTCGACCCTGCCCTTCTCGGTCGAGGTCCACGCGAAGGCCTCGGTCTTGCTGCCGTCCTGCTTGACCACGACCAGCTTGCACTTCTGCGCGGCGGGCAGACCGTTGATGTCGGCCGTGACCTGGTAGCGGTCCTGCGACGACGGCACGATCTCCGCCACCATCCTGATCCCGCCCGCCGTGGCCTCACCCGTGCGGGACGAAGCCACGCTGGTTCCAGGTCCCTGGTTCTGCATGAACACGGCAGCGCCCCCGAACGCGACCACCGCGGCGACAGCCGCGGCGGCGAGGTAGCCCGGCCAGCGGCGGGGCTTGGCGTGCTGCGGTTCGGGGAAGTCCTCCACCGCCTGCGGACTGGCTCTCGGGCGCTGGTCGACCACCCGCGGCTGCGGGATGACCGACTCCTGCCTGATCTGCCGCAGCGTGCGCTGCAGCAGCAGGTCCGAAGGCTTGGGCAGGTCGGCTTCGAGCTCGTGCAGGAACACCTCTCGGGGCACCTCGTCGAGCACCGTGCGGATCCGATGGAAGTCGGCGACCTGCGCACGGCAGGGCGGACAGCCCCTCAGGTGCTGCTCCACGCCATGACTCTCGTGCGCGTCCAGAACGCCGAGCGCGTAGCAGCCAAGGGTGACCGCGTCGTGCGCGCCAGCTGTCATACGACCTCCTCGTCGTCCCGATTCGACCCCCGCGGCGAAACGGTGTCACAAGGGAAAACGCGGAGATAGGAGTGGTCGGTTCAGCTCGCGAACGAGTTCATTCTGATTGCTCATAACAATGGCATTACGTAACCGCCCAACTACCGTTGAGGGGCGGCCTGAGCTGCGCTTTTCACTCGATCGGAGGACTCAAGGTGTCTTGAATGGCTACAGGCACGTCTCTCGACGAACCAGCGGCCGGTCCTCGGCTTCGATGAACACCGCGAGGCCGTCGAGCACCCTCGCGAGACCGAACTCGAACTCGTCCAGCGGCCGCTCGTACCCGCCCGTGTTCCAGATGCGCGCCATCATGGGCACCCGTTCCGGCGTGAAGTGCTCCCAGAGCCCGTCCAGGTCGCTCCACCAGTCCTCCTCGCTCACCCCGGTCTCCCGTTCGGCGAGCACCCGGTCGGCCATCGTCCTGCCGACACCGGCGACGAACTGGCTGACGGTCGTGACGACCGCGACGATCTCCTCCGGCTCGAGCCCGAGCTCCGCCACCACCGCGAACGCCGCGTCCAGGCGGGTCGTCGCGTTCGGGCCGGGCATCCGCCGCGCGTTGGTGAGCTGCAGCAACCACGGGTGGGCGCGGAACATCGACCACATCTGCCGCGCGTAGAACTCCAGGCCCTCGCGCCACGGGCCGGCCGGTGTGCGCTCGGTCTCGCCCCACACGGCGTCGACCATGAGGTCCAGCAGCTCGGACTTGCCGGGGACGTGCCGGTACAGCGACATGGTGGTGAAGCCCAGGGTGTCGGCGACCCGGCGCATGGTCAGCGCCTCGACGCCCTCGCCGTCGGCGACCTTGATCGCCGCCTCGACCACCCGCGCCTTGCTGAGCGCGGCCTTCGGTCCCCTCGTCGGTTCGGCAGGCGTCTCCCACAACAGGCGCACGCTGCGGTTCCGGTCGTCCCGCTTCACCCAGCCCCCTCTTCACAAACTCCTTGCCTGTGAATCGTAGAACCGTGTACAACGTACGCTCTGCTTACTTTGTACACAGATACGCCACGGGGGTGAAGGCGTGGGACACGCGGTGCTCGCGGAAGGCCTGCGGAAGACCTTCGCCGGGAAACCGGCGCTGGACGGGTTCGACCTGGCCGTACCGGCCGGAACGGTGTGCGGGCTGCTCGGCCCGAACGGCGCGGGCAAGACCACGGCCGTGCGGATCCTGGCCACGTTGCTGCGCCTGGACGGCGGCCGCGCCGAGGTGGCGGGGTTCGACGTGGCGCGTGAGGCGCCGAAGGTGCGCGGGCAGGTGGCGCTGAACGGTCAGCAGTCCACGGTCGACGACGTGCTGACCGGCAGGGAGAACCTGGTGATGTGGGGACGGCTCTACCACCTGTCCCGGCGCCAGGCCGCGGCCAGGGCCGACGAGCTGCTGGAGCAGTTCGGGCTCACCGACGCGGCGGACCGGCGCGTCAAGCACTACTCGGGCGGTATGCGGCGGCGCCTGGACCTGGCGTCGAGCTTCATCACGCGCCCGTCGGTGCTGTTCCTGGACGAACCGACGACCGGCCTCGACCCGCGCAACCGCGGCGAGGTCTGGCGCGAGGTGAAGAGGGTCGTCGCGGAGGGCACGACGGTACTGCTCACCACCCAGTACCTCGACGAGGCCGACCAGCTGGCGGACCGGATCGTCGTGCTGGACAGCGGACGAGTGGCCGCGCAGGGCACGCCGGACGAGCTCAAGTCCAAGCTCGGCGGTGACCGGATCGAGGTCGTGGTGCGCACGTCCGAGGAGCTGCCGGTCGTCCGGGACGTGCTCGGGCCGGGCGCCGAGGTGGACTCGGACGGGTTCCGGGTGAGCGCGGCCGTGGCCGACCGGGTGGCCGCTCTGACGCGGGTGACGTCGGCGTTGGCGGCGTGCGGCGTGGAAGCGGAGGACATCGCGTTGCGGCGGCCGACGCTGGACGAGGTCTTCCTGGCGATCACGGGTCACAAGGCGGGAGTGCGGGCATGAGGTACGCGGTGATCGACTCGTGGGTGGTCGCCAGGCGCGACCTGATCCACTGGCTGCGCGAACCGGTCAGGGTGTTCGCGAACCTGGCCTACCCGATCATCTCGGTGCTGATCTTCGGGCTGGTGTTCGGCAGCGCGATGAACGTCTTCGGCGGCGGCGACTACATCGAGTTCCTGCTGCCGGGCATGTTCGGCCAGACCATCGCGTTCGGCGTCGGCAGCACGCTGCTGATGGTGTCGATGGACGCCGAACGCGGCGTGACGGACCGGTTCCGCGCCTCACCGATGTCGCAGACCGGGGTGGTGGCCGGGCGCAGCATCGCCGACCTGGTCAACTCGTCGCTGGAACTGCTGGTGCTGGCGTTGTGCGGGCTGGCGATCGGCTGGTCGTGGCACGGCGGCCTGCCCAACGCGCTGCTGGCGTTCGCGTTGTTCCTGTGGCTGCGGTTCGCGCTGGTGTGGGTCGGCATCTACCTGGGCCTGCTGGTCAAACCGGCGGCCGCGCAGGCGTCGTGGATGTTCCTGTTCCCGTTGACGATGTTCGCGAACACGTTCGTCTCACCGGAGCTGATGCCGGGCTGGCTGCGCGCGGTGTCCGAGTGGAACCCGCTCTCGTCCACGGTGGCGGCGGCGCGGGAGCTGTTCGGCAACCCCGGTGTCGGCGGCGACTCGTGGGCGGCACAGCACTCGCTGCTACTGGCCGTGCTGTGGCCCGCGGTGTTCGTCGCGGTGTTCTGGCCGTTGTCGGTGCTGCGGTACCGCGACCTCAGCAGCTAGGTAGTCGGTCCGGAACTGGTCGGCGAGCCAGCCCGCGAGCAGCTTGCGCCAGTTCCGGACCCGGTCGAGCAGTTCCGGTTTGAGGGTCCGGTCGTCCTCCCACTCTTGCCAGTCCCCGCTCGCGAGCCAGCCGATGCAGCCGGCGATGCGGTGGGTGCGCAACAGGTTCAGGTCCGGCGTCGAGCCGTAGCCGTCCCAGAACGCCTGGGGCAGTGCGGTTCCGTGCAGGTAGAGGTGCTCCTCGAACGCCGCCAGCTCGTCGAGCGGGTTGCCCTGGCCGGGGTTGTCCCAGTCGATCAGCGTGGCCCGGCCGTCGCCGACGATGATGTTGTAGAGGTTCACGTCGTTGTGCAGCAGGCCGACGCGGTGGATCCGGTGGAACGCCCTGCCGATGCTGCGCCAGACCTCGTCGGGCACCGGCAGCGCGTCCGCCAGCGTCTCGCCCTCGACGTACTCGACGAGCACGTCACCGCGGCCGTTGTGCGCCAGCACCTCCGGGGCGCCGGGCACCACGAACTTCGGCAGGTCGCGCGCCACCTTCGGTTGCCGCAGCACGGCTTTGCGCCCGTCGGCCAGCGTCACGAGGTGCAGGACGTTGGTGAGCCCGTCTCCTTCCAGGGGTTCGATGCGGACGGCGGTCTCCAGCAGCCGGAACAACACCCACCTCCAGCGGCAACGGTAGCCAACGGCTACCAGAGATCGCAGTGGTAGCCGACTTCCGCGACCTCCCGGGTGGCGAAGACCCGGACGTCCCGCCGTGCCCAGCCGGGGCGCCCGGTCTGCGCGAACCGGGTCCACACCCGCACCATCTCGCCGGAGAGCCGCTGCTGGTCGCCGTGCAGCTCGACGCCGGCGTACCGGGTGAGGAACGGCAGCTCCGAGCCGTGGTAGGCGCCGTACGGGAACTCGGGCAGGCCGGGGAAGATCATCGGTGGTTCCGGTTCGGCGAACTCGTAGCCGTACGCGTTCGTCTGGCTCCTCAGCTCTTCCGTCGTGCACGCGGACGTCATGGCGGTGAGCGCGGCCGACAGCGGGATGCGCTCGTCACCACCTCGCGGCGGGTAGGCGGCGAGGATCCGCTGTGCCTGGGCGGCGCCGAAACCCTGAGTGAGGGCCTGCTCGTACCCGGTGGCGTCCAGCTTCGGATAGGCCATCGCCACGAACACCGTCAACTCGTCCCGCGCGGTTCCGGCCAGCACGGGGATCTTGTGGAAGTGCCCCTGCCGCAGTGCCGTGACCGGGTTCTCCGGCAGGGCTTCCGTGCCGTACGCGGGCTTCGAGAACAGCGGCGTCAGCTTCTTGACCTCCGCGACCGGCAGCCGGCGGAGACAGGCGATGTCCGTGCAGCCGTGCGGCGCCCGCGCACCGGCCCGTTCGACGTCCTCGCGCGCGGCCCAGGGGCGCTGGACCTGGTGCTCACCGGCCGGGAGAGCGAGCTGGCAGGGTCCGCTCTGGATGATCGCGCGCTGGAACAGGCCTTCCGTTCGCGGTGAGGTGAGCTGCGCGCACGTCGACAGGCCGCCCGCCGACGCGCCGAACAGCGTGACGTTGTGCGGGTCTCCGCCGAACGCCCTGATGTTGCCGCGCACCCATTCGAGCGCCTTCTGCTGGTCCCGCAACCCGAAGGCGCCGGAGCCCGCCAGGCCGGGGAACCCGAAGTAGCCGAACGCGCCGAGCCGGTAGTTGCTCGTGACGACGACGGAACCGTTGCGCGCCAACTGGTCCATGCCGTAGTCGGACCCGGCGCCGCTGGTGAAGCCGCCTCCGTGGAGCCAGACGAGGACCGGCCGGTTCGCGGCGTGCAGCGGTGTGGTGACGTTGAGGTACAGGCAGTCTTCCGCGTCACTGGCCGGACTGCCGTCCTGCGCGCACCGCGGACCGGGCTTGTCGGCCTTGAGGACGCCGTGCCACGGCCTGACGGGCTGCGGGTCGCGCCAGCGGTTCTCCCCCGTCGGCGGCGCGGCGAACGGGATGCCCCGGAAGGTGCGCTGGGCGTCGGTGATGGTTCCCGACACGAATCCGGTGTCGGTGCGGACGGTCGTTCCGGCGGCTTCCGCGGCGGGAACTGCGGTTGCGGCCATGAGGACGGCCGCGATCAGGGTTGTGGTTGAACGCATGTCGACGGTCAACCTAGCGAGCCCGCGCAACCCCTTTTCCGGAACGTGTGGACGCTGAAGCCCCTCACCGACGCCAAATCACCAGCGCCACCACCAGAATCAGCACGCCGACCGCGAGCGCCGCACCCACCACCCACAGCCCGTAGATCGCGAACGCCACGAACTCCGACCCGATCGCGGCGACAGAGGTGACGGTGGCACGGGCCTCCGACTCGATCCGGTGCTGCAGCTCGGTCTCCACCTGCACCAGCACGAACCGGTACAGCCCGTAGAACAGTCCCAGCAGGACGATCGCCGCCGGGACCGCCAGCACCGCCGCCGCGATCAGCACCAGCCCCGAGGCGAACAGGACCCAGCCGCGGAACGGCAACCGGCCTCCCAGCGCGGCACCGGCCGCACCCAGCAGCGGCACGCCGGTCGTCGCGAGCGGCACCCAGACCGTCGGCACGTGCCAGTCCTGGACCAGCAGCGCGAAGTACTCCTCGAACGCGTCGATCGCGTACACCAGCGCCACGGCGAGCACGGCACGTTTGATCGGCACGGCCTCGCGCAGACCGGTCCGCAGCGTGTCGAGGTAGCCGGCGTGGTCCTCGGACGAGCCCCGCGGCGGCTCCGGGAACCGCAGCGCGATCACCGAGGACGCCAGGCACATCGCGACGGACACCCAGCCGGCGAGGGCGTAGCCGCCGACCGAGAACAGGAAGGTGGCCAGCACCGCGACCGGAACCTGGGCGATCAGCGTGATGGTGTCGACACGGGCGTTGAGCCGGCCGTACAGCCCGGCATCTCCGTTGGCCGCCAGCCCGTCGTAGAGCAGGGCCTCGAACGCGCCCGAGGTCAGCGTTCCGCCGAGACCCCACAGCACGAAACCGGCCGCGAAGCCCCAGAAGTACGGGAACGACATCCAGGCGGCATAGGCGAAGGCGTGCAGCAGTCCGGACGCGACCAGGCAGCTCCGCCGCGAGAACCGGTCGGCGATCGCACCGGACGGCACCTCGAACACGACCGCGGTCAGCGACCAGATCGCGAGCAGCACCGAGATGGACGCGTCCGACAGCCCGCTGTCGGCGAAGAGCAACGCGTACAGCGCGTAGATCGGGATGAGGTGCGAGCACCACGCCCACGCCGTCGCGGTTCGGGAAAGATCAGTTGAAGATCAATGTCGTCGGCGCATGGCACAAGGTTAAGCCGCCAGCGCCACCGATTAAATGGCGCTGACGGCCCGTGGTCGATCAGAAACCGGCGGTGATGCGGGTGAACGCGAGGTCGGCCTGCGCGATGCCCGAGCAGTTCGACGCCACCTGGCCGTCGCAGCCGCCGCGGTCGCGGTTCACCGACCAGAACGCGAGCCGGCCGAGCCCGTTGGACTTCGCCCAGTCGCGGATGGCCGTCCAGGTCGCGGTCGTGGTCGTCTCGCGCTGGTCGGACAGGCCGTTCATGCCGGAGATGCCGACGTGCTTGAACGCCTCGGCGTCACTCCATCCGAAGGTCGACTTCAGCTTGTCCTTCAGCCCGGTGGCCGCGCCGATCGTGTCGGTCTGGATGTTCGAACTGCCGAAGTCGAACGGCATGATCGTGAAGATGTCGATGTTCGCGCCCAGCGCCCGGGACTGGTCGATCAGGCGAGCGCCGTAGTAGTTCGGTCCGGTGGTACCGGTGCCGAACGTGACGATCGTCTGCAGGCCGGGGTTGTTCTGCTTGACGATCTTCAGCGCGGTGATGATCCGGTCCTGGACGGTCGTGTTCTCGAACTCGTCGGAGTTCTCGATGTCGATGTCGATCGCCTTCAACCCGTAGGCGTTGATCACCTGCTGGTAGGCACCGGCCAGCGCCTCGGGCGTCGAGCAGGTCGGGCCCAGCTTGTTGCCGCTCCAGCCACCGAACGACGGCACGACGTCACCACCGGCACCCCGGATCGCGTTGATCGTCTGCTGGTCCGCACCACCGGTCAGCGGCCGGGTGCCGTCCCACGCGGGCGAGCAGCCGCCGCCGGACAGGACGAACGCGAGGGTGAACCACTTGACGCCGGTCGAGCTCATGACCTGCGTCGCGTTCTGCGGGTCGCCCCAGCCCAGGTACAGGTAGGGCGCGCCGCGGCCGGTGCCGGGCAACGGCGGGTTCGAGGTGGTGGTCGTCGTCGTGGTGGTCGTGGTCGTCGGTGGCTGCCCGCCGTCGCACGATCCGCCATTGATCCTGCAGTTGGTCGGGCTGCCACCGGAACCGCGCACGGTGAAGCCGAAGCTCGCCGTTCCGCCGACCGGCACGCTGCCGTTCCAGGTGCTCTTCACCGTGATGTCCTGGCCGCTCGCGGTGTACGCACCGTCCCAGAGCGACGCGATCGCCTGCCCGCCGGGCAGCGTGAACTCGACGGTCCACGAGGTGAGCGCGGACCCGCCGCTGTTGGAGATCGTGTACTTCGCCTCGTACCCGGTGCCCCAGTCCGATGTCTTCGTGAACGCCGCCGTCACGCCCGTCGCGCCGCTCGCGGGAGCGGCCAGAACGCCACCGACCACGGCCGTTATCGCCAGACCGATGGTCAGGAACTGCCAGCGAAACCTCTTCATGGTGCTCCTTCACGTGCAGGGGGAACGTGATGCGGAGCACGTTAACTGGTCTAAACCACTGGTTCAAGGGTGTGAACGACCGGGACTGGGAACTTTCCTGTGGAATCGTTCTCATGCGGCGGTACGGCTGAGCTGGTCCGCCCGCTCCGCCGCCCGTTCGTCCAGCAGCTGCAGCAACGCGTACGTGGTCTGCCGCTGCTCCTCGACCAGCTTGGTCAGCCACGACCCGAAGTACAGGAACCCGCCGACCCCGATCAGCCCCACCCCGAGCATCCCGCCCGAGACCACGTACGGGACCTGCTCCCACACGTAGCCGGTGTGCGCGACGCCCCACCAGGCGAAGAGGATCGCCGCGATGCCCGCGGTCATGAGCAACGTGCCGACGAGTCCGAGTCCGCTGCGCATCCGTGCGCGGCGCCGGTCCTGGATGGTCATGGGTTCACCCGTTGCGCAGGTCGGGGACACCGGTCGGGTGTCCGGACGGACAGGGCGCGCCGCCGAGCAGGAACGTGCCGAACGAGCGCAGGCCGAACGCGGACGCCGCCGCCACGCCGAGACCGGCGAGGACCACCAGGGCGGGCACGCCGGGGAAGTCGAGCAACGAGCGGGGTTTCGCGCGCACGGACGCCACCGGGGTCACGGCCTTGGGCGGCGCGATGCCCGCCACCGGTGGCGTGCCGGGCAGTGGGGCCTGGACACCACCGGCCGGAGGCGGCGGCACGAGCGGTGTCTGCGGCGCGGGAGCGTCGGGCGGGGTCAGAGGTGCTGCGGCGGAAGCGTTTGCGACCGCCTCGGTGTCGCCGACGATCACCACCATCTTGCGCAGCGGGTTGAGCAGCGGCACGAGTTCCTTGGGCAGCAACGGTGCCACCACGCCGTCCAGGATGCCGCCGAGGCCGAGCTTCGTGCGCAGCGCCAGCACGTCGACGGTCAGCGTGAGGCCGCGGCCGGCCGACGTCACGCCCGTGCCCTCGGTCTTCGTGGCGGAGGTGGGCCAGGTCAGCGTGATGCCCAGTGGTTCCAACGCCTTCAGCAGGCCGTCCGGTGGCGCGGCCGGTGCCTTGACCGGGAACTTCTGGCCCAGCACGGTGAACTCGGCGACCGAGAACGTGCTGCTGCCGGTGCCCTTGCCGCCGTCGCTCACCGCGACGGACTCGAACCTCACCCCGGACAGCACGACCAGACCGGCCAGCAGCGAGATCGTCTGGGCGGAGGTCACGGCGGTGGAGCGGGCCTCGGTGGCCGACACGGTGCTGTTGCTGGTCGACGACAGGCCGTCCGCCGTGAGCAGGAACGGGACTTCCTGGCGGGCGCCCGCGTAGGACTCGGCCTTCGAGGCACCCGCGGTGGCGCGCATGCCGGACTTCGACTCCTCCGCCGGGCCGCCGGGGTGCGCGGCGTTGGCCTGCACCGGGTACGCGAAGCCGAGCAGCTGCGGCAGACCGGTGCCGACGGCGGCACCCGGCCACACCGAGCTCGCGAGCGATCGGCCGATCGGGCCGGAGCCCAGCTCGGTCTGCGTGTAGGACAGGTGCACCTCGCCCTGGGGTTCCGCGGGCACCGGGATCAGGTCGGTGTGCAGCAGCACGGACACGGGCGCGGCGTGCGCGGAGAGCGTGAAGCCGCCGATCTCGGCCGCCCGCGCGGGTGCCGGGGACAGCAGGACCAGCAGCACGACGAGCGCGTACCTCATGTCGTCCCTCCGAAGTAGACAGACGCCAGGTCGTCCTCGGCGGCGATCTCGCCGTGCGCCATCACGACGACCTGGTCCGCGACGGCCGACGCGGTCTCGGCGAACTGCTCGACGATCAGCATCGTGACGCCGCCCGCGGCCAGCTCCTGCACCACCTCGTACAGCTCGGCGACGATCACCGGCGCGAGGCCCATCGACAGCTCGTCGATCACGATCACCGCCGGGTCGCTGATCAGCGCGCGGGAGAACGCGAGCATCTGCTGCTCACCGCCGGACATCGAGCCCGCGAGCTGCCGGTGCCGCACCTTCAGCTTCGGGAACCGCTCGTAGACCACCGCCGGATCACCGCGCATCAGCCGCAGGTTCTCGGCGACGGTGAGGTTCGGGAAGATCGCGCGGCCTTCCGGGATCGTGCACAGGCCCGCGCGCGCCAGCTCGTCGGGGGCGGCGTCGTTGACGTGCACTCCGCCGAGGTGCACGTGCCCGGACGTGGCGCGCAGCTGTCCACTCAGGACCTTCACGAGCGTCGACTTGCCCGCGCCGTTCGGGCCGAGCAACGCGGTGACCGTGCCGCGCGGCACGGAGAGCGAGACGCCGCGCAGCACCTCGATCCGGCCGTACCCGGCGTGCACGTCCATGAGGTCGATCATCCGAGATACGCCTCCCGGACACCCGCGTGCTCACGGATCTCGGCCGGCGTGCCGGACGTCAGCAGGCTGCCGAGGTTCAGCACGTGCACGACGTCGCAGTAGCCCATCACGAGGTCCATGTCGTGCTCGACCAGCACCACCGAGCGCCCCTCCCCCACGAGTTCCCGCAGCAGCGCGCCGAACGCGTCGGTCTCGGCGCGGTCCAGGCCCGACGACGGCTCGTCGAGCAGCAGCAGGGACGGATCGGTGGCGAGGGCGCGGGCCAGTTCCAGCAGCCGCGCGGCACCGGTCGGCACCGTGTCGGCCTGGTTGGCCGCGAACTCCGCGATGCCCACCCGTGCCAGCAACCCTGAGGCCAGCCGAGCGGGACGGCGCCGGCTTTCCAGCGCCACCACGACGTTCTCCCACACCGTGAGCGACCCGAACACCTCCAGCCGCTGGAACGTCCGCGCCACGCCCAGCCTGGACCGCTGGTGCGGCCCCTTCGCGGTGATGTCGGCGTCGTCGAGCAGCACCCGGCCCGCCGACGGCCTGCGCAGGCCGCTGATCACGTCGAACAACGTCGTCTTGCCCGCGCCGTTCGGCCCGATCAGCCCGGTCACGCCCGGTGAGACCGTCAGCGAGACGTCGTCGACCGCCGTCACCTCGCCGAACCGGACCGTCACGCCCTCCACCCGCAGCGTGCTCATGCGCGCCGCCAGGACCACGCCCGGAAGAACCAGCTGACCAGCCCGTTGGGGTCACGCGCGAGCCCGGCCGCCGCGACGCCGAGCAGCACGACCGCCGCACCCGCGAACGCCGGGAACCCGCTCTGCAGCACCGGGAGCAGCATCAGCAGCAGCCCGCCGAGCGCCGCGCCGGACACCGACGTCACGCCCGCGATCACCGCGAACAGCAGCAACGGCAGGTTGTTGAACAGCTGGAAGTCGCTCGCCGCAACGGTTTCCCGCAGCTGGGCGAACAACCCGCCGGCGAGCCCGGCGATCGCCGCCGACAGCGCGAACACGCCGACCCGGATCCACCGCACGTTCACGCCGAGCGTCGCGCACGCCGCCGAGCTGTCCTTGACCGCGATCATCCGGCGCCCGAGCCGCCCGCGCCTGATGGCCAGCACCCCGGCCCCGACCAGCGCGAACACCCCCGCGGCCAGGAGCAGCTGGGCCGTCGGGGACGACACCGCCGGCGGCACCTGGAGACTGCCGCGCACGCCGAGCGCGATCGGCGACTGCAGCACGAGCTTGTCCATCAGCTGCGCGAACCCGAGCGTGGCCAGCGCCAGGTACAGCCCGCTCACCCGCAACACTGTCAACGCGATCAGCGCACCGACCACCGCCGCCACCAGCGCCCCGGCCAGCAACGTCACCGGCGACGAGGAACCCAGCCGCGCCACCGTCACCGCGCCCACGCCGACGAACGTGAACTGCCCCAGCGACACCACCCCGCCGTACCCGGTGAGCAGCACCATCGACAGCAGCACGATCCCGAACACCAGCGCCAGCGCGAGCTGCCCGGCCACCACCGAGTCCACCAGCAACGCCAGCACGACCACCACGCCCAGGAACAGTCCCGCGCCCACCCCGGTCGTCACCGCGTTCGGCACGGCCACCCCGCGCGATCCCCGCACGCCGCCGATCCGGAGCGGTGACTGCGGCATCGCGAGCAGCACGACGAACAGCAGCAGCGCCGGAATCGCCGCCCGGAACGCGATCCAGAACGGCGAGGACGGCAGGTACGCCACCGCGTACGACTGCACCAGCCCGAGCCCCAGAGCACCGGCGAACGTCCACGGCAGACTGCGCAACCGCCCGACCAGCGCGGCGGTGTAGGCGGTGATCACGAGCAACGTCATCGTCACGTAGTCGAGCTGCACCACCGGCGTCAGCAGAATGCCGCCCAGCGCCGCCAGCGCCGACCCGATCGCCCAGCTCAGCGCCGACAACCGGTGCGGCCGCGTGCCGTACAGCGCGGCCAGCTCCGGCGCGTCCACGCACGCTCGCATCGCGAGGCCCGTCCGCGTCCGGTTCAGCAGCAGGTAGAGCCCGCCCGCGACGAGCACCGCGCACGCCAGCGTCACCAGGTCGTGGCCGCTGACGAACGACTGTCCGATGTGGACGCCGTACTGGTCGAGGAACGGCCGCACGGGCCGGGCCTGCGGCGGCCAGATCGCCTGGGCGGCACCGATCAGCCCGACCAGCACCCCGACCCCGGCGACGAGCGTGATGCCGACCGGCGCGCCCGCGAGCCTGCGCATCACGAACCGCTCGATCAGCAGCCCGAAGAGCGGAGCGCACCCGCCGACCACGATCAGCAGCGCGAGCCACTGCGGCAGGCCGCGGTTCTCGGCGAGCTCCCAGTAGAGGAAGGCCATCACCATGCCGATCGCGCCGTGGCCGACGTTGAACACCTTGGAGGTGCTGTAGGTCAGCACGAGGCCGCCGGCGACCACGGCGTATGCGCCGCCGGTGACCAGACCGAAGATGGTGTAGGCGAGCAGCGCGGTCATCCGCCCACCCCCGTGTCGATCAACGACCCGCACGAGTACCCCGAAGCGGGCGCCAGGCGACTCCACGCCCCGCCCTTGAGCCGCACCAGCGTCATGCAGGCCGAGGTCCGCTTCCCGCCCACGTCCTGCGGCGCGACCATCCCCTCGGCGGTGAAGTCGTGCACCCCGCGGATCGCGTCGAGCATCGCCTTGCGGGTCAGCTGCGGCCCGACCTTCGCCGCGGTCGTCACGAACAGCCGCGCGGCCGCCCACGCGAACATCCCGAAGTACGAGGGCGCCGCGCCGGGCGCCACCCGCCCCAGCCACTGCTTGTACAACGCCACCTGGGCGTTGTTCTCCTCGAACAGGGCGCCGTTCGTGTAGACGACAGTGCCGTCGACGGCCGCCCCGCCCTGCTTGATGTACTGCGGGTCGTACGCGGAGGGGTCGGTGATGAACGCGTCCGGCGTGTACCCCTGCTGCCGCATGGCCTGCTGCAACCGGACCGCGTACTGCGCCGACCCGATCCAGTAGACGATCTTGGCGCCGGTCTCCTTGAGCTTCGCCACGTACGGCGCGTAGTTCACGTCGGTGATGTCGATGGCCTGCGAGTAGACGAACTTGATCCCGCGCGCCTCGGCCGCCTTCTGCATGCTCTTGGCGTTCTGCGCGCTCGCGTCGGCGTTGAGGTAGAGGTACGCCGCCGCGCCGACCGAGCCGGGGAAGCTCGACTTCACCAGGTCCGGACCGGCCGACGACACCAGGTTCACCACGTTGGACGCCACGCCGAAGCTCACCGGCGTGCGCTGCCGTTGCGCGGTCACGGTCGAGGCGCGCAGGTCCGGGATCCCGCACCCGGTGGCGGCGGGCCCGCCGCCCTGGTCGAACGCCGACATCGAACCGACCAGCGCGAACGCCTGCTCGCACGCCTGCGAAGTGGCCTGCTGGTCGCCGCCGCTGTCGGTGCGCGAGTCGAACGAGACGAGCTTCAGCTTGCGCCCGCACACCGAGCCCTGGGTGGCGTTGAAGTACTCGACGAACGCCTTGGTCGCCTGCTGCGCCGACTGGAAGATGCCCGGCACCGGGCCGCTGATGTCGGAGATGTTGGCGATGGTGATCTCGCCCGCGGTGACGCCCTTGTCGGTGGCGCCGCCGGTGCCCTGGCACCCGCCCGCGATGCTGCCGGGCGGGTTCGGCTGCTGGTTGGGCTGCTGGGGGTTGGTGGCGCCGGGCTGCCCCGCGGTGCCGTCGTTGCCGGGCACCGCGCCGTCCTCGCCCGGCGTGGTGCCCTCCTGCGTCCCCGATCCGCCGCCCTGCGGCACGACGAGAGCCGCACGCTGCTCGGCGGTGAGCCTGCTTCCGCAGCCCGCGACCAGCGCGCAGACCACCAGAGCGATCAGCGCAACCCTGCGATGCATGCGGACGAACGCTAGGCCACTGCATCAATTCAGCCCAGGGCTGCGACCAGCGATTTCACCCAGGTGGCCGACCGGAAATTTAGAACGCGTTCTATCTGCAAACAAAGCGCGCGGAAACCGTCACCGGACGACAGTTGCGTCGTTATGCAGGCTCGCTTCAAGGAACACGTTCTACCTACGACGGCGGCAGCAGCTCCGGCCGGCGCGCCCGGATCACGTCACCGGACGACTCCCCGCGCAGCCGTCGCATCACCCACGGCACGACGTGCTCACGCGCCCACTTCCAGTCCTCCGCCCGCCGAACCTTCCGGTCGACCAGCGGGGCCGCGCCGAGCACGGCCCGCTCCAGCGAGTGCGGCACCCCGAGACCGTCGAGCACCGAAATGGCGACCTCGTGGTGGCCGAGCGCGTTCAGGTGCAGCCGGTCCTCGGACCACATGCGACGGTCACGCAGCTGCCGCATGGCCCACATGTCGACGAGCACGCACGAGTGCTCGGCCGCGATCGCGCGCACGTGTTCGTTGTAGATGGCCACGCGACCACGCATCTTGCGGAACACCGGGTCGTCCGCCCCGTCGACGCCCGTGAAGAGGATGACCCGCGCACCGGACTCCACCACGCGCGCGACCGCGTTCCGGTACCGGCGCATCAACGCGTCGATGTCCACCTTCGGCCGCATGAGGTCGTTCCCGCCCGCGTAGAGCGAGACGAGGTCCGGCTTCATCGCGAGAGCGCGTTCCAGCTGCTCGTCGAGCACCTGCGGCAACAGCCGGCCGCGCACCGCCAGGTTGGCGTAGGTGAACTCGGGATCGGCGGCACCCAGGACGTCGGCGACGCGGTCCGCCCATCCCCGCACACCATTGGGACGACCAGCGTCTTCGTCACCCACCCCTTCGGTGAACGAGTCCCCCAACGCCACAAAACGCTTGCTCATGCTCAGGACTTTAGGTCGCGTGCTCTCACGCCGGTTGCGCGGGGTTCGATAACGTTTCAATAACGCCGGTGTCTCGAACTGAGGCGGGCGCCCTTTCCTGGCCGTAGTCCCGATCGTGCGACTCCCCATGGACTTGGCAACGCCGACGCGACTCCTCGTCGCGTTGGCCGGCTGCGTGCTGGCCGTGCTGCTCAACACCGGGAGCGCGATCGGCCAGCCCAGCACGCCGTCGACCCCCATCTCGACCCCGCCGCCCGGCAGTGGCGGGAAGGGCGACGAGGTCGTGCAGACCCAGTGGGGTCCGCTCGGCCCTGCCGACCGGGACTTCATGGACCGGGTCAAGCAGGCCGGGCTGTGGGAGAAGCCCGCGGGCGAGAAGGGCAAGGCCAAGCGGCCGGACCAGCCCAAGATCCAGGAAGCCAGCAAGCACCTCATCGAGGGGCACACGCTGCTGGACGGCGTCGTGAACCGGGCAGGTCTCCTGCTCGGCCACGAGCTGCCCACGGAGCCCACCGACGAGCAGAAGAGCTGGCTGGCCGAGATGGACGCGGCGAACGGCGACGAGTTCGACGCCGTCTTCGCCAACCGGCTCCGCGCGGCACACGGCAAGGTGTACGCCTACGCCGCGCAGATCCGGGCGGGCACCAAGAACGAGCTCATCCGCATCCTCTCCACGCAGGCGATGATCACCGTCTTCGACCACATCAAGGTGATCGAGGACACCGGTCGCGTCGACTTCGCCGGCCTGGAGTCCCCGCAGCCGCTCGCACCCCCTACCGCGGCTGCCTCGGGAACTCCTGAACCGACCGGGGACAACAACGCGGACGCCTCAGCCAACCCGACCGACGGCGTGACGCCGACCGTGCCGGAGGGCACCAAGTTCACCCGGACCGCCGAGAAGGGCGTGTTCGGCGAGAACAACGGCGTGTTCTTCGTCGCGATAGCGGTGCTCGCGCTCGCGCTTGTGGGGATGCGAGTGATTTCCCGATCGAAGAAGAAACCAACGAAGCGGCGCAAATCTCGTTCGTTCTAATCGCACACCCAGGTTCAAACCGAAGATAGCGGCTTACCGCCGTCAGCTTCACCATGCCGTTTTATCGGACTACCACGAGGTGGCAAATGGCTATTCACCGGAGGAAATCCACGATCTGGCTCACCGCCGCCGCAGCGGCGATGGCCCTGGTCGCAGGCGGTGCCGCGGTGGTGGCAATCGGATCTTCTGACGGCTCCGCGCTCGCCGACGGGGCGGACAAAGCAGATTTCGTCGACATCACCAAGGTGAAGCCGAACGTCAAGAAACCGAAGCAGCAGAACGGCGCCACCACGGGTACGTTCACGGTCGACTGCGGCCGGAACGAGAACCAGCACTTCAACCCGGACAACTTCATCGCGCAGCCCGGCGTCCGCAACGGTGCCCAGCACCTGCACGACTACGTCGGCAACCTGTCCACGAACGCCGACTCCAACAACAAGTCGCTGGTGAAGGCCGGCACCACCTGCAAGAACGGTGACAAGTCGGCGTACTTCTGGCCCGTCGTCCGCATCGACAAGAACGACAACAACGGCAACGACAACAACGGCAAGCAGAACGGCGGCAAGCAGAACGGCGGGAAGCAGAAC
>Ga0070710_10000575_pt1 | contig 17408 bp, 18 predicted proteins | sample LARL52metaG_FD_65454 | JGI IMG/M metagenome (GOLD analysis project Ga0070710, IMG submission 65454) | Corn, switchgrass and miscanthus rhizosphere microbial communities from Kellogg Biological Station, Michigan, USA - LAR L5-2 metaG | ecosystem: Host-associated > Plants > Roots > Rhizosphere ... | reverse complement strand
GCGGCCAGTGCGGCGACCATGAGGATCGCGGCACCGGCCACGCCCGCCCGGTGCGCGAGAAACCTGCTCATACGACCTTCACCCGCGGATCCAGCACTCCGTGCAGCAGGTCGGCCAGCAGGTTCATCACCACGACCGCGCCCGCCGTCACCACCAGCAGCCCCTGCAGCAGGAAGTAGTCCGGCCCGGTCAGCGCGTCGTAGAACAACAACCCCAGCCCTGGCCACGAGAACACGGTCTCGGTCGTGATCGCCCCGGCCACCACCAGCCCGAACCGCAGGAACACCAGCGTGATCGCCGGCAGCACCGCGTTGGGCACCGCGTGCCGGCGCCGCACCAGGTCGTCGCGCAGGCCCTTCGCCCGCGCCGTCGTCAGGTACGGCGCGTGCATCTCCTCCAGCAACGACGACCGCATCACCAGCACGTACTCCGCGCACACCACCGCGACCAGCGTGACCGACGGCAGCACCAGGTGATGGCCGACGTCGAGGGCCTGCGAGACGAAGTCCGGTGCCGTGTCGGTGTCGCGCATGCCCCCCGACGGGAACAGGTCACCGGTCGCCATCATCAGCAGCATGCCGAGCCAGAACGTCGGCACCGCCCACAACGTCAGCGACACCCCGGTCGTCGTCCGGTCGAACGCCGAGTCGCGCCGCCACGCCGCCAGCACCCCGAGCCACAACCCCAGCCCGACCGCGATCACCGTCGCCGTGCCGACCAGCAGCAACGTCGGCCCGAGACGTTCCAGGATCACGTCCGCCACCGGCCGGCGGAACGTGAACGACGTGCCCAGGTCACCCCGCAGCAACGCCGTGAAGTAGCTCCAGAACTGCTCGTGCAGCGGGCGGTCCAGGCCGAACTGCGCCCGCAGTCCGGCCTGCATCGCCGCCGTCGTCGGCCGCCCGCGCGTCATCGACACCACGGGATCGCCGGGCACCACCCGGAACAGGAAGAAACCCAGGACCGCCACCATCACCAGGCTGAGCGCGGCGCCTGCGAACCGACCGGCGAGCCGCACCTACTCGCGCTCCCCGGCCGTGGCCCTGCGCCGGCGCACGGCGATCACGATGGCCATCACCATCGAGCTGAGCGCCGCCGCGAACGCCCCCAGCCCGTACCAGCCGCGTGCGTGCTGCTCGGCCCGGACGGCGGGTTCGGCCTGGTAGTAGCCCCACATGCCGTTCTGCGCCATGATCACGCCGCCCTGCGCCGGCTGCGTCGTGAAGTGCGCGAAGTGGTCGGACCGGTAGCCCTCCAGCGCGTTCTCGTACGCCAGCACCACCGCGGGCACCTGGTCGTAGAACCGCGCCTGCATCTGCTTGACGATCTCCACCCGCTTGGCCTCGTCGAACTCGGAGAGCTGCCGCGCGTAGAGCTGGTCGTAGGTCTCGTCGCAGAAGTAGGCGTCGGTGGTGCCGCCCTTGCCGTCCGCGCCCGGCCGCTGCGCGCACGTGTGCAGCCCGAGCACGAAGTCCGGGTCCACGTTCGTCGCCCAGCCGGAGAACGCCAGGTCGTAGGTCGCCACCGTGGTCATCTCGTTGAGCTGGTTGTCCGACACCATCTGCACGTCCAGCGCGATGCCGACGTCGCTCATCGACCGCTTCAGGTACTCCGAGGCCTGCTCGTCGTAGGCACGGCCGGCGCGGCCGATCAGCCGCAGCGTGAACCGCGTGCCGTCCTTGCGCGGATAGCCCGCCGCGTCCAGGGCGGCGTTCGCGGCGGCCGGGTCGAACCTGCGCAGCTGCTGGGCGTCCGGCTCCCAGTGCCACTTGCCGAACACCGGCGGCACCAGCCCGGACCCCTTCTCCGCGTACCCGAGGCTCACCCGCTGCACCAGCGCGTCCAGGTCGACGGCCTGCGCGATCGCCCGCCGCACCCGCACGTCCTTGAGCGCCGGGTTGCCGTTGCCGATCGGCTCACCGGTCCTGGTCTGCGCGCCGGGGTTGATCAGCAGCTCGGTGAACCGGCGGCCCTGCGCCTTGTTGCGCGTGACGCCGTCCTTGCCCGCCAGCGAGTCGAACTGGGCCGGGGCCATCCGGTTGACCAGGTCGACCTCGCCCTTGGCCAGCGCCTGCACCGCGGCGTCGGAGTTCTGGAAGTACACGAAGTGCAGCTCGTCGTACTTCGGCGCGCCGCGCCAATAGTTCTTGTTGGCCTTGAGCTTGATGAACTGTCCCGGCACGTGCTCGGTCAGCACGAACGGGCCGGAGCCCACCACCGGCATCTGGTCGTTGGCGTAGTTCTTGAGGTCGCCGACCTTCTCCCACACATGCTTGGGCACGATCGGGATGTCCAGCGCCAGCATCGTCACCTGCGGCTGCTTCGTCCTGATCACCACGGTCCGGTCGTCCGGGGCCGTGACGGAGGAGAAGTTGGCGACGAAACCGCCGTTCGCGGTCCGCGCGACCTCGTTGCCGAGCATCAGGTTGTAGGTGAACGCGACGTCCTGCGCGGTGACCGGCTGCCCGTCGGACCACTTCTTGCCGTCGGGGACCGTGAACGTCCACGTGAGCTTGTCCGCCGAGGGCTCCCACCTGTTCGCGATGCCCTCGGTGACGCGCTGGTCGTCGGCCGCGTAGGCGGTCAGCGGGTCGTACATCAACCGGCCGATCTCGGTGCTCGACTGGAACACGGCCAGGAACGGGTTCATCGAGTCGATCTGCTGGACGATCGCGACCTTCAGGATCACCGGCCCCGCAGCGGTGGCAGGCGGCGTCGCGAGCATCACTGTCGTTGCTATTGCAAGCAACGCGCACGCTTTCACACGCACGAAATACCCCTCTTCCCCAGCAGCCCACCGCTACGTTACTCAGCTGTGCGGATCATGATCTCGGCGGACATGGAAGGTGCCACCGGAGTCACCTGGACCGGGGACGTCGTGCCCGGTACCGAGCAGTGGCAACGGTTCCGGCGGCTGTTCACCGGCGACGTCAACGCCTGCGTCGCCGGGCTGGTCGCGGGTGGCGCGAGCGAGGTGATCGTCAACGAGGCGCACTCGTCGCAGCGCAACCTCCTGCTCGAAGACCTCCACCCCGGCGCGCGGCTGCTCACCGGCCGCCACAAACCGCTGTCGATGATGCAGGGCGTCGACAGCGGCGTGGACGGGGTCGTCTTCCTCGGCTACCACACCGGCGCCGGCGCGCCCGGCGTCCTCGCGCACACCTACCTGGAGAATTCCATCACCGGCGTGTGGCTCGACGGCGTGCACGCCTCCGAGGGACGCCTCAACGCCGCCCTGGCCGCCGAGCACGGGGTACCGGTGCTGCTCGTCACCGGCGACGACCTCACCTGTGCCGACGCGTCGGCCTACGCGCCACACGCCGAACTCGTGGCGGTGAAGGAATGCGTGTCGCGCTACGCGGCCGTGTGCCTGCCACCCGCCGTGGCCCACGCACGCATCACCGAGGCCGCCACCACGGCCATGGCGGCCGCCGGACGATCCGACGGGGCCGTGGCGGCGCATCGCATCGAGGTCGAGTTCGACGCCACGCACCTGGCCGACGCCGCCGCGGTCGTGCCCACCGTCGAACCAGCCGGTATGCGCCGCGTCGGGTTCGACGCGGTGTCCATGACCGAGGCCATGAAGGCGTTCAAGGTCGTCACCCACATCGCGGCAGGGGCGATCGAAGGCATCTACGGCTGACCGTAGGGTGACGGCATGACGCTGGACGTGGCGCAGCTGTGCGCGCAGCTCATCCGCTTCGACACCACCAACCGCGGTGGCGGCGACTGCGCGGGCGAACGCGAGGCCGCCGAACACGTCGCGGCGATCCTGCAGGACAACGGCGTCGCGCCCACGCTGCTCGAACCCGCGCCACGCCGCACCAACGTCCTCGCGCGCATCCCCGGCACCGACCCGTCGCTGCCCGCCGTGCTGGTCCAGTCCCACCTCGACGTCGTGCCCGCCGACGCGAGCGAGTGGAGCTTCGACCCGTTCGCCGGCGAGATCCGCGACGGGTTCGTGCACGGCCGCGGCGCGGTCGACATGAAGGACATGGCCGCCATGACGCTGGCCGTGGTCCACCGCTGGCACACCGAAGGCCGCCGGCCGCGCCGCGACGTGGTGCTGGCGTTCGTCGCCGACGAGGAGGACCAGGGCGCGTACGGCGCGCACTGGCTCGTCGAGCACCACGCCGCCCACTTCGCCGGAGTGCAGGCCGCGATCAGCGAGTCCGGCGGGTTCTCCTTCGAGGCCGGCGGCGTGCGGCTCTACCCGGTCGGCACCGCCGAGCGCGGCACGTCGCACATGAAGCTCACCGCCACGGGCCGCGCGGGCCACGGATCCCGCAAGAACCCGCAGAACGCCGTGACAGCGCTCGTCACGTCGCTGGCGCGCATCGCGGCCCACGAACACCCGGTGCGCCTGACACCCACGGTCGAGGCGTTCCTCGTCGGCGCGGCCAAAGCACTCGGCGTGGAGGCCGACCTCGACGACGTCGACGCCACCATCGCCCGCCTCGGACCCGCCGCCAAGCTCGTCGAGAACACCGTGCGGTGCTCCACCATCCCCACGATGCTGCAGGCCGGGTACAAGGTGAACGTCATCCCCGGCACCGCCACCGCACAGCTCGACGTCCGCACCCTGCCCGGCACCGTCGACGAGCTCGAAGCCACCGTCGACGCACTGCTCGAACCCGGCGTGACCCGCGAGTTCCTCGAACACCAGCCGCCCGTGGAAGCACCCGTCGACACGGCGTGGTTCGCCGCCATGGCCGAGGCGTTGCGCGACGAGGACCCCGAGGCCGTCGTCGTGCCGTACTGCCTGGGCGGCGGCACGGACGCCAAGGCGTTCAGCCGCCTGGGCATCCACTGCTACGGGTTCGCGCCGCTGTCGCTGCCGGCCGGGTTCGACTACCGCGCCATGGCCCACGGCGTCGACGAACGCGTCCCCGTCGCCGGCCTGGAGTTCGGCGTGCGGGTGCTAGACCGCTTCCTGTCGAGCTGACCTGCGCTGCGCCAGCTCCTGCACCGGTGTCGGCAGCGTGGTCTCGAAGTCGATCAGCTTCGCCCACGTCGGCGTGATCACGATCCGCACCATGCCGTCGTCGTAGAGCGAGCGCACCTCGCGCTCCACTCCACCCGCTGCTCGGCCGACATCGCGTAGCTGCCGTTCATCTGCAGGAACTCCTCCGGGATGCCGTCGACCGGGTGCAGCTCGGCCGTGCCGCGGATCAGCAGGATCTTCGGCGGGTGCACCTCGGTGTCGATCGTCAGCGCCACCGCCGGGTTCGCCCGCAGCGAGTGCAGCTTCGGCGCGTTCTTCGACGTGCACAGCACGATCTGCTCGCCGTTCCAGGTGAACGCGATCGGGATCGAGCGCGGCGTGCCGTCCTTGGCCACGTACGCGAGCCTGGTCAGGTCACGGGCCAGCAGCTCGCGGCTCAGCGGGCGGTTCAGGACCTCGGCGATCTCTTCTGTCGTCATGCCACTGGGACGCAGCGGACCGGGCGTTCTCTACATCCCGCGCCAAGATTTTCTCAGCGGGGCGGCAACGGCAGCGGAACGGCGGGCAGACCGTCGATGCTGGCCTGGTTGTAGGGCTTCTTGCCGGTGTACTCGCGGAACTCCTCGTCGGACTTGCGGCCGAAGTAGTCCGCGTGCAGTTCCCGCTCGCCGCGGTAGTCCAGGAACGGCACCGCGAACCCGCACGAGTCGGAGATCAGCTCGGCCCTCACCACGATCACCGCCCGCACCGCCGGCCCGTCCGCCGTCCCGAACCCCGCCACCAGCTCGCCGAACCGCGGGTCGTCGCGGAACACCGGCTCACCGCGCCCGTGGATCCGCAGCACCGTCGGCGGCCCCTCGAACGCACACCACATCAACGTGATGCGGCCGTTCTCCCGCAGATGGGCGATCGTCTCGGCGTGGCTGCCGCCGAAGTCGAGGTAGGCCACCGTGCGGTCGTCGAGGATCCGCAACGTGCCTTCACGGCCCTTGGGCGAGAGGTTGACGTGCCCGTCACCGGACAGCGGCGCGCTGGCCACGAAGAACACCTTCTGGTTCTCGATGAACCCCCACAGCCGCGGCTCGATCCGCTCGTATTCCTTACCCATGATCAGCAGTATCGACCGCCCCGGCGGCACCTGTCAGCCGTGATTCCCAGGTGCCGGACCACCTCACGCCCGGCCCGACGCCTCCTTCGCCGCCTGCTCCACCCGCTTGCGGTACACCGCCCAGTCCTGGTCCGGCAGGTTCGACACCCCGTCGCGCAACCCCGCCATCCCGTCCAGGCCCTCGCGCAGGATGTCCGCGTGCCCCGCGTGCCGGTTCGTCTCGGCGATCATGTGGACCAGCAGCAGGTGCAACGTCACGTACCGGCGCTCCTGCGGCCACCACGGCACCACACCCGGCGCGTCCAGCGGCAGCTCGGAGATCACGCCGTCGGCGAACTCCGCGACACGCGCGTACAGCGACACGATGTCCTCCCGCGACTCGTCCGCGGTGGCGAACATGTCCGCGTTCGGGTCGGTGCCGTCCACGATCTTCTCCAGCCACGGCAGCGTCTCGGGGAACTTGCGGCCCATGCAGTCGCCGAAGTACCCCTGCTCGGTGGTGGCCAGGTGCTTGACCAGGCCCAGCAGGCTCGTGCCGGTCGGCGTCAACGGGCGGCGCACGTCGTACTCGGACAGCCCGTCGAGCTTCCACAGCAGCACCTCGCGGGCGGTGCGCAGATATCGGTGCAGGTCGGATTTCGGATCTGAGGCCATGACGGTCAGCCTTTCAGAGCAGGCGCCGGCTCCGCCGCGATTTTCTCCGTTCCGAGCACCAGCAGGTCCAGGTGATCGACCACCGGCCCGGTCTCCACGAGTGCGGCCCGCGCCAGCCGTGCCCGGCCCGCCTCGAACTCCTCCGCCGACAACGACCGCAGCAACGTGTCCGCCTCCTGCCGCACGTCGGCAGCCTTCTGCGCCAGCGACTCCGCCGTCACCTGAGGCACCGCCTCCAGCCGCCGCACCACGAACCCCAGCCCGTCCGCCACCTCCCGCACGGTGGGAAACGACGACAGGCCCCGCACCGCCTCCGGGAAGAACCGGAACAGCCCGATCCCGTGATGGCGCTCCCGGAACAACGACCGCAACACCACCACCCCGCCCGGTCGCAGCACCCGCCGCAGCTCCGCCCCGGCGGCGGGCAGATCCCGCACGTGATGCACCACGGTGGACATCCACACGACGTCCACCGACGCGTCCGGCAACGGCACCGACTCCGCGTCACCGGTCAGCATCGACAGCCCCGAAGCCGACCTCATGTCCGCCGACGGCTCCACGGCGACCACCCGCACGTCCGGGAACCACGCCCCGAAGGCCCGCACGAACAACCCCGTTCCGGCACCCAGGTCCAGCACCGTCCGTCCCGGCAGGAAGTACGGCGCGACCGCGTCCCGCCACGACGACAACCCCGTCAGCGAGACCTCCCGAGCCACCCGGTACGAGGCGGCCTCCACAGCGTCGTAGCGCGTCATCCCACCAGGCAACCGCACCACAGCACCCGAAGCACGCGTTCAAGCACAAAGTCACCAATCCCACCCGATAACCCCATACGGATGGCGGGATGACAGTGGGCCTTCACACGCACTTCACTTGGCGGAGCCATGTCCCTGCCGTGGTACGAAAGGGTTGCCCTGCATGCGAAAGAACCACCTCAGACCCCTGATCGGGGTCACCGTCGCCGCGAGCGTCGTGTTCGCCATGGGAGGCGTGCCCACCGGCGCAGCCCCCGGCGCCCAGGAGACCTCGACGAACTACCAGGTCAGCAACGTCCGCACGGTCGACCAGCGCACCAAGCTCGCCAAGTCCGGCGCCGCCATCGACTCGGTCGAGGAACACGGCATCGTCGTGATCACCGCCACCGAGCGGGAGGTCCGCAACCTCAAGGCCCAGGGCTTCGAGGTCACCGAGCTGCCCAAGCGGATGGAGGCCAACTCCGAGATCGGGCCGTTCGACTTCCCCGCCGCGGACTCGAACTACCACAACTACGCCGAGATGACCGCCGAGATCGACTCGGTCGTCGCCGCGTACCCGAACCTGGTCTCCAAGCAGGTCATCGGCAAGTCCTACGAGAACCGCGACATCATCGCGCTCAAGATCAGCGACAACGTCGGCGTCGACGAGGACGAGCCGGAGGTGCTGTTCACCCACCACCAGCACGCCCGTGAGCACCTCACCGTCGAGATGGCGCTGTACCTGCTCAACCAGTTCACGAGCCAGTACGCGACCGACCCGCGGATCAAGGGCCTCGTCGACAGCCGGGAGATCTGGATCATCCCGGACGTCAACCCCGACGGCGGCGAGTACGACATCGCGACCGGCACCTACCGGTCGTGGCGCAAGAACCGGCAGCCCAACGCCGGCTCCAGCAACGTCGGCACCGACCTCAACCGCAACTGGAACTACAAGTGGGGCTGCTGCGGCGGTTCGTCGGGCAGCACCGGCAGTGAGACCTACCGCGGGCCGGGCGCGGAGTCCGCGCCCGAGGTGAAGGTCGTGGCCGACTTCGTGCGCGGCCGCAACGTCGGCGGCAAGCAGCAGATCACCGCGTCCATCGACTTCCACACCTACAGCGAGCTCATCCTGTGGCCGTGGGGCTGGACCTACGACGACGTCGCACCCGGCCTGACCCAGGACCAGCGCGACACGTTCGCCAAGATCGGCCAGGACATGGCCGCCACCAACGGCTACACGCCCGAGCAGTCCAGCGACCTGTACATCACCGACGGGTCGATCCCCGACTGGCTGTGGGGCACGCAGGGCATCTTCGCCTACACCTTCGAGATGTACCCCGGCTCGTCCGGCGGCGGCGGCTTCTACCCGCCCGACGAGGTGATCCCGGCGCAGACCTCCCGCAACAAGGAGGCCGTGCTGCAACTGCTGGAACGCGCCGACTGCCCGTACAAGGCCATCGGCAAGGAACAGCAGTACTGCGGCATCACCCCGCCCAGCCCCGGCAAGTACTTCGAGAACACCACCGACTTCCCGATCAACGACAACAGCACCGTCAACTCACCGATCACGGTCTCCGAGGTCACCGGCAACGCGCCGGCCACGCTCAAGGTCGGCGTCGACATCAAGCACACCTACCAGGGCGACCTGAAGGTCGAGCTGATCGCCCCGGACGGCACCTCCTACGTCCTGCACAACCGCACCGGCGGTGGCACGGACAACATCAACACCACCTACACCGTCAACGCCTCCAGCGAGGTCGCCAACGGCACCTGGCAGCTGCGGGTCAACGACAACGCCAACCAGGACACCGGGTTCCTCGACAAGTGGAGCCTGCAGTTCTGACCTGGACCGTCAGGGCGTCGGCACGCCGGCGCCCTGACGCCCGTAGTCCTTCACGTCCATCGAGTCGTGCAGCCGGACGCCCTTCGCGTTCAGCTTGGCCAGCGGCCGCACCAGCCACGACGGCAACGACGTCACCAGCTGCATGCCGCGTACCAGCGTCCACACACCCGTGCGCGTCGTCGGGATCAGCGTCTTCGCCACCCCCAGTGCGAACGCCCTGCTGGCGTGCACCAGGTCCCGCATCTCGTGCTCGTAGCGCACGAACGCCGCCTCGTGGTCGGAGCCCGACGCCAGCTCACCGGCCAGCACGTACGCGCCCAGCACCGCGAGGCTCGTGCTGCCGCCGATGGCCGGGCCGGGGCAGTAGGCCGCGTCGCCGACCAGCGCCACCCGCCCACGCGACCAGCTGTCCTCCCGCAGCTGCGTGATCGAGTCGAAGTAGAAGACGCGGTCCCCGTCGAGGTAGGTCAGCCACTCGTCGACCTGCGGGTGCAGACCCGTGAACGCCTGCCGCAGCAGCTGCTTCTGCCGTGCCACGTCCCGGTGGTGGTACTCGAGCTCGGGTGAGCGGAACAGGAACACCGCCCGCGCGTCGTCGATGTGCCGTGCCCCGTAGACCTGCGCGCTGCGCCCCGGCCCGATGTGCCCGGACATCGCACCCGGCACACCCAGCTCCCGCGGCACCGACAGCACCGCGAGATACGCGCCCGTGAACGTCTTGGCGACCTCCCCGAACACCAGCCGCCGCACGTTCGAGTGCAACCCGTCCGCCCCGATGACCAGGTCGAACCGTCGCGGCGCCCCCACCTCGAACGTGACGTCCCCGTCCTGCCCGACGGACGTGATCGAGTCGCCGAACACGTACTCGACGTCCGAGCGCGTGGCGTCGTAGTAGATCTCGCTCAGATCGTCGCGCATCACCTCGACGTGCCGGTCCGACGCGGCGGCGAAGATCTTCGTGACGTCACCGGTGACCGGCTTGCGCGTGCCCTCGCGCAGGAACGACAGCCGCTCGGTGCCGGTGGCCAGCGACTCGATGCGCGGCAGCACGCCCATCTTCTCCGAGATGTCCATCGCCGGCTTGAACAGGTCCACCGCGTGCCCGCCGGTCTTGCGCAGCACCGGCGACCTCTCCACCACCGTCACCTCGTGCCCGTGGCGAGTGAGCCAGTAGGCGAGCACCGGACCCGCGATGCTGGCACCCGAGACGAGAATCCGCACCTGAAACCCCCTTACTTAACGGTCGGTAAGCGACCTGTCCGCGAGCCTACACCCGCACTGACCGACCGTTAAGTAAGATTCGGCCCGTGGCCAGACAGTCCGACACCAAACAGCGGATCCTGCGGACCGCGCGCGAGCTGTTCGCCACCAAGGGCGTGCAGCAGACCAGCCTGCAGGAGATCGCCGACCGCCTCGGCATCACCAAACCCGCGCTCTACTACCACTTCTCCTCACGCGAGGAGCTCATCCGCAGCATCGTGACCCCGCTGCTCGACGACGGCCAGGAGTTCCTCACGCGCATGGAGCAACGCGGCGACGTACCGCCCCGCGAGCTCGTCGAGGGCTTCTTCGACTTCCACCACCGCCACCGCGCCGACGTCCTGCTGCTGCTCACCGAGATGACCACCCTCGCCGAGCTCGGCCTGATCGACACCGTGCTGGCCTGGCGCGCCCGGCTCACCCGGTTGATGTTCGGACCGGAGCCCACGCTGGAGCAGGAAACCCGCGCGGTGCTCGCGTTCGGCGGCATGCAGGACTGCACCATGCAGTTCCCCGACGCGCCGTTCGACGAACTGAAAACGGCCACTGTCAAAGCCGCGTGCGCCGCGCTGGGAATCAGCTGAGGAGCGCGCCCACACCCCGCCTTAGGATCTGCGGGACGAGGTGAGAACCCGGTCTCGAAACCGGTCTCACCGGCCGTGGACGCGAGGTAGGGTCCGGGCACCGAATTCACGCGGGGAGAGAAATGCGCGCCGTCGAGATCAGACCCGGAGTCCGGATCCGCTGGGTCGAAGTACCGGGCGCCACGCCCGCTCGCGTCTACCTGCACGGCCTCGGCGCGTCATCGGCGCCCTACTACGCCGAAGCGGTCGCGCACCCGCTGCTCGCCGGCCGCCGTAGCCTGATGATGGACATGCTCGGCTTCGGCATCAGCGACCGCCCCACCGGCTTCGCCTACTCCCTGGAAGGCCACGCCGACGCCCTCGCGGTCGCGCTGGCCAAGATCGGGCTGCGGCGCAGCGAGATCATCGGTCACAGCATGGGCGGTGCCGTCGCCATCGTGCTCGCCGCCCGCCACCCCGAGATGGTGCGCTCGCTCGTCCTCGTCGACCCCCACGTCGACCCCGCCACACCCGCGCTCGGCGCACCCGGCAGCCGCGGCATCGCCGCCTACGGCGAGGCCGACTTCCTCTCGCACGGCTTCGACCGCGTGCTGCGCGACGTCGGCCCGCATTGGGCGGCCACCATGCGCATGGCCGGCCGCGAAGCCCTCTACCGCAGTGCCGTCGACCTCGTCCGCGGCACCTCCCCGACGATGCGCAAGCTGTTGCTGGAACTGGAGATCCCGCGCGTCTTCCTGCACCCGGAGGACGCACCGCCCTCCGGTGCGCGCGAGCTCACCGCGGCCGGTGTCCAGGTCATCTCCGTGCCGAACACCGGCCACAACATCATGATCGACAACGTCGAGGGCTTCGCCCGCGCGGTCGCCCAGCAACGCCTGTCGGTCTAGAAACCTCAGCAGCGGCGGCCGGTGTAGGCGCTCCAGCCGTCCTCGCCGAGCGCGACCCGGCCCATGGCCCGCGTGCACCGGTCCACGGTGTCCGCGGGCTTGGACCACACCTCGCGCTGGTTGAGCCGCCCGGTGACCTTGCCGTGGTCGACGTTGTCGTCGGTCGTCACCGCGGTGACGACGTGGAAGTCGTCGTGCCGCGCGGCCCAGTCCGCCCACACGAACACGTAGCTCCAGTTCGTGCCGCAGCCCGCGAACTGCTTGACCGACGCGGCGGTCGAACCGTCGGCGAACTTCACGTACGCGGTCGAGCCGATCTGCTGGGCCGACGAGCAGCCCGGCGGCGTCTCCGCCTGCGCCACACCGGGCACGAGCAGCGCCGACACCGCGGCGGCGGTGATCAGTAGTGCCTTCTTCATGATCGCACTCTCGCACCGGCCACTGACATCGCGCTGACACCTCACCCGGAATCGCCGTAACGGCCCACCGATTCACGGCGACTTCCGCACGAACCGACTACGCGAAAGCAGGTGGGCAATGCCGTCGACGCACACGAGTGCCGACAACTGGCCGAAACTCCGGCACGTCCTCAAGAACAAACTGAGCACCATCTCGTTCGACGAGAAGAAGGTCGCCGTCAACTACAGCGGCAACGGAGCGTGGGTGTATCTGGAAGGCATGCTCGTGACCCTCGGCAAGGACGTGTTCGAGGCGCACATCACCATCACCAAGTCACCGGTCTCGAACACCAAGGTCGACAGCGACCCGTGGACGTTATGCCACCTCACGCTGACTCGCGCCCACAACAACCACGTCTTCTACCAATGGGATGACGCCACCGCGACGTTCAAGCAGACCACCGACGTCATCGATCCCGAAGGCAAGCACCGCGCCGCCAAGGACCACTTCCGGGTCGACGACTCGCAGATCAACGACCCCGCCCTCGCCAACGCCGTCAAAGAAGACATGCGGGTGATTTTCGACGAGCTCGTCTGAGACCTGCCCGCTGTCTCAGCGTCGTTTTCCGGCACCTGCCTGAATCCAGTGCGCCGGACGGGTCAACGAATTCGGCAGTTTCGTTCTCGCGTCCCCGCGCGCGGCGTTGACCTGAGGCTGCGTCAGGAACAGGCAGGTGCTCAGATCCGCCCCCGACAGGTCGGCACCCCGCAGATCGGCACCGATCATGTCCGCCCGCGTCAGATCGGCGTTCGTGAGGTCCGCGCCGATCAGGTAGGCGCCACGGAAGTCGGCGTTGCTCAGGTTCTTGTTCCGCAGCCGCGCGCCGATGAGATCCGCGCCTCGGTACGACTTCGCGCTCGCCCGCAGCCGTTCACTCGTGCGCAGCAGCAGGACGTTCACCTTGGCACGGATCTCCGCGACGTCGAGCCGCAGGATCTCGTCCGGCTCCGCGACCGCGTGCCGTTCCACCTCCGCGTAGGCCTCACCGAGGTCGTCGTGCGGGTCGAGGCGGCGGGCCTCCGCGAGGTACCAGAGCAACTCGTGCAACTGCCGCACGACCGGGAACACCGCGAACATCTTGTGCCGCTCGCCGGTGCGCCAGTCGTTGCCCCGGAACACGACCTGCGACACCCGCTGGCCCGCGCCGAAGCAGTCGTAGACCGTGCAGCCGGGATACCCCTTCTGTCGCAACTGGTCGTGAATGCCGCAGCGGTGGTCGGCCAGCAGGTTGCGGCACGGCGTGCCGGCGTCCTTGGTGGCCGCGAAGTCCGCCGACTTGGTGAACGGCAGCGCCACACAGCACAGTCCGAAGCAGTTGGCGCAATCGCCCTTGAGCTCGTCCATCGGTGATCAGCCTACGCATCCGCGCCTTCACTCCCGCTGTCCTGCCCGGCGCAACGCCCGCAGCTCGGCGGCCGTCTCGTCGAGCTGACGCTCCGCCCGTTCCGCACGAGTCAGCGTCTGCGCCCGCGCGTCCTCCACCGCGGCCAGCGCCTGCCGCACCGCCGCCACCTGATCCGCGCCTTCCTGCCTGACCTGCGCCAGCCGAGCGTCGAGCTCGCCGCGTGACCGCTCCAGTTCCGCACGGATGTCCGCGGCGGCCTGCTCGGCCCGTTCCGCGCGCACCACCGCCTGGTCACGAGCCTTGGCAGCCCGGCTCACGGTCTCGGCCGCCTCCTGCCGTGCCAGCTCGACCTGCGCGGTGGCCTCTGCACGCGCCTGGTCGGCGGCCGCGACTTCCGCCTGAGCACGCTCGACCGAGGCCGCGGCTTCCGCACGGACTCGGTCGATCTCGGCCTTGGCCTCAGCACGGGCCTGCTCGATCTCCTTGGCGGCCTGCCTGCGCGCCTGCTCGGCGTGCTTCACCGCATCGGCCCGCGCCTGTTCCGCCGCCTCCAGAGCCTCCCGCACCTTCGCGTCCGCCTCGACCCGGATCTCCTCGATCACGGCCGCCGCCTGCACCCGAACCTCGGCGATCTCCGCCTCGGCCCGCTCACCGGCGACCCGTGCCGCCTCCTGGGCCTCGTCCCGCTCGGTCAGCGCCGTGTCCGCGGCCTCGTCGGCTTCCTCTGCCGCCCGCACCGCCTGCTCGGTCATCTCCTCAGCCGCCTTGCGGGCCTGCTCAGCCTCGTGCCGGCGGCGTTCGGCGGCCGCCAGCTCGGACTGCGCCTCGGCGACCCGTCGCGCGGCTTCGGCCTCCGCGGCCTGGACCATGCTCTCCGCGACGCTCGGGTCCGCCATCGCGTTCAGCTCGCCCACGGCCCGCCCGAGCGTCTGCGTCATCTGCTCGGACAGCACCCGGAAGCGGTCGAGGAGCTCTTCAGCCCTGATCTTGGCGGTACCGGAGACCCTCGGGAGATTCGTCACGGTGACGACCTCCAGGTTTTGCTCGGGCTCCGCAGCCAGCCGTTGCCGCTCCCGCCACGCTCGCCAGCGCGTGTGCTCGGGCAGGTCGCAGTACTCCGAAGGCCTGCCCGGCCCGCCACCTCGGAAAACGGGGCGCTCACAGCCGGGGAAGTTGCAGCTCGTCTCCACCGCAATAGCGTAGCAGAATTACGTGTGCCGTTACGTTACCCAACGCAACGCTACCCAATGAGGGGCGAAAAGTCTGACCGCCGATAAGTGAACATTATCGGCGGTCAGGATCTGGCGAGGTGGCGACGAAACGAAGGTGATGCCCGCAAAGCCTGGTCCCCGGCAAGCGGACGCCGCCGGGGACCAGAATCGGGGAGCGGATCAGGCGAACTACCGGTGTGCCATCGCACCACGGAAGACACCAGCGTGATCAGCGAGCTCGACCAACAGCATCAGCAGGATCGAGCCCATGAACACCGCCAGCAGCACCTCTGCGGCTGCGGTCTCGGCCAGGAACAGCGTGACGACGCCGAATGCCAGCACCAGAACCGCCAGCACCGTCTCGGCCACGCCGACACCGTCGAACTTTTCGCCCCACCGCATCACGAGGAAGGCCGCGACACCGAGCACGAGCCCGATTGCCGCCATCCCCCGCGGATCCTTGATGAACGGCATCTCACCGTTGATCAGGTACCCGACGTACGGAATCGCGATGAGCGCGACGAGAACCGTCGCGACAACGTCCCTCACTCCGAGCCTCATCGATCTCACCTCCTTCCACGACCCACTCTCCGCCTGGAGACCCGGCCTCCTGCAGATGCGCAGGGCTTCTCGTGGCAGGGACCAAGGCCCCACAGGCTCACCGGCGGCAGGACACCGGACTGATGCGGGGGACACATGGCCAGCGGACGAGCCGTTGCGGGCTTACCAGGACGAGACGGGTCCGGATGGCAGCAGCCGGGTCGTGGTGGGCTACATCTACCTCACCATCAGCGACACGCACGCCCTGCTGCCGGACCACCTGAGGTTCGGCTTGATGCCCGCGGCCAACGCGCAGAGCCGGAGGCGTTCGAGGAGCTGTCGTCCTGGTTGGCCGGACAGCCCCTGGACCAGGTGAAACGGATCATCGGGCCGCGGCACCCACGGTTCGGGGCCATCATCGACAGCCTCTCCGAGTACGCGCGGGTGCCGCCGCACCTCTGGATCGGCCCGTGAACGCCGCCTACCTACCTCGTACCGACCGCGCGCAGCGTCGCGAGCACCAGAGCCCTGGTGACCGTGACGATCTCGCTCACGCGGACCTGTTCCTGCGGGCTGTGCGCGAGCCGGACGTCACCCGGCCCGTACTGCAACGTCGGAATGCCCGCCCCCGCGTACAGCCGGAGATCGCTGCCATAGGGAGCGCCGCGCTCAGCGGGCCGCGTCCCGGTGACCTCCGCGTGCGCGGCGCCGACCAGGTCCGCGAGCGGATGCCCGGCGGCGAGGCGGCCGCTCGCGAACTGGCCACCCGGCCACGTCACCGTGGCGGGATGCGCGCGCAGCCACGGGTCCGCCGCGCAGGCCTCGGCCACGCACTGCTCCAGGTCCGCGCGGGCGCCGGCCGGGTCCTCCCCCAGCCGCACACCCAGTCGTCCCTCTGCCACCAGCAGGTCGGGCACGGTGCTGGCCCAGTCGCCGGCGTGCACCGTGCCGACGGACAGCGGGTACGGGACGGGGTATCCGGACATGAGAGGGTCGCGGTCGACGTTGCGGCGGGTTTCCAGCCGGGCCAGCGCGTGGTGGATCGGCAGGTAGGCGTCGATCGCGCTGACGCCCACGTACCGGGTGCTGCCGTGGGTGGCGCGGCCCGGGACCTCGATGCGGAACGTGAGCGCGCCGGCGTTCGCGGTCATGAGCGCACCGCTGGTCGGTTCGGTGATGATGCAGGCGTCGCCGGTGTGGCCGCGCGCGAGAGTGCCGAACGCGCCGAGGCCGCCGTCCTCCTCGCTGACGACGAAGTGCGCCGACACCTGTCCGCGCAGCTTCACCCTCGCCGCGCGGATCGCCGCCAGTGCGGCCAGGATCGCGACCACGCCGGCTTTCATGTCGCACGCGCCGCGGCCGTGCACGACGTCTCCGGTGACGCGCGGCCGGAACGGGTCGCCCGCCCACTGCGCCGGGTCGCCGGGAGGAACGACGTCGACGTGTCCCTGCAGGATCAGCGTCGCTCCGTCGCCTGAGGTACGCCCCACCAGGCCCCATGCCTCGGTGCGCGGGGCTTCGCCGCCGGGAAAATCGGGGTGCGCCCGCAGTTCGGGCAGGTTCATCGACCACAGGTCGACGTCGAGATCCGCCCGCTCCAGGTGCCCGGCCAGCACGTGCTGCAGGTCGGACTCCGCCGCACTGCCCGTCACGCTCGGCACCTCGAGCAGCTCCAGCAGGAGCCGGCCGATCGCCGCCTCGTCGACTGCGGCCAGGGCGGCCGCCTCCACCTCGCTCGTTGTCACAAGCCGTGAGACTAGGTTCGGGCAAGCGATGCAAACAATTGCTGTTTCCGGCGAACTGTGCCGGATTCTTTGCAAAAATCGCCGCGCTGTGGC
>Ga0070710_10000574_pt1 | contig 17426 bp, 21 predicted proteins | sample LARL52metaG_FD_65454 | JGI IMG/M metagenome (GOLD analysis project Ga0070710, IMG submission 65454) | Corn, switchgrass and miscanthus rhizosphere microbial communities from Kellogg Biological Station, Michigan, USA - LAR L5-2 metaG | ecosystem: Host-associated > Plants > Roots > Rhizosphere ... | reverse complement strand
CCTCGGCGGGGTGCCGGGCGGGGCCGGGTGCCAGCGCCGGACGGTCCCGCCGGTCCGGGCGTGCTGCGGGCTGTCGTGGACGGTGGCGGTCACCAGGCCGTAGTGCTCCAGGGCGGCCAGCGGCTTCCAGGCGCAGGCCGCGCCCGTGGCGCGGGCGATCTCGGGCTCGGTGCCGCCGGGGTGCGCGGTCACGTGCGCCAGGATCTCGGCCTGCCGCGGGCCCAGGCGGGGCGGCATGCTCAGCTCCGCCAGCGCAGGTGCCGGGTGAGCCGGACGCCGGCCCACGGGCCGCGCGCCACCGACCAGCCGTACGTCACCCGGCGCCCGCCGCGCCGGTGCCGGACGTGCCCGGCGGCCACGTGGATCACCAGGTAGGCGATGATCGCGGCCCAGGCCCAGGGCGGCAGGTGGAAGCCCGGAGTCCAGCCGTAGTCGTGGTATCCGCCGGGCGTGCGGGCCCGGCGGGAGATCCGGCAGCAGGCGAGCGCTGCCTCAGTCATGGTGCTCATGGAGCCTCCCTGTGATCAGGCCCCTGGCCCGGCGGGTCCGGGCCAGGTGGCGTTCGTGGTGCGGGGTCGGGGGCGGCGGCGGGCGGCGCCGCAGCGCGGCCAGCAGCCGGGGTGCCCAGCCGTGGCAGCGCAGCCCGTGCCCGGCCGCCAGCACGAACGCGCACACGGCCGGGAACAGCAGCCAGGTCACGGGTGCCCCCGGGTCCAGCCGCGCTCCGGCCAGCGGACCCGGCCCGGCGTGCCGTCACGGCCAGGCGGCACCGCCGACTGCTCCAGCACCCGGGCCAGCTCGGCCGCGGCGTGCTCGTCCTCCGGCGGCGCGTTGTCCGGGGCGGCGGCCAGCGCGCCGCGCAGCGCGGACGCCTCGGCCGCCTCGTCGATCCAGACCTGCACGGGCGGGAGCGGGGCCGGCTCCGGGGCGGGCCAGCGCGGCGGCTCCGGGTAGCCCATCGACGCGCACAGCTCGTCCACCTCGCGGCCGGTCAGCGGGCCGGTGCAGGCGGCCGCGTGGCACTCGGGGCACACCGGCACGCCCTCGATCGTCTCCGGCCCGGTGACCGGCAGGCCGCAGCCGCAGCTGCCCCGGTACGCGGGGCGGCACTGCCCGGCCAGCCGGGGCGCGTGCCGGGCGATCAGGAACGCCACGCCGGCGGCGATGGCCAGCGCGGTCACCGCGGTGGCGGCGAGCAGGATCAGCACCCCGGCGCCGACCTGGGCCAGCAGCACGGCGGCGATGACGGCCAGCGCCAGCACGGCCCCCGCGACGTGGAAGCAGCAGCAGGCGCTCCCCTGGCGCCGGGCCCAGGCCGGGTAGCGGGCCAGCAGGTCACGGATCATGACATCGCCTCCTCGGGCTTGCGCATGGTGGCACGCACGTGGCCGGGCGCGTCGTAGTACCTGGCGGCGTGCTCGGCCGCCGCCCGCTGGCGCTCGTACCCGGTGGTGCCGAGCACGTTGACCAGCCGGCCCTCGAACTTGACGATCAGCATCAGCTGGGTGACCCGGGCCTGGTGCTCGGTGGGGCACGGGATCACCCACACGTCGGCCATCCGGTCGCCGTGCTTGTCCAGCCACTCGCCCAGCCGCCGGGCCGGGTTGACCGAGTGCCCGACGTAGAACGGGCGCTGCCGCTCGCGGTCCTCGAACAGCATGTAGGCGGCCGGGGTCCGGACCATCTCGAACCGGATCGCGCCCAGGAACGCCATCCAGGCGTCCGGGTCGTCCGGTCCGCCGGCCGGCAGGACCGGTCCGGGCGCGCGGTCCGGGTCCGGGCCGGGGCGGCCGCGCCACGGCCGGCCCCTCACCAGTCCTCCCACCCGGTCCACCCGGACGGCCGGGGTCCGGGCGGGGCGGGCCGTCGGCCCGGGGACCCCCACGAGGACACCGCCAGGGCCGGGCCGATCTCCCGGCAGAACCGGACCGTGACTGCCGCGGCGGCGGCCAGCCCGAGGGCGAGCAGCAGCCCGCCCGCCGGGTGGGCGAAGCCCCAGCAGGTGCCGAGCACGGAGCAGATCGCGGTGCCGATGGCGGTCATGCGGCCCTCCAGGGGGTGATTTGCACGCAGGGTGACGGAACCGGCTTGCCGGCCGGTGAGAGATGGTAAGAATGATCTTGAAAGTTAGACGGAGCGTGACCGTTCACTGCACCAGCTCCAGCTCGTCGTGGCTCAGGCAGCCCCCGCAGGAGCGCTCGGCCCAGCCGGGGTACTCGATGCGGTAGGTGCGCATCCGGCCGTAGGAGCGGCGGCCGCACCGCCCGCAGCGGGGCAGCGCCAGCTGCGCGGCCCGCACCAGGCCGAGGTCGGCGAGCAGGTGGGCGGCCAGCCAGCCCGCGACCTCCAGCCCGTGCGGGCCGGAGAAGGCCAGCATGAGCGCGCTGAGCAGCGACAACGCGGCGAGGATGGCGGTGCGGTGGCGGTTCGTCATGGCTCCATGCTACCCTGGCCACCTGACCCGTGTCAAGTGGCTGGGAGGGATATGTACGGCTGTCAGGGGCTGTCAGGGGGGCCCTCCCGCGGGGGTATAGCGGGGTACCCGGGAGGGCCCGGGAGGGCGTCAGGAGGGCCCTGGGGGCCGCCTGGGGGGCGTCTGTGTCCTCCGATTTCGGCCCTTCGGGCTCTCCTGCTCCCTGCCAGCTGGCTGTCTGGCTGATCCTGCCTGCGTAATCTCCCCGCAATCTGGTGACAGCGGGCCAGCCGGGCTGCCCGTCGGCGCATTCCCCCTGGTGACAAATCTGGTAGCTCGTTATAGCTATTTTCCTCACGGGGCGGCTGTCCTTCCCGGGCGCGGCAGGTGCGCGTCCACCTGGTGGCCGTACTGGCGGGCCTGGCTGTCGGCGAGGTGCAGCAGCGACAGCCAGGCGTGCGGGTCGAGGCAGATGGCCGAGCCGAGCACGGCCAGCACGCCCAGCAGGGCCGCCCAGCGCAGGAACGCGAGCATCAGGCCACCTCCTCGCCGTCGCCCGGCTCGTCATCTTCCGCTGGCCCGGCGCCCAGGGCGCCCGGGCGCTGCTCCCACGGCAGGTTGGCGATGATCTCCCAGGCCCGGGGCTTCTCCCCGCACCGCTGCACCAGCGGGGTGGCCTCGTTCTCCAGCTCGTTCATCGCGCCGTAGTACCAGGTGCGGCCCTTGCCGATGGACAGCTGCAGCATCTCCAGGTCGTGCATGGAGAACCGCGCCATGCCCTGCTGGGTCCAGGTCAGGATCTGGGCGCGCAGCTTGCGCTTGGCCTCCAGCTCACTCAGCCGCTTGTCGCTGACCGCCTTGAGCGGCTGGGACCGCGCGCCGCCGGGGACCGGGCCGGCCGAGGTCGGGCTCACCGGCGGGGTCCACGTCATGGCCTCGCCGGTGATGTCGTCCAGCGGGCGGCAGGACGCCGGGTACTCCTGCGCGTGCATGGCGATCCGGGCGGACCCCGGTCCCCACCAGTACCCGCGGACCGGGACCGTCTTGAGGTCCGCGGGGACCGTCTCGGTGTCGGCGTAGAACATCCCGCGGGTCTCCGGGGTGTTCCACATAGTCGGGCGGCAGCCGCGCTCGCGCTGCTCCTTGCTCAGGCCGAACCGGGCGTCCTCCTCGGTCATCACGCCGAAGCAGAAGTTGCCCATCTGGCTCAGCGCGACGGCGGAGACGGCCTGCTCCTTGGTCGGCCGCTGGAAGCCGGCCGTCCAGGACTGCCCGGCCGACCGGCCCTGGGCCACGTCGTCCACCCAGTCGTCGATCATGAACCTGCCCAGGTTCATGTCCGCCTTGCCGGAGCCGAGCAGCCGCAGCACGGTGACGGCCTCCTCCAGCCACATGTCCATGAACACCAGCCGGCACTGCGGGGTCCACTCGGTGATGTGGTCCCTGGCCATGTAGTTGCACCGGTCCAGCCGGGCCCGGTGCGCCCGCATGAGCAGCAGGATGGCCTCCTCGGGGGTGGTGGCCAGCCCGTGCAGCGCCGGGCGGCACGCGCCCAGGTACTGCTCGCCCTTGCCCAGGTCGGCGGCCCACATGGCGTAGTTCACCCGGGTGATGCCCTCGGCGAACATGTTCCAGCACAGCGTCTCGGTCTTGCCCACCCCGGTCTTGCCGGTGGTCTTGCGGTGGTGCAGCGGCAGCCGCGGGTACAGGAACTCCCGGCCGGTCTGCAGGACGCCCAGCCGGAACGGCACGGACAGGTCCGCGCCGGGGGCGAACGGGCCGGGCCACCGGATGGGCTCGGCGGTCAGCGTGGCCGGGTCGGAGATGACCACCTCGGCCAGCCCGGCGTCGGCGCTGATCCCGGTGACCGACCACGAGCCCACCGCGTCCCGGTTGATCACCTCGAACCGGGCCACCTCGGCAGCCACCTCGCCGGCCGGCATGGCCGGGTCGGACGGCAGGATCAGCCCGGCGCGGGTCACCGCCGGGCGGGCCGCCCGGCGCGGCCGGGGCTGGCGGCGGCCCCGGCCGCGGTCCGGGACCTGCTCGTCCTCGTCGCCGTCCGCCGGGGCGCGGGTGACGGCCACCATCCGGGCACCGGGCGCGCCGGCCGCGGCGGCCCGGGCGTTGAAGCCGGCCGCCATGTCCCGGTGGTCGCCCACGGTGGCCCAGATGCCCCAGCACACGCACGCGAAGACGCCGCAGAACAGCCAGGCGATGGCCAGCGCGGTGGCCAGGCCGATGATCATGTACAGGCAGAAGAACAGCCCGGCGCCGAGCGAGGTAACCGGGCCGATCCAGCGGCCCTCCCAGGACAGCCGGTGGCTGCGCAGCCGGGCGTCGAACAGGGCGATGACGGCACACAGCGCCAGCGCCAGCAGGCCGGCCCAGGCCAGGGCGCCGCGGGACGCGATGTACAGGCCCAGCCGCAGCAGCGAGCCGAACCCGGACAGCGCGCACCAGGCCAGCCACGGCAGGGCCACCTTGGCCAGCTTGATGCCGGCCTCGGCGGTCGCGTCGGACCGCTGGCCCCTGACCGTGACCTTGCCCTGGTTGGTCTTCATCCTGGCGGCCATCAGGCTCACCTCGTCCCGTTCGCCGCGGCGGGCGCCGCGTGCTTTTCCTTGAGGGCGGACGCCCGGCCCCGGCCGATGCCGAACCAGTCCGCCAGCGCGTTGCGGCTCAGCTCGCGGGCGAGCCGGGCCACCTCGGCCTCGGCCGTCTCGTCCAGCCAGGCCTGCTGGGTCGGCTTCATGACCCGCTCGCCGGGCGGGCCCGGAGGCTTCGGCGGGGCCTCGTCCTTCGCCGTCTCCGGGCCGCTGACCGGCGGCGTTATCGTACGGGCGATGGCCGCGAACTCCTCGACCAGGCTCCGCTCGCGGGCCGGGGGGACGACCAGGTGCAGCGGCGGCCGCACCGCGTCCGGCGCGCCGGTCATCGCCAGCGCCTGGGTCAGCGCCTCCTGGGTGGCGGCCAGCTCGGCCTCCAGCGCGGCGGTCCGGGCCGGGTCTTCCGGCGGGACCTCCCACGGGGCCCGCAGGTCCAGCGACGCCAGCGAGTCGGCCGCGCCCAGCGCGCCGATCTGGGCCAGCAGCAGCCGCTGCCGGCCGGTGTCGGCGGTCAGCCCGGCGTGCTCGACGGCCGCCTCCAGCGCCTTCTCCAGCCGCCGCCGGGCCCGGCCCTCGCGGTGCCCGCCGCGGGCCTTGCGCAGCCGCCAGGCGGCGCGGGCCAGCACGGCGATCCGCCGGTGCGCGGCCACCTCGGTGACGTCCCGCTCGGACGGGTCGGCCAGGCCGAGCCGGACCAGCACCTTCTCGAAGCTGTACCGCCAGTGCGTCTTGCGGTTCGTCTTCTCCCGGTGCTCCAGCGCGATGGCCCGGTGCCACAGCCCGGCCGCCACCAGCGGGACGGCCAGCCGGAACAGCGCCTCCAGGCCGGAGGACGCGTCCAGGGCGGAGAAGACGCCGGACAGCGCGGCCAGGGCCCACACCGCCGGGCCCTCGATGCCGGGGGTGCCGAACGTGCGCATGTTCCGCCGGGCCCGCACCGCGCAGGCCGTCATCGCGACTTCCAGGAACCCGAACATCGAGACGCGCTCGACGCCGGCGAAGTGCAGCACGTGGCCGGCGAACCGCCACATGCCGTTCATCACCACGGCCTGGGCCATCACGGCGGCCACCACGATGAGCGCGTCCGCGGGCACCTTGCCGCGCAGCAGCCGCCGGGCGATCACCGCGGCCACGATCCCGGCCATCAGCGCGATGCCGGCGTCCGCCGGGTGCGCCGCGGCCAGGGCGGCCAGCTGGCCCAGCCTGTCCATCAGGCCACCTCCTTCAGCGCGTCCGGGTTACGCTCGCGCCACCACCGCGCGGTGACGTCCGCGATGTTCGGGGCCTGCCCGGGCCGCGCGGAGCGCAGCACCATGTCGATCCAGGACCGGTAGCCCCGCCAGTGCCCGGCCGGCGTGGTCACCGCGGGCACGCCGTACTTCTCGTGCCACTCGCGCAGCTGCTCCGGGGTGACCCCCATCGCCTCGGCTGCCCGGCTCCACGGCACCAGCAGGTCCCACTGGGGGCGCTTGTCCTGGTCCGCCATAGTCCTCATCCCTCCGGGAGACTCCGGGTCACCCCGGTGTAATCTCTCGTATTCCCGTTCAGTATGAACTTGAACCGTTCACGATCGCAACGTGTTCCCGGGACCGTAAGGACTGGCCCGTCTACGCTTGGGATGTACCTGCACGGTTCTCATGACAGGGGGTGCCCAGGGTGTCACCCAGGGCCCAGAGGTCACGTCCCCTCCACCAGCAGATCGCGGACTGGTTCGCCGAGCGCATCACCGCCGGGGCCGAAGGCTTCCGCGAGGGAGACCAGCTCCCGCCCATCCGGGTCACCGCGCAGGAGTGGGGCGTGGGCTACCAGGCCGCGCAGCACGCCTACGAGATGCTGAACTCGATGCGCCTGACGGAATCCCGCGGCACCTCCGGCACGTTCGTGCTGCCGGCGCGCAACACCATGGGCCCGCAGCGCCGGGCGCGCTCCGCCATCCCGTCCGCCGACGAGGTGACGGTGCGGTACGCCGGGCTGTGGCCGGCCGAGGGCGACTACGCCTACGTCAGGCCCATCCTCGGCACCAGCGCGGCTGTCAGCCACGTCATCCGGCGCGAGGAGCTGTGGCTCAAGGACGGGGAGCCGTACATGCTCGCCGTCACCTGGGTGCCCGCCGTCTACGCGCAGCAGGTGCCCGAGCTGGCCGTAGCCGAGCCGCTGCCGGACTCCCGGGGCGCGGCCTACCTCATCGCCTCCCGGACCGGGCAGCGGGTCTCCTGGGGCCGCTCAGCGGTCGAGGCGCGCCCCGTGCGCGACGACGACCGCGAGGCGCCGGCGCTCGGGCTGGACCCGGACGGCTGCGTGCTGGCCGAGACCCACCTGTGGGGCGCCCGCGGCAAGGTGCTGGAGTACGGCGAGTCCGTCATCGGCCAGGGGCGGGTGATCGAGACGGACATGACTCCCTAGACTGGAGGCCTCTCCTTAGGAGCGCGTCACCTGACACGGAGCCCGGCGGCACTGGCTGGCCGCCGGGCTCTTTGCTTGCCCGCGAGCTGCGCGTTGTTGTCCTGTTGCAGCCCGGACGGAAAGACTGCTTGTAAGTACGCCCCAGCGGGCCTGACCGGTCCAGATTGACCCCCCGCTGACCTGGCCCTCCGTAATCTCCTGCCCGGCCCCAGGTCAGGACCCCTGCAGCCCGCCGCAATCTCCCGGAACGAGGAAGCCGGGCGGGGCGCCCGCCGCACGGTGGCAGCGGCATGATCATGAGGGCGCCCGGCCCGGCTGGAGCCTGTCCTGTACCGTCCCTGGCCTCACCTCCTGCCACAGATCGCAGCAGTCCCACACTTATGCAGGTGACCACCAGCTGTCAAGTAATCACAGCCTGTTACGGCAGGTCAGGTCCAGGTGTCACGCACTGCTCTCGCCCTCCGGTCGCTCGGTCCCATTGTCTGCCCGGTACTCGGCCCGCGCTCCCTGATACGAAGACCAGTGGGAAGTCATGCAGGCGTAGACGCTCATCAGGCCCACCCACAGGATCGAGTTCGCCCACCACAGCGCGGTCGGGATGGCCATCGCCGCCCAGACCAGGGTCATCGTCAGGTGGAAGCCCCGGCTGCCCAGGAAGCTCAGCCGGGACACGGCTACTCCCGCGCGGGCCGGAGCAGGGTCAGCTCGCCCTCGGGATTGAACGGCGCGCCCTCGAAGCCCACCGGGGTGATGGTCCCCCACACCGGGCCCGCGTCCCGGGAGAGCAGCTGGTACACCGTGCCGTCGGCGGCCTGCACCACCTGGCCGGGCTGCACCTGGTCCGCGGTCACGAGAACGTCACCGAGGTGTTGAACACCCAGGCCGCGCCGGACTGCTTGGAGCCCAGCGGGCTGGCCGGGATCTTCCGGTTCATCATGACGACGCTCCCCGCGGTCGCGTAGACGTTCGCCAGCACCGCCCCGGCCGTGGGCACGCCGGCGCCGGCCGCCCAGCACCACTCGGCCCACAGGAAGTTGGCGTCGCCGGCCTGGAAGGTGGACTGGCCGTTGATCGTGGCGGGCGTGGTCAGCGTCGGGTAGCCCACGTCCATGCTCTGGTACCAGCTGTTGCCCGCGCCCTCGCCGGAGGCGTTGGCCAGGTGCGCCTGGGCGGCCGCGAACGCCGTGGTGCCGTCGCTGCCCACGCCGACCACGGCCGAGCCCGCCGCCCCGCCGCCCAGGCCCAGGGACAGCACCCTGCTGTGGTTACCCGAGGGCGCCGTCCCGGTCAGCAGGTTGATGATGTTGGTCAGCCCGCCGTTGACCATGGAATTGCCCTCGTCGAGGACGATGCCGTCCTCGGGCTCATGGAACAGCTGGCGCAGCCGGTCCCCGTGCAGCACCGGCCCGAGCCGGCCCATGGCCCACGCAGTCTGGGCGGGGCTGTACCGCTCCACCCGGACCCGCGGGTACCACCGGACTCCCTCGCTGACGCTGCTGCCCACGTCCGGGCAATCGGCGCGCGCTGTTGTTACCGGGCGGTTTTTTCCCGCGGGCTGATACACACGCCGCGTGATCATGGTTAGGCTGCCCTGGTGGGCCGGCTCGGACAGGGCCGGCTTTGCCAGGGAGAACGTATTTTGGATACAAAGCTGCTGAGAGACAGCTTCGCCGTGGTGGCCCCGTACGGGCTCGAAGTGACCGAGTACTTCTACGCCCACCTGTTCGCCACCGGCGGTGATCCGGTGGTCTCCATGTTCCCCCCGCTGATGGGCCCGCAGCGGGACCGGCTGCTGAAGGCGCTGGTCAGGATCGTGACCGACGTGGACGACCTGGACAAGCTGGGCGCGTACCTGGCCGGGCTCGGCCGGGACCACCGCAAGTTCTCCGTCCAGCCCGAGCACTTCGACCTGGTGGGAGCCTCGCTGCTGGCCACGCTGCAGCACTTCGCCGGCGATGCCTGGACGCCCGAGGTCGCGGGCACCTGGGCCGGGGCCTACGCGCTGGTAGCCCAGGTGATGCGGCAGGCCCTGACCGCGGACGACGGCACCCCGCCCTGGTGGGACGCGACGGTCACCGCCAAGGAGATGCCGTCCTATGACATCGCCATCATCACCACGCGGCTGGCCCAGCCGATGGAGTGGGCGCCGGGCCAGTCCGTGGCGGCGCAGTTCGAGGGCCGGCCCCGGATCTGGCGCTACCTGACCCCGGCCAACCCCCCGCGGGTCACCCGCACCGCGGAGTTCCACCTGCGGGTCATCCCCGGCGGCCTGCTGTCGGTCCCGCTGGCCCTGCACGCCGGCCCGGGATCGCGGCTCAAGCTCGGCCCGCCAGTCGGCTCGCTGAAGCTGGACGAGGACTCGGACCGGGACATCCTCATGGTGGCCGGGTCCACCGGGCTGGCCCCCATGATGGCGATGCTGGAGCGGCTGGCCCAGCGGGACAGCCCGCCTGACGTCCGGCTGTACTTCGGCGCGCGGGAGCCCGGCGGGCTCTACGCGGCCGACCGGCTGGCGAAGCTGGCCGCCGAGCACGACTGGCTGACGGTCACGCTCGCCTGCTCGGCCCCGGAGGAGCAGTCCCCGGAGTTCGAGGGCGAGCGCGGGAACATCGTGGACGTGGTGACGCGCGGAGAGGCCTGGCAGGACCGCGACGCCTACATCTGCGGGTCCTCGGCGATGACGGAGGCGGCTGCCGGCCGCCTCATGGCACTAGGGATGCCGGGCCCTTCGATCCACATCGAGGACTTCGGCTGGGAAGGGTGATCTGATGAGCGATCCGGGGTTGCTGGCCGCCCCGAGACTTACCCCAGAGAACGTGAGGCGGTGGGACCTCCCGCGAGTGATCCGCGGGTATGACATCCAGTCCGTGGAGGACATGCGCCGGGCGGTAATCGACGAGATGAGCACCCTGCTCACCGAGCTGAGGGACATGGAGGCCGAGCGCTTCCACCTGGCCGAGGAGGTGGATCAGCTCAGGCATCAGCAGCAGCAGCCGCAGCCGGCGCCGCCCCAGGCGGGGGTCGGCGATCAGGCCGTGCGCATCCTGAGAACCGCCCAGCAGCAGGCCGAGCAGATCATCGGCGAGGCGCAGGGCTTCGCCCGCCAGGTCGGCAGCGACGGCGAGCGGCAGCGGCGCGTGATGCTGGAGGCGGCCCGGTCGCGGGCTGATGCCCTGGTGGACGAGGCCCGGCAGAAGTCCGAGGAGCTGGCGCACGACGTGCTGCGGGACGCCCAGTCCAAGGCGGCGGCCATCTTGTCCCAGGCCCCGATCGAGGCCCAGACCAGGGTAGCGAGCCTGGAGGCCCTGGGCGGGGTGCTGGAGTCGCACCTGTCCGGGGTGATGGAGATCGTGAACAGCACGCTGCGGGACCTGCAGAAGCGGATGGCGGAGCCGCTGCGCGACTACCCGCCGGTCCCCGCCTAGTTACCCCCGCGGACCAGCGCCAGCGCCGAATCGAAGTTGAAGTCGGCGGGCTGCGTGGCGGTCCCGAAGTAGATCCCGGCCACCGTCTGCATGTAGTTGGCTGCCTGGAAGTACGAGGCCGCGTCAGCGGCGCTGAAGCCGAGTGCTTCCAGCCCGGACTCGCCCTGCGGCTGGACGAACGCCCACAAGGTCAGGATCTGCTCCATCACGCTGCGCAGCGAGACCGCCGCGTCGCCTAGCTGCGCGTTGAGCCCGCCGACGTCGACCGGGTTTCCTACTGCCATGCCCGGGGCAATCGTCACATCCGGCGGGCCAGCTTGGTCCGGTACGTGGTGAGGGTCTGCCCGGTAGAGTTCCCTCCCCAGGCCGCCCGCGCGTCGAGGGTGTGCGCTGAGGTCGTGTCGAATCCCTTGTTCGGCCCGGACTGCGCGCCCACGTAGATCGTCGGCACCGGGGTGGTGGTCGACCCGGCGTTGACGCCCTGGGTGGCCAGGCCCCCGTCCGCCGTGACGTTGCACTGCCCGGTGCCGGTACCGCCGGTCGTCTGGACCGAGAGCCGGAACCGGATCGTGTAGGAGAACGTCTTGTTGCCGACCGGCAGGAACACCGCGCCCACGGTGAACTGCCCGCCCAGCACCGTGCCGTCCACGGCCAGGCCGAAGCTGAGCGTCTGGGTGCTCTGCCCGGTATTGGCCGTGGTGGCCACGCCGTCGATCTCGATCTCGAACTCCGACGACTGCGCGCCCTCGTTGGCCAGGTAGTTCAGGGCCGCGCCAATAGCGGCGAACGACGTGTTGTTCCCGACCGTGAACGAGCTGACATTGACCGTGCTGCGCTCCAGCACCGAGTCGTTGCCGATCGAGTTGACGTACCGGGGCCGGCCAGCGACCGAGGAGTAGAACACGCTGGCGCCGGTGAAGGCAGGCGGGGCGCTGGCCTGGTTGGGCAGGGTGAGCGCCTGGGCGTACAGGCCCAGGGGGTAGGCATTCGAGCTGGCATCACTGCCGGCCGCCCCGGACCAGGCACCGATGAGGTTGCCGCTGGCAGGCAGCCCGCTGTACACCAGCACCTCACCGGAAGTCCCGTCGGCCACGATGGTGGCGCCGGTCACCGTGGTGCCGTCCACGATCCCGGCCACCACGATCCCGGCCGCCAGCAGCCCGGCCGAGATGGTGCCGGCCGAGATGTTCGACGCGGTGATGGTGCCGCCCGCGATGTTCGCGCCGGTGATGGTGTTCGCGGCGATCTGGCCCGCGGTGATGGTGCCCGAGGCAATCTGCGCCGCGGTGATGGTCGCGCTGGCGATCTGGAAGGCCGTGATGGTGCCGGCCTGGATGAGCGCCCCCGGCACCTGGGGCATGACCAGGATGGCCTCGAAGTAGAGCGTGTGCCCGGACCCGTCGGCCGGGGCGATCCGGGGCACGCCCCACACGGCGCTGCCCGGCGCCGTCTGCACCGTGGTGACCAGGGTCCAGGTGTTCGCCGGCACGGTCAGGGACTGGGTGGCCGAGGACAGCAGCGAATGGCTGGAGTTCTGCCAGTCAAAGCCCAGCGTTACCGAGGTCTGCGCGGTGTAGACCCAGGCAGTGACCAGGTACTGCTGCCCCGCGGCGACGGCGAACGGGGCGCCGGACTCCTTGGCGGCCGCGCCCACCCCGGCCGTGGTGATGGAGAAGAACCCGGCGTAGGCCAGCGGCGAGCCGGCCGGCGGGCTGGACGACACCGAGAACGAGCCGGACACCCCGGCCCAGCCGGTCCCGTCGCCGCCCAGGAAGTAGGGGTTGGCGTTCAGCACGCCCATGGCCGGGCCGGCCAGCGTCGCGGTCAGCGAGGTGGGCACCCCGGAGACCTGCGAGCTGGCGGACCCGGCCACCGTGGAGGTGTTACGGGCCAGCAGCTTGACGTAGTAGGTCGTGCCGACCTGCAGCCCGGTGACCGGGAAGGTGCCTGCTGAGACCAGCGTGCCGGTCAGCGTGGACACGCTCGGGGTGAAGCCCGAGCTGGTGCTCAGGTGCACCTCGACCCACAGGAAGTCGGCCAGCGGGTTCGCCCCGCCGATCTTCCCGTCCCAGGTGATGAACAGCCCGTTGAAGGTGCCGGTGACCGAGGGCGCGTCCGGCACGCCCGGCGCGGGCCCGTTGACGTCGGCGTGGGTGTAGGTGCCGTCCGCCTGCTGGCCCACGATGGTGCGGACCGTCCCGGTGGCGTCGACCAGCTGCGTCACCGTCGGGCTGATCACGGACTTGGCGGTCACGGGCGGCGAGCCCCCGCCGTCCGGCGCGGCAATCGGGGTCGGCGCGGCCGAGGCCGTGACCTGGCCGTTGTTCACCGTGACGGTACCGCTGCCCGAGGGGACGCTGAGCCCGACCTGCTGCCCGGTCCCCGGGCTGGCCGTGCCGGCCGGCTGCCACTGCCCGGTCGCCGCGTTGTAGACCAGCGGGCTGGCGTTGTGCCCGGCGGTGCCCACCACGTTGGCCAGCGAGCCGAGCGACTGGGCCGGGGTGAAGTAGGTGGGCACCTGGCCGGTGCCGTACTTGGACGGGGCCACCGGGGTGGTGCCCTGGGCGTTGACGAACTGCCCGCCCAGCTTGTTGGCCAGGTAGGTCAGCTGCTCTTCCAGCCAGGCCGTGTAGGACTCGATGGTCAGCTCGTTGGTCTCGTTGCCCGAGCTGTCCACCTGCACCGCGATGCCGACCACCCGCACCGCGTCGATGGCGGAGAAATCCGGGCGCTCCAGGCCCACCCAGTCGCCGCAGTCGAAGCTGGCGAACACGGTCCGGCCGGGCAGCCCCGGCGGGATGGTCAGGGTGTAACTCAGCACCTCGTCGGCGGCGTCGGAGGCGGCCGCGGCGGCCGCGATCTCCATGGAGGCGGGGTCGACCTGGGCGGCGGTCTGGTACCAGGCCTCGCGCTGCCCCCACTTGGTGATGGAGCCGGAGTTGGTCGCGCTGATCTCGTGCCCGTCGGAGTTCTCCGCCCCGTACAGGTTGGAGACCTGGTTCCGGGCCCGGGAGCGCTGCTTGGACGTGAGGTCCCTGCCCTCGCGGAACACGATGCTGCCCGACCGGTCCGCGCCCAGGCTCAGCGAGCCCTGCTGGGTCAGCCCGACCAGCAGCTGGAAGCCGGGCTGCATCATGAAGTCGGCGTTGACCACGGCGCAGAAGGACTGCAGCAGCGAGTACAGGTCGGTGCCGTTGGTGACCTGCACGTTCTGGCTGTCGGTCCACTGCCGGCCGTAGCTGTCCGCGAACCCCGACAGGGAGGAGGTGACGAACGGGACGGTCCCGCGGGCCTGGGCGGTCTGCAGCAGGTCGTGCCAGATGCCCATGGCCGGGGTGCTCAGGTAGATGTTGCCCTGGTAGCTCGGCGTGGTGACGTTGCTGTTCAGGTTGGCCAGGATGGCGGACTGCCCGGTCCCGTTGTAGGTGGCCGAGACGTAGAAGCCGCAGTACGTGGCGTCCCAGCTGTGCACGACCTGCCACTGCAGCGTCCAGTTGGAGCCGTCGGGGCTGGTCCAGAAGTAGAACGTGCCGGGCCCGCCGCCCGAGCCTGCCTGCTCGGTGATCATCCAGTAGGCGTCGTTGGAGGCGTCGAACGAGGCCGCGCCGCTGATGATGTGGGTCTGCGCGGACTGGCCCGCGGTGCCCAGCTGGCAGTAGAAGCTGTTCGCGGACAGGCCGATGAGCGCGTAGTTATTCGAGTTGGCCAGCGACTGGATGTAGAACTCGGTCAGCTCGCTGCCATTGAGGTTGCTGCCGTAGGCGCCGGGGTTGCCGTTGGAGTCGGTCGGGATGTTGGCCGCCCCCACCGGGGTGACCTGCGCGCTGATCAGGGTGTCCGCGGCGTCGTAGGGGGTGGCGCCCACCACGGTGGTGCCCGCGGTCCCGGTGATGGTCAGCGTGCCCGAGGGATACAGGCTGCTCAGCGCGTAGCCGGCCCCGCCGGGGTACTGGTAGAGCGGGCTGACGGGCGTGATCAGCACGTCCGCGGCCGGGCTGGCCACGTTCCAGATGTTGGTGTCGAGCACCGGCTGGCCGGAGACGTTCACCTCGTCGAAGCTGTCCGCGATCGAGTCCAGCTTGTTGACGATGCTCGGGAACCCGTTGGGGGCGGCCATGGCCCACTTCAGGGTCGCGACGGCGCCCGGCCCGGTGACCGTGACCAGCCGCTGCTCGGAGGAGTCGACCAGCTGTTCGGTCACCGTCTCGCCCAGGAACTCGAACCGCGGCACGCCGTCCTGGGTGAACTGCCACAGGCACTCGTAGTCCAGGATCTCGAACGCGGCCGCGCCGTCGGTCAGGGTGGCCGCGTGCCACCACGGGTCGTCCATGTTCAGCGTGATGGTGGCCGAGCCGGTGTCGTTGAGCTGCTTGACGAACTGGAAAGACTGGATCATCTTGGGCGGCAGCAGCGCCAGCACCGTGGAGTAGTCCTTGTAGCTCAGCACCCGCACTTCCCAGCCGGCCCCGGGCGAGGGGGAGGCCGCGCCGCCGGACCCGCCCGGGCCCGGCGCGGTGCCCGGCGCGACCTGCAGCGTCCCGAGCGCGCCGGGCAGGGTCTCGGTGAAGCTCATTCGTCCAGCCCCAGCACGATGAGGAACGCGTCGATGACGTCATCGCCCCCGCGGGCCAGCTGGTTGAGCATGTCCAGGCAGCGCTGCCGCTCGGCGCTGTTGTCCCGGCGGGCCTGCTGGGCCGCGGGGTCTGGCCTGATGTCCGGCACCGGCCTCACCCGAGCCCGTACAGGCCGAACTGGCACCCGGCGTTGAACCCGCCCGAGGGAGCCAGCAGGGCGATCGAGGTGATGCCGGCCTGCGCGGCGGGGTTCCAGATCCCCAGCCGGGTCCGCATGTCGACGAACGAGGTGGTCCCGTTGCCGCCGCCCGAGACCGCGTAGAAGACCTTGTTCAGCCCGGACCCCGCGTAGCCGGGGATGAACGCGAACCCGCCGCCGACGTTGGCCACGGCCCCGGACTGGCTGGCCAGGAACCGGAAGACCGGAGCCGAGGAGACGGCGAACCCGTTGCCGGTGGAGGGCCCGGACATGGTGCCGCCGGCGTTGGCGGCGAAGATGGTCAGGTAGCCGTAGTGGGTCCCGGAGTCGCCGTTGAACTGCAGCGTCACGTCATCGGACTGCACGGAGGTCTCGGCCAGCCGCCCGGTCCCGAGCAGCAGCAGGTGCGCGTAGGTCTGCGGGATCGAGCTGAAGGTGACCGAGGCCTGCGCGGCCGTGGTGGTCTGCTCGGAGATGGTGGCGAACGAGCCGGCCGCCCAGGCCGAGGCGGGCAGGCCGTGCACGCCCGAGCCCGAGCCGGAGGCGTAGTGGGTGGCCGCCTGGGTCAGGTCGCCGGCGCTGACGCCGTGCGCGATGGCGGTCCCGGCGTTGTGCGCCTTGGCGGTGGTGCCGTCCGCGGCCCGGGTGACCACCCACGGCGTGCCCGAGGTGCCTGAGCCGGAGTTGACCTGCACCAGCTCCTCGTTCGACGTGCCGGGCTCCAGCCGCAGTATCCAGGGGAACTGGGTGGGGTAGCCGGACGGGGCGCCGGAGGCCGCGTACAGGCTCGTGGCCGAGTTGGACAGGTTCCCCCCGCCGGGCACCGCCAGGGTGTCGGCGATGGCGGTGTTGGAGTAGTACCTCCAGCTGGCCACCTAGCTCACCCCCGTGAGCTGGGCAGCTACGCCGCTAGCGGCCTGGCGTCCAGGTAGGTAGGCAGCTGAGGGATGACTAGCTGCCCGTACTCGCTCTCGAACAGTCCGATGAGCCAGTTGCACCGCTTGCAAGCCAGCCCCCGGATGCACTTCCCGCAGGACTTGTTCCCGGGGCAGCACCGCCGGTCGTGCTCGACGGCCAGCCGCTGAACCTCGCCTGTCATCGGAGACAGCATCGTCTCTGGCTGGCGGCAGAGCACGCACACCCCGCCTTGGGCAGCCAGAAGCCTCTTGTACTGGTCCAGGGTGATGTTGAAGCTGCGCAGCAGCCGGTAGCCGAACATGTACTCGGCCCGGGCAGGTGCGTACTTCTCGCGCTTCTTGTTCTCGCAGGTGCGGCAGACGGCCCGTCGGCCATTGACCCCGCGCTTGTAGGGGGCGAACTTGTCCCAGCGCTTGAACTTGGTGCAGCCCAAGCACTCGCGGCCGGTCTTGGTGATCCGCCCTTGAGCGGTGAACGTCATGACTATGACTATACGCGAGGCACATCATATGTATGGAGGATTCCAGGTGAAGGTAGCTGTTCCAGCACTTACTTGAATTGTGTTTGCTCCCGACAAGAGGCACATCCACAGCCGGGAGCCGACGTGGCTGAACTTCCCGGCCGCCGATGCCCCTGCGTTATCGGTGATCAGGCCGTTCAGCACGTCGACCGTGACCGGGTAGGAGGGCCCGGACGCCAGGGTGAAGGAGATGCCGGCGGTGGCGTTGGTGACCGTGCACGGGACCGAGCACTGCACCGAGAAGGTGGCCACGGACGACGGGAAGCCCTCCCCGGCCACGCCCTCGCCCAGGTTGGTGACCGTGGTCCCGCCGGTCCCGGTGCAGGCCTGGCTCTGCTGCGCGCCGTAGAAGTAGGGGTCGCTCA
>Ga0070710_10000572_pt1 | contig 17442 bp, 17 predicted proteins | sample LARL52metaG_FD_65454 | JGI IMG/M metagenome (GOLD analysis project Ga0070710, IMG submission 65454) | Corn, switchgrass and miscanthus rhizosphere microbial communities from Kellogg Biological Station, Michigan, USA - LAR L5-2 metaG | ecosystem: Host-associated > Plants > Roots > Rhizosphere ... | reverse complement strand
CACGGCACTCCCACAAGATCATGCGACGTAGACACTCACATGATCAACGAGCGCCGTGCCCGCCCCACATTCAGGTCAAACGACTTTGCCGGAGCCGTGCCCGGCCAGGGGGACCCCTGCGTTTCAACGTACTCGCGACCCCTGACAAGATCAGGAGTGCAGCTGGATCGCCTTGCGCATCGTCTCGCGCGCCCGGCCACGGTCCCCCGCGACGTCGTAGGCGTACGCGAGCCGGAACCACGCGCGCCAGTCCTCCGGCGCGGCCTCAACCTCGGCCCGCCGCTCCTCGAACCACGCGTCCGCGGCGTCCCGGTCCACCCGCCCCGACGGACGCCGGGGCAGGTGGGAGGCGTCCGGCAGCAGGCCGTCGGCGTCGAGTTCGCGGGCCATCTTCTCCGTCTGCCAGCCGAAGCGCAGGTTCGAGTACACGAGCCACACGCCGAGCAGCGGCAGGATCAGCACGCCGACGCCGAGCAGCACGCCGACCAGCGAGCCGGTCTGGAGCAGGGCGAGCGCACGCCCCGCGAGCAGGACGAAGTAGACCGCCAGGGCGACGACCAGCAGCCCGACGGTGAGGCGGACCTTCACAGGTCCAGGTACTTGTCGAGTCCGACGGCGAGACCGGGCCGGGACACGACCCCCCGCACGCCCAGCACGACGCCCGGCATGAACGACGTGCGGTGCAGCGAGTCCTGGCGCAGGGTCAGGGTCTCGCTCTCGCCACCGAACACGACCTCCTGGTGCGCGATCATGCCGGAGATGCGCAGCGAGTGAACGCGCACGCCGTCGACGACGGCACCGCGCGCGCCCGGCTCCTCCTGGGTGGTGGCGTCGGGCATCGGGTCCATGCCGGCGCGCGCCGCCGCGATCAGGCGCGCGGTGTGCGCGGCGGTGCCCGACGGGGCGTCGGCCTTGCGCGGGTGGTGCAGCTCGATGATCTCGGCCGACTCGTAGTAGCGGGCGGCGATCTCCGAGAAGCGCATCAGCAGCACGGCGCCGATGCCGAAGTTCGGCGCGATCAGCACACCGACGGACGGCTGGTCGGCGAGCAGCGCGGACACGGCGTCCAAACGCGACTGATCGAAGCCGGAAGTGCCGACCACGCAATGGATTCCGTTGGCGATGCAGAACTCCAGGTTCCCCATCACCACGTCGGGGTGCGTGAAGTCGACGACGACCTGCGCGCCGGCATCCACGAGAGCCTGCAACGGGTCGTCGGCGTCGATCGCGGCCACGACCTCCATGTCCTTCGCGGCCTCGACCGCGCGGACCACCTCGGAACCCATGCGGCCCCGCGCGCCGAGAACTCCGACGCGAATCATGCAATCACCTCGTGTACCTGGTCCGGCAGATCGTCGGCATGATCGTATGGCCCGACCACCGCGGCAGCGACCGGTCGGCGAAGCAGATCACGTGCGAGCAACGCCACTTCGTCCGCGGAAACAGCGTCGATGCGCGCGAGCGTCGCCTCGACGCTCAGGTGGTCGCCGTAGTTCAGTTCGGACTTGCCGATGCGCGACATCCGGGAGCTGGTGTCCTCCAGGCCCAGAACCAGAGCGCCGCGCAGCTGTCCCTTGCCCCGCGCCACTTCCGCGTCCGACAGGCCGCCCGTCGCGACGTCCACGAGCACCTCGCGGATCACGCCCGCGACGTCGCCGAGACGGTCCGGCTGGCAGCCCGCGTAGACGGAGAACGTGCCGGTGTCCGCGTACAGGCCGACGGACGAGTACACCTGGTACGCCAGGCCTCGCCGCTCGCGCACTTCCTGGAACAGCCGGGAGCTCATGCCACCGCCGATGGCCGCGTTCAGGACGTTCAGCGCGAACCGGCGTTCGTCGTGGCGATCGAGGCCCTTCATGCCGAGCATCAGGTGCGCCTGCTCGGTGTCGTCGGTGTGCAGCACCAGTTTGCGGGCGTCGGCGATGCGCGCGCGGCCCGCGCGAGGAGCCACCGCGCCGCCCTCCCGCGACAGCCGGTCGCCGATCGCCTTGCGCACCAGGCGCATCACGTGCGCGTGCTCGATGTTGCCGGCGACGGCGAACACCATGCGCGGCAACGTGTAGTTCTTCTTGTAGAACGAGTAGAGGTTGTCCCTCTGCATGTCCTGAATGGACTGTTCGGTGCCGAGCACCGGGCGTCCCAGGGCATGTCCGCCGAACAACGCCTCGATGAACGCGTCGTGCAGCAGGTCCTCGGGGTCGTCGTCGCGCATCGCGATCTCTTCGAGCACGACACCGCGTTCGGTCTCGAAGTCACGCGGACCGCAGATCGCCTCGAACACCACGTCCGCGACCAGATCGACCGCGAGCGGCAGGTCCTCGTCCAGGACGTGCGCGTAGTAGCAGGTGTGCTCCTTGGCGGTGAACGCGTTCAGCTCGCCGCCGACCGCGTCGATCTCCTCGGCGATGGCCGCGGCCGAGCGACGCGCGGTTCCCTTGAACAGCAGGTGTTCCAGGTAGTGCGCGGCACCCGCGACCTCGGGCCGTTCGTCACGGGACCCGACCTGCACCCACAGCCCGACCGAGGCGGACCGCACGCCCGGGATGCGCTCGGTGATGACCCGCAGGCCCGAGGGCAGCATGCTGCGCCGCACCTCCGAGCCCGCGGACGCTTCGAGCACGCGCGTGCTGCCCGGCCGCTGGAGGTGCCCCAACCGTCCGGTACGCGGACGGCCGCGGGTGGATGCACCCGCGGCCGTCGCCCTGTCTGTCACGCTCACTGCGCGGGAGCCGCCTCAGCGGGCGCCTCGGCAGCGTCGTCGGCGGCCGGAGCGTCGGCCGGCTTCGCGGCGTCGTCGTCCGACACCACGACCAGGCTGATCTTGCCGCGCTGGTCGATGTCGGCGATCTCGACGCGGAGCTTGTCGCCGACCTTGACGACGTCCTCCACCTTCGCGATGCGCTTGCCGTTGCCCAGCTTCGAGATGTGGACGAGGCCGTCCTTGCCGGGCAGCAGCGAGACGAACGCGCCGAACGCGGCCGTCTTCACCACGGTGCCCAGGAAGCGCTCGCCGACCTTCGGCAGCTGCGGGTTCGCGATCGCGTTGATCATGCCGATCGCGGCCTCGGCCGAGGGGCCGTCCGCCGCACCGACGTAGATCGTGCCGTCGTCCTCGATGGAGATGTCGGCACCGGTCTGCTCGGTGATCGAGTTGATCATCTTGCCCTTCGGGCCGATGACCTCGCCGATCTTGTCGGTCGGGATCTTGACCGACGTGACGCGCGGCGCGAAGGCGCTCATCTCGTCCGGGTCGGCGATGGCCTCGGCCATGACCTCCAGGATCGTGTAGCGAGCGTCGCGGGCCTGGCCGAGAGCCTGCGCGAGGACCTCCGACGGGATGCCGTCGAGCTTCGTGTCGAGCTGCAGCGCCGTCACGAACTCCTTGGTGCCCGCCACCTTGAAGTCCATGTCGCCGAACGCGTCCTCGGCACCGAGGATGTCGGTCAGCGCCACGTAGCGGGTCTCACCGTCGACCTCGTCGGACACGAGGCCCATCGCGATGCCGGAGACCGGGGCCTTCAGCGGGACACCGGCGTTGAGCAGCGACATCGTCGACGCGCAGACCGAGCCCATCGAGGTCGAGCCGTTGGAGCTCAGCGCCTCGGAGACCTGGCGGATCGCGTACGGGAACTCGTCGCGCTTCGGCAGGACCGGCATGATCGCGCGCTCGGCGAGCGCGCCGTGGCCGATCTCGCGGCGCTTCGGCGAACCGACGCGGCCGGTCTCACCGGTGGAGAACGGCGGGAAGTTGTAGTGGTGCAGGTAGCGCTTGTGCGTCTCGGGAGACAGCGAGTCGATCTGCTGCTCCATGCGCAGCATGTTCAGCGTGGTGACACCCAGGATCTGGGTCTCGCCGCGCTCGAACAGCGCCGAGCCGTGCGTCCGCGGGATGATCGCGACCTCCGCGCTCAGGTCGCGGATGTCGGTGAGGCCGCGGCCGTCGATGCGGACCTTGTCGCGCAGGATCCGCTGACGCACGAGCTTCTTGGTCAGCGAGCGGAACGCCGCGCCGATCTCCTTCTCGCGGCCCTCGAACTGCTCGGCCAGCTTGTCCAGCGTGGCGGCCTTGATCTCGTCGAGCTTGTCCTCGCGCTCGTGCTTGCCCGCGATGGTCAGCGCCTGCGCGAGCTCGCCGGACGCGGCGGCCTCGACGGCCTCGAACGCGTCGGCCTGGTAGGCCGGGTACGTCGGGTACTCACCGGTCTCCTTGGCGGCGACCTGCGCGAGCTGCGCCTGCGCCTCGCAGAGGACCTTGATGAACGGTTTGGCGGCCTCGAGACCCGCGGCCACGACCTCCTCGGTGGGGGCGACGGCGCCCTCGCCGATCAGGTCGATCACGTTCTCGGTGGCCTCGGCCTCGACCATCATGATCGCGACGTCGCCGGAGGCGACCACACGACCCGCGACGACCATGTCGAACACGGCCTTCTCGAGCTGCTCGTGGGTGGGGAACGCCACCCACTGGCCCTCGATCAGCGCGACGCGGACGCCGCCGATCGGGCCGGAGAACGGCAGGCCGGCGAGCTGCGTGGACGCGGACGCGGCGTTGATCGCCACGACGTCGTACAGGTCGGCCGGGTTCAGGCTCATCACGGTGATGACGACCTGGATCTCGTTGCGCAGACCGTCCACGAAGGACGGGCGCAGCGGACGGTCGATCAGGCGGCAGGTGAGGATGGCATCCGTGCTGGGACGGCCCTCACGCCGGAAGAACGAGCCGGGGATGCGGCCCGCGGCGTACATGCGCTCCTCGACGTCCACCGTGAGGGGGAAGAAGTCGAAGTGCTCCTTGGGCTGCTTCGACGCCGTCGTGGCGGAGAGCAGCATCGTGTCGTCGTCCAGGTACGCGACCACGCTTCCGGCGGCCTGACGCGCGAGGCGCCCGGTCTCGAAGCGGATCGTGCGCGAGCCGAACTTGCCGTTGTCGATAACGGCAGTCGCCTCGTGGACCTCGATGTCCGTCATTTACTTGTTACTCCTCGTCTTTTGGACACCGCACACGCGTCTTGACGAGGCCGGTCTTCGATCGAAGTCCTCCGGAGCCGTCCGGAGGGCCACTACCGAGGACCGGCGATAACTGCTTCGCGCGATGCGGGCCCTGTTTTGTTCCGTTTTCAACCAGGGATCTGTATACACCTGGTTGTGCGCCGAGGGGGAGTGACCGGCCGGTCACTCCCCCTCGGCAAGCATCACCTGCGCAGACCGAGGCGCTGGATCAGCGCGCGGTAGCGGTTGATGTCCACCTTGGTCAGGTAGTTCAGCAGACGGCGGCGACGGCCGACCATCAGCAGAAGACCACGGCGGGAGTGGTGGTCGTGCTTGTGCTGCTTGAGGTGCTCCGTGAGGTCCGCGATGCGCTTGCTCAGCAGGGCGACCTGCGCCTCGGTCGAGCCGGTGTCGCTGTCGTGCAGACCGTACTCACCGAGGATGGACTTCTTCTGCTCCGTGGACAGTGCCACTAGGTGCTTCTCCTACTTGTTCAGGTCCGTGCGGCCCCACGCCCGCCGAATTGCTGGCCGGGGTAGCCGGTACTGGCCGCCACGGACCGCAGCCAGACCCAACTGCGAAGGTTATCAGGCACGATGCTCAGCGGCGCGCTGACGTGCGCAACCCCACCCGCGCGACGGGTGTGTAGACGCCGTCGGCGCTGCTCACGAGCACTGCTTCGGTCGGCTGCCACGGGCTGCTCAGGAAGGCCGGCATCGGCTGACCTTTGTACCCGTACGCCACCGTCAGGTGCGCCCACCAATTGTCGTCCGCGCCTGCCGCCCTTGCCAACTGATTTAGATCGCCGTCGATTCCCGCCCACAGGACCCGGCCGCGGAAGTCGCCGAAGTTCTTCAGCCGGATTTCCCCGACCTCGTGGCCTTCGAGGGCTTTGAAGCGTTCCTCATCTGCGGATTCGCCGTGGAAGCACAACGTGATGTGCCACTTCTCCGGCTTCGTCCACTCCAGGTCGAGGCTGCGGTCGAGCACGGCGTCGAGTTCGTCGACCACGTGCTGCGGCGGGTAGAGCGCCGTGAAGAACTTCATCGTGCTCGCGCGATCTCGGGGGTCTGGGGGTCGCTCCCCAGAAGACACGGCGAGCGACGTGGTCCGCGCTTTCCGCGGACACACCTCCCCTGAGCGAGCGCCGCGAACCACGTCACCGCTGGCCGGCGGCCCGGATGGCGCGCCGGAACAGCTCGGCGATCGCCGGGAAGTCGTCGTGCAGCAGGTCGGCGGCCTGCTGGAGCTCGGTGCGGTCGGCGACCCGGCGCAGCACCGGGTACGCGACGCTCTCGTCGCCGTTGACCGGCAGGTTGTCGCGGGACACGGTCGGCTTGGACTCGCGCACGTCGTCGAGCGCCCGCTGCAACGCCTCCGGCGCCCCGGTCGCCACGTCCGGCGTGAGGATCTTGCGCTCCAGCATGATCATCCGGGCGAGCACGGCCGGGTTGCCGATCTTGGCGCGGCGGCCGCTCATCACCTGGCTGAGCATCGGCGCGCTGATCCCCAGCACGTCGGCGAGCTGGGCCTGGGAGACGTTGAAGGCCACGACCAACCTGCGCACCCGGTCACCCAGAGGCTCCCCGTACCACTCCCTCTGCAGGGCGAGGTTGCGCTGAACGATCTTGTGGTCCTCCACGTCGGCCTCTCCCGTAGCCCTCACTCCGACCAGCATCCTGCCAGCCTGCGGACGCCCCCACGTCCGCTTCGCCCAATCTGACGGTCACGACTCGGTCAGCAGTTCCCTCGTTCGGTCTACATCTCGGTGCATCTGCTCGAGAAGCGCCTCGACGGAGTCGAACTTGACCATTTCGCGCAGCCTGTCGACGAAGTCCACGGCGACCCGCTGCCCGTAGTAGTCCTCGTCCACGTCCAGCACGAACGCCTCGACGCGCCGCTCCCGGCCGGAGAACGTCGGGTTGGTCCCGACGCTGACCGCCGCCTTGAGCTTCTTGCCCCTCGCGTCGGTGAACCAGCACGCGTAGATGCCGTCCGCCGGAACCGCCGCGAACTTGGGCGTCGAGAGGTTGGCGGTCGGGAACCCCAGGTCCTTGCCGCGCCCGTCGCCGCGCACGACGATGCCCTCGAGGCGGTGCGGCCGCCCCAGCGCCTCCGCCGCGGCCTTCACGTCCCCCGCGTCGATGCACGCCCGGACGTAGGTCGACGAGTAGGTCACCTCGTCAGCGGACACCAGATCAGCCCCCTCGGTCACGAATCCGAACCGCTGCCCGAGCCGGCGCAGCAGTGCGACGTTACCCGCCGCCCGGTGCCCGAAGGTGAAGTTCTCACCCACCACGACAGCCGCCGCGTGCAGCTTCTCGACCAGCACCTCGTGCACGAACTCGTCGGCGGGCATCCGGCTCGTCTCGAGGCTGAACGGCACCACCACGAAGTGGTCGATCCCCAGCTCCTCGACGAGCTCAGCCCGCCGCCGCAACGTCGTCAGCTGGGCCGGGTGGCTGCCGGGACGCACCACTTCGGACGGGTGGGGGTCGAAGGTCATCAGCACGCTCGGCAGCCCGCGCTGCTCCGCGAGCTCGACCGCCCGGCCGATGAGGGCCTGATGCCCTTTGTGGACACCGTCGAACACGCCGATGGTCACGACGCAGCGGCCCCAGCCGCCGGGAAGGTGATCTAGTCCGCGCCAGCGTTGCACGGTGATCAGCCTACGTCGGGTCGTGCCGCGCGGGCTCACCCAGCCGGGCTGAGCACGACGACCGGCTTGCACGCGTTGCCCTCGTCCTTGGCGAGCGCGATGACGTGCCCGTCCGGCCCGAAGACGCCGTAGGTGCCCTCGAAGCCGCCAGCGCGCAGCCGTTGCCCGTGCGAGAGCGCCGACGCCTCCCGCGGGTCGATCTCGCGGCGCGGGAACGCCGTGGCGACCGCGGCGTCGAGGTCCAGCGACAGGCCCGGCGTCTCCTCCAGTTGCTGGAGCGTCTTGGCCACGCGCAGGTCGAACGGACCGACCCTGGTGCGCCGCAACGCACCCAGGTGCCCGCCGACGCCCAGCGCGGCACCGAGGTCGCGGGCCAGCGCGCGCACGTAGGTGCCGGAGGAGCACTCGACCATCACGTCGAGCAGAACCGTCTTGTCCTCACGACGCGTGAAGAGCACGTCGAACCGATGCACGGTGACGGGCCGTGCGGGGATCTCGACCTGTTCGCCGGCACGGACCCGTGCGTAGGCGCGCTTGCCGTCGATCTTCACCGCGGACACGGCCGACGGCACCTGCTGGATCGGCCCGGTCAGCTTCGCCACCTCGGCGGCGATCGCGTCGTCCTCGACGCCGGAAGCGTCCACAGTGGACAGCACGTCGCCCTCGGCGTCGTCCGTGGTGGTGGCCGCGCCGAGCACGATCGTCGCGAGGTAGGCCTTGCTGTCGAGCGCGAGGTGACCGAGGAGCTTCGTCGCGCGCTCGATGCCGAGCACGAGCACGCCGGTCGCCATCGGGTCCAGCGTGCCGGCGTGCCCGACCTTGCGGGTGCCGAGGATCCTGCGCACACGCGCCACCACGTCGTGCGAGGTCATGCCGTCCGGCTTGTCGACGACGACCAGGCCCGGTGCAACAGAGGGTTTCACGGCCGGAAATCCTAAGCGACGCGCAGAGCGTCCCAGCGACGACGCCGCAACTGCACCGGCACCGTCTCACCGCGCTCCTCCGCCGCGAACACCGCCGCACGCGCGCGCCGCCACCACACGAGCATCCGCCAGCCACCGAACGCGAGCACGACCACGCAGAAGCTGAACGCGATCCGGAACGCGGACTGCGGGGCGAGCACGCCCTCGACGAGGTCGAGCAGCACGCCGACGCCCATCGCGGTCACCGTGACGGCGAGGAAGCCGCCGACGTTGACCAGGCCGCTCGCGGTGGACTGGCGGTGCGCCGGGTTGTAGTCGCGGGCCAGTGCGAACGCGACGCCGGAGATCGGCCCGCCCACGGTCAGCACGACGAACACGGCCGCGATGACCGGCACCGGCACGTGACCTCCCGGCCACAGCAGCAGCACGGCCCAGCCGAGGAACGCGAACGCGAGAAACCAGCCCGCGATCGGCATGCGCCACTCGGGGTTGCGGGAGAACAACGCGCCGACGATCGGACTCGCCACGATCGCGCCGATGACCAGCAACCCGAGCGTGGACGACGCCGCCTTGGCCGACATGCCCTGCGCCTGCACGAGGTACGGGTACCCCCACAGCAGACCGATCACGGCCGGTGTCGACATGGTGCTGAAGTGCGCCCAGAACCCGAGCCGGGTGCCGGGCACGCTCCACGCCTGCCACACCTTGGGCCAGATCTGCCGCAACGGCACGGGTTCCGGCCTGGGCGCGATGAAGCCCGCCGGCACGTCGTTCACCCGCAGGAACGCCACGGCCGCGTACAGCGCAGTGACGCCGCCCGCGATGAGGAACGCCCAGGTCCACCCGATCGAGCCGAGCATGAGCGTCAACGGCACGGTCGCGACGAGGTTGCCGACACCGCCCAACGCGGCGGTGATCGCGATCACGAGCGAGTACTGCCGTGGCGGGAAGTGCGCCGCGACGATGCGGATCACGCTGATGAACGTCATCGCGTCACCCATGCCCAGCACGGCCCGCGCGACGAGGCCCAGGCCGTACGAGTCGGCGACGGCGAAGAGGAGCTGGCCGGTGCCCATGAGCAACGCGGCGGCGGTGAGGATCTTGCGCGGCCCGAACCGGTCGACGAGCAGACCGGTCGGGATCTGCATGAAGGCGTAGACACCGATCTGCAGCACGGTGAACACACCGAGCTGCGCGGGTCCGAGCCCGAACCGCGCGCTCGCTTCCAGCCCGGCCACGCCGAGCGTGCTGCGGTGGAAGACGGCGGCGAAGTAGACGAAGACGGCGGTGGTCCAGATCAGCCACGAGGTTCGCGTGGCGCGATCGACCGACGGCAAAACGGCACTCTCCCAGGTCGGAGGCAGGCAGACATTAGTTACATCGCCTAAACAACCTTCTTGGTAACGATTTCATGCCGTGAGGTCGGCCACAGGGTCCACAACCGTCACATGTCCTCCCAGCTGTCCCCCGGCCTCCACACGTGCCGGCGGAACTCGCGGGACGCCATGCCGTCCCAACCCGTCGGCCCACCGGGCGGGAAAGCGCTGTCGTGCGGCGTGTAGGCCTGCCACATGGCGAGCTTCTCGCCCTCCCAGTAGCCGGAGAAGTTCGGCGGGAAGTTCGCCGCGGCATAACCGAAATAGGTGTCCATCCGCTTCACCATCTTGCCGCTCGCGTTGAGGTTCGCGGCCGCGGTGAACTTGGCGGCGTAGGTGTGGTCGATGTGGTCGCCGATCTCGAAGCCGATCGGGTCGGTGGTGCGGAGAAAACCGGGCTGCACGTGGGCGATCAGCCCTTTGAGCATCGCGATGAACTCGCTCCTGGTGTACGACGGCCGTTCGTCGATCGGGCTCGCGGTGAAGTCCTCGTCGTTCCACATGCGGGACAGATCGCCGTCGTCATCTCCGTTGGCGGCGTTGATGAAGGTGAACACCAGGTGCACCGTCGGCTTCTCGACCAGGAAGTTCGAGCTGAGCTGCCGGCCGCCCGGCAGGGTGATGAGCTCGAAGTCCCAGTCGTCCGAGACTTTCGCGGCTCGCGCGTACGCCGCCCGCAGACCCTGGATCCGCTGGTCCGCGTACTCCATGCCGTCCGGTCCCGGGTCGAGGTTGCCCGCGGTCAGGTAGGCGATCCAGGTGGGCAGGCCGGCCTGGATGTCGCTCGCGATGTCCGGATTCAGGAACAGCAGGTCGTCGTCAGCGTGGGCGACCAATGAGAGTGTCGTCATCACACATCCCTCCGTGTCTGCATAAGGCAGCACGCCCCCGCGACTGCCTGAGCGAGGTGTGGAAGCTGTCGACAAACCCCCACGTTCATCCCCCATCAATGGGTCGCACGCGACGCGTGCCTCGTTACCGGGAAGCCCCCTCGACCGCCCATTTGCCGGAACGAGCCCTCCACACCACCGCCCACAGGCGCAAAACCATGAACGCCGACAACCCGCTCCAAATCCCGGTCAGTCCCCACCCGAACCGATAGGACGCCCAAACGAGCGGCAGGAAGCCGACCACGGCCGCCCCCAAAGTCGCGGTCCGCATGAACCGGACGTCGCCGGCGCCCAGCAACACGCCGTCCAGGGCGAACACGACCCCGGCGACCGGCTGCAGCAGCACGAAGAACCACCAGGCGTGCGGAATCTCCGCCAGCACCCCGGCATCGGAGGTGAACGCGGACGGCAGCACCGACGCCAGCGAGGCGAAGACGACGCCGAGCCCGATCCCGAAGACCAGCCCGTACCGCGTGATCTGCCAGGCCAGCCGCTCCGCCTGAACGCGCCGGGACGCTCCCAACGCCGCCCCCACGAGCGACTGCGCGGCGATCGCGAGAGAGTCGAGCACCAAGGCCAGGAACGTCCACAACTGCAACACGACCTGATGCGCGCCTACTGCCGCAACGGACGTCCGTGCCGCCACAGAAGCGGCGCTCACAAAACAAGCCTGAAATGCCAAGCTGCGCAACACCAAGTCACGGCCCATGCCCAACTGCGCGCGCATGGCGGCCCAATGCGGCGTGAGCGGCACCCGTTCCGCGAACAGCGCCTTGATGAACAGCCCGGCCGCGAGCACCTGCGCGACGACATTGGCGACCGCGGAACCCTCAAGCCCCCAGCCCGCGCCGTAGACGAGCGCCGGGCACAACACCGTGGAAATGCCGTTGCCGATCAGGATGTATTTCAAGGGCCGCCGTGTGTCCTGAACACCGCGCATCCACCCGTTGCCGGCCATCGTGACGAGAATGAACGGCGCACCGAACAGCGCGATGCGCACCCACTCCACCGCTGCATCCGCCACGGCGCCGTTTCCCGCGAGCAGCTCCGCCAGCGGCCGTGCGAAGACCTGGCCCAGCACCACCACGAGCAGTCCTGCCGCCAGCGCGAGCCACGTGGCCTGCACGCCCTCCGACACCGCGTCCGCACGACGGCCCGCGCCGTGCAAGCGGGCCGTGCGGGCCGTCGTGCCGTACGACAGGAACGTCAGCTGCGTCGACACCTGCGTGAGCAGCACGCCACCGAGCGCCAGGCCGGCCAGCGGCAACGCACCCAGGTGACCGACCACGGCCGTGTCGACCAGCACGTACAACGGCTCGGCCGCCAGCACCCCCAGGGCCGGGACGGCCAGCCCGATCACCCGCCGCGCGGGAACCCGATCCTCCACCCGACGAACGTAAGACGTCGTGCGTGCCTATGGCCCCTATAGCGACAAGAACCACTCACGCGCGTTGAGGCAGACCGAACACCCGCTCACGTGCCACGGCCAACGCCGAGTGCAGGGCGCCCGCGCGCACCGGCTTCGCGGTGATCTGGGCGAGCTGCACGGGCGTGCGCGGCACCACGAGCTTCAGCAGCTCCGCCGACACGAGATCGCACAACGTCTCACCGCCCGCGTGCGCCACGCTGCCGGACATCAGCACCAGCTCCGGGTCGAGCACGCACACGACGTTCGCCAGGCCGAGCGCGATCCGGTGCGCCAGGTCGGTGAGGAACGCGCGGCCTTCGATGCCGGAGGTGAGGGCCTGGGCCACGGCTTCGAGGCCGGACGGCGCAGCGATGCCGTGCGAGGCGGCCAGGGTGACGAGGGCGTTGTTGTCCACCTGGTCGCCGTAGCGGCCGCCGGGGATCTGCATCGAGTCGATCTCGCCGGCACCACCGGTGACGCCGCGCAGCAGCACGCCGTTGACGACCACCGCCGAGCCGATCTCGTCGGCCGGCCAGAACAGGACGAAGTTGCGGACGCCCGCGGCCTTGCCGGAGCTCATCTCCTCCAGCGCGGCGAGGTTGATGTCGTTCTCGATCGACACCGAGGTGCCGAGCAGGTCGCGCAGGGTCGCGGGCAGGTCGACGTCCACCAGGCCCGGCAGGTGCGGCGCGAAGCCGAGGTGGCCGGTGGCCGGGTCGACCGCGCCGGGCGTGCCCACGACCACGTGCGACAGGCTGTCCAGGCGCAGACCGGCCAGAGCGGCGGCCTTCTGCGCGGTCTCGCGGAACGCCTGGAGGGTGTTCTCCCTGGGCATCGGCGCACTGTGCTCGGACAGCAGCGAGCCGGTGATGTCCGCGATCGCCACGTCGATCAGGTCCGCCGACAGCGCCACGGCCGCGACGTGGGCCACGCCGCCGTTGACCGCCCACATCTGGGCGCGCGGGCCCCGGCCGCCACCGCGCAGGCCCGTGCGGACGACCATGCCGTCCTCTTCGAGACGCGCCAGCAGTTGCGCTGTCGCGGGTTTGGAGAGGCCGATGACCTCTTCCAGCTCGGCGCGCGTCATCGCCCCGCTGCGCAGCAGGGTCTCGATGGCCGCCCGGTCGTTGATCTCCCGCAGCAGTCGCGGGCTCCCTGTCCGTGTCATGACTCCACCCGCTCCAACGCGCCCTTGAGCGCGGCGACGACCTGGTCCGCGGCACCGTCGCGGGTGAACCCGGCCGCCAGCCGGTGCCCGCCCCCGCCGAGTACCTGCGCCACCTCACGCACGTCGACCCGGCTGACGGCGCGCAGCGACACCGACCAGAACCCGGGCCTCAGCTCCTTCAGCACGGCGGCCACCTCTGCCTCGGAGGTGGAGCGCACCACGTCGATCACGCTCTCCACCTCCTCGCTGCGCACGTCGCGCGCATCGTCCAAGCCCACCACCGCGTGCACCAGCCCCAGTCCGTGCGCGGCCTTCTGGTCCAGCTCCGCGCGGGCCAGCACCCGCGACAACATGCCGAGGTACGCGAACGGGTGCGCGTCCATCAACGGGCGCGTGACGGCGTACGCGTCCACTCCGGTCTGCAGCAGCCGCGCGGCCGTCTCGTGCGCGGCGGGACCGGCCTTGCGGAAACCCCCGGTGTCCGTCACGAGCCCGGCGTAGATGCACCGTGCGATCGGTTCGTCGATCTCGACCGCCATCTCGTCGAGCAGCTGCAACGCGATGAGCGCCGTTGCCTCCGCGTGCTCGTCGATGCAGTGCAACGTCCCGTAGCGCGTGTTCGACACGTGATGGTCGATGACGATGACCGGACCGGTGCACTGCGCGACACGGTCCGCCAGCGGTCCCAGCCGCCCCAGGCTGCCGGTGTCCATGACCACGAGCAGCTCCGGCGCGAGCGGCACCTCGTCCCGGTGCACCAGCAGACCGGCCGCGTCCAACGCCTTCAGCGACTCCGGCACGACCTCGGGCTCACCGAACGCCACGCGCACCGCGACCCCGCGCCGGTGCAGCGCGAGCCCGACCGCCAAGGCACTCCCGAGCGTGTCCGCGTCGGGGTTGACGTGACTCAGCAGGGTCACATCGCGGGCGCCGGCCAGCAACCGCGCGGCCTCGGCAATGGTGGTGCTCAGATCGTCTGCCACAGGGAGACGTTAGCCGTTCGTCATCTCGATTTGCTGCAGGGCACCTCGGACAGTTTTCTTCCGAAGAACGAGCAAAGGACCGTCCCAGCACGAGCTGGTGGACGGTCCCGCTGCTCAGTCCTCGTCGTCGTCCTCACGAGGAGCCTTGTACGGATCGGCTTCGCCGGCCGGAGACGCCCCCGCCGCCAGCCGAGCCACCTCGGCGTCGGCGGCCTGAGCACGAGCCAGCAGCTCGTCCATCTTCCTGGCCGCGTCCGGCACGGTGTCCGTCATGAACGTCAGCGTGGGCGTGAACCGCACGCCGGTCTGCTGGCCCACCATCGAGCGCAACACACCCTTGGCCTTTTCCAGAGCGGCAGCCGCCCCGGCGAAATCAGGCTCGGAATCCAAACGCTCGCCCAGAACCGTGTAGTAAACGGTCGCGTCGTGCAGGTCGCCGGTCACCTTGGTGTCGGTGATGGTGACCCGTGCCAGGCGCGGATCCTTGACCTCGTGCTCCAGAGCCGAAGCAACGATCTGCGAGATCCGCTTGGCGAGCTTGCGGGCACGTGCCGTGTCGGCCACGAGCCTCCCCTTCCTAGTCGTCCTCCGGCCCGACGAGCCTTGTCCGGGCCGAAAGCAGTTCCAGTTCGGGACGTCCGGCGACCAGCCTTTCACAGCCGGCCAGCACGTCCCTGACGTGCTCCAGGTCGGCGGCGACCGCCGCCACCCCGATCAGACTGCGCCGATGCAGGTCCAGGTGACCGGCCTCGGAGACAGCGACCTCGAAGCGCTTGCGCAGCTCGGCCACGACGGGCCGCACCACCGAGCGCTTCTCCTTCAACGAGTGGACGTCACCCAAGAGCACGTCCAGTTCCAGAGCCCCCACGTACATGGGCAAGATCCTCCAGAAGAAAAGGGTGCGGAGCCACCGGATAAATGGCCCCGCACCCCCGTCAGACCGATCAGGCGCGCGGCTTCTCGCGCATCTCGTAGGTCTCGATGACGTCTTCCAGCTTCAGGTCGCTGTAGTTGCCGAGCGTGAGACCACACTCGAAACCTTCACGGACCTCGGTGGCGTCGTCCTTGAACCGCTTGAGCGAGCTGATCGGGAGGTTCTCCGCGATCACCTTGCCGTCCCGGAGCAGGCGCGCCCTGGCGTTGCGGCGGATCTCGCCCGACAGGACCATGCAACCCGCGATCGTGCCGACCTTGGAGGACTTGAAGACGTCGCGGATCTCGGCGCGGCCGAGCTGGACCTCTTCGTACTCCGGCTTGAGGAGACCCTTGAGGGCCGCCTCGATCTCGTCGATCGCCTGGTAGATGACCGTGTAGTAGCGGACGTCGATGCCCTCGCGGTTCGCGAGCTCGGTCGCCTTGCCCTCGGCACGGACGTTGAAGCCCAGGACGATGGCGGAGGAGGCCACGGCGAGGTTGATGTCGCCTTCGGTGATGCCACCGACACCGCGGTGGACCACGCGAAGCTCGACGTCGTCGCCGACCTCGATCTTCATGAGCGCGTCCTCGAGGGCCTCGACGGTACCCGAGTTGTCACCCTTGATGATCAAGGTGAGCTGGCTGGTTTCCTTGAGCGCCGCGTCCAGGTCCTCGAGGCTGACGCGCTTGCGCTTGGCGGCGTTCATCGCGTTGCGAGTGCGGGCCTGGCGACGTTCGGCGATCTGGCGGGCCACGCGGTCCTCGTCGACGACGAGGAACGAGTCACCTGCACGCGGCACCGACGTCAGACCGATGACCTGCACCGGACGCGACGGGGTCGCGTCGTGCACGTCGTCGCCGTGCTCGTCCACCATGCGGCGGACGCGGCCGTAGGCGTCGCCCGCGACGATCGAGTCGCCGACGCGGAGCGTGCCTCGCTGGACCAGCACCGTGGCGACCGGACCGCGACCGCGGTCGAGGTGCGCCTCGATCGCGACACCCTGGGCCTCCATGTCCGGGTTGGCCCGGAGGTCCAGCGACGCGTCGGCGGTCAACAGGATGGCCTCGAGGAGGCCGTCGATGTTGATGCCCTGCTTCGCGGAGATGTCGACGAACATCGTGTCGCCGCCGTACTCCTCGGCGACCAGGCCGTACTCCGTCAGCTGCTGACGGATCTTGGCCGGGTTGGCGCCTTCCTTGTCGATCTTGTTGACCGCGACCACGATCGGCGCCTGAGCTGCCTGGGCGTGGTTGATCGCCTCGACCGTCTGCGGCATCACGCCGTCGTCAGCGGCGACGACGATGACCGCGATGTCGGTCGCGTTCGCACCACGGGCACGCATGGCGGTGAACGCCTCGTGACCCGGGGTGTCGATGAAGGTGATCAGACGCGGGTTGCCCTCGAGCTCCGTGCGGACCTGGTAGGCACCGATGTGCTGGGTGATGCCACCGGCCTCGCCCTCGTGCACCTTCGCCTTGCGGATGGTGTCGAGGAGTCGCGTCTTACCGTGGTCGACGTGACCCATGACGGTCACGACCGGCGGACGGATCTGCAGGTCGTCCTCGTCACCGGCGTCCTCGCCGTAGGTGATGTCGAACGTCTCCAGCAGCTCGCGGTCCTCCTCCTCGGGGGACACGACCTGCACGACGTAGTTCATCTCGGAGCCGAGCAGCTCCAGGATCTCGTCGGACACCGACTGGGTCGCCGTGACCATCTCGCCCAGGTGGAACAGCACCTGCACGAGCGACGCCGGGTTGGCGTTGATCTTGTCGGCGAAGTCGGTCAGCGAGGCACCGCGCGGCAGGCGGATCGTCTCGCCGCTGCCCTTGGGCAGGCGGACGCCACCGACCGAAGGCGCCTGCATGTTGTCCATGTACTCCTGGCGCTTCTGCCGCTTGGACTTGCGTCCACGACGCGCCGGACCACCCGGACGACCGAAGGCACCAGCGGTACCGCCGCGACCAGCGCCGCCGCCACCGCCACCGGGACGACCGCGGAAACCGCCGCCACCACCGGCCGGGGCGCCGCCACCGGCACCGCCACCACCGCCGGGACGGAAGCCACCGCCGCCGCCTCCGCCGCCACCGGGACGGAAGCCGCCACCGCCGCCACCGCCACCGCCACCGCCGCCGC
>Ga0070710_10000571_pt1 | contig 17455 bp, 11 predicted proteins | sample LARL52metaG_FD_65454 | JGI IMG/M metagenome (GOLD analysis project Ga0070710, IMG submission 65454) | Corn, switchgrass and miscanthus rhizosphere microbial communities from Kellogg Biological Station, Michigan, USA - LAR L5-2 metaG | ecosystem: Host-associated > Plants > Roots > Rhizosphere ... | reverse complement strand
GTCTGCCAGCGGTTCTTGTTGCCGAAGTCGACGATCGGCACCACCAGGTCGATCGTGTAGAGCCACGCGTTCCACGGCAGGTGGTCCTGCTCGTTGATCGGCGTCAGCGGCCCCTTGTACGCGAACCACATGCTGCCCACGATCCACGCCGTGATCAGCCACCCCAGAGCGCGCGCCGGGCGGTAGCCGTAGCCGACCATCGAGCGCTGCAGGAAGCTCCACACCAGCACCAGCGGGCCGAAGAACCGCATGCCTTCGGCGACCGCGCGGTACCGCAGCCGCTGCTTCTCGATCAGCACCGTGGACGCGTGTTCCTCGTTGCCCGCCGCGGTCAGCATCTCGGCGAACTGGTCGTACGGGCGCGGCCGGTAGCTGCGGCGCATCGAGTGCCGCAGCCAGCGCAGCCGTTGCTGGACCTGGGCGTCGTCGCGCAGGTCGATCGGGTAGGCGAGCGAGTCGTAGCGGAAGTCGTCGAGGTCGATGAACCCGGTGGCGTTCCAGAAGTTCTCGTTGTCGTCCAACGACGTGCAGCGCGCCTGCCGCAGCGTCACCAGGCCCTTCGGCGGCGACACGACGTTGAGCATCAGTTCCTGCACGTGCATGCCCATGGCGTTCAACGCGTGGCTGTCGAACTTGTAGCCGAGCACCGCACCGTTGAAGTTCGCCATGCGGCCGATGGTCGCGCGCCGGCACCGCACGCCGCCGTGCGCGACGAACTCCTTCTCGCCGCGCGCGCAGATGAGGTCGCGGCCGATCGTGGCGCCGCCGATGTCGAGCGACGGCTTCTCGCGCGGCTGGTGGCGGTACTTGCCCGGCTTGATCAGGCGGCTGCCGCGCAGGTCGAGGTTCGCGCCGACGGTGATGCCGCGCAGCTCCAGGCCGCCGGAGATCTCCGACTCGCGCACCACGAAGTTGCTGCCGATCTGCGAGCGGTTGGTCAGCAGGGCGTCCGCGGCCGGGTTGTCCACAATGGCCCGTTCGAGGGTGATGCTGCCGCGCACGCGCGTGTCGACCATGCGCAGCTGGCCTTTGATCCGCACGCCGCGCCCGACGATGTCGCCGCTGATCTCCGCGCCGTCGACGTGCAGCGCCCGGCCGGAACCCGTCGGGTCGGTACCCACCGAGGGCGGCGACACCGCGTCCAGCACGGCGTCCGCCACCGACAACGTGCCGCCGACGCGCACGTTCACGGCGCGGACCGTGCCCGAGCTGGTGAAGCCGCGGTCGAGCTCCAGGTCGCCGGAGACGTCGGCGCGGTCCAGGATCAGCGTCGCGGACGGGTCGGCGTGCGGGTCGGTGGTGTCCTCGAACTCTCGGCCGCGCGAGAGCATCGCGCCGGGCAGCGACAGCGCCGAGCTGATCCGCGCGTTGGCCAGGAACACCACGCCGTGCGAGGTGAACGCGCCGAGCAGGTTGCCACCGACCTGCATGCCGTTGCCGTTCAACGAGAAGCCGTCGGCGTTCTCCAGCACCGCGCCGCCGAGGTTGACGTTGCCGCCGATGCGCGCACCCGCGAGCCGCATCTCGCCCTCGGTGTGGATGCCGAACGCGAGCAGCGCACCCGCCACGGTCAGCCGGTCGCCGTGCAGGCACAGCCCGCCGGGAACGCTGAACCTGCTGTCCCGCAGCAGAACCGAGCCGGCGATCTCGGCGTCCGTCAGGTCGACGAGGTGGGTGACCCGGCAGCTGAGCAGCGAGACGTCGTTGCTGCTGCTGAGGTTGCGCGCTTCGAGCCCCGGCAGGTCGCAGTCGGTGAACGAGATGCCGGCGAGGTTGGCCTGCCGCAGGTCGGGTGCCGCCTCGAACTGGCAGCGCTCGAACTCGAGCACGTACGGCACCTCGACCGCGCGCAGGTCGAGCACACCGGTGACCACCCGGTCCGCCACGTGGATGACGGGCGGGGTGCTCGGCCTGCGCCGAGGCAGCCGCCACCCGCCACCACCCGTGTTGTCGTTCTCCCCCAACACCCCTCGCAGTACGTCCGCCGCGGCGACCCTCCCCCTGGCCACGTGGCTAGTCCGAGTCGCTCGGACCGTGGTGCGTCGGATCGAGCACGCGCGCCAGGAACGACCTGGTGCGCTCCTCCTGCGGGTTGCCGATCACCTCGGCCGCCGGTCCCTCCTCGACGATGTAGCCGCCGTCCATGAAGATCACCTTGTCGGCGACCTCGCGGGCGAATTGCATCTCGTGCGTGACGACCAGCATCGTCATGCCCTCGTCGGCGAGCTGGCGCATCACGCCGAGCACGTCACCGACGAGCTCCGGGTCGAGCGCCGAGGTCGGCTCGTCGAACAGCATCACCTCGGGGTCCATCGACAGCGCGCGGGCGATCGCGACGCGCTGCTGCTGGCCACCCGAGAGCTGTGCCGGCATCGAGTTCGCCTTCTCGCTCAGGCCCACGCGCTCCAGGTTGCGCAGCGCGACCTCCTGCGCTTCCTTCTCGCCGCGCTTGAGCACCTTGCGCTGCGCCACGGTGAGGTTGTTCAGCACTGTCAGATGCGCGAACAGGTTGAAGGACTGGAAGACCATGCCGATCTTCGTGCGTGCCAGGTCGATGTCGACGTCGGGGTCGGTGAGCTCGACGCCGTTGACGACGACCCGGCCGCCGTTCGGCTCCTCCAGCAGGTTCACGCACCGCAGCAACGTCGACTTTCCTGAACCGGACGGCCCGATGATGCAGACCACGTCGCCGCGGTTGACCGTCAGTTCGATGCCCTTGAGGACGTCCAGCGTGCCGAACGACTTCTTCAGGCCGGTGATCTCGACGCAGATCTCGCTCATACGACGGACACCTTCTTTCCGCCGGTGCGGCGCTCGAGGTACCGCGACAGATAACCGAGCGGCAGCGTGATGATCAGGTAGGAAAGGCCGACGACCAGGATCGGGGTCAGCGTGGGGCTGCGGCTGAGGAACTCGCGGCCGAACTTGGTGAGCTCGTACTCGTCGCGCGCCAGACCGATGATGTAGACGAGCGACGAGTCCTTGGTGAGCAGGATCAGCTCGTTGGTGAGCGGTGGCAGAATGATCCGGAAGGCCTGCGGAATCACGATGGTGATCATCGCGCGGCCCTGGGACATGCCCAGCGATCGCGCCGCCTCGACCTGTCCCTTGGGCACCGCCTGGATTCCGGCGCGGATCGTCTCGGCCATGTAGGCCGCACCCACGAGACCGAGCGCCAGCATCACCGTGGAGTAGATGTCGAACTTGATCTTGAACGCGAGCGGCACCGCGACCGTGAACGCGAGGAACACGAGGAGAGCCGGCACGCCGCGGAAGAACTCGATGTAGCCGGTGGCGATCCATCGGTACGGCGCCACCGAGGAGAGCTTCATCAGCGCCAGCAGCAGACCGAGCAGCAGGCCGAGCGCGAAGCCGAAGATGGTGTAGACGATCGTGTTCTTCAGCGACACCGTGACGAGGTCCGGGAACATCTGCCCGGCGGTCGGCAGGTCGAAGAACGTGTGGACGATCTCGGACCAGTTCGCGGTGAAGGCGATCACCAGTGCGATCACCAGCAGCAGGCCGTACTGGGCGTACCTGAAGTACGTGGCGCGCTTTCGCTTGGACAGCGCCATGTGTGGCTCCTAGCGGGTTGGTTCGGACGTGCCGACGGGGTCGACAGCACGTCTGCCGACCCCGTTGGAAACCGTTACTTCGACGACGGCTTCTTGCCGAACCACTTCTCGTAGATCTCGTCGTACTTCCCGCTGCTCTTGGCGTCCTTCAGCACCGCGTTGATGGTGTCGAGCAGCGCCTTGTTGCCCTTCTTGACGCCGATGCCGTACTTGTCACCGGTCGGGAACTCCGTGGTCACCTCGGTGTCCGGGAACGTCTTGGCGTACTTGTACAGCGGGCCGTTGTCGTTGATCGCGGCGTCGATCGCGCCGGTGCGGACCGCGGTCTCCTGCAGCGTCAGGTCCTCGAACTGGACGACCTCGTAGCCGTACTTCGCCTTGTTGTCGTTGGCGTAGATCTCGCCGGTCGTGGCCTGCTGGACGCCGATCTTCTTGCCCTTCAGCGCGGCCAAGTCCTTGATCCCGGTGTCCTTCTTGACCAGCAGCGCCTGCTCGGCGTCGAAGTACGGGTCGGAGAAGTCGATCGCCTTCTTGCGGTCGTCGGTGATCGTCATCGCGGCCGCCGCGAGGTCGCAGTCACCGACGTTGAGGCTCTGGCCGTTCTGGATGCCCTCGAACGCGGTGTCGAGGATCTCCTGCTTCACGTTGAGCTTCTTGGCGACGAGGTCCACCAGATCCACGTCGAAGCCGACGGTCTTGTCACCCTCGCTGTACTGGAAGGGTTCGTAGGACAGGTGGGTGCAGGTGATCAGCTTGCCGTCTTTGACCAGCTTCACCCCGCTGTCCCCGCTGCTGCCACTACCGGTGTCAGTGCTCGTCGCACAGCCGGCCAGCGCAAGGGCGGCTGCGGGCAGTAGGGCGAGCACGTGCCTGGATCGACGAGCCACTGCGTCACTCCTCGTAACTGTCGCGGACGAGTGAACGGGATACTGCCACTCGGGTGACGTGGTGGACAGCACGTGCGTGTTACAGGCCACTCCAACGCAACAATTTTGTGTGAAATCCGATCTTTCCACGCAAATCATTGCGCAAATTGGCCTAGATCACACAACGTATGCACGCATTGCACCCGAACGGTGACGACTCGCAACGTTCCTTGATCAGAATTTGATCACGAAAGGGAGCGTTCACCGGGAACGATCGGTCAAGAGGCCCGCTACCAGCGCCGTCCACCCGGTTTGGTGGGTCGCGCCGAGGCCCTCGCCCGTGTCGCCGTCGAAGTACTCGCTGAAGGTGACGTGCTTACGCCAAAGAGGTGATTCCGAGGCCTCGATCCGCTTGCCGTCCGACGGCCTGCGCCCGTCCTGGTCGGGCAGGAAGAGCCCGATGAGCCGGTCGCTCAGCTCGTCCGCGACCTGGCCGGCGGTGACCCGGCGGCCGGAGTGGGTCGGCATCTCGACCTGGAACGCGCCGTCGTGGAACGCGCAGACCGTCCGCAGCGCCTCGACCAGCAGCGCGTTGGTGGGCAGCCAGATCGGGCCGCGCCAGTTCGAGTTGCCGCCGAACATCGGCGTGTGCGACTCGCCCGGCTCGTAGCCCATCCGGTGCTCCTGACCCGCGACGTTGACCTCAAGGCCCTCGCGGTGGGCGGCGGAGAGCGATCGAATCCCGTGCGGGGAAAGGAACTCGTGCTCGTCGAGCATCCGGTGCAGCACGCGCCGCAGCTTGTGCTCGTCCAGCAACGACACGAACGCGCCGCGCTCGTAGTGGAACGTGATGAACTGCCGCAGCTCCGGCCGCCGCTTGAGCAGGTGGTCGAGGCGGCGCGTGAACCCGTGCAGCTCGCTGAGCACCCACGGCTCCAGAACCGCTGACGCCAGCAACGGGATCAGCCCGACCATCGACCGCACGCGCACCGGCTCGGACTCGACGCCGCCGTCCGGACGGCGCCGCGAGACCCGGTCGTAGCAGAAGCCGTCCTCGTCGTGCCAGATGCCGCCGCCGTCCGAACCGAAGTGCGTGAACGCCTCCGCGATCGACAGGAAGTGCTCGACGAACTTCGTGGCAACGTCCTCATAGGACTCGTCGTCGCGCGCGAGCTCCAGCGCGATCTGCATGAGGTGCAGGCTGTAGGCGGCCATCCACGAGGTGGCGTCGGACTGCTCCAGCCGCCACTCGCCCAGCATCGGCTCGGACCGGTTGACCGGCCCGATGTTGTCCATGCCGAGGAACCCGCCCTCGAACAGGTAGCTGCCGTCGGCGTCCTTGCGGTTGACCCACCACGAGAAGTTCAGCAGCAGCTTGTGGAAGATCTTCGCGAGGAACTGCCGGTCCCTGCTGCCGTCCGCCCGGTACACCTGCAGCGCCGCCCACGCGTGCACCGGCGGGTTGACGTCGCCGAACTCCCACTCGTAGGCGGGAATCTGGCCGTTGGGGTGCATCATCCACTCACGGCAGAACAGCAGCAGCTGCTCCTTCGCGAACGCCGGGTCGACCAGCGCGAACGGGATCGTGTGGAACGCGAGGTCCCACGCGGCGAACCAGGGGTACTCCCACTCGTCCGGCATGGAGATCACGTCGGCGACGTCGAGGTGCCGCCAGTGCACGTTGCGCGCCTCGGGGGTCCTCCTGCTGGACGGCGCCTCGGGCTTGGTGGGGTCGCCGTCGAGCCAGTCGCGCGTCCGGAACCGGTAGTGCTGCTTCGTCCACATCAGCCCGGCCAGCGCGCGCCGCAGCACGTGCTTCTCCTCCGGTCCTGCCCCAGGCGCGATGGCGTCGTGGAACTCGTCGGCTTCGAGCCTTCTCGCCTGCAGGGTCTCCTCGAAGCTGGGCCCGAACGGGTCCAGGTGCCCGTCGCCGCCGACGAGCCTGAGCCTGATGGTCATCGTCTCGCCCGGCTCCACCGGGTCGAACGAGTACCAGGCCGCGAACTTCGTGCCGGCCACGCCCGCGTCGTCCGGCCCGGCGACCTGGCAGGTCGACGTGCTGCCGTGCACGACGTAGTTGCAGATGCCGTCCTTGGTCCACGGCGACGGGTTGCGCTCGGCCCCGAAGAGCGACATCTCGTTGCTCTCGTTGTCCGTCATGAGCATCGACGGCGTGCCGTCCAGGTGCAGCGTGTACCGGCCGAGGTTGCCGTGGTCGGCCGTGACCTTGCGCCCGGTGGCGGTGCTGGCGACGAGCTGGCACGGCCGCTGGTCCCGCCCCCACGCCCAGGTGTTGCGGAACCAGAGCTGAGGCAGCAGGTGCAGCGGCGCGTCCTCCGGCCCGTGGTTGGTCGCCCGGATCTCGACGCAGATGTCGTCCGTGTCGGCCTTCGCGTAGGTCACCTCGACGTCGAAGAACCGGTTCTCGTCCAGCACCCCGGTGTCGGCCAGCTCAGGCTCGCGGTTCTCCCGCCCCGCGTTGCGCGCCATCTCCCGGAGCCGCCCGTACGGGAACTCGCGTTGCGGATACCGGTAGACCACCTGCATCCACGAGTGCGTGGGCGTCCCGTCCGTCACCCACCAGTGCTCCTTGACGTCCTCACCGTGGTTGCCCTCGCTGTTGGTGAGGCCGAAGTACCGCTCCTTGAGGATGGGGTCGTTGCCGTTCCACAGGGCGACGGCGAGGTTGAGGAACCCGTGGACGTCGCAGATCCCCGCGATCCCGTCCTCACCCCACCGGTAAGCGCGCGCACGGGCGTGGTCGAACGGGAACGACGCCCACGCGTCACCCTCGGGCGAGTAGTCCTCGCGGACCGTGCCCCACTGGCGACCCGACAGGTACGGCCCCCACAGCCGCCACGGCGAAGTCGGGTTCTCCGACTCCGCGAGACGCGCCCGTTCCGCTTGTTCGCCCATCGTCCCAGTGTGGGACACCAGGTCAGACGGCTGGTGGGGGCCAGGTCAGGTCTGAGTTTTTCCTCACTAAAACCTGGCTCGAACGCGGCAGCCGTCACTCCCGGCGTGCACCTGTCCACACGTACCTGCGCTTGGGACTGTTAGGCCCACCCTCGGCGCGAACCAGGCCGTCTTTGATCAACTCTTCCAGTCGGTGGAGCACAGTGGGCCGTGAGTATCCGGTCGCCACGATGAGTTCCCTGGCGCTCGCGGAACCTTGTCCTCGCAGGACTTCGGCCACGTCGGTCTGAGGTGGTGCGATCGTGAAGAGATCAGGAGTTTCAGCCGACGCGCCCAGCGAGTAGGTGGCGTATCTGCGTCCGCCGGTGCGGACTGCGAGTCCCTTGTTCACGAGGTCGCGGAGCACGGTCGTCGCGTCGGACTGGTTCGCACCGAACTGCCGCAGAGCGGCGTTGCTGATCGGACGACCGTGATACATCGTCGCGAGAGCCAGTTCGTGGAGTTGCGTGAGCCCCGGTTCACGCAGTTGTGTGAGCCATTGGCGCGTTGCGGGGTCCAGCAGTTCCGACCGGCTGAACTCCACCTCGAACCGATTCGCGAAGTTGCGGAAGATCGGCCGCGCCAAACCCGAACGCTGAAGCTCTCTGATCATTGCGGGCACGCCGGAGGCCCGGTTCTCGGCCACGAGTCGATCGCTTGCCGGCAGGTAAGTGTCTGAGAGCAACGATGCGAGGAACGAGTTGCGTGACGAACTCACCCCTTCTGAGCCCAGGTCCTCGAGGACCACAGGCCCGAAGAGTCCTCCTGGACTGCGTACGAGCAGCCGGTCGGGATGCAGTTCGAGCTGAACCTGAGTGCCGCGGGTTCCGCCGCTGTAGTCACGGTGCAGCAAGGCGTTGACAACTGCTTCTCGCACGGCCTCCATGGGGTAGTCGAGCTGTTCTCTCCGGCCACTGTCGTCGACGTGGGTGCGTACTCGCATGTGCCGGCGCAGCACCGCCATCGTCTCGGTCACCAGTTCCGGAATCGATCCGCGAATCACCGGATTGTCGTCGAACCGCGGCCCGGTCTCGTTGCCGCTGTACACCACGACTGACACCGTCAACTGGGGAAAGTGCTGCTGGGGATAGGTGCCGAACGTCAACAGCCCGCCGATTGAGGGCACCAGCGTTCCGTTTTCCGCGCGGACAAGCACGCGCAGGCGTTCCAGCGCGGTGACTTCATCCATGTCGCGAAATGCTCGTGACGTCTGCCGCACGCGTTCGATGGTGCGGCCGAAAGCGACGCGGTCGAGTTCGTCGAGCGCCGCCTCTGGGACCGCCTCAAGGTCGTAGCGGGGCTGACCTCGGTTGGCGATCGCCAGGCCGATCTCCGCCTGGGTCATCCTGCGGTCGCCGTCCCCGACCCGCACGTACGAGCCCGTCGCGATCCCCTTCGACTCCACGTAGCAAGGACGGTGGTCGGAAGGAAGCGGATCGATCTCCGCTACGACGATCGGCAGATTCTCGAGTTCTACGAGGTCCACCGCTATGCGCAGCGGAGGGTGAAGGCAGTCCGAGCACAAGCGTGCCGCCGTTGGTGTTGGCGAAGGCGGACATGGTCTCCGCAGCGCTCTTCGGCAGACCTCCGGCCGCCGACTTGACCTCGACGTCGCTCATCTCCGCGCCTGTTCGGCGCAGACGTGCGACGAGCGATTGCAAGGTCGAGATTTCCAAGCGAGCTCCTACTCTCAACTCTCAAACCGGCACCTGAGAGTAACTTAGAGTAGTTGACAGTAGCGGATTGTTAAACCTGCTTGGACTGCGCGTCCAGCACCAGCGCCACCGCCTCCGTGATCCGAGCCGCGTGCGCCAGGTGCAGCCACTCGTCCGGCACGTGGCAGTTCGAGTCCGGCCCGACCGCACCGGTCACCAGGAACTGCGCATCGGGGTACGCCTCGTGCAGCAGCCCCATGAACGGGATCGACCCGCCGAGCGACACGGTCCGCCACGGCGACCCGAAGACCTCCTTGCCGGCGTCGTCCAGCACGGCCGACAGCCAAGGCGCCAGCTCGGGCGCGTTCCACCCGTCAGCGGCCTCGACGCGGGAAAGCTCCACGGTCGCGTGGTAAGGCACGTCGGTGGTCAGACGCTGCTTGACCGCCTCCAAAGCAGCGGAAGAAGACGCCGTCGGCGGCAGCCGGAACGACAGCACCAGCGACGTGAAGGGCCGCAGCACGTTGCCCGCGTCGTCCGGCAACGGCAGGCCGTCCGCGCCGGTCACGGACAGCGTCGGCCGCCACCCGGTGCCCAGCGCCTGCTCGACCTCGTCGGCGGACATGGGCTGCAGGTCGCCGACCCGCGGCACCGGGCCCCACAGGGCACCCGGCGCGGCCTCGACGGCCTCGCGGACCTCGGCCAGCCGGTGCGGCGGGATTTCGACGTGCATCTCCGGCACGAGGATCTCGCCGGTGACCGAGTCCTCCAGCCGGTCCAGCAGCACGCGTGCGATGCGGAACGACGACGGCACCATGCCGGACGACATGCCCGAGTGCAGGCCGCCCTCCAGCACGCGCACGGTCAGTGTGACCTGCACCAAGCCGCGCAGCGACGTGGTCAGCCACATGCGGTCGTAGTCGGAGCCGCCGGAGTCCAGGCACACGACCAGCGACACCCGGCCGAGCCGTTCGGACAGGTGCTCCAGGTAGGCCGGCAGATCGGGCGAACCCGACTCCTCGCCGGTCTCCAGCAAGACGACACAACGCGAGTGCGAGCCGCCCGCTGCGCGCACGGCTTCGATTGCGGCGATTGCGGCATAACCGGAGTAACCGTCGTCCGCCGCGCCACGGCCGTAGAGACGTCCGTCACGCAGCACCGGGGTCCACGGACCGAGTCCTTCACCCCACCCGCCCACCGGAGGCTGCTTGTCGAGGTGTCCGTAGAGCAACACCGTGTCGTCGCCCGCGTTACCGAACGCGGGCACGTCGATCACGAGAAGAGGCGTGCGTCCCGCCAGTTGGACGACGTCCAGGACGGCTCCTGGCAGCGCGCGCGACTCGATCCACGCGCGCACGTGCGAGATGGCGGCGGCCAGCTCGCCGTGTTCTTCCCAGGCCGAGTCGAACGCGGGTGAGATCGCCGGCACGGCGACGAGCTGAGACAGGCTCGGGACGATCTGAGAGTCCCAGAGCGTCCGGACGGTGCTGGTCACGACTGAACGGTCCACCGCTCGATCCTGTCACGACTCCGCCTCTGCCCGCGTCCACAACCTTGTCCGTGGAGGCCTCCGCGGAAGTTAACGATCGGTAACTGGGACAGCGACGTCCGGTAATCGGGCGCCCTAGTCGGAGGGTAGAAAGTCGAACCTCCGACTGTTGTCGCTGATCAGAACGTTGACCCGTGTGTTACGAAGTGGGACGGGTCTCACCAACACGGGTGAGGCCGTGTCAGGATGTGGTCGTAAGTCACCGTCACCGTCGACGGCTGCCTCCGGCCCCACAGGGTTGGCGGCGACCGCCGGCGTCGCCGCACGAGGTCGTCACGAGCGATCAGGCGGTCGGAGAGACAGAGGAGAAGGCGCATGTCGTCCCCTGAGCAATGGACGCACCCGGAGCCGGATGCAGCGCCGGCCGCCACTGCCGCAAAACCGACAGCGGAACAGGTGATCGCAGGCTTGCGAGCAACAGACGAGGGCGGCGCCGACCTGGTGCAACTGCTCACCCCCGAGGGTGAGCGGGTGTCGCACCCCGACTTCGACATCGACCTCTCGGCGGAGGAGCTGCGCGGGCTGTACCGCGACATGGTCCTGATCCGCCGCGTCGACCGCGAGGCGAACGCGCTGCAGCGCAAGGGCCAGCTCGGCATCTGGGTGCCGCTGCTCGGTCAGGAGGCCGCGCAGATCGGTGCCGGCCGCGCGATGCGTCCGACCGACATGGCGTTCCCGAGCTACCGCGAGCACGGCATCGCGTGGACGCGCGGAATCGACCCGACCGAGCTGCTGGGCATCTTCCGCGGCACCGACCAGGGCACGTGGGACCCGGTCGAGAAGCGCTTCCACCCGTACACGATCGTCATCGGCAACCAGGTCCTCAACGCGGCCGGGTACGCCATGGGCCAGAAGTTCGACGGCAAGGTCGGCGACGACGACGGCGAAGCCACCATGTGCTTCTTCGGTGACGGCGCGACCTCCCAGGGCGACGTGCACGAGGGCTTCGTGTGGGCCGCGGTCTACGACGCGCCGCTCGTCTTCTTCTGCCAGAACAACCAGTGGGCCATCTCCGAGCCCACCGAGCGCCAGTCGCGCCTGCCGCTGTACCAGCGCGCCCGCGGCTACGGCTTCCCCGGCATCCGCGTCGACGGCAACGACGTGCTCGCCACGCTCGCCGTCACGCGCTGGGCGTTGGACGAGTGCCGCCACGGCAACGGCCCGATCCTGATCGAGGCGTTCACCTACCGGATGGACGCGCACACCACCTCCGACGACCCGACCCGCTACCGGCTGTCGGACGAGCTGGAGATGTGGAAGCTCAAGGACCCGATCGAGCGGGTCAAGGTCTACCTGGTCCGCCAGCAGTGGGCCGACAGCACGTTCTTCGAGGGTGTCGAGGCGGAAGCCGACGCGCTGGCCGAGAACCTGCGCGAGTTCTGCGTGAACATGCCGGATCCGCCCGCGGAGCGGATCTTCAGCAACGTCTACGCCGAGGGCAACCCCGTCCTCGAAGCTCAGCGCGATGAGTTCCTCGACTACGTCTCGGGTTTTGCTGGAGGTGAGCACTGATGGCTGCTCCGACGATGGATCGTTCGACCGCTGCGGCCCCGGCGACCCCGGTGCAGACGCTCACGATCTCCAAGGCGCTCAACATGGGCCTGCGCGCGGCCATGGAGGCCAACCCCAAGGTCATCATGATGGGCGAGGACATCGGCAAGCTCGGCGGTGTCTTCCGCATCACCGACGGTCTGCAGAAGGACTTCGGTGAGCAGCGCGTGCTCGACACGCCGCTCGCCGAGTCCGGCATCATCGGCACCGCCGTCGGCCTCGCGATCCGCGGCTACCGCCCGGTGTGTGAGATCCAGTTCGACGGCTTCATCTTCCCCGGCTTCGACCAGATCGTGTCGCAGGTCGCGAAGCTGCACTACCGCACGCAGGGCAAGATCAAGATGCCCATCGTGATCCGCGTGCCGTTCGGTGGCGGCATCGGTGCCGTGGAGCACCACTCGGAGTCGCCCGAGTCGTACTTCGCGCACACCGCAGGCCTCAAGGTCGTCTCGTGCTCGAACCCGGCCGACGCGTACTGGATGATCCAGCAGGCGATCGACTGCGACGACCCGGTGCTGTTCTTCGAGCCCAAGCGCCGTTACTACGAGAAGGGCGAGGTCGACACCACGGCCCAGCCCGGCCCGCTGTTCGCCTCCCGTGTGCTGCGTCCCGGCACGGACGCGACGTTGGTCGCGTACGGCCCGATGGTCCGCACGTCTCTCGACGCCGCCAACGCGGCCGCTGAGGACGGCACGTCGCTGGAGGTCATCGACCTGCGTTCGCTGTCGCCGCTCGACCTGGCGCCGGTGTTCGAGTCGGTGCGCCGCACCGGCCGGCTGGTCGTCGTGTCCGAGGCGCCGTCCGAGTCCTCGATCGCCAGCGAGATTGCAGCCAAGGTCCAGCAGGAGTGCTTCTACTCGTTGCAGGCACCGGTGCTGCGGGTGACCGGTTTCGACACCCCGTACCCGCCGTCGAAGCTCGAGGAGGAGTTCCTCCCCGACCTCGACCGGGTGCTGCACGCCGTCGACCGCTCTCTCGCCTGGTAAGGGGAAAACCGGAAATGCCGCAGTACAAGCAATTCCCCCTGCCCGACACGGCTGAGGGGCTGACCGAGGCCGAGATCCTCACCTGGCACGTCAAGCCGGGTGACACCGTCACGGTCAACCAGATCATCGTCGAGATCGAGACGGCCAAGGCGGCCGTCGAGCTGCCGTGCCCGTGGGCAGGCGTCGTGACCGAGCTGCTCGCCGAGCCCGGTCAGACCGTCGAGGTGGGCGTCCCGATCATCACGATCGACACCGACCCCGGTGGCGCGGCCGTACCCGCGGCTCCCGTCGCCGCCGAGGCGAACGGCACCTCGTCCGGCAAGATCGGCGAGGAGATGCCCGGCGGGCGCATCGCGACGCTCGTCGGCTACGGCCCGAAGTCCGGCACGGCCAAGCGCCGCGCGCGCAAGGACACCCCGGCCGCCGCTCCGGCTGCCGTCGTGGCTCCTCCCGCTCCCGTCGCGGCACCCGCACCCGCGCCCGTCGCCCCGGCTCCGGTCCAGGCTCCCGGTGGTTACGTGCCGCTGGCCAAGCCGCCGGTCCGCAAGCTGGCCAAGGACCTCGGCGTCGACCTGTACGCGCTGACGGGCTCCGGCCCCGACGGCGTGATCACGCGCGAGGACGTCGAAAGCGCCGTCGCCGCACCCGCTCCCGCTGCCCCGTCCTTCGTGGACAACGGTTCGCGCGAGCGGCGCGTGCCGATCAAGGGCATCCGCAAGGCGACCGCGCAGGCCATGGTCGACAGCGCGTTCACCGCACCGCACGTCACCGAGTTCCTGACGGTCGACGTGACGCCGATGATGGAACTGCGCGCGCGCCTGAAGAACGCACCGGAGTTCCGCGGCGTGAAGCTGACGCCGCTCGCGTTCTGCGCCAAGGCCGTCATCCTCGCGACGCGCCGCACGCCGGACGTCAACGCGACGTGGGACAGCGCCACCAACGAGATCGTCTACAAGGACTACGTCCACCTGGGCATCGCGGCCGCCACGCCGCGCGGCCTGGTGGTGCCGAAGGTCCGCGACGCCGACCGCATGTCGTTGAAGGAGCTCGCGGTCGCACTCGACGAGCTCGCCACCGTCGCCCGCGACGGCAAGACCGCGCCGGCCGACATGATGAACGGCACCATCACGATCACCAACGTCGGCGTCTTCGGCGTCGACACCGGCACACCGATCCTCAACCCCGGTGAGTCCGCGATCCTCGCGCTCGGCGCGATCCGCGACATGCCGTGGGTCGTCGACGGCGAGATCAAGGTCCGCAAGATCTGCCAGCTCGCCCTGTCGTTCGACCACCGCGTGGTCGACGGCCAGCAGGGCTCGCAGTTCCTGGCCGACGTCGGCGCGCTGCTGGCCGACCCCGGCATCGCGATGACCTACTGAGAACAGCTCGGTATGCGAGGGCCCGCGGATGTCGATCCGCGGGCCTTTCGTTCGACGCCTGGGCATGAACAAGCGACTTTCTCTGTTGATCGCGACCGCCCTGCTGGCAGGTCCGGTGGGCGTGGCGCAGGCGTCCGAACCCGGCCTCGTGCGGACCGACGCAGGTCCGGTGCGGGGTACCGTTCTCGCTGATCGCCAGCTCTACCAGGGGATTCCGTACGCGGCCCCGCCGGTGGGCGAGCTGCGGTGGCACTCACCCCAGCCGGTCACCCCATGGACGACGCCCCGCGACGCCACCAAGCCCGGCCCCGTCTGCGCGCAGTCGGCCGGTGCCGGTTCACCGAGCAGCAACGAGGACTGCTTGTACCTCAACGTCACCACGGCGTCCACGCACGGCCGCAAGCCGGTCATGGTCTACCTGCACGGCGGCGGCAACAGCTACCTGTCGGGCGACGGCTTCAACCCGCGGCCGTTGGTCGTGCAGGGTGACGTGGTCGTCGTGACGATCAACTACCGGCTGGGTTTCTTCGGCTTCTTCGGGCACCCGGACCTGCCGGACTCCGGCGCGTACGGCATCGAGGACCAGCAGGCGGCCCTGAGGTGGGTGCAGCGCAACGCCACGGCGTTCGGCGGAGACCCGCGCAACGTCACGGTCTTCGGTGAGTCCGGTGGCGCGTTCGACGTCTGTGCGCACGTGACGTCGCCGAAGTCGCGTGGGCTGTTCCAGAAGGCCATCGCGCAGAGCGGCGGCTGCTCCACCACGTGGGGTGCCAACGGCGTGATCCACACCAAGCCGGGTGGTTCGCCGTGGATCACGAAGGACGCGGCTGCGAAGGACGCTGTGACCATCTCGGCTCAGCTCGGCTGCGCTGACGTCGCGTGCCTGCGTTCGTTGCCTCCCACGGCTTTCACCGCCATCGACCGCGGCGTGACCCCGGTCGTGACCGGCAACAGCGTGCTGCCCGTGAACCCCGTCGACGCCTTGAAGTCCGGTCGGTTCAACCGCGTGCCGGTGATCTGGGGCAACACCCGTGACGAAGGCAGGTTGACGTCCGCGACCGTGCCGGAACCGTTCGACTACAACGGTTTGCTGGACCAGGCTTTTGGTCCGCAGAAGGCCGCCAAGATCGCCGCTGAGTACCCGGCGGGTGACTCCGCGCGTCTTGCCTACGGCGCTGTGCTCACCGACGGCGTGTGGGCGTGCCACCAGCTCACCGACGACCGGCTGCTCTCGCGTTACACGCCGACGTACGGCTACGAGTTCGCCGACCGCACCGCGCCGCTCGGCTGGTTCAAGGACCTCTTCCCCGCGGGCTCCCCGGCCGGCGCCTGGCACTCGTCCGAGCTCGCCTACTTCTTCGACCTCCCGACCTTCGACCTCAACCCCGCTCAGCAGCAGCTCGCGTCGACGATGATCCGCGACTGGACGACATTCGCGCGGACGGGCGAGCCGGGTTGGGCACGGGGCACCGTCCAGGAGTACTCACTGGAGCACGTCGGCCCGATCAACGGCCTGACCAGGCACAACTGTGGTTTCTGGAACTCGATCGGTTAATCGGGTTTGACTCTCCAGTCGCTGGAGGGTTCAGAGTTGTCCCCGTGACGCGCTACCAGATCGGCGAGCTGGCCAGGATGACCGGCCTCCCCGTCCGGACGATCCGGTTCTACTCCGACCAGGGCCTCATCCCGCCCACTGCCAGAACGGTCGGCGGCTACCGGACGTACGACGGTGAGGCGGTCGCGAAGCTCAAGCTCGTCCGCACCCTGCGGGATCTGGGTGTCGACCTGCCGACCGCCGGGCGGATCCTCGCCCGCGAGGTGACGGTGACCGACGTGGCGCGGGCACATGCGGAAGCGATCGACGTGCAGATGAGGACGTTGCGGCTGCGCCGTGCCGTGCTGCGCGCCGTCGCCAAAGGAGGGGAGATGGAACTGATGAACGAGTTGGCACGGATGTCGGACGAGGAGCGCCAGCGCATCCTCGACGACTTCTTCGAGGAGGTGTTCGGGCCCTACGAGCTGGATCCGCAGTTCGAGCAGCACATGCGGTCCGTGCGGATCGAGTTGCCGGACGACCCGACGACCGAGCAGTTGGAGGCGTGGGTCGAGCTCGCGAAGCTCGTGCAGGACCCGGACTTCCGGGCCGCGGTGAAGCGGATGTCCCAGCAGCACGAGGAGTTCCGCCGCAACGGCCAGGACATGAGCCCGCCGGCGGACAACCGGATGGAGGCGTTCAACTTCGCGATCGCGCAGGCACGCGCGGCACTCGACGCCGGCATCGCGCCGACGTCCGACGCCGCTCGCGAGGTCGTGGACCGCGTGAACGCCAAGTGGGCGGAGACGCTCAACCTGCCGAACGACGAGCAGCTCGTCGAACGGCTGCGCGAGCTCTCCGACTTCGCGGACCCGCGTGCCGAGCGGTACTGGGTGCTGATCGCGAAGATCAACGGGTGGCCCGCCATGCCGGACCACTCGGCCGAACGCGCCTGGCTGCGTGAGGCAGGCCAGCCCTTCGGCTAGATCGACCCGATGTGACCTGCGAGAACCAGCTGGGCGCCCAGCTCGTTCTCGTGGCCGTTGGGTCCAGCCTGGACGTTTACCGCGCCATAACCGCGGCACGCGATGTTGTGCGCGGCCCGCCGGCGCAGGGGAACGGCGGGCCGTCACCCCAGCCCCTTCACGACGTTCCGCAGCTCGGCCTCCTTGCGGTACAACGTCGGCACCGCCTTGGTGACCTTCGCCAGCAGCACCGTCTGGTCCACCGGCGCCACCGCGTCCCACGTCAGCCCGCCGGGTTTGGACAGCTGGTCGACCAACCCGATGGCCGTTCTGGCCGTGTCCGCCGCGACCGTCAGCTCGGCCTTGCTCGCCTTGAGCGGTTGCGCCTCCACCGCGGCCGCCGCCTCGGTGATCGCCCGCACCTGTCCCGGCAACGTGCA
>Ga0070710_10000558_pt1 | contig 17606 bp, 16 predicted proteins | sample LARL52metaG_FD_65454 | JGI IMG/M metagenome (GOLD analysis project Ga0070710, IMG submission 65454) | Corn, switchgrass and miscanthus rhizosphere microbial communities from Kellogg Biological Station, Michigan, USA - LAR L5-2 metaG | ecosystem: Host-associated > Plants > Roots > Rhizosphere ... | reverse complement strand
CACGAGCACGGCCTCGCCGGAGCTGGCGGTCTTCCCGTTGATCAGCACGGCCACCGGCCGGTTCACCGCTCGCGGCACCCTCCGGAACGCGAAGGTCCGGCGCCGGCCCACGTAGACGTGCCCGCGCCGGATGCCCCACTCGGTCGTGCCGCCGTCCGGTTCGACGAACGCGCCGGTCCTGCCCTCACCGAGCAGCGGTGACACCACGGTGAGCATCGGGTACATGTCGCCGCCCCCGTTGTCCCGCAGGTCGACCACCCAGCCGGACGGCCGTCGCGCGATGAGGTCGCGCATGACGCGGAGACCCGCCGTGACGTAGTTCGAGCGGTTCGCCGTGGCTGTGGCGGGAAGCCGCAGCAGCGCGGCGGAGCCGATCATCCGGCCTGTCGGGGCGGTGGGCCTCGGCGGCCGGCGCGCGCGGACGGAGGTGATCAGGTGGGTGTGCGGGTTGCCGAGCGCGGCGATCACCTGGCGAATCGCGTCGTAGGTGTCGTCGGGGCTGGTCGCGTCGGCGGCGGTGAGGTGAGCTTGCTCACGTAGTGCGGGCCAGTCGGCCTTCGCGCTCTCCATCGAGTGCTGCCGAAGCAGGTCGAGCGCCTTGTCGAGGTACTCGCGGGGGCTCAAGCCGCCTTCTTGACGGCCTTGGCGGCCTTCTTCGCCGCCTTCTTGCGCGCCTTGTCCCGTTCCTTGAGCAGGAAGGGGATAGGGCAGCGCTTGCACTGGGGTTTCGACCGGCAGCACTTCTTCTTGAGCTTTTTACCCACTGGTTGCACTCCACTCGGACGCGTGTCGCTAGAGTAGGTGAGGCTCACTTCACTAGGCACTCTTGTGTGGTAATGCCGACGCGGCCGGTACTCTGGTGTACGGCTGTGCGCATCGACGTGTCCGGCGCGAGCCCCTCCAACGCCTTCGAAGCTCTAGGAGTTCTGCGTGCCCACGGCCACCGCGTCTGCCCTTCAGACGCGCACCGACCTGCGAAATGTTGCGATCGTCGCGCACGTCGACCACGGCAAGACCACCCTGGTCGACGCCATGCTGCGCCAGTCCGGCGCCTTCTCCGCGCGTGCCGAGCTCGTGGACCGGGTCATGGACTCGGGCGAGCTCGAGCGTGAGAAGGGCATCACGATCCTCGCCAAGAACACGGCTGTGCGCAGGCACACGCCGGACGGCGACGTGATCATCAATGTCGTCGACACCCCCGGCCACGCCGACTTCGGCGGTGAGGTCGAGCGCGCGCTGTCGATGGTCGACGGTGTCGTCCTGCTCGTCGACGCCTCCGAGGGCCCGCTGCCCCAGACCCGGTTCGTGCTGCGCAAGACGCTGGCCGCCGGTCTGCCGGTGATCCTGCTGGTCAACAAGGTCGACCGCCCCGACGCCCGGATCTCCGAGGTCGTCGAGGAGGCCCACGACCTGCTGCTCGACCTGGCCACCGAGGTCGGCGCCGACGAGTCCGTGCTGGACCTGCCGGTCGTCTACGCCTCGGCGCGCGCCGGCCGTGCGTCGCTCAACCAGCCAGAGGACGGCGGCCTGCCGGACGAGGAGAACCTCGACACCCTGTTCAAGGTGCTGCTCGAGCACATCCCGGCCCCGACCGTCGAGGTCGACGGCCCGCTGCAGGCGCTGGTCACGAACCTCGACGCCTCGACGTTCCTCGGCCGCATCGCGCTGTGCCGCATCCACCGCGGCACGCTGCGCAAGGGCGAGACCGTGGCGTGGTGCCGCGCCGACGGCGAGCCGCAGAAGGTCCGCATCACCGAGCTGCTGATCACCGAGGCCCTGGAGCGCATCCCCGCCGAGGTCGCCCGTGCGGGTGACCTGGTCGCCATCGCAGGCATCCCGGACATCACGATCGGTGACACGCTGGCCGACGCCGACGCGCCCGAGGCCCTGCCGCGCATCACCGTCGACGAGCCCGCCATCTCGATGACCGTCGGTGTGAACACCTCGCCGCTGGCCGGTCGCAACGGCGGCACCAAGCTCACCGCCCGCCTGCTCAAGTCCCGCCTGGACTCCGAGCTGGTCGGCAACGTGTCCGTGCGCGTCCTGCCGACCGAGCGCCCGGACACCTGGGAGGTCCAGGGCCGCGGCGAGCTGGCGCTGGCCATCCTGGTCGAGCAGATGCGCCGCGAGGGCTTCGAGCTGACCGTGGGCAAGCCCCAGGTCGTCACGCGCACCGTCGACGGCAAGATCCACGAGCCGTTCGAACGCCTCTCCGTCGACTGCCCCGAGGAGCACCTCGGCGCCGTCACCCAGCTGCTCGCCAACCGCAAGGGCCGCATGGAGAACATGTCGGGCCACGGCACGGGCCGCATCAAGCTCGACTACGTGGTCCCGTCGCGCGGCCTGATCGGCTTCCGCACGGAGTTCCTCACCGAGACCCGCGGCACCGGCATCGCCAACGCCGTGTCCGAGGGCTACGGCCCGTGGGCCGGCGAGATCCGCACCCGCCACAACGGCTCCCTGGTCGCCGACCGCGCGGGCTCCATCACCGCCTACGCCATGATCCAGCTGGCCGACCGCGGCACGTTCTTCGTGGAGCCCGGCGCCGACACCTACGAGGGCATGGTCGTGGGCGAGAACCCGCGCGCCGAGGACCTCGACGTGAACGTCTGCCGCGAGAAGAAGCTCACCAACATGCGCTCCTCCACGGCCGACGTGATGGAGACCCTGGCCCGCCCCCGCAAGCTCTCGCTGGAGGAGGCGCTGGAGTTCTGCGCCTTCGACGAGTGCGTGGAGGTCGCGCCCGAGGTCGTCCGCGTCCGCAAGGTCACGCTGGACGCCAACCTGCGCGGTCGCGAGCGTTCGCGCCTGAAGCAGCGCGGCTGAGTTTCCGCACGCCCGACGGGGCGGCTGGTCCTGGTGGCCCGGCCGCCCTTCGTCTTGTCCGGGGCCGGAGAGCCGGAACGCGGACGCCGCGGCGGGTAGGCGCGGCTCGCTGACCGCACGCGGGGAGCTTTCGTACGCTCTTGGCGCACGTGGCGTCCCCGCGTGGCTGTCACCGGCGTGCGGTGAGCGGGCGTGGTGGATGAGTGGGGTGCTGGGGTGGGCGTGCGCGTTGTGGCGGGTGGGCGTGGCCTGTGCTGTGCGCACGCGGGGAGCTTTCGTACGCTCCTGGCGCACGGAAGGGCCCCGCGTGCGGTCAGGCGCAGGGGCGGGAGGTGGGTTGGCTGGGAGCTCGCCGCGGCGGAGGCGTTTCAACCGGGCTGAATTGGCGACCCCAACGCCGAACCACTCGACCGGGTGAGCCGTACTACCCGGGGTGCCGAGCAACCCGACCCCACCCAGCCACGTCCACCAAGTGGCGCGGGTGACAAAACCTGGGTTGCCCGGACGCCGTCACCACCCTTCTGGCAATGTGAGGACCATGAGGCGACTCGGGGGAGTGCTGGCTGCTGCCGTGCTGTGCGGCACCGCGGCGTGCACGAACACGCCGCCTCCGCCGTTGGTCGCGAAGACCGAAGCGCCGGTCATCACCACGACGGGGCCGAAGGTCACCGAGATCGTGGTCGGCGTGGACGACGTGGCGGGCGGTTACAACCCGCACGCGCTCGCGGCGCAGAGTCCCATCACCACGGCGCTGAGCTCCCTCCTGCTGCCCAGCGTCTTCCGCCCCGGACCTGATGGCGCGCCGCAGCTCGACCGCGACCTCATGGTGAGCGCGAAGGTCACCAAGGCCGAGCCGTTCACGGTCACGTACACCATCCGCAAGGACGCGAGCTGGTCGGACAGCGCCCCGATCGCCGCCGAGGACTTCTACTACCTGTGGCAGCGTATGCGCGTGGAGCCCGGTGTTGTGGATCCGGCGGGTTACCGGCTCATCAACAACGTGAGCGCGCGTGAGGGCGGCAAGGTCGTCGAGGTGGCGTTCGGCAAGACGTTCCCCGGCTGGCGGAGCCTCTTCGCGAACCTCCTGCCGGCGCACCTCCTCAAGGACGCGCCCGGCACCTGGTCGAACGTGTTGTCCGGCAACTTCCCCGCCACGGCCGGGCCGTTCCAGGTGCGCAGCCTGGACGAGCCGCGCGGGGAGGTCGTGCTGGAGCGCAGCGACCGGTACTGGGAGGCGCCGACCACGCTGGACCGGGTGGTGATCCGCCGTGCCACGCACAGCGCCATGGCCGAGTCACTGTCCAAAGGCGACAACCAGGCGGCGCTGCTGCGGGCTGACGCGGCGGACGTGAACCTGCTCAAGACCGTCCAGAACCTGACGACGAAACCCGTGCCGCGCAACGAGGTCGTGCAGGTGCTGCTTCGTCCGGAGACCGAGCAGCTCAAGGATCTCAAGATCCGCAAGGCGATCCTGAACTCGCTGGACCGGGAGGCGCTGATCGCGTCCGGCACGCAGAGCGGGCCGAGTGCGCAGTACCGGGCCGACTCGTACGTGGTGCCGCCGAGCCGCACCGGGTACCAGGCGACGATCCAGGGCAACACGCTCAACGCCGCGGCCAGTGACCAGCAGCTGACCGAGGCGGGGTACGCCCGCAACGCGCAGAACGTCTGGGAGAAGGCGGGCAAGCCGCTCAAGCTGAGGATCGCGGCACCGGAGAAGGTCGAGCCGTACGTCGGCATCGCGAACCGGATCAAGGCGCAGCTGGAGGACCGCGGCATCTCCGCCGAGGTCGTCACCCCGAACGCCGAGGACCTCTTCAGCAAGCAGCTGCTCGGCAAGGACGTCGACATCGCGGTCGTGCCGCGCGTCGACGCCGGCGACTCGGCGGCCGGGCTCGCGAGCAACTACGGGTGTGCCGGTGACGCGCCGGACGGGGGGACGCCGAGTCCGCAGAACCCGGCCGGCTTCTGCGACCCGGCGATCCAGGCCGACATCGACGCCGCGCTCAACGGCAAGGTGTTGCTGGGCGATGTGCTCGCGCGGATCGAGCCGCAGATCCAGGCGCAGGCGGTCGCGTTGCCGTTGTTCCAGGTAGTCGACCTTCTTGGTGTGCTGCCAACGGTTTCCGGGGTGGACACCGGGGCACCGCTGGCCGGCGTGCTGAGCGGGGCACCCGAATGGCGGCGGCTCGACAAGTAGTCAGCGCCGGAAAAACCTGTTGCGCGGAAGTTTCCTCGTTGCTACGTTCGGCGGCTGCCGTTGACAGAATTCCAAGTGCCCGGTCAACGAACGCATCCGCCCGGTAATCGGGCCATTGCGGCGCGCTACAAGGTGTCTCCATTGGGTCACGATCGCCCTCCCAGGTAGTGACCGCCGCCTCAACGGGTTCTTACCGTGCTGCCCACGATGTGCTGGTTCGGGGCGCGTAAGGCACATCTCGGTCATGGGCGTGCATGCCGATCTGGCCACGGCCGCCCAGTGCTAGGAGGGCACGTGTCGATGAGGAGAACCAAAGCACTTCCGGCGATCGCGCTGATTTGCAGCGCGGCTCTCGTCCTGGGTGCCTGCGGTGGCGGTGGCGGGAACAGCAGCTCCGACGGTGGCGACAACAGCATCGCGGGGATGGCGACGGCCCGCGGTGAGTCCGCGGACGGGTACACCGCGCCGGACACCAAGGAGAGCGAACAGGTCGTCGTGTCGACGGACAAACCGTTCACCTCGTACAACAACGCGACCGAGGACGCGAACCAGTCCTACAACACGTTCGCGCTGGTTCTCGTGCAGCCGGGTGCGCACATCATCAACGGCAACAACAAGGTCGTCCTGAACAAGGACGTCATGGAGTCGATCGAGGTCACCTCGAAGTCTCCGCAGGTCGTGACCTGGAAGCTGAAGAAGGGCGTCAAGTGGTCCGACGGCGAGGCCTGGGACTGCGACGACTTCTACATGGCGTGGCTGACGCAGAGCAACCAGGCGAAGAAGCCTGACGGCAGCAAGTACTTCAAGCCGGCCAGCACCACCGGATACGAGCTGGTGACCGGTCAGTGCAAGGACGACCAGACGTTCGTCGGAACGTTCTCCGAGCCGTACCCGGACTACGAGGACATGTTCAACGCGGACGTCCTCCCCGCGCACATCGTGGAGAAGGCGACGGGCGTCGCCGACATCACCAAGATCACGAAGGACAGCCCCGCCGCTGACCTCCAGAAGATCGCCGACTTCTGGAACGAGAAGTGGAACGGCTTCACCAAGGACCTCATGCCGGGTGCGGGCCCCTACGTCATGACCGGCTTCGAGCCGAACCAGTCGGTGACGCTGGAGCGCAACCCCAAGTGGGCCGGCAAGCCCGGTGGTCCCAAGAAGATCATCCTGAAGGCGATCCCGGACCCCGTCGCGCAGGCGCAGGCGCTGGAGAACGGTGAGGTCGCCGTCAACTCCATGGCCCAGCCCGACGCGAACGCCGCGACGAAGCTCAAGAGCCTGAGTGCCCAGGGCGTCACGTTCGGCTCCGGCCCCGGCCTGTCGTTCGAGCACCTGGACCTCCAGATGAAGAACCCGGTGCTGGCCAAGGAAGAGATCCGCAAGGCGTTCTTCATGTGCGTCAAGCGGCAGGACATCATCGACAAGCTCATCACCGAGGTGCAGTCCGACGCCAAGCCGCTGGGCAGCCTGATGTTCTTCCCGAAGGACGAGGGCTACAAGGACAACTACGCCGACAAGGCCAAGGGCGACCCGGCCGCGGCGAAGAAGATCCTCGGCGACGCGGGCTGGACGCAGGGTGCCGACGGCGTGTTCGCGAAGGACGGCGTGCGCGCCTCCTTCCGGATCAGCCACACCGACATCCCGCGGCGCAAGCAGACCGTCGAGCTGATCCAGGGCCAGTGCAAGGAAGCCGGCATCGAGGTCAAGGACGACACCGACGCGAACTTCCTCGACGAGCGCGTGAGCAAGGGTGACTACGACGTCGCGCTGTTCGCGTGGTCGAGCTCGCCGTTCAAGAGCCCGAAGAAGTCGATCTACGAGACCGGTGGTGGCCAGAACTGGTCCAACTGGAGCGTTCCGAAGACCGACGAGGCGCTGAAGAAGGCCGTCTCCCAGACGTCGATCTCCGACTCGCTGAAGTACTTCAGCGAAGCGGACGAGGCGTTCGCCGGCCAGTACCTCTCGCTGCCGCTGTTCCAGATGCCGAACATGTGGGCCTTCAAGGGACTCGACCGCGTGTACTTCCAGAGCTACTTCGGTGCGCTGTGGGACGCCAACGAGTGGCAGACCAAGTGACCGTGCTCGTCTGAAGTGCCTGAAGTGCGCCCTGAAGTGCACTAACGCCTGACCGGGCGGGGCCGGACCACGAGTCCGGCCCCGCCCGAGCCGGGTTTCCCCTAGGAGCTCGTCGTGATCCGCTACATCATCCGGCGCCTGCTGATCTCCATACCCATCCTGCTGATCGGCAGCTTCGCCTGTTACGTCCTCGTCGCCACCGCCGGCAACCCCTTGGCGGAGATGCGATTCCGGCCCAACGTCACCGAAGCCGACATCAAGGCCGCCGAGATCTCGCTCGGCCTCGACAAGCCCGTCGTGGTCCGCTACTGGAACTGGCTCACGAGCTTCGTGTCCGGCGACTGGGGGCAGAGCATCGCCCTGGGTCAGGCCAAGACCGCTGTCTTCCCGGCCGTCACCGACGCGCTGTGGACCACCGGACGGCTCGTCATCGGTGCGGAGCTGCTCGCGCTCACCCTCGGTGTCGCGGTCGGCGTGCTCGCCGCCGTGCGGCAGTACTCGCTCTTCGACTACCTCGCCACCAGCACCGCGTTCCTGATGTTCTCGATGCCGATCTTCTGCGTCGCGGTCATCGTGAAGAACTACGGCATCCAGTTCAACAACGTGCTGGAGTCGATGGGACTGCAGCGCTGGCTCACCACCGCGGGTCCGCGGCCGGGAGGTTTCAGCGGCAGCTTCGGTGACGTGATCTTCAAGTACACCGGCACGTTCCTGCTGCCGACGATCGCGCTGATGCTGATCAGCTTCGCCGCGTACAGCCGGTTCGAACGCGCCTCGATGCTGGAGATCCTGCACTCGGACTTCGTGCGCACCGCGCGGGCGAAGGGCATCTCGCAGAGCCGGGTGATCTTCAAGCACGCCTTCCGCAACGCGCTCATCCCGGTCGCCACGCTGTTCTCGCTGAACTTCGGTGCCGTGCTGTCCGGTGCGATCATCACCGAGACGGTGTTCGGCTGGGCGGGCATGGGCACGTTGCTGGTGAGCTCGGTGCGGCAGTTCGACCCGCCGATGCTGATGGGCTGGCTCGCGGTCACCGCGACGCTGATCGTGCTGTTCAACCTGATCGCCGACATCGTGTACGGCATCCTCGACCCCAGGATTCGCCTTGGCTAACATCAACTTGGCGTCCGAGGGCGGCGTGGTGAACAGCGCTCCCCGGTCCGACTCGCACGAGTTCGACGCCACCAAGACGCGCACGCAGGGGCAGCTCGTCCTGCGGCGCTTCCTGCGCCACCGGCTCGCCATGGTGAGCCTCGGCGTGTTCGTCTTCCTCGTCCTGTTCGCGTTCGTCGGCCCGCTGATCTGGACCTACGACTTCGAGGACGTGTCCAGCAAGTCGTACCAGCCGATGAGCGGCGTGCACCCGCTCGGCACCACGCAGGTCGGCAAGGACATGCTGGCGCTGCTGATGCGCGGCACCGGTTACTCGCTGCAGATCGCGTTGATCGTGGCCGCGCTGGCGACCGCGATCGGCGTCGTCTTCGGTGCGCTGGCCGGATACCTGCGCGGGTTCGTGGACACCGCGCTGATGCGCCTGGTCGACCTGCTGCTGATCATCCCGCAGATCGCGGTCGCCGCGATCGTGGTCAAGGGCTTCTCCGGCAGCTGGTACGTCGTCGCCCTCGTGCTCTCGGCGTTCGCGTGGATGCAGATCGCCCGCATCACCCGCGGTGAGACGCTTTCCTTGGCACAGCGGGAGTTCGTCGAGGCGGCACGGGCGTGCGGCGCCACCACGTCGCGGATCATCTTCAAGCACCTGGTGCCGAACATGATCGGCAGCATCACGGTCAACGCCACGCTGGCGGTCGCGACCGCGGTGCTCACCGAGGCCGCGCTTTCGTTCCTGGGACTGGGAGTCCAGCCCCCGGACACCTCGCTCGGCGTGATCGTGCTGGAGAACTACGGGCAGTTCCTGAACCGGCCGTGGCTGTTCTGGGGTCCGTTCATCGTGCTCGTGTCGCTCTCCCTGGCCGTCAACTTCATCGGTGACGGCCTGCGCGACGCGTTCGACCCGAGGCAGACGAAGGTGCGTGCCTGATGACGAGTGTTTCCGGTCTGTCGGAGGACTTCCTGCCCTCCGACGACAGCGCCACCACCGCACCGCTGCTCTCGGTCAGGAACCTGTCGGTCACGTTCCCGACCGACGACGGCGACGTCCGCGCGGTGCGCGACGTCTCGTTCGACCTCAACTCCGGCGACGTGCTGGGCATCGTCGGCGAGTCGGGCTCCGGCAAGTCCGTGTCCTCCATGGCGATCATGGGTCTGCTGCCCAAGAACGCGATCATCGAGGGCTCGATCCGCTACCGCGGTGAGGAGCTGAACGGCCGCACCTACAAGCAGATGCAGCCGTTCCGCAGCAAGCACATCTCGATGATCTTCCAGGACCCGATGACGTCGCTGAACCCCGTCTACACCGTGGGGTGGCAGCTCGCCGAGACCTACCGCGCGCACCACGACGTCTCCAAGAAGGCGGCGTGGGCCAAGGCGGTCGAGGCGCTGGAGCTGGTCGGCATCCCGCAGCCGGACAAGCGCGTGGCCCAGTACCCGCACGAGTTCTCCGGCGGCATGCGGCAGCGCGTGGTCATCGCGATGGCGATCATCAACGACCCCAGCGTGATCATCGCCGACGAACCGACCACCGCGCTCGACGTGACGGTGCAGGCGCAGATCCTCGACACCATGCTGCGCATCCAGTCCGAGACCGACGCGGCGATCATCATGATCACGCACGACCTCGGCGTGGTCGCGGGCATGGTCAACCGCGTGCAGGTGATGTACGGCGGCACCGTGGTCGAGTCCGGCCCGGTCGACGACGTCTTCGAACGCCCGCGAATGCCTTACACGGTGGGACTTCTGGGTTCGGTGCCCAACCCCGCCACGCTGGGCAGGCGGCTCACCCCGATCAAGGGTGCGCCGCCGTCGCTGGTGAACCTGCCGACCGGCTGCTCGTTCTCGCCCCGGTGCCCGCTCGTCGCCGACGTGTGCCACGAGTGGGAACCGCTGCTGGAGGAGGCCGGCGCCGCGAACCACACGACGCGGTGCCACCGCTGGGAGCACCTGGCGACGATCGAGGTGCCGCAGCGGTTGTTCCTGCACGACGAGATCGGCACGGTGGAGAACCCGGCGGTGTTCGCCGCGGCCGAGCCCGACAGCTCGCTGGAAGTGACCGCGGTGCAAGGAACTCTAGTTCCCGAACTGTCCGATGAGGAGGCGAAGTGACCACGCCGTTGCTGGAGGTCACCGACCTCGTCAAGGAGTTCCCGGTGCGGGGCAAGGGAATCATCCCGCGCAGCATCGGCACGGTGCAGGCCGTGTCGGGTGTGTCGTTCGCGCTGCACGCCGGTGAGACGCTCGGTCTGGTCGGCGAGTCCGGTTGCGGCAAGTCCACGACCGGGCGCGCGATCCTGCAGCTGCACAAGCCGACCTCGGGCTCGGTGAAGTTCGAGGGCCGCGAGCTCACGGCCATGAGCAACAAGCAGTTGCGGCCGTTGCGCAGGGACATCCAGATCGTCTTCCAGGACCCGTACGCGTCGCTGAACCCCAAGTGGCAGGTCAACGACATCATCGCGGAACCGTTGCGGATCCACGGTGTCGAAGGTGGCGTGCAGCGCAGGGTCAACGAGCTGATGGAGCTCGTCGGCCTCAACCCGGAGCACCGCAACCGTTACCCGCACGAGTTCTCCGGCGGTCAACGGCAGCGCATCGGCATCGCCCGCGCCCTGGCGCTGAACCCGCGGTTCCTGGTGCTGGACGAACCGGTGTCCGCTTTGGACGTCTCGGTGCAGGCCGGTGTCGTGAACCTCTTGGAGGAGCTGCAGGAACGGCTCGGGCTCGCGTACCTGTTCGTGGCGCACGACCTCTCGGTGGTGCGGCACATCTCGGACCGCGTCGCGGTGATGTACCTCGGCAAGATCATCGAGATGGGCGAGCGCGAGGCCATCTACACCAGGCCGATGCACCCGTACACGCAGGCGCTGCTGTCGGCGGTGCCGATGCCGGACCCCAAGCAGGAGCGCAAGCGTCAGCGGATCGTGCTGATCGGTGACGTGCCGTCGCCGGTCAACCCGCCGTCGGGCTGCCGGTTCCGGACCCGGTGCTGGAAGGCTCAGGACATCTGCGCCACCGAGGAACCGAAGCTGGAACTGCGGGGTGGACCGGACGGAACGCGGTCCGCGTGCCACTTCGCCGAGGAACGTTCACTCGTCTAGGGCTCTCGATGAAGGGAACCTTCCTCCACCTGAGGTGCAGGAAGGTTCCCTTCATCGACAAAACGACCTCCGGAGCGTGCCCTGCTCACACAGCCTTTACTCTTTTCCGGTGACGCTGACTGCCCCACCACGGTTGCTCTTCGTGCACGCCCACCCGGACGACGAGAGTCTCTGGACTGGCGGCACCATCGCGCGCTACGCCTCCGCGGGCGCGCACGTCACTGTCGTCACCTGCACACTGGGGGAAGAGGGCGAGATCATCCCGCCCGCGCTGGCGCACTTGGCCGCCGACGCCGCCGACCAGCTGGGCGGGTACCGCGTGGGTGAGCTGAGATCAGCGTGCGCCGCGCTCGGCGTGACGGACCACAGGTTCCTCGGCGGCATCGGCAGGTGGCGCGACTCCGGCATGGTCGACGTGCCGTCCAACGCCCACCCGCGCGCGTTCGTCCAGGGCTCGCTGGACGAGCAGACCGCCCAGCTGGTCGAGATCCTGCGCGAGGTCAAGCCGCAGGTCGTGGTGAGCTACGACGCGTTCGGCGGCTACGGCCACCCGGACCACATCCGCGCGCACGAGATCACCGTGGCCGCGTGCGCCCAGGTCTCGGACGTCGAGCGGGTCTTCTACGCGGTGACGTCCCGCGACGCCACGAACGCCGGTGTGGCCGCGCTGGCGAACGTGCCCGAGGCGTTCCGGCTGCCGGAACCGGGCGAGCTGCCGGTGATGCCGGATGAAGAGATCACAACGGTTGTGGACGTGTCCGAGCACCTGACGGCCAAGCGCCGTGCGTTGCGTGCACACTCGACGCAGGTCAGTGTGTGGGACGGCGGGTACGCGTTGTCCAACAACATCGCGCAGCCGCTGGTGGGCGCCGAGTTCTACGTGCTGGCCAAGGGCTCCGCGGACGGCGCGGCCACGGATCTGTTCGGAGGGCTGGGTGACCGGTAGCGTGCGAGTCTTCCTGCTGCTGCTTCTGTGCGTCGAGGCAGCAGTGCTCGCCGTGCTGGAAACCATGTTCCTGCCGCTGCGCTTCGACGGGACGCTGCTGCCGAAGATGGGCGACTTCCCGTTCCCGATCATGATCGCGGTGGCCGCCCTCACCATGCCGTTGCTGGTGCAGTGGGCGGCCTCGGTCTCCGAACACGTCTTCACCGCCGCGCTGCCGCTGATCACGTGGTTCCTGACGATCATGATCTTCGGGTACGCCGAACCCGGCAGCACCAGGGAGACGATCGTGCTGCTGCAGGACTGGCGCGGACTGCTGATGCTCACGGGCGGTGCGCTGACCGGTGCGGTGGCGTTGGGCGCCGTGATGGCGCGCAACGCGGCCAACCGGCCCGGCCGCTACGAGACCGCGGGCACCCAGTAGCGGTAGCGGTGGTGCTCGGCGCAGCCGAGCTCGGTGTAGAGCCCGATCGCCGCCGAGTTGTGCTCGGCCACCTGCAGCACGCACGTCGTGGCGCCCTGCTTCAGGCCCCAGCCGGCCAGTTCACCCATCAGCTGCCGCGCCAGGCCCCTGCGGCGGTGTGACGGCCGCACGGCGAGGCGGGCGACGTGCAGCACGTCCTCGACCACGGCACCCCGCACGGCCGCGACCACGGTGCCGTCCTCGCTGAGGCTCCCGAAGCACACGACCTCGCTCGACCCGAGCACGTGCCGTTGGACGGCGGAAACCTCGGATCCGGCCGTGAGTTCCCACCATCCGGGAAGATCACGGCTTTCCGCTTCGCCGTCGGCGAACTTCTCCAGCGGACCGGTCATCACCACCGACTCCGCGCCACCGGGGTGATCGAGATCAACGATCCAGCCGGCGTCGCGGATCGCCGGTTCACAGCTCGACCCGATCACGACGTGCGCGGTGGGTTTGATGCCGTGCTCCCGCGCGAACCCTTCGGCGACGGCCAACGCTTCCGGAATCGGCATTCCGGGGTCACCGCAGGTCAGCGTGCTGTTCGCGCGACCGGTGAACCCGTCGGCGGCGCGCATCGACCAGTTTCCTAGCGGAACTTCGGTCAGGGCGGGCCATGCTCGCGCGCAGAGCGATTCCAGGTGATCCACGGTGTGCACGCGTTCATCCTGTCCCAAGCCTGTCCCAGCAGGTGGAGTGACGTGGAACACCGTGCAGCTAAGGCAAGCCTGACCGGGTGATACTCGAACGTGCCGCGTACTCTCCGGCTTGCGCGGTGTGGACCAGAGGAAGTTGGAGAGCGCAGTGACCTATGTGATCGCCCAGCCGTGCGTGGACGTGCTCGACAAGGCGTGCATCGAAGAGTGCCCCGTCGACTGCATCTACGAAGGCGACCGGATGCTCTACATCCACCCCGACGAGTGCGTGGACTGTGGTGCGTGCGAGCCCGTGTGCCCGGTGGAAGCCATCTACTACGAGGACGACGTCCCCGACGAGTGGAAGGACTACACCAAGGCGAACGTGGACTTCTTCAACGAGCTCGGCTCGCCCGGTGGCGCGTCGAAGGTCGGCAAGGTCAGCGCCGACCCGGAGTTCGTGAAGGCACTCGAACCGCAGGCTGAGGGGCATTGATCAGCAACGGCCGAGGTCCGGCCCTGCCGGACTTCCCGTGGGACTCGCTGTCCGACCACGCCGCCAAGGCGCGCACGCACCCCGGTGGCGTGGTCGACCTGTCCGTCGGCACGCCCGTCGACCCGGTTCCCGCGGTGATCCAGTCCGCGCTGTCGTCCGTCGCCGACATCCCCGGCTACCCGACCACCCACGGCACCCCCGAGCTGCGTGCGGCCTTCGTGGCGGCCGTGGCACGCCGGTACGGCGTCGTCGGGCTGTCGGAGCAGGCCGTGCTGCCCACGATCGGCTCCAAGGAGCTGGTGGCGTGGCTGCCGACGCTGCTCGGCGTCGGTCCGGGTGATGTCGTGGCCGTGCCTTCCGTGGCGTACCCGACCTACGAGGTGGGCGCGCTGCTCGCCGGTGCCGAGGTCGTGCGCCTGGCCGACGGTGAACTGCCGCCCGCCGGCACGAAGCTGGTGTGGCTCAACTCGCCGTCGAACCCGACCGGGCGCGTGCTGTCGGCCGAGCAGCTGCGGGACGCCGTCGCCGCGGCCCGTGCGGTCGGCGCGGTGGTGGCCTCCGACGAGTGCTACCTGGCGCTGCCGTGGGAAGCCTCGCCGGTGTCGGTGCTGCATCCGTCCGTTGTGGACTCCTTCGACGGGGTGCTCGCCGTGCACTCGCTGTCGAAGTCGTCGTCGCTCGCGGGCTACCGGGCCGGGTTCGTCACCGGCGACCCGGAGCTGGTCGCGGGGTTGCTGGAGCTGCGCAAACACTCCGGGATGATCGTGCCGCGGCCGGTGCAGGAGGCCATGCGGGCGGCGCTGGAGGACGACGAGCACGTCGCCGAGCAGCGTGCCCGGTACCTCGCCCGGCGCGAGGTGCTCAAGCCCGCGCTGGAGGCGGCCGGTTTCACGGTGTCGCACTCCGAGGCGGGGCTGTACCTGTGGTCGTCGCGCGGTGAGGACGCCTGGGAGACGATCTCCTGGCTGGCCGACCGCGGGATCCTCGCGGCTCCCGGCACGTTCTACGGACCGGCGGGCGCCCAGCACGTGCGGATCGCGCTCACGGCCACCGACGAGCGGATCGCGGCAGCGGCGGAACGCCTCAAGGCTTGAGAGCCGACCACACGCGCCGGGTGAACTGGTTCGGCGGCACCGCGTCCGTCGTGAGCCGGACGCTCGTGCTGATCGAGTCGCCGCTCAGGCCGAGGCCGAGCACCAGGTGCCAGTGCAGGTCCCAGAGGTCGGAGAACGCGTCCAGCTCCACGTCGGCGTCCGCGCTGACGTGGAGCACGGCCGGTTCCGCGACCCGCACGACCCGCTCGACCGCCCGCACGTCACGCGTGTTCGTGCGGAAGCTGAACGCCAGGTCGACCGTCTCGCTGTCGAGCCCGTACGTCGCGTACGAGTGGCAACGGTGGTGCGGCAGGGACAGCGGCTGGTTCGTCTCCAGGTAGAGATCACCCTCGAAGCGCAACGTCGGCGAGTGCTGGCTGAGCGTGGCGCGGGCGCTGACGAACTCCCAGCCGGGCATGTCCAGCTTGGGCACCAGCAGCTCCAGGACCTCGCCCCTGCGAGCGGATCTCGTGCGTTCGCCTGAGCGCCAAGGGATTTCCCGGCTGTAGGGCTCCTTCTTGGTGACGAAGACGTACGGCGCGTTGTCCGTCTGCAGCGACAGCACGACGACGGTTCGCCTTGGTGCCCAGTCGAACGCGACCGTGGTGAGCCCCGGCGCGACACCGTCGAAGTGGCTCTCCACCTTGGGCCACCAGCTCGACAGCTCCTCCGCCGGCGCGCCTTTGACGTAACGGCCCTTCTCGTCGACGCCGACGACCCACATCGCCTCCGACCCGCGCGCGGCGTTGCACAGCGCGGCGATCTGGCGTGCGGCCTTGCCGTGGTCGATCGGCCACTGAGTCTTGAACTCCACGAAGGAGTCCTCCGACTGCGCCCCCTCCAGGGCACGCTCGATCGCGGCGCGAGCGTTCAACTCGAGTCGCTGTTTCAGCACGTGCACCTCCCTGAGTTGGCAAGGGCCCAGCCTGCCTCAGCAGACCGGGCCCCAGACAAGTGACTTTCGCCTTAGTCGTTCGCGTGCAGAGCGGCGTTCAGTTCGACGCCGGTGCCCTTGCGCGGTTTGACGAGGACGGTGCCGGTCACCGAGTCCCGGATGAAGAGCAGGCCGGACTGGCCGCTGAGCGTCAAGGCCTTGACCACCTCGCCGTCCGGCAGCGTGACCTTGGTGCCCGCCGTGAGGTACAGGCCCGCCTCGACCACGCAGTCGTCGCCGAGCGAGATGCCCAGGCCGGCGTTGGCGCCCAGCAGGCAGCGCTCGCCGACGCTGATGACCTGCTTGCCGCCACCGGAGAGGGTGCCCATGATCGAGGCGCCGCCGCCGACGTCCGAGCCGTCGCCCACGACGACGCCGCCGGAGATGCGGCCCTCGACCATGGAGCTGCCGAGCGTGCCGGCGTTGAAGTTGACGAAGCCCTCGTGCATCACGGTGGTGCCCGCGGCGAGGTGGGCGCCGAGGCGGACGCGGTCGGCGTCGGCGATGCGGACGCCGGACGGGACCACGTAGTCGACCATGCGCGGGAACTTGTCGATGCCGTAAACGGTCACCGGGCCGCGCACGCGCAGGCGCGTGCGGGTCTGTTCGAAGCCGTCGACCGCGCACGGGCCGTGGTTCGTCCACACGACGTTGGTGAGCAGGCCGAAGAGGCCGTCCAGGTTGGCGCCGTGCGGCTTGATCAGGCGGTGGCTCAGCAGGTGCAGCCGCAGCCAGATGTCGTAGGTGTCGGCGGGGGCCGCGGTGAGGTCGGTCGCGACGCGCACACCGACGACCTCGACGCCGCGTTCGAGGTCCTCACCGAGCAGCTTGGCGGCCGACTCGCCCAGCGCCTCCGCGATCTCCGCGGACGACACGCGGGACGTGCCCAGGTCCGTCGCCTCACCGAGGGCGGGGGACGGGTACCAGGTGTCGAGGACGCTGCCGTCCGGGGTCACTGTGGCCAGGCCGATGCCGTATGCGGTGCTCACGGGCACCCAGCTTAGTCCGCTCGCGGGGTGGGATCAGCCCGGGACGTCCGCGGAGAAGTAGAGCGATCCCAGGTCACCCCTGGTGGCGATGAGCGCCTCGTTGCACTTCGACTCACGGGCGTCGGTGCTGCCGACGTTGTCGACCTTCACCTCGCCGCAGCGGTGCGCCTCGAAGTCGCCCACCGCGGTCATCAGCCGCGGCAGGACCGCGCCGACGTCCTCCTGGACGCGCTTGCCCCGCAACGCCTCGTCGAGCCTGTGGGTCATGGTGCTGACGCGGCTCACCCAGGCCGCGCAGTCGGCGGGGGTGCCGCGGTGCCGGGAGCCGCACGGGGCCGCGAAGAGGTCCCGGATCTCACCGCACTGCTGGTCGCACGCGGCCGGTGCCTCGTCGCAACCGGTCGCCGTCAGCAGCAGAGTGATCACGGAAAGTGTGCGTTTGATCACGCAGCGCACGGTATCGGCTGAACGGCTCAGCACCCAAGCCGGCTGAGTAGGGTGAACGCCGTGTCCGACACCCTTGATCTGTTCGCCGACCCGATCGACCTGACGACCGCGCTGGTGGACGTGCGCAGCGTGTCCGGGGAGGAAGCGGAGATCGCGGACCTCGTGGCACGGTCGCTGCAACTGCACGCGCCCCACCTGGAGATCACCCGATCGGGGAACGCGGTGCTGGCCCGCACGAACCTCGGCAAGGCACGCCGGGTGGTGCTGGCCGGGCACCTGGACACCGTGCCGA
>Ga0070710_10000557_pt1 | contig 17611 bp, 16 predicted proteins | sample LARL52metaG_FD_65454 | JGI IMG/M metagenome (GOLD analysis project Ga0070710, IMG submission 65454) | Corn, switchgrass and miscanthus rhizosphere microbial communities from Kellogg Biological Station, Michigan, USA - LAR L5-2 metaG | ecosystem: Host-associated > Plants > Roots > Rhizosphere ... | reverse complement strand
CGGACGCGACCAGAAAGCAGCTGACCACCGCACTGGCGCCCTACCTCGACCGGCCGGGGCAGAGCACGTCGCTTCAGCGGTTCCAGCTGGCGCAGACGTGGCTGGCACTGGGCAACGACGCACGCCGGCTGACCGCGTTGGCGGCCGTCGCACAGTCCGATCTGGACCGTCGCGGTCTCGCCGGCGGCAAGTCCACCCTGACAGGCGGGCTGCTCCCCACCTACTTCGCGACGACGATCGAGCACCGGCTGGGCCGTGGCACCAGCCCCGCGGTCGAAACCGCGGTGTCCCGCGCGCTGGCGTCGGTCGACCCCGGCACGCATCCGGTCGACTACCTCGCCGCAACCGCGACGCTCTGCGAAATCCAAGCATGCCAGGTGGTTCAGCCGGCTGTCGGCAAGGCTCTCTCCGCACTGCCGCGCCACATCGGCGAGCACGACGTCCAGACCTACGTCGACTCGGCCCAGATGCTGGACACCCTGCGGATGAAGTACCCCGAGGTCACCATCGGCGACTTCGACAAGGGCACAGAACTGGGTTTCTTCGGCCTGCTGCTTCTCGCCAGAGCCGGCTCGGACGCCGCCGACCAGCAGTTGAGCACCGCCGAGGTCACCGCCGCCTGGCGTGCCCACGGTGATTCGTGGGATCTCCGCGAGATCAACGCCATGGTTCTCCTGCTGCAGTCGCGGCACGCGCTCGCCCGCGAGATTTCAGATGCGGTACGCGATCGGTATTCCCGCTCACGCGGATGCGCCGGTCTGGAGGTGCTGTACGCGACGGACGCCAGTGGCAACGACTCCGGCTGCGATCTCTCGGCGACGCTGGACGCCATCGAGGCTGTCGGATACATCTCGTAGTGGCCGAGGCGGACCATCCGCTACCGAACCGGCACCTGCCTCTCCACCAGGTGCGCCTCGACCCTCTCCGCGTCGGGCACGCCGATTCGGACGTAGGTGTCGTGCGCGATCCGAAGTTGGCTCACGCCCCGCGTCTCGTGTCCATCGGTGCACAACGCCATTCCCAGGCCCTCGTGGGCTCGCGCGAGCCAGTAGGGATCGTCGGCCTTTCGCGCGACCTCCAGTGCCCGCCGGTGATGGTCGAGCGCGGACGAGGTGTCTCCGAGCGCTGCCAGGGCCTCGCCGAGCCCGATGAGCGCGGCGCACTCGCGAACCGGTGTGCCGACGTCACGGGCGGTCTCCAGCGCCCTGCCCAGATGGTCCAGTGCGCGGCCGTACTCGCGTTGCCGCTGGTACAGGGCGCCAAGGGCCAGCAAGCTGTCGCACACGTCGGGCTGGCTGAAGTGGCGGTCGCGGATCTCCAGCGAACGCGACAGGTCGGCCAGCGCCTGCTCGCTGTCGCCCTGGGCGAGCCGCACCTGGCCCCGAACCTCGAGAGCGTCGGACTCGTAGCTCGGAAGGCCGTGAGCCCTGGTGAGTTCAAGCGCCCGATTCAGGTGCTCGGCTGCTCCCCCGTGGTCTCCGGTTCGTTCCCCGACGATGCCGAGCCAGATGAGTGCCTGGGCCTGGGCGGTGGGATTCCCGTGGTCCTGGTGCACGGCGAGTGCCCTGAGCAGGTGGTCGTGTGCTGTGCCGTATCGGCCGAGGTGGAAGGAGGCGACCCCCAGATTTCCCAGGTTGTTGCCGACGCCGAGCATGCGGCCGAGCGACTGCCACAGTGCCAGAGCCTGGTCGAAATACCCGGTGGCCCGCTCGTACCGGCACATCAGCACGTTGACGTTGCCCAGGCTCTCCAGGATGGCGGCCCGATCGCTCAGGTCCTCGCACAGGGCCAGGGCCTGCTCCGACGCGGCGAGTGCCTCCCGCAGCAGGCCGAGGCGTTCGTAAGCCAGGCCGCTGAAGCGCAGCGCATTGGCCAGCCCCTTGCGATCGCCGCTCGCTCGGGTGACCGTCACGGCGAGCGTGTGCAGCTCGAGCGCGTCGCGATGGTGACCGTGGTTGTGCAGGAAGCGCCACGTGATGTGGGAGAGCTGGCTCACGTGCGCGGCGAGGCCGCAGGAGGCCGCGTGCGCGGCGACGGCCAGCAGGTTGGGTCGTTCGGTCCGCAGCCAGCCGAGCGCTTCGGCACGGTCGGCGAATTCCTGCGCCTCGGTGTCCGGCGGCGTGATGCGGGGCCGCCGCTCCCGCGTCGCGGGCTCGACCAGGTCCATGGCCACCGCGGCCGTGTACCGGTAGTGGTCGAACAGCCGGGTCAGGGCGCCGAGATCCGTGCGCCCGGCCGACTCCTCGGCGGCGAGCTCCCTGGCGTAGGTCCGGAGCAGGTCGTGCAACGCGTACCGGCCTGGGGTGTTCTGCTGAAGGAGATGTTCGTCCTGCAACTGCTCCAGCATCTGCCGCGCGGCGCCGACGCCGACGTCCGCCAGCGCGGCCGCGGCCTGCGCGGTGAAGTCGCCACCGGGGAACAGGCCGACCGCGAGGAACAACCGCCGCAGCGGTCCCGGCAGCTCGGCCACGGAAAGGTCGAAAACCGCGCGCACGGAGCGTCGGCCGATGTTCGCGGAAACCAGGCCCGCGCCACCGATGCGTTCGGCGAAGTCGGCCAGCCGCCACGTCGGCCGGGAACGCAGCCGGGAAGCCGCGAGCGAGACCGCCAACGGCAGGTGACCGCAGGCCTCGACGATCTGTTCGGCGGAGGAGGGCTCGGCGGCCACCCGGTCGGCTCCCGCGATCCGGGCCAGCAGGCCGAGGGCGTCCGGCGGGTCGAACACGTCCAGCGGGTGGAAGGAGGCTCCCTCGACGGCGGCCAGCGTGCGTCGGCTGGTGATCAACACCAGACAGGTGGGACTCGCCGGGATCAGGTCGCGCACCTGCCGGTCGTCCGCCGCGTTGTCCAGCAGGATCAGGGCGTTCTTGCCCTCCATGTGGTCGCGGAACATCGCCGCCCGCTGGTCCAGCCCGTCCGGGATCCGCTGCGCGGCCACGCCCAGCTGCCGCAGGAAGCCGTCCAGCACGGCACTGGGATCAGCCGGTGGCTGCTCCGCGTCGAAGCCGCGCAGGTCCACGTACAGCTGTACGTCCGCGTACCGTCCGGCGCGCGCCAGCTCGTGTGCGGCGTGGACGGCCAGCCGGGTCTTGCCGACTCCGGCCATGCCCTCGATCGCCGAGATCACCACGGTGCGGGAACCACCTTCGGCGACCGCGTCCATCAGCTGCGCGAGCTCCCGCGTCCGCCCGGTGAACGTGGCGAGGTCGGCCGGCAGCTGGCGGAACACACCGACGGGGCCGCCGGTCTTGGCGCTGGCGTGCACGGCGATACAAGCGGCCCGCCACCGGGCGACCGCTGCTTCGTCCAGTCCCAGGGCCCTGACGATCGCGACGACCAGATCGAGGTCCAGCCGCCGGCGTCCGGGTTTGAAGGCGTCGACCAACGTGGACGGCGACACCACCTGGGCGGGGCGCAGCAAGGGACCCACCCGTTTGGCGAGGCTCCGGTACGAGGGTTGCCCCGCCCAGGCGCGCAGTTCCCCCAGCAGGGAGATGAACTCGGCCAGATCGACGGCCTGGTCAGGACTCGGAGCCGTGTCCCCGGATGCGCCCACGCTCGTGCCACCCCCATGTCACCGGCCGTAGCCGACGACGAGTCTACGAGGCGAGCGGCCTCGCGGGCAGGCGGTTGCGCCGCCGAGAAGGCGACCGAACACCGCTGAACCGGCCGCGCGGGAGCGAGACGTGCCGGGCAATCCGGGCGCCAATCCCTCGTGCGTGATCTTCGACGAGGTGCTCGCCCAGCTCGACGGCACGCTGTGGACTCCGACCGCGCAGTGCCGACCCGCCAGCTCGACGATCTCGTGCCACCGGGAAACTGAACCCGCACACTGGGTTGCCACGTAGTAGCGAGCGATGGCGCAGCCCTGTCGTCGGCACGAGTGAATCCGGTGGTCGTGAACAGTTCCGTGGTCAAGAGAATCGAGACGCGCTGGCGGGGCGTCGGCAGGCGGAATCGAGACCTGCTGGCCGATGTCACGGCCGTCGTGGCGTGCGCGGGCATTGACCTGGTCTCGGCGCACGGTTCCGCGGAGACGGCGTGGGCTGTCGCTGCCGCCGGGCTGCTCTCAGTGCGCAGGAAGTTCCCCGCGACCGTGGCGGCGCTGGTCGCCTCGATCGACGTCCTGGCGCCCGGTTCCGTCTTCGCGGCCGTGTTCTGCGCCCTGTACACGATCGGTGCCCGCGCCCGCCTCGTCCCGGCGGTGCTCGCGGTCGCCACGACCCTGGCGGGCTTCGTGCTCCCGCTGTGGGACGACGAGGAGCCGTTCGAAGTCACCGTCGTCGCCTCGGAGTTGGTGCTGCAGATCCTGCTTCCGCTCGCGATCGGCCTGTACCTGCGCCGTTCCCGGCAGATGGTCGCGATGCAGCGGGACCAGGCCGTCGCCAGGGAGCGCGACCGGATCGCCCGCGAGATGCACGACGTCCTGGGCCACAAGCTGAGTCTCATCGCGTTGCACGCGGGGAAGCTCGAACTCACCGGCGTCGACACCGAGACCGCGCGGCTGCTCGGCGGGACCAGTCGTGCCGCCATGCGGGACCTGCGTCAGATCATCGGCGTGCTGGACGTCCGGCCGGCGACCGTGGCCGAGCTCGTCGAGAGCTCCCGCCGCGCGGGCCTGCGGGTCAGGACGGCCTTCTCCGGTGATCTCGACGCTCTTCCGCCCGACCGTGCCGACGCCGTGCGGCGCGTGGTGCAGGAAGCGCTGACCAACATCCACAAGCACGCCGGACCGGTCGACGTCGTCGTCGAGTACGAGGCCGAGGCGGGCAGCCCGCGGCTGACGGTCCGCAACAGCCCACCTGCACAGCCGCCGCCGACGTACGGCACCGGCACCGGCCGGGGTCTCGCCACGCTGGCCGCGGAGGTGCGCACGCGCGGGGGCGAGCTGAGCTGGGGACCGCAATCAGACGGCTGGTTCACGGTGACCGCGGTGTTCGAGCAGGGAGTGGGCGTCAGATGATCTCCTCGGTGATCTCCGTTGTCATCGCCGACGACGAACAGCTGGTCAGGGCGGGCATCCGGGGGGTGCTGGAGACCGCGCAGGACATCAAGGTCGTGGCGGAGGCCGCCAGCGGCTCCGAGGCGCTGCGGCTGGTGCACCTCCACCGGCCGGACGTCCTGCTGCTGGACATCCACATGCCCGACGGCGACGGGCTGGCCACCGCCGAGATGGTGGGCAAGCACATCCCGGCCACCGCGGTCGCCGTGCTGACCACCTTCACCTACGACCGGTACGTCGAGCGTGCGCTGCATTCGGGCGTGGTCGGCTTCCTGCTCAAGGACATGGAACCGCGAGCGCTCATCGACGCGGTGCGGGCGATCGCCGCCGGGGACGGGTTCCTCGCCCCGCAGGTGACGCGGTCGGTGCTCACCACGTTCCGCGATCGGGACCCGCGGCGCGCGCACCGCGCCCGAGCCCGGCTGGCCGCGCTGTCCGACCTCGAACGCAAGGTGCTGCGGCTGCTCGCCCAGGGCCTCGCCAACGCCGAGATCGCGCGGTCCTGCCAGATGAGCGAGGGATCGGTGAAGGCGCACGTCAGCCGCATGCTCGTGAAGCTGGACTGCGGCAACCGCGTGCAACTGGCGATGATCGCCTACGACGCCGAGGACAACTACTGATGGGCGCCACCACCGTCCGGGTGACCAGTGGTGAGACCTCCGGGTGTCCGGTAGTGACTGAACGATAGTTACATCGTGCCGCCATGATCCGCCTGGCCGTGACACGTTCGATCTGTGATCAAAGTCGGCTCGACCGCACGGGTGAGCGTGACGATCGTGGCCGCGATCGTCGTCGCAGGGCTCGTGCTGTGTCTGATTCCCGCCGGTGGAAAGGACCCCGGACTAGGGAAATCCGGCGCGAGCGGGATCGACCTGCTGTCCGACGTGCAGCAGCTCACCGAAGGCATGTCCGCGAACAGCGGGTACACGCGGCCGACCCGGGCCGAGCGCACCGCCATCGGCACCGGCGTGCAGCGCATCCTCGAGATCCCGCATCCCAAGGCCGACCAGGACAGCGAGTCGCTCGGCGTCGAGCTGTTCCGCAAGGCCCCCGGCGGCTCGGTGCTGGTGCTCGCGGGGGCGCACCGCCGCGCCGCGGGCAACAGGCAGGCCGACATGGCGCACACGACCGGCAGCGTCTTCTGTCCGTGGTCACCGACCGGCCGGAGAGGTCGCCGGCGCTGCCGCGCTCGGCGGAGCGCGACGAGCTCGCGCTGCTCGGCGTGCTCATCGCCACCTGCACCGTGGTGATCTTCGGCTGGCTCTACGTGGCGATCATCGGCCCGTTGCACGTCCTGGCCCCCGACGCCGCGCGGATCGCGGGCGGCGACACCTCCACACCGGTCGTCGTCCGCCGCCACGACCACCTCGGCCTCGTCGCACGCGACCTCGAACGAGTCCGGCGCGGCCTGACCGGAAAGGACTGAACGTTCTTCTTCCGGTACACGGTGCGCGCCACGGCTGTCCGGACTCACCTGCCGCCGATGTATCTATCCGCACATCGCAACGCATCCATCCGCACACCAACGCAACACGACAGTGCGCGTGGCGTCTCCTCGTCTGGCGAATCCAGCCAAAATCAAGGTAGTGGGTTAGATCGGAGAGCGTGTGTCCGAAGCACAACGCGTGACGGTTCGGCGTGGCCGGCTTCCCGTGGTCGTCAAGGTGGTCGCCATCGCGATCGGGGCGGCGGTCCTGTCCGCGGGGCTGCTGTTCTCACCCGCCAGGAACGTGATCGGCCCCGACGTCGTCGGCGAGCAGGAGATCGTCCGGATCATCGGGCCGGCAGGTCAGACGAAGGAGGTCAAGGCGGTCATCGACTCCGGCGCCGGCGCGTCCTCAATGGACACCAAGCTCGCACGGGAGCTCGGGTTCGACCTGGAGAACGCACCCCAGGTCACGGTCTCGTCGTCACTGGGCAAGGAACGGCGGCCGCAGGTGCAGGCCAACCTCAAGCTGGCAGGGCACGACCGGACGGCGAAGGTCAACGTCAACAGCCGGACCGGGCGGGACGCGCTGGTGCTGATCGGCAGGGCCGAGCTCACCGACCTCCAGGTGCGCATCGGCCAGCAGATGCTCACCACCCCGGACGGCAAGGCCTCGCCGAACTCGATCGGCGTGCTGCTCACCCCGGCCCCGAGCATCGGTGTCGAGTCCCTGCTCGCACTGATGCCGCTCGCGGTGCTGCTCATGGTGATCCTGCGGGTGTGGATCGGGCTCAACACGCTCGGCACCTTCAGCCCGGTGCTGCTCGCCCTGGGCTACACGCAGACCGGTCTGGTCGCCGGTCTGGCCACCACCTCCGTGATGATCGTGATCGGTTTCGCGGCGCAGGCGGCGCTGCAGCGCACGCATCTGCCGCGGGTGGCGAGGCTCGCGGTGCTGGTCGGTGTGGTCGTGCTCGTGCTGCTCGCACTGCGGGAGATGACCTCGGCCAACGGCATGTCGGTGCTGGTCGGCTCCTCGCTGCCGGTCGTGGTCACCGCGGTGATCATCGAGCGGCTGTGGGAGCAGTGGGAGGCCGACGGGCTGCGGGACGCCGCCGGCAGCGCCGCGCTCACCATCGGCGCCGGGATCGTCTCGGCACTGGTGATGGTCACGCCGATGGTGCGCTACCTGGGCGAGACCGTGCCGCTGTCCTTCGCCGCGGCCTGCCTCATCTGGTCGTTCGTCGCGGGCACCTATCGCGGCCTGCGGTTGACCGAACTGCTGCGCTTCAGCTCGGCCGCGCGTGCGCAGGAGGCCGTCGGATGAGACCGCCGCTGCGGGGCTGGGACCCCATCATGGGCATGAACGCCCGCAACAGACTCATCGCCGAGGTGAACTCCAAGGACGCGATTCGCCTGGTGAACAACAAGTACGAGACCAAACAAGCGTTGACCGACGCCGGCGCGCCGACCTCGCCGACGGTGCGGCTGGTGAAGACCCGCCGGGAGATCAAGGACATCGACTGGGCCACGATGCCCGACAGCTGGGCGTTGAAACCCAACCAGGGACTCGGCGGCTCCGGCATCATGCTCGCCGCCGGACGCCAGGACGCGCACTGGCGGAAGGTGTCCGGCAAACCGCTGTTCCAGAACGAGATCACCAGCCACCTCGCGAGGATCATCGACGGGGACTTCTCCCCGCGGCTGACCGACTGGGCGCTGTTCGAACCCCTGATCCACGCCCACCCGGCACTCGCCCGCATGTCGTTCCAGGGACTGCCGGACATCAGGGTGATCTGCGTCGGCGACGAACCGCGGCTCGCGATGCTGCGCCTGCCGACCAAGCACAGCGGCGGCCGGGCCAACCTGCACCAGCGCGCCATCGGCGCCGCCGTCGACCTCGACACCGGCCGCGTGGTCAAGGCCCGCGTCGGCAGCCAGCCGATCGAGTCGCACCCGGACTCCGGCTACCCGTTGATCGGCGCGGTCGTTCCTCATTGGACGGCGGTGCTCGACGCGGCCGGCCGGTGCGCGGCGGCCACCGGGCTGCGTTACCTGGGGGCCGACATCGTCGTGGACAGGACGAGAGGACCACTCATCCTCGAAGTCAACGCCCGGCCCGGCCTGCAGATCCAGAACATCAGCGGCCAGGGCCTCATCGCATCCATCGAGCTCGACGAAAGCACCTCGCGTTGAAAAACCACTTCACCCGGAACGGACTGTGGTTCGCCGGACGCGCCCTCGCGGCGCTGGCCGGTGCCGCGCTCCTCGCCCACAGCGTGCTCACCACCGCACCGGCCCCAACGGCACGAAACGAAGCCGCGCCGACGACCACCTCCGCACCGGCCACGTCGAAGACCACACCGACCACGAAGCCCAGCACCACGAAGAAAAACCCACCTGCCGGCACCGCTCCACCGTCCACGACGGACAACCCGCGACCGGCGGAACAGCAGCCACCGACGGCCGGTGACGCCGGAGACACCGGCGGGGCGGAAGAGAGAATCTGCGCGGACAACGATCCCCAGTGCGGATCACCGTCCGACCAGTAGACGGCAGCTCGGCCTCGCCCGAGTTCGGGGATTTCGTCGTCGGCGGCCATCCCGCGGCGGGGCCGCTGTCGTGATCCTCACCTCTTTGGGTTGAACCAGGTGACATGAAGCGATGGCCCGCCCGTAGGACTTTACGCTCGTCCATACCGTGGAAACACGTCCCAGAAAGGAAAGTCTTTTGACTGCACGCTCGGCCGTGCCGCGATCACGCGTCGCCCATCTCGGAGCCCTCGCTGCCGGATCCGTTCTCCTCGCCGCCTGCCTCGCGGGTTGCGAGAGCGGAGGGCCACTGGCTGCCGGCGGCGGCGGAAAGGGGCTGAAGTCCGTCGAGGAGCAGACGGCCGGCATGGTTCCCGGCGCCACGCTGGTGGAACCGCCCGACCTCAACACGTCCACCCCCGCGGAAATGACGGTTCAGCTGACGACGTCCCAGCAAGAGGTGGACATCTCGGGCAAGAAGGTGCTCGCGGAGACGTACAACGGCAGCCTCACCGGACCGACCCTGCACGTCGTTCCCGGCCAGCACGTCACCCTGCAGCTGAAGAACGACCTCACCACGTCGACCAACCTGCACTTCCACGGAATGCACCTGTCCCCGGAAGGAAACGCGGACAACATCTTCCTGTCCGGCAAGCCCGGCCAGACCCTGACCTACCGACTGGACATCCCGGCGAACCAGCCGTTGGGGACGTACTGGTACCACGACCACGACATGTGCCCCAAGAACAGCCAGTCGATGCCGGGGATGACGATGACGATGACCACCAACCCGGCGGGCGGTCGCTGCGACGGCACCGAGAGCCAGATCGGGGCGGGACTGTCGGGAACCATCATCGTCGGCGACACCCGCGAGTCGCTGCCACCGGCCTACCGCAACATCACCACGCACACCCTGGCGCTCAAGGACGCCCAGATCAACGGGTCCAGCTCGATCGTCTACCCCGACGGGCTCCTCGAGCCCGCGTCGCCGACGGTCCGCCTGGTCAACGGTCAGTACCAGCCCACCATGACCGTGGCAGCCGGTGAAACCCAGTTGTGGCGGATCGCCAACATCGGTTACGGCATCTTCTACGACCTCCAGCTCGACGGCGCCGGCTTCACCGTCGTCGGCCAGGACGGGGTCCCCTCCGCGGCACCGGCTCAGGTGAACCACCTCCTGATGCCGCCCGGCCGGCGCTTCGACGTCCTGGTGACCGCCGGAGCCCCCGGATCGACCACGCTGCGGACCCTCGCCTACTCGAACGGGCCGGAAGGGGGAAGTGCCGACCAGTACCCCGACACCACCCTCATGAAGGTCGACGTACAGCAGGGCAGCGAGAGCACGGCGGGACCGTCGGGCATGACCGCCTCGCCCCAGGTCGCCGGGCCGCTTCCCGGAGCCCATCCCGACCTGTCCGGCGAACCCGTCGCCCGATCCCGCAACGTGGTTCTGCACGACGACGGCGGCAACAACTTCTACATCAACGGCAAGCTGTACGACATGAAGCCGACGTTCGAGGAACCGGCCGTACTCGGCACGGTCGAGGAATGGACGCTCACCAACACGAGTGGCCAGAACCATCCGTTCCACCTCCACACCGCACCGTTCCAGGTCCTCAGCGTGAACGGCGCCGCCCCGCCTGCCACCGACTACATGGACGGCGTGACCGTCCCGTACGCGGTCAACGGAGTGGCCGGAAAGGTGGTGATCCGGATGCGCTTCACGGACTTCACCGGGCAATGGATGTTCCACTGCCACATCGCCGGCCACGAGGACAACGGAATGATGGGCTCCGTGCCCGTCGTTGCGGCCGGCGGCACCAGCTGAGCAACGCGGTCAGCGGAGTCGGCCATGGGCGCGGTGTTCGAGTTGCTTCGAATTGTTCCCATGGCCGCCTGCCGTCGGCACCGTTCACCCGGCCTGCGCGGTACAGGTCCTGGACACCGGTGTTCACCGCCCGCGACGGGGTGCTGACGTGCCGTTATCATGGGGTGGCCGGATGTCGGATCGGGCGAGGAGGTCGGGGCCGCGTGTCCGATGACATGGTCGTTGGTATCGCGCCGCCGAGCCTGGTCGAGACCGTGACCAGTCGGCTGCGCGAGGACATCCTCAGTGGCGAGCTCGCACCCGGCGACCGGATCGTGGAGGAACAGCTGACCCGGCGGTTCGGCATCAGCCGAGCGCCGTTGCGCGAGGCGTTGCGGCTGCTGGGCCAGCAGGGCCTGGTCGAGCACCTGCCGCGCCGGGGTGTGCGCGTGGCCACGGTGTCCGAGACCGAGGTCGACGAGTTGTTCGAGCTGCGTGACGTGCTGGAACGCCACGCGATCACGGTCGCGTTCCAACGGGTGGACCTGGATCTCGCCGAGCTCGACGCCGCGCTGGAGATGCTCGCGGGGGCGGTGGACGCCGACGACAGCCTTGTCGCCGCAGCCGCGCATCGCCGGTTCCATCTCGCGCTCGTCGGCCTGGCCGGGCGCTGGCACCTGTGGTCTGCCTACGAGCCGGTGGTGGCGAAGCTCCAGCTGTACATGGCGACCAACCTGCACCGGGAAGCCACCGAGCGCAGTCCGGTCGAAGGCCTGCACCGGCATCGGCGGCTGCGCGACGCGGTGGCCACCCGCGACCTGGACGTCGCGCTGCGCGCGTTGAGCGACCACGGTGCCCGCCAGTTCCTCGGGTGAGTCGGTAAACCAGGCCGGTAACTGAGACGTAACTCACTACGGTCCCGTTGGAAATCAAACGGTCGACAATCGACAACTATGACCGCGCGGATAGGACCGGTTCAGGCAGATCCCTACCCCTGGCCCTACGACACGGTGGTACCGGTCGACAAGGTCGCCCTGCTGTGCATCGACTGGCAGACCGACTTCTGCGGACCTGGTGGCTACGTCGAGCGGATGGGCTACGACCTCGAACTCACCAGAGCGGGCCTGCCCGGCACGCAGAAGCTCCTCGCCCACGCCCGCGACGTGGGCATGCTGGTGATTCACACCCGGGAAGGTCACCTGCCGGACCTGACCGACCTGCCGCCCAACAAGCGCTGGCGTTCGGCCCGGATCGGCGCGGAGATCGGCAGTGCGGGGCCGGCCGGGCGCATCCTGGTACGCGGCGAACCGGGCTGGGAGATCGTCGACGAGGTCGCGCCGGCGCCTGGCGAGGTCGTGATCGACAAGCCGGGCAAGGGCGCGTTCTACGCCACCAACCTGGATCTGGTGTTGCGCGCCAACGCGATCAGCCACCTGATCCTGACCGGCATCACGACCGACGTGTGTGTGCACACCACGATGCGCGAGGCCAACGACCGCGGCCTGGAATGCCTGATCCTGTCCGACTGCACCGGCGCGACCGATCCGGGCAACCACGCGGCCGCGCTGAAGATGGTGACCATGCAGGGCGGCGTGTTCGGGGCCGTGTCCACTTCCGATGCCGTGATCGGGGCGACCACGATCGACGACTGAGCGAAAACGAAAGGGCCCGATGACCACTCCCCTCACGGTCGACGCCGACCCCACGTCGTTTCTGTTCGAGCCAACCACAACCGCGCTCCTGGTGATCGACATGCAGCGGGATTTCGTCGAACCGGGCGGGTTCGGCGAAACGCTCGGCAACGACGTGAGCCAGCTGCGCGGGGTCATCGCTCCGCTCCAGCGAACCCTCGCCGCGACGCGGGCCGCCGGCATCGCGGTGATCCACACCCGCGAGGGCCACCTGCCGGACCTCTCCGACTGCCCGCCGGCCAAGCTCCGGCGCGGTCGCCCGTCGATGCGCATCGGCGATCCGGGTCCAGGAGGCCGCATCCTCATCCGCGGTGAACACGGCCACGGCATCATCGACGAGCTCGCGCCCCTCGACGGCGAACTGGTGATCGACAAGCCGGGCAAGGGAGCGTTCTACCGCACCGAACTCGGCACGGCGCTGTCCGCCGCGGGCATCACCTCCCTGGTGGTGACCGGCGTGACGACCGAGGTCTGCGTGCACACCACCGTCCGCGAGGCCAACGACCGCGGCTACGAATGCCTGGTGCTGTCGGACTGCGTCGGTTCGTACTTCCCCGAGTTCCAGGACGCCGGTCTGGCCATGATCTCCGCGCAGGGCGGCATCTTCGGCTGGGTCGCTCCGTCGTCCGCCTACATCGCCGCGATTTCCGTTCTCGCCACCCCGGCCCGTTGAGACCCGCGGAAGGAACCGGTCATGTCCATCCTCGCGCGCACCCGAAACCGCTCCGATTCCGATGTCAGACTGCCGTTGTGGGTCAGCGGTGACCTCAACGCGTTCTTCGGTCTGGGCTTCAACGTGCTGGTGAACGTACTGGTGCTCACCGGGTTGTGCCTGGGCGTCGCGAAGATCTCGTCGGGCGACGTGTACGGGGTGATCCTGCCGGCCCTGGGCATCCAGCTGCTGATCGGCAACGTCTACTACGCCTGGCTCGGCAGACGCCTGGCCTACAAGGAGAACCGCACCGACGTCACGGCCATGCCCTACGGGCCCAGCGTGCCGCACATGTTCATCGTGACGTTCGTGATCATGCTGCCGGTGTACCTGCGCACGAACGACCCGATCAAGGCATGGCAGGCGGGCCTCGCGTGGTCGTTCATCATCGGACTGATCGTGCTGGCCGGTGCGTTCGTCGGCCCCTACATCCGGAGGTTCACGCCGCAGGCGGCGATGCTGGGCACGCTCGCCGGCATCTCCATCGCGTTCATCTCGATGCGACCGGCCGGCCAGATGTGGGCGGCCGCGTGGATCGCGCTGCCGGTGTTCGCGTTGCTGCTCATCGGTTTCTTCGCCGGGGTGAAGCTGCCGTTCGGCATCCCGGTCGGCATGGCCGCGCTGGTGGTGGGCACCGCCATCGGCTGGATCGGCGGCTACATGCACCCCGCGGACGTGTCCGCGGCCGCCAAGGACGTCGTGACCGGTCTGCCGTCGTTCCAGTTCGACCTGTTGTGGCGCGGCCTGTCCGAGATCGGCCCGCTGCTGGCCACCGCCATCCCGCTGGGCATCTACAACTTCACCGAAGGCATGACCAACGTGGAGAGTGCCGCTGCCGCAGGCGACAACTTCAACCTGCGCAGCGTGCTGCTGGCCGACGGCATCGGCGCGATCGTCGGTTCGGCGCTCGGCTCGCCGTTCCCGCCCGCCGTCTACATCGGACATCCGGGGTGGAAGGAGGTGGGCGGCCGCACGGCGTACTCGATGCTGACCGGCGTCGTCATCGCGCTCCTGTGCTTCGGCGGCCTGTTCGGTCTGCTCAGCGCACTGCTGCCGGTGCCGGCGATCGTGCCGATCCTGCTGTACATCGGCCCGCTGATCGGCGCGCAGGCGTTCCGCGTCGTACCGCGTCCGCACGCGGTGGCGGTGGTCATGGCCATCATCCCCAACGTCGCGGCGTGGGCGACCGGCCAGATGGACAACGTGCTGTCGGCGGCAGGCACCAGCGCGGCCAAGGTCGGTGAACCCGCCCTGGAGAGCGCGGGCGTGGTCTACCAGGGCCTGCACCTGCTCGGCGACGGCGCCATCCTGGCCGGACTGGTACTCGGCGCGATCACCGCGTTCCTCATCGACAAGCAGTTCCGGTGGGCCGCTGGATACGCGGCGGCCGGCGCGGTGCTGTCGTTCGTCGGTCTGATCCACGCCCCGCAGGTCGGCTGGAACGCCGGTGGCGGTCAGGTCGCGTTGGGCTACCTGCTGTTCGCCGTGGTCTGCGCGGTGTTCGCGCTGTTCCACCGCGATTCGACCTCCGGCGCCGAGCCGCAACCAGCCGCCACGGACATGATCGACGCGAAGCCCGCGGCATCCACCTCATGAACACCCCCGACCGGGTCGCCGGCAACGGGACCACCGGCCCCGTTGCCGGCGACCCGGCCGTGCGCGCCGAGGTGTCGGCGGCCTTCGCACGTTACGAAGCCGCACTGCTGGTCGGCGACCACGCCGTGCTGAACGAGTCGTTCTGGGCCAGCCCGACCACCGTCCGGTTCGGCATCGCCGACCACCAGCAGGGCATCGACGAGCTGCGCGCGTGGCGCGCCACCCAGGGACCACTCGACGGCCGGGACATCCAGAACACCCGGATCACCACCTTCGGCACCGACACCGCCGTGGTGACCACCCTGTTTCGCTACCCCGGCAGGCCAGTCGTGGGCCGGCAGAGCCAGACGTGGGTACGGATGCCCGCCGGCTGGCGGATCGTCAGTGCGCACGTCTCGGAGATCAGCACCGAGATCGACCAGTAGATCTTTGGACCGTTCGTGGCGGTCGTGGCGGTGTGCCCTTACCTTCGCCCGCACCACGACTCCGGCCTCGTCGTGAAGCGGCTCGGCGCGCAGCTCGGCCAGGCCGGCGCGGTAGGCCCAGCCCAGGAACCTGCCCGGACGTCGCGGACAGGCCGCCGTGACGGCGCAGAGCCGGCTGTGGTCGAAGACGCGGTCCGCGCAGCTTCCGCTGTACGAACGACAGCCTCCCACCGTCGAGGCCGAGGACCGTCGACAGCGGCTGAACACGGCCGTCCCGGCGGTCCAGCCTGGTGGACTACGGGAGCCGAACGACGTAGCACTCGTCGAAGTTGGCGTAGACAGCGACGAAGACCCCGTCGATGTTGACGACGCAGCCGATGACCTTGTCGGACAGGGACATCATCGGAGCGAGATCGACCACCTTCGTGCCGATCATCGACGCGAACGGCTGCTCGTCGGACACGTCGAACGCGGTGAGCTTGCCGGACCGCCTGACGAACTCGACGTTCTCCGGCGTCATGTTCCCCTCGAACGGGTCCACCCACGCCTCGGCCGACATCCGGATCGACTCGCCGTCCGGTCCGGAGTCCATGAAAAGCACTCGGCTGGACTCGAACCGGAACTCCACGGCGCCGACCGACCGCTCCACGGTCTCGCCGACGGCGTGATGGATCCGGCGCACGCCAGCCAGAGCGTCGCCGAGGTATGCGCGGAAATCGATGGTCATGGTGTCCTCACTTCACGGGAGTGGCGCCGTTGAACCAGCCGTTGGACTGGCCGCCCTTGAGGATGGTGACGAACGTTCCATCACTCTTCGTGACCACCACGTCTTCCCCCTTCCGGAGGAAATAGTAGTCGCTGCCCCCGCCACCCTGCGGGTTCCAGGGGCCCTGGCGGACCTCGTTCGGCGTGCGGGAGATGTCGTCGACGTGCTGCCGGACCCACGCCCGGGACTCGGCGTCGCCTGGGTTCAGGCCGTAGTCCTGGGCGTGCTTGCCGACCTTGGTGCCGAACTGCTTGTCGTCGACCTTCACCTCGGGGACGCTGTCCGGTCGATTGACGTCCCGGGGCTCGAGCCCGTCGCCGCCGGACGAGGTTTGATGCGCAGAGCAACGGCCGGGATCGCCATCGCCCTCAGTGGCCTGGCTGTCGTCAGCAGTGTGACGGGTGGCATCGCGCAGGCAGGTGCTCGGAGGTGCGGCCCAGCGGTGAAGACGAACGGCGTCGGCACGCTGGGGACTTCGTGGAAGCTGAAGTCCCAGTACGACGACGACGGCCCGGTCGGCAATCCGCTGGTCGCGGGCGAGGAGTTCGAGATCGCCACCGCCGCCGGGCAACACTGGTCGGTGTCCTTCGCGGACAACGGTGTCGGGTTCTTCAGCAACCCGGATGACGTCTCCACGGCAGGGGGGATCAGGGAGGTCCATCCGAACCCGGCCAAGCACAACCAGACCAACCGCATGTCGGTGCACGCCAAGCGGTTGGACACCGGTGAGACCATCGACGGCTTCGTCGATCTGCCCTTCGCCCCGCCAAACTGCGGCTGAGCGCGCTGCCAGAGGTCATGTCCGCAACCCGCCTGCCGTCTGGTTCTGCGGACGAACACACCCTTCATCCACAGAACCAGACGGCGAGTTGCTTGGACGACTTCCGGCTACCTGCTCAGCGGACTGTGTGGCGCGGTCCCTCACCGCTGCTTCTCACACCGGCCGTTGCGGCACCAGGACCTCGACGTTCCCCGCGTTCTCCCGGACCTCCAGCCGGGGCAACGGCGGTGGCGCGGCCGGCAACTGGTGGAACGCGACCGCGCCGTCCACGGCGAACGCCGTGCGGTGGCACGGGCAGTTCAACCGCAGAGCCGCCACGTCCAGCGCGAGCCGGCACCCCAGGTGTGTGCAGATTCCGGACACCGCGTGCACCTCGCCACCGGTCCGTTGCACGAACCCGGTGACCGTGCCGAGGTCGAACGGCCGCACCGTGCCTTCCACCAGGTCAGCGGACGACACCACAGGCCGCCACTGCCCGCGGTCCGGCACGATGGTCGCCTCTTCAGCAGGGGGAGACGGCTGGACCAGGTGATCCACGGTCGCCCCCAGCACGGCGGCGGCCGCAGCCACCGAGGTGGTCTGGACGAACCTGCGGCGGTTGCCGACCTCGGGTTTGCCCTCCGCCTCGGCCGCGATCCGGGCGCCGAGCTTGGCCACGAACTCCTCGTCCGGCCGATCGCCGCCGGGCCGGGCGGAGTTGAGCAGGATCGCCGTGCGGATGACGGCCGCGTCGTCCTCGGTGGTCGCGGTGCGGCGGACCCGGCGCCGGGCGAGCATGTTCTCGACGAACTTCCACGCGGGGCTCACGTCCGCATCCCCTCCGCCACCGCCGTCGCCTGGCGCAAGGCTCTGTGCTGCAACACCTTCGCGTTGC